>JAABUK010003297.1_pt1 | contig 27525 bp, 22 predicted proteins | sample 5559141 | NCBI WGS metagenome assembly JAABUK01 (sample SAMN10711869, study PRJNA513367) | rock metagenome | isolation source: Antarctica rocks | place: Antarctica: Victoria Land, Pudding Butte nord | collected 2016-01-03
CCGGCCCTTGGCGGTGCAGTATGCGCTCTGGGTGGGCAAGCTGCTGCGCGGCGACATGGGGCGGTCCATCCGGCTGAACCAGAGCGTGACCAGCCTGCTGGCGGAGCGGTTCCCGGTCAGCCTGGAACTGGCGACGGCGGCGCTGATCTTCGCACTGATCGTCTCGGTGCCGCTGGGGATCGCCGCCGCGCTGTGGCGCAACAGTTGGGTGGACTATCTGTGCACCGGCTATACCGTCGTCGGCTTCGCGATCCCCAATTTTGCGCTGGCGCTGGTCTTGATCTACGTGTTCTCGATCAAGCTGGATTGGCTGCCGATCACCGGAATCGGCTCGCATGAGACGGTCGGGCTATGGGCCAACCTCAGCCCATTCGTGCTGCCGGCGGTGGCGCTCGGGACGCTGCAGACCGCGGTATTCGCGCGGCTGCTGCGGTCGAGCATGATCGACGTGCTCGGGCAGGAATACGTCCGGGTGGCGCGCGCCAAGGGGCTGCTGCCATCGACCGTGGTGGCCGTGCATGCGCTGAAGAACGCGCTGATCCCGTTCGTGACGATGGTGGCGATCCAGTTCGGCTACATGATCGGAATCCAGGTCACGATCGAGTATATCTTCGCCATTCCTGGCATGGGGTCCGCGGTCCTGAATGCGGTCGTCAACCGGGACTTCCCGGTCGTGCAGGGGTTCACGCTGGTCGTAGCGGCCTTCTTCCTGCTGGCCAACATCGCGGCGGATCTGATCTATTCCCTCCTCGATCCCCGTATCCGCTATTGAGCGCCGCAGCCGCCTCCGTCGCAAGGACGCCGCCTGACGGGCGGGCTGCCAGTGCGTTCCGGCTGGCCGCCCGTCAGTTCACGCGCAACCGGGTGGCAACCTGCGGGCTGCTGCTGCTGGGGATCTTGTGCGTGGCCGTGATTCTGGCGCCGGCGATCGCACCCTACGATCCGGTGCGGATCAGCCTTTCGGCCAAGCTGCGGCCGCCTTCGCTGGACCATCTGCTTGGCACCGACTATTTCGGCCGGGACTGCCTTTCCCGTCTGCTGTATGGCGGGCGGCTTTCGCTGAGCGTCGGGCTGCTGGTGGTCGGCTTCTCGTTCGTGCTTGGCGTGCCGCTGGGCCTCGCCTCGGGCTTCATCGGCGGACGGCTCGACAATGCGGTGATGCGGCTGATGGATGCGTTCCTGACCTTCCCACCGCTGCTGCTGGCCGTCGCTGTGGTCGGATTGCTGGGCAGCAGCGTCGAGAACGTGGTGCTCGCGCTCGGGCTGGTCCAGGCGCCGGTGCTGGCCCGCATGGTCCGCGGCAGCACCTTGTCGGTGCGCGAGGAGGTGTTCATCCGGGCAGCGCGCGCGCTGGGCGCCAGCCCGCTGCGGATCATGTTTACCAGCGTGCTGCGGAACGTGATGTCCTCCGTCGTCGTGCAGCTCACGATCGTCTTCTCGGCCGCGGTGGTGGCGGAGGCGTCGCTCAGCTTCCTCGGCCTGGGCGCGCCGCCGCCGCAGCCGAGCTGGGGTCGGGACCTGAGCGACGCGCGCAACTACCTGGGATCGGCGCCGTGGATGTTCCTGAGCCCGGCCGGGGCGATCATGCTCTGCGTGCTCAGCATCAACTTCGTGGGCGACGGGCTGCGCGATTCGCTCGATCCGCGATCCTGGCGCGCCGGGCGGTCCCGCCCATGACGCTGCTGCGGGTGCGCGGGCTGCGGGTGGCGTTCGCGACCGAGCAGGGGCGGGTGCAGGCGCTGCGTGGCCTGTCGTTCGACGTGGCGGAGGGCGAGATTCTCGGCGTCGTGGGCGAGAGCGGCAGCGGCAAGAGCGTGGCCGCCTTGTCCGTCATGCGGATGATCCCGCAGCCGCCCGGCGAGGTGACGGCAGAGGAGATGAGCTTCGAAGGCAAGGACCTGCTGCGGCTGAGCGAGGCGGAGGCGCGCGAAATCCGCGGCAAGCGCATCGCCATGGTGTTCCAGGACCCGATGCGCTCGCTCAACCCGGTGCTGACGATCGGCCGACAATTGACGGAAGGGCTGCGGCGGCACTTGAAGCTGGACCGCGTCGCTGCACTGCGGCGCGCGGTGGAACTGCTGGAGATGGTCGGCATCCCCTCGCCGGGCAGCCGCCTATCTGCCTACCCGCACCAGTTCTCGGGCGGCATGCGGCAGCGTGTGATGATCGCGATCGCCCTATCCTGCAACCCGAAGCTGCTGATCGCGGACGAGGCGACGACTGCGCTCGATGTCACGATCCAGGCGCAGATCATCGACCTGGTGAAGCGGCTGACCCGCGATCTCGGCACCTCGGTCATTTGGATCAGTCATGACCTCGGCGTGATCGCCGGCATGTGCGACCGGGTGAACGTAATGTATGCCGGGCAGATCGTGGAGACCGGGCCGGTGGACGAGGTTTTCCACCGGCCCGGTCACGGCTACACGCTGGGGCTGATGGGTTCGACGCCGCGCGTGGACGGGGTGGCGCAGGACCGGCTGACGCCGATCGAGGGGATGCCGCCCGACATGCGTGCGCCCAGCCCGCTGTGCCCGTTCCTGCCCCGCTGCCGGGTTGCCGTTGCGGCTTGCCGGGCGGTTCCGCCGCCGGTACGGGACCGTGGCGGCGGCCATGCCGCGGCGTGTCTGGCCGACCTGTCCGCCCACCACGTGGCCGAACTTGCGTGAGCCCGATCCTGGAGGTCGAGGACCTGACCGTGGTCTATCCGGCGCAGCATGGCGCCGGCCGGGTGCGGGCGCTGGACGGCGCCAGCTTCTCGGTGGCGCGGGGCAGCACGCTGGGCATCGTGGGCGAGTCCGGCTGCGGCAAGTCGACGCTCGGCTTCACCGTCACGATGCTGCAGCGCCCGACGAGCGGCCGGGTGGTGTTCGAGGGGACGGACCTGGCCCGGCTGGGGCGGCGCGCGCTGCGGCGGGCGCGGCGGCGGATCCAGATCGTGTTCCAGGACGCGGCGGCCTCGCTCGACCCGCGCTTGCCGGTGGGCGACGCGGTCAGCCTGGCTCTGGACATCCATGGGCTGGACAAGGGACGGGCACGGGCCGCCCGCATCGCCAAACTGCTGGACATGGTGGGCCTGCCCGTCAGCTTCGCCGGGCGCTACCCCCATCAGCTCAGCGGCGGACAGGCGCAACGCGTCGCGATCTGCCGGGCGCTGGCGGTGGGCCCGGAACTGATCGTATGCGACGAGCCGGTTTCGGCGCTGGACGTGTCCATCCAGGCGCAGATCGTGACCTTGCTGCAGGACCTGCAGCAGGAACTGGGGCTGACCTACCTGTTCATTTCGCACGACCTGAGCGTGGTGCGGCACATCAGTGGCTTCGTCGCGGTGATGTATCTGGGCAGGATCGTGGAGTTCGGGCCGAAGGCCGAACTGTATGCGCGGCCCATGCACCCCTATACCCAGGCCCTGCTGTCGGCGGTGCCGATTCCCGATCCGGCGCTGGAGCGGACGCGGCGCCGGACCATCCTTGCGGGCGACCTGCCGAACCCGGCGGACCCGCCCTCCGGCTGCGTGTTCCGCACCCGCTGTCCCGTTTCCGTTCCGGCCTGTGCCGCCGCCCAGCCACCCGCGGTCACCATCTCACCCGGGCATTGGGCGCGCTGCATCAGGTTGCCGCAACCGACACAATGATGGAGCGCCTGCCATGACCTATACCGTCCTTGCCCGCTGCCCCCGCACCGGGCAGGTGGGCATCGGGATCGCCACCTATTCCATCGGCGTAGGCCTGTATTGCAACGGGCTGCGGAGCAACATCGGCGCGACGATGACCCAGGCCTTCGTCAACCAGGGCAACAACCCGCTCGGCTTGCGCCTGCTGCAGCAGGGCTTCTCGCCGCGGCATGTGCTGGCGGAATTATGCGCCAACGATCCCGATGCCGAGTACCGGCAAATCGCGGTGATCGACCGGGAGGGCGCGGTTGCGGCTTATAGCGGGCCCAAGACACGGGGCTATTCGGGGCACCAGGCCGGGGATGGCTATGTCGCCATGGGCAACGTGCTGGCCGGGCCCGAGGTGGTCTCGGCGATCGCGGCGGCGTACGAGGCTGCCGCAGAGGCGCCGCTCGAACGGCGCCTGCTGCAGGCGATCGAGGCCGGCCGGGACGCTGGGGGACAGGCTGGTGGCGCCGGCCACCTGGCCGAGCGGTCCGCGGCCCTGGTGGTGTACGGCCAGCACGACTATGCCGAGCTGGATGTGCGAGTGGACCTGCACGGTACGGCGGTGGAAGAACTGCGCCGGGTGTTCGAGGAATACGAGCTCTACCGGGCGTTTTACCGGGAGCGGGGCAAGAACCCGCGGGATGCCGTGCCGCAGGACGTGTTCGTGGCCAGCCTAGCCAAGCCGGCCGGCACGCCGTGACATATTCCATCATCGGGCGTTGCGCCCGCACCGGCCGGCTAGGGCTCGGGATCACCACCTACTCGCTCGCCGTGGGCGGGCGCTGCGAGGGCATTGCGGCCAATATCGGCATCTGCAAGACGCAGGCCTTTCCCAACCGGGGCAACGACCCGCTGGGGATCGAACTGCTGCGCGAGGGCTATCTGCCCGCGCGGGTGATGGAGGCGCTGAAAGCCAACGACCCCGACCATGAGTACCGGCAGATCGCCATCATGGACCGCGAAGGAAGGATGGCTGTCCATACCGGCAGTGGCACCCGCGCCTGGTCCGGGCACCTCCTGGGCGCCGATTGCGTGGCCTTCGGCAACGTGCTGCTGGGAGGGGCGGTGCTTGCCGGCCTGATTTCCGGCTTCCTGGCCGCGCCGGACGCGCCGCTCGAACTGCGGCTGCTGGGCGCGCTGGAGGGCGGGCGGGACGCGGGCGGGCAGGTGACGGCAGAAGGCCATCTGCCCGAACGCTCCGCCGCCATCAAGGTGGTGGACCGGCTGGACTATTCCGACATCGATGTGCGCGTGGACTCGCATCCCACGGCGGTGGCGGAACTGCGCCGCGTGCTGGAGGAATTCAAGCTTTACGAGGCATTCTACCGGGAGCGCGGCCGCAACCCGGCGCAGGCGATCCCGCAGGACCGGTTCGCCGCCGAACTCGATGCGCGTCGTGGAAAGGGCTGACATATGGAATACCGCCGGCTCGGCCAAAGCGGCCTCAAAGTGTCCGAAGTCTGCCTCGGCACCATGACATTCGGGCGCGGCGCGGACGCCGCGGAGGCTGCCCGTATCACGGGCGCTTGCCTCGATGCGGGCGTGAACTTCTGCGACACCGCCGACAGCTACGCCGACGGCGAGTCGGAATCGATGCTGGGAGCCATCTTGCAAGGGCGTCGGCGCGAGGCCGTGCTGGCGAGCAAGTTCTTCAACCCGATCGGACCCGGCCCGAACGATTCCGGCATGTCCCGCGTGCACATCATGCACGCCATCGAGGACAGCCTGCGGCGGCTGCGGACGGACTACCTGGACATCTACTACATCCACCACGTGGACGTGCAGGCGCCGCTCGAGGAGATGCTGCGGGCGGTGGACGACCTGATCCGCCAGGGGAAGGTCCGCTACATCGCGTGCAGCAATTACGAGGCCTGGCGGCTGATTGAGGCGGTGTGGATCAGCGAGACCCGGCGCCTGTCCAAGTTCGTCTGCCACCAGCCGCAATACAGCCTGGTGGTGCGGGACATCGAGGAGGAGGTTGTACCCGCCTGCACGCTGAAAGGCCTGGGCGTGGTGGCCTGGTCGCCGCTAGCCGGCGGCTACCTCAGCGGCAAGTACCAGCCGGGGACCTCGACAGCGCCAGGTTCGCGGTCGACCGAGGGGTGGGGCTTCCCCGACCGGTTCTTCGCGCCGAACCATGCCGAGATCCTACGGGCGCTGCTTGCGGCCGCGGACCAAGTAGGGCGCAGCCCGGCGCAGACGGCGCTGCGCTGGGCGCTGGACCAGCCCTTCCTGACCAGCGTCATCGCTGGTGCAAGAACGGAAGCGCAGATCGCGGACTCGCTTGGTGCTGCGGGCTGGTCGCTGCCAGCGCCGGTGCTGGCGCGCTTGAACGCGGTGTCCGCCTTGCCGCAGCGCTACCTTCGCGCAACCGCGGCCGGCATGGCGGAGCGGCGAAACGCGGCAGTGTGCCGGAGGGGGTGATACCTGCACCCATATGGATGACCGCTGGGGCGTAGGACTCGTCATCCCCCGGCTTGTGGCGTCGGTAGCCGACATCAGCTGCATTTCGACCAGCCGCAATGGACGCACGATAGGCAGCCTGCCGGTATTGTCAGGTTAATAGCGCCGGGACTGCGGGCGGGAACCGGTGACGTTTGTAGGAAATCGGCCGCATGGCCCTTTGCCTCCGCGATCAGGACAACGACGCACACTCCTGTTTCCCTGACAATGCCGCTTCCGGCCTTGGCCCGGCTGGCGATTGCGGCCGCCTGGACCGGTCCAGGCGTAAACGGCACCGCGTCGGGCAGCGAGCCAGAAGCGGCGGTGGTCTAGTCGGAGGCATGACATGCCGGCGCCGGTGGCTGCCCCGGCTTTCAGTGATAGCCCATGCCGGCCCGGACCTTGCCCCGGAACACCCAGTAGGACCAGGCGGTATAAAGCAGCACGGTGGGGAGCAGGAACAATGTCCCGACCAGCAGGAAGGCCTGCGTCTTGGGCGAGGAGGCTGCCTCCCACAGGGTGTAGTGGTGCGGGACGATCATCGGCCACAGGCTTATGGCGATGCCGATGTAGGACATCAGGAACAGGCCTACGCCGCCCAGGAACGGCCCAGCTTCCGGTGATTGCCTGCCGAGTGCCCGCCACGTCAGCCAGGCGATGGCGGCCGTGACGATCGGCACCGGCGCCAGGACGGCCGTGTTGGGCCAACCCAGCCAGCGGGCCGCGATGTCGTGGTCCATGATCGGCGTCCAGATGCTGACGATTGCGACGCTAGCCAGGACCCCAATCAGGCACCACCGGCCCTGGCGCCGCACCTGGGCCTGCAGTTCGCCCTCCGTCTTGATGATCAGCCAGCCCGCCCCGAGCAGCCCGTAGCCGAATACCAGTGCGACGCCGGTCAGCGTGGAAAAGGGGGTGAAGCAATCGAAGCTGCCCCCGGTGAAGGCCCGGCCCTGGACCTCGAACCCCTGGATGAAGGCGCCGAGCACGACGCCCTGCGCGAAGGTCGCCAGCATCGACCCGTAGGTGAAGCCGTGATCCCAGAAGGTGCGGTGCTCGGCATCACGGAAGCGGAACTCGAACGCGACACCGCGGAAGATGAGCGCCAGCAGCATGAGCAGCACGGGGAAGTAGACGGCGGGGATTATGATGGCGAAGGCCAGCGGGAAGGCGACCAGCAGGCCGACGCCGCCCAGGATCAACCAGGTTTCGTTGCCGTCCCAGACCGGCGCGATGCTGTTCATCATCGTGTTGCGCGAGGTCGTGTCCGGCGCCAGGCCATACAGGATGCCGACGCCCAGGTCGAAGCCGTCCAGCAGCACGTAGAGAAAGACTCCGACGGCGAGGATCACGGTCCAGATCGGCACGAAGTCGAGCGCCAGGGCCGCCATCATGGCGCGGCCCCTTCGACGGCAGGAAGGGCAGTGATCGGCGCGATGGGGCGTCCGCTCTGGACGGGACCATCGGATTTCTGCTCCTGTGGTCCCAGGCGGATGATGCGGCGGAGGACGAAGAAGCCGCCGGGGAAGATGATGGCGTAGACGACGATATACGCGACGAAGGACAGCAGGACGTCGCGGCCCGTGAGCGAGGGCGAGACGGAGTCGGCCGTCCGCAGCAGGCCGTAGACGGTCCAGGGCTGGCGACCGACCTCGGTCGTGACCCAGCCGGCGATGACCGCGATGAACCCGAGCGGGGCGCCCCACTGGCAGGTGCGGAGGAACGCCGCGGACGTCATGAACCGGTCGCCGCGCCGTAGCAGGTTGCCGGCCGCGACCAGTGCGAGCATCAGCAGGCCGGCCGCGACCATGATGCGGAACGCGAAGAAAGGCGGCCCGACAGGGGGCCGACGGTCGGCCGGAAAGTCGTTCAAGCCCTTGATCGCGCCATCCATGCTGTGCGTGAGCACGACGCTTCCGAGGGCGGGGATCGCGATTTCGTAATGCATCACCCCCGCTGTGTCGTCGGGAATGCCGAACAGCGTGAGCGGGGCCGGGCCAGCTGTGTCGTAGCGCCCTTCGAGCGCCGCGACTTTGGCCGGCTGGTGCTCCAGTGTATTCAACCCGTGCAAATCGCCCAGCACAATCTGCAGGGGCACGAGCGCCAGCAGCATCCACAGCGTGATGGAAATCATGTGCCGGCCTTCTTCGAGGAAGCGGCCGCTGCGGACGAACCAAGCCGCGATCCCGAGCACGACGAGGCCTGTCGTGATGTAGAAGCCCGTCACGGCATGCGCGAGGCGATACGGGAAGGACGGGTTGAAGATCACCTGCCACCAGTCGGTGGGGAAGAAGCGGCCGTCGATGACCTCGAACCCCGCCGGGGTCTGCATCCAGCTGTTGGCGGCCAGGATCCAAAATGTCGAGGACAGGGTTCCCCCCGCGACGGCCAGCGCCGACACGAAGTGCATCCAGCGCGGCACCAGCTTGCGGCCGAACAGCAGCACGCCAAGGAACGTAGCCTCGAGGAAGAACGCGGTCAGGCCCTCATAGGCCAGCAGCGGCGAGATGACGTTGGCGGTGGCGTCGGAGAAGCGGCTCCAATTGGTGCCGAACTGGAACGGCATGACGATGCCCGATACGACACCCATGCCGAACGCCACCGAGAATATCTTGATCCAGAAGGCCGAGATGCGGCCATACACCGCGCGGCCGGTCGCCAAGTGCATGCCTTCCATAACCGCGATGTAGCTCGCGATGCCCACGGTGAACGCCGGCAACAGGATGTGGAACGCGATCAACCAGGTGAACTGGAGACGGGACAGGAAAACGGGGTCGAGATGCATCGGGGCGGGTGCCTATCGCAAAGGAGGGGAGCATTCGCTTGAGGCGCTCAAGGCAGAGGAAAGGTCATCCCCGAATTCGGGTCGACCCAGGTGAGGTGATCGCGCACCTCCATCACGCCCGGCACGTTCGCAGTTGCCACCCGTCGAGGATCAGGCGCACGATCTCCTCCCCGGCCAGTTCGCGCCGGGTCCATACGTCCCAGTCTGTGCGGATCTTGCGCCACGTGCGGCTGACGATGTCCTTGCCCATCGCTCCCCCGAACAAGGCCGCGAGCGCGCGTTTGACCCGGCGCGTGTTGATGCCGGCTAGGCCCTTGAAGTGCACGTCCACGACCGCGCCTTGCACCGCAACCACAGTGCCGCGCGCCCGCGCAGGTGCTGCAACTAGACAATCGGGCATATGCGGCATCCCTCGCGCTGCGCAGTGATCCGGCGCCGCCAGCCCACCAACATAGACCGCACCCCCCGCGCACCGGCGTTGCAAAGCTCAATGCTGGGAATGCGATTCTGCACTGCCGGTCCATTTTCGCATAGCGAGTCGCCGGACTCGCTCCGCCGGCGCAAATAGCGGGACTGCTAACCTTCTCGGACATGCGGGAGCCGCCGTTGATGCAGAACGGTCCGCGCCCAGCCCGTTAGGAATTGTATGGGTCCTTCATCGCCGCCTGGAGCTTCTGTATGCTGTTCTACTTCCCACAGTACGTGATGCACTCGGCCCCGGGCGTCATGGTGCCGGAGTTCACCTCCGCCTTCGGGCTGACAGCGTCGGGCGTGAGCGCGCTGTACGATCACACCTACTCGTTCGCGATCGTCTCCGGCACCTGCTTCGACCGCTTCAGCGCCAAATACGTCGAGGCCTTCGGCAGGCCGCTCTCGATGCAGGAATGGGCCATCCCGTCCCCCGGTCCCGGACAGATCCTGGTCCGCACCGAGGCCTGCGGCGTCTATCACACCGACCTCCACCCCGGCCTCCACGCCGCCCACCGCGACCCGCTGGTCGAACCGTCCCTGCCCTCGGCGACCGGGGCCTAGGGGGGATGCCCATGCAGCTCGATCAGCCACGCTCCCCCGCGGTGGTCACGTCACTGCCGCTGGCGCCGTCCGAGCTGGACAGCATGGACGCGTGGTGGCGCGCGGCGAACTACCTCTCCGTCGGCCAGGTCTACCTGCTCGCCAACCCGTTGCTGCGGGAGAAGCTGACGGCCGCGCACGTGAAGCCGCGCCTGCTCGGGCATTTCGGGACGGTGCCGGGCCTCAACTTCATCTATCTCCACCTCAACCGCGTCATCAAGGCGCATGACCTCAGCATTCTGTTCATCGCCGGGCCGGGTCACGGCGCGCCGGGCGTGGTGGCCAGCACGTGGCTCGAGGGCACCTATTCCGAAACCTACCCGGACGTCTCGCAGGACGAAGCCGGCATGTGCCGCCTGTTTCGGCAGTTCTCCTTCCCCGGCGGCATTCCCAGCCATGCGGCGCCTGACACCCCCGGTTCCATCCACGAGGGCGGCGAGCTGGGCTATTCCCTATCCCACGCCTATGGCGCCGTGCTGGACAACCCGGCCCTCATCGCCGCCTGCGTCATCGGCGACGGCGAGGCGGAGACTGGGCCGCTGGCGGCATCGTGGCATTGCAACAAGTTCATCGACCCCGCGAGGGACGGCGCGGTGCTGCCGATCTTGCACCTGAACGGCTGGAAAATCGCCAACCCCACCGTGCTTGCGCGCATTCCCCACGACGAACTTCTGGGCCTGCTGACCGGATACGGCCATGACCCCATCTTCGTCGAGGGCGACGATCCCCCGAGCATGCACCGGGCCATGGCCGCCGCGATGGACCAGGCTGTGGCCGCCATCCAAGCCCTCCAGACCTCGGCCCGCAGCGGTGCGCCAGCCCGGCGCCGCTGGCCGATGATCGTCCTGCGCAGTCCCAAGGGCTGGACCGGCCCGAAATTCGTCGATGGCAAGAAGACTGAAGGCTCCTGGCGTTCGCACCAAGTCCCGATCGCCGACATGGGCGCGCCCGGCCACATCGCCCTGCTCGAAGAGTGGATGCGCAGCTATCGCCCGGAGGAGCTGTTCGGCGAACACGGCCGTCTCCGCGCCGACATCGCGGCGTTGGCGCCCGTGGGCGAGCGGCGCATGGGCGCCAACCCGCACACCAACGGGGGCGCCCTGATGCGTCCGCTCCGTCTCCCCGACTTTACGTCCTACGCCGTTCCGGTCGATCACCCGGGCAAGGGAGATGCCGAAGCGACGCACGTCATGGGCACGTTCCTCCGCGACGTGATGCGCCTCAATGCCGCCACCCGGAACTTCCGCATCTTCGGCCCCGACGAGACGGCATCCAATCGCCTCCAGGCCGTGCTGGAAGCGACTGGCCGCGCCTGGGACGCCGCGGTCATCCCCGACGACGACGAGCACCTCGACCCCGGCGGCCGGGTCATGGAGATTCTGAGCGAGCACACCTGCCAGGGCTGGCTCGAGGCCTACTTGCTCACCGGCCGGCATGGCCTGCTTTCCTGCTACGAGGCCTTCATCCACATCGTCGATTCCATGGTGAACCAGCATGCGAAATGGCTGAAGAGCTCGCGCAAGATCGCCTGGCGCCGCCCCATATCGTCGATGAACTATCTACTGACCTCCCATGTCTGGCGGCAGGACCATAACGGCGCGAGCCACCAGGATCCCGGCTTCATGGACCACCTGGCCAAGAAGAAGGCCGACATCGCCCGCATCTACCTGCCGCCCGACGCCAACACCCTGCTGTGGGTGACCGACCACTGCCTGCGGAGCTGGAACCGCATCAACGTCATCGTCGCCGGCAAGCAGCCCGAGCCGCAATGGCTCGGCATGGATGCTGCGGTCAAGCATTGCGAGGCCGGTCTCGGCATCTGGGCGTGGGCCAGCAGCGACGCCGGCGCCGAGCCCGATGTGGTCATGGCCTGCGCGGGGGACATCCCGACGCTCGAGTGCTTGGCAGCCGTGGACCTGCTCCGTACTCACATGCCTGAGCTGCGGGTGCGCGTCGTTAACGTCGTGGACCTGATGACGCTACAGTCGAAGACTGACCATCCCCACGGTCTGACCGACAGGGAATTCGATGCGTTGTTCACCACCGACAGGCCCGTGATTTTCGCCTTCCATGGCTACCCGGCGCTGATCCACAGCCTGACCTACAACCGCGCCAACCACGCCCGCTTCCACGTTCACGGCTTTAAGGACGAAGGCACGACGACCACCCCGTTCGACATGGTGGTTCTGAATCGGCTCGACCGCTTCCACCTGGTGTCCGATGCGATCGACCGGGTGTCCGGTCTCGGCACAAGGGCCGCCTACGCCCAGCAGGCGATGCGCGACAAGCTGGTCGAGCATACGCGCTATACCGTCGCGCACGGCGTCGACATGCCGGAGGTGCGCGACTGGCGCTGGCCGGGTTAGCTCGTCTACGGCGATGGCTGAGATAGACCCATCGACGCGTACGTCCGACGATCCTCAGAGTCGTTCCCACCCGGCGACCTCTTCCCCGAGCGGCTTGGCGGCGGACTGCATGCGGGCGAAGCTGTCCTCGACGGTTATGTCAGATCTGGCGCCAAGGCTCCTGGTCGATGTGGACTGAGTTGACTATGGGACCGACCCTGTAGCGGGGCGGATCGGGATGCGGTGCATTGAGTGCAGATCGGCGGCGGTGACCGAACGGGCCGAGCCCACGGCTCAGGGTTATCGCCAGCTCCGCTGCCGGGCTTGCAGCAAGTAGTTCAATGAACGCAGCGGGACCGTGCTGAACCGGGCGCTATACCCATCCGACGTCATCGCGCTCGTGGTGCTCTGCGGCTGCGCTACAAGAAGCCGTGCGGGATTTGGAGGCCAAGCTTACCCCGGCCTTGGCGGAGGACCTGCGACGGCGCCGTCGCGGCAGGTCGGGCTGCAGCTGGCATGTCGATGAAACCTACCGCAAGGTCGAGGGGCGCTGGTGCTATCTGTATCGTGCCATCGACAGCTCTGGCGCTTGGTGGACGCGATGTTCAGTGAGCGACGCGACATGGCCGCCGCGAAAGCGTGCTTCCGGTCAGTGAGGACGGTGACCAGCATCACACCGGACCGGGTCACGACCGACGGCCATGACAGCTACCCCCGCGCGATCCGGACCGAGTTGGGGAGGAAGGTTCGACACCGGATAAGCCAGTATATGAGCAATCGGATCGAGCAGAATGACCAGAACGACGCCGAGGGTCTGGCGCAGATCATGCGCACGGGCTGGTATCGGCCGGTACACCAGGGGGTCGGAATCCTCACGCGTCCCGGCAGTGCGCCACCGCCAGCGCCAAGGTGCTATAGTAGCGCCGTTTCGACCCCATCCGCACCAGTCCGGCACGCAGCAGCTTTCGCAGCACGCGGCCGTTCGCCTCGCACATCAGCACCGGCACGCCGCGGTGCTCTAGGCCGCGCATCGCCTCACCCAGGGTTTGCAGCCCCGTCGCGTCGATGAACGGCACGCGGCCCAGCCGGAGCACCACGGCGCGGTCCTCCGCTTCGGTTCCCACATGCACACGGGCCAAGGCGCGGTCGAGGCTGTCTACCGCGCCAAAGAAGAACGGGCCTTCGATGCTGAACACCATGACGCTGTCCGGGACGCCCTCCGGGCTGGTCGCGCGCACCTCGACCGAGCTCGCCATCCGGCGCAGGAACTGCAGCATCGCCAAGATCACGCCGATGTTCACCGCGATCACCAGGTCGGTCAGGACGGTGAGCACGAAGGTGATCAGCAGGATGACGGTATCGGCCGTGGGCGCGGTCCTGGCCATGCGCACAAAATGCCGGGCGTCGCTCATGTTCCAGGCCACCACGAACAGGATCGCCGCCAGGGCCGCGAGCGGGATGCGCCCCGCTAGCGGCGCCGCCACCAACAGCACAACAATGAGCGTCAGCGAGTGGACGATGCCGGCCAGCGGACCCGTCGCGCCGTTGCGCACGTTGGTCGCGGTGCGCGCGATGGCGCCGGTCGCCGCGATGCCGCCAAAGAACGGCGCGACGATGTTGGCGATGCCCTGGCCGATCAGCTCCTGGTTCGAGTTGTGCCGGGTGCCCGCCATGCCGTCGGCGACCACGGCGGACAATAATGACTCAATGGCGCCCAGCATCGCGATGGTGAACGCGGACGGCAGCAGCGCGATCAGCCGGTCGGCGCTGAACTCGGGCAGCATGAAATGCGGCAAGCCGACCGGGATGGCGCCGAATGTGCTGCCGATGGTCGCGACGGTCGGCAGGGCGAAGGCGGCCTGAATCGCCGTCGCGACCACCAGCGCAATCACCGGGCCCGGCGCCCGGCGCAGCCCCGGCACGCGCGGGCCTAACACGACGAGCAGCAGGCTGAGCAGCGCCAGCCCGGTCGTGGCCGGGTCCAATTGCGGAAGCGCCTGCAGCAGGCGCCAGAGCTTTTCATGGAAGTGCGTGCCGCCGGTTTTGGGCAAGCCGAAGAAATCGCGCCACTCGCCGACCCAGATGATCACTCCGATACCCGCGGTGAAGCCAACGATGACCGGGGCCGGGATGAAGCGGATCACCGCGCCGAACCGGGCCAGCCCGAGCGCCGTCAATATCACGCCGGCCATGATGGTCGCGAGCAGCAGCCCGTCCACGCCGAAGCCTGCCACCACGCCGGCCAGAATCACGATGAACGCCCCGGTCGGCCCGGCAATCTGCATCCGGCAGCCGCCGAATACCGAAACGATCAGGCCGGCGATGATGGAGGTATAGATGCCCTGCTCGGGCCGGACCCCGGACGCAATGGCGAACGCCAGCGCCAACGGCAGCGCAACTACGCCGACGATCAGGCCGGCAACGATGTTCCGCGTCCATTGACGGGGTTGGAACAGGCCGGCATGCGATGCTTCGAGCAGGGCGATCATAGACGGTCAGCCTCCAACACGGGCATGGCTGCGAGGCCGCAACGACCTCAACCTTGCGCGCCGACGCCCTTCAGCGCCAGCATGACGTGCACCTTGCGCCTGACCAGCACCGCGACCGCCACGGTGGCTAGCAACCCGACGCCGAAACACCCATCGCAGCAAGCCGGCGCCGGACGCCTGGCCGATCACGCCGAGGTAGACATTTGCAGCCAACCCGGCGCGGACGGTGTGCAATCGCGCCCAAGTACGACCCCGTCCCCAAAGCCGGCTACCGGTATGATGTGATTGGAGAATGTCGAAAGTGCAGGGTCATTCGTCGCGTCCAATCGCGACCCCACTTGGAAGGCGAGTTCCCAAAAGAAATCAACGAGATGCGACCTTCCTGAGTGGGGTCGCACTTGGGCGCGATTTTGCAGTTCTGGCGCACGATGGTGCGTGAGAGCCGTACCTTCACGCCAGAGGAGCCGATCCATCGCCTGACCGGCCTCCCAGCGGAGACGTTCGCAATAGCCGGGCGCGGACTGCTGCGGCCCGGCATGAAAGCGGATGTCGTCATATTTAATCCCGAGCGGTTTGGCGAAAGGGGCACCAGGGATGGTCCGGGCCACGTCAACCCTTTGGAAGCATTCAGGTGCTCGCGTGAGCCGAACGCCAGAAACCCGATCGCGGGAGAGATGGTTTTACGCGTGGTCTCAAGGTCGGCGGACAGGCACTTCAACAAGGGCGCGACCGCTTGCGGTGACTTGGCCAAGCTGGTTCTCGGCCCAAACGTCGGCCTCCACCAGTCCCACACCGCCGTCGGTTCGCTTGCCGGTCACCCTCCCCTTTGTGAAAGTCGTGTCGCCGAAGATCACCGGCTTCTTGAGCCGGACGGAAAGCTCCCGCAGGAGGGCTGCGTCGCCCATCCAGTTCGTGACGCAGGTGGCAACCATGCCGATCCGCTGGGGCCCATTATCATAAGGACCCGGCATTCCGAGATCCGCCACCGCCACTTTGGCATCCTGGTGCCCGATAGACGGGCTGTACGGCGCGGCATAGTAGCTCGGGTCGTAGTTGTTCGGCAGCCGCTCGGGGGAGTTCCGCGCCCAGACGCGATATTGCGTCTTCAGTTTGGTCGACTTGTAGCCCGACGTTCCGACGGCTCCAGCGTAGTAGCAAGTCATGTCGAGCAGCGTCAGCGGGCCACGTACGGTGCCGGGCATCGCGTCTCCCACCTGCACGTCCTCCCAATGCAGTGGTGCCGCCCCGCGGCGGTATTCGTTCATCACGGCATGCTCGATGGCATCGAACTCTTGCTGCGTGTAGCGGTGCGCCGCCCGTGGCTCGTATCGCAGCCCGCCTTCCGCACCGGGTCGGGGCACCCGGAAGCAATGCGACAGCACGCGGGCGAGGCGCTTGTTTTTCTGGCTGAAATAGGTGACCTCACCCGTCTGCACGAGCATCCGTCCAACCCGGCTCCCGCCAACCTCAGCGGCGCCGACATACTCGGCCTTGACGGTGAACTCGTCACCTCGCCGGGCTGGCTGGTCGAAAAACCAGTCCGCCCCGGAATAGAACCAATGAACGTCTGGGAGACCCGGGGCCACGACCGCATCGAACACGCCGAAGAAAAATGTGGGCGGGGCAATCAGCGTACCCCAGCGCGCCTTCTCGGCGTAGGCCGGGTCGGTGTAGAGCGGATTGTCGTCGCCGATTCCCCAGGCGTAGTGGCGGATGGTATCGCGCGTGGCTTCGTTGTTCCAGAGTTCGACCCTGATCGGCATGCCCACCAGAGCCTGCGCCTGCTCGAGCGCGTCAGCGGGGAGCGCCGTCTGCGATAGTGCTGTGCTCATATCAGTTCTCCGGGTTTGCCGGTGGCGGGCCGGGTCATGGGGCCGGCAACGCTTTCTGGAATGCGGCCAGCACTTCGCTGCCGGGCTTCGCCCTGTGGTCTAGCTCGGCCGCCCATTCGCTTGCGACGCCCGCCATTGCTTTGGCCAGGGCTGACCGGTCGGCGTCCCCGAGCCGGACCAGGGCGACGCCGTCCTGCTGCAGCTTGGCCACGTCACCACTCACCCCGGCGTCGAAGATCGCGCAGGCGCGGCGCGTTGCGGCCTCTCCTGCCTCCGCCAGGACGGACTGGATGTCGGCGGGAAGTTTGGCCCAGCGGTTCCGGCTGATGCCATAGGCAATCACGCCGGTCCCGAGGTTCTCGCCGAAGGTCGCGGCATGGATCAGGCCCGGCAGCCGGTAGGCCAGGATCGACCCGTATGAGATCAACGCCCCATCGATCGTGCCGCGCGTCATCGCCTGGTAGAGGTCCGCGGTCTCCATCCGGATCGGCACGGCCCCGACCTTGCGCACCGTCAAATCCTTCGCGCCGCCTGGCGAGTAGAGCTTAAGCCCATCGAGGCTCTTCAGCGTCTCGATCGGCCGGCGCGAGAAGATTTGGTAGGGGACGAGCGCCGCTGCAAACAGCACGACGACCCCGTTCGGACCATACTCCTTCTCCGCCAACACGCCGCCCGGCCGGGTTAGCGCCCAGAACGCCTGCGTGCCTTGGCAGGAGGTGGACGCGTCGCCTGGCAGCTCCGCCACCAGCGAGAGGGGAAGCCGGTCCGACAGGATCGAGGGGATCATGATCCCGACGTCGACGACACCCGACTGCGTCAGGGTAAGCATCTCCCGCCCACTGCCGAGCTGCGAAGCCGGGTAGTATTCGAAATTGACCCGGCCGGCCGCGCGCGCTTTGACGTCCTCCATCCAGGGTTTCGTCAAAGCCTCCGCAATGTAGTGGCCGGCCGGGTAGGTGTCGCCCACCCGAAGCACGATCCGCTCCTGCGCTAAGGCCAGCGGTCCCATGCAAACCAGCAGCGCGACTGCAGCTAAGTGGCATTTCATCGGCTACCCTCCATGCAACTCTCAAGTATCACCGCGTTCCCATGTGATCCGGCAGCCACAGGACGATGGACGGAAACGCGACCAGGATGGTGATCGCGACCAGGTGCGCGAGGAAATGTGGCCAGGTGCCCCGGAAGACCTCGCCGACTGGCTGGCTCGCGTAGCGGGCCACGACGAAGCAGTTCAACCCGATGGGCGGGGTGATCAGGCCGACCTCCGCGGTCACGATCTTGACGACGCCGAACCAGATCGGGTCGAACCCGAGCGACACGATGAGCGGCAGGACTACGGGAACCGTCAGCACAAGGATCGCCATCTGATCCATGAACGATCCCAGGAAGATGTATCCGGTCAGGATGATTGCGACAATCAGCCAGCGCGAGACGTCTAGGGTGCCGATCCAGCCCACGAGATTTTGCGTGACCTGGGTTAGCGTAAAGGCGTAGCTGAAGATGTGCGCGCCGAGCAGAATCATGGCGATCATGCAGCTGCCATAGGTCGCGTGCTGAACGGCGCGGAGCAGGGGCCCGCGTTGGGCCTTGCCGCGCAGTGCCGCCAGCAGGAAACCGCCGAGCGCGCCGACCGCCGAGGCCTCGGTGGGCGTCGCCGCCCCGCTGTAAATGGTGCCTGTGACCGCGGCGAACAGAACCACCATGGGTGCCACCAGTCGCAGCAGGCCGAACTTCTCGTCCCAGGTCGCGCGAACACCGGCGGGCGCGCGGCTCGGGTCGCGCCAGATTAGGAAGAGAACGGTGAGAATGATGATCGCCGTGACCAGGATCGCAGGGAGGATGCCGCTCACCAGAAGCTTGCTGATGCTAACGTCGGCTAGCAATCCGAAGATCACCAGGGCGATGCTCGTCGGTAGCAGCATGGCCAGCGTGCCGGAGATCGCGACCACGCCGGCGGCCAGGCGCAACTCATAGCCTTGGCGTAGCATGGCCGGCAGGCTGGTCGAGGACAGGGTGGCGGCCGAGGCAGTGCTGGAGCCGCAGATCGCGCCGAACCCGGCCCCTGCAATGGCCGTTGCAATTGCTAGCCCGCCGGGAACCCGCCCGATCCAGGCCGCGGCGGCTTTGAAAAGATCGTCCGCCGCCCCGCTGAGCAGGACCATCTCGGCCATGAGCAGAAACATAGGGATCGTGATCAACTCGTAGGCGCTGACAGCTGAGACTGGTGCGGTTGACAGCACGCCCAACAGCAGCGGCCAGCCACCTTTAAGCAGTAGGCCCGCGCTGCCGGCCAGCGCCATCGCGAAACCGACCGGTGCGCCCACGACCAGCAGCGCGAACAGGACGGCGAGGATGGCGGTAACGATCACTCGAACCCGCCTTTTGCGACGGCGGCGGCGGAGCCGGCCGGCGCCGGCAGCGGAACCAGGTTGCGCCCGGTCACGAGTGAGCCGAAATGCGCAGCCGCGTGCAACAGCAGCCGCAAGGTGAGCAGTCCGGCGCCGACCGGCACGAGCACCTCCGATAGCCAAGTCGGCCATAGGATCGCGCCGGATGTCGCGGCACCAGCGGCGTAATCGTCCCAGGTCCGTCCCGCTACAAGCCAGGAGATCAAGCCGAAGATTGATGCCGAGATGAGGGCGACAGCCCCATGGCAGAACCGACGAACCGGCGGCGGAAAGCGCCCCTCCAGGATATCAACACTGATATGCGCCCCCTCGACGAAGGTCCGGGACAGGACGAGGTAGAACAGCGCGGTCATCAGGTAGAGCGAGATCAGGTCATAGGTCCAGCCAAGCGGCCGGTTGAAGGCGTATCGCATGACGACGTCGAGTGACACGATACTCATGACGAACAGAAGGATCAATGCCGCCAGCAGCGCGAATAGGCGTTCGATCCGGCCCAATACTTGGTCTAGCCTAGCGATGATCACGCTGGCGGCAGCGCCGCCAAGAAGGCGCGGAGCACCTCGGTTCCCGGCAGCCCCCTCGTGTCAAGACCCGTAGCCCATTCCGACTGCACGGGGCGCAGCGCCTCCTGCACTTTCGCATGGTCGCCAGGCGATAGGGGCTGCAATACGAGTCCTGCCTGGCGGAGGCTTTCCACCGCCGGCTGCTCCTCCGCCTCGAGATCTTACAGGCGTGCAGGACGGTCTGCTCTCCTGCCTCATCAAGGACCTTGCGGACATCGTCAGGCAGCGCGCTCCAGCGCTTCTCCGAGATGGCGTAGACGGATGCGAAGCCGCCGAGGTTCTCGAGAAGGGTCCCCGCGCGTAGCAATTCGTCCAGCTTGAATTCCCGGACCGCCGCGAGCGGAAACACTACCCCGTCGATTGTTCCGCGCGACAAGGCAGAATAGACGTCCGCTCCACCCAGCCGGATCGGTGTCCCATCGAGGTGACGGACGGTGACGTCCATCGCGGCCCCGCCGCTCCGCAGCTTGAGCCCACGCAGGGCCGCGACGTCGACGAAGGGCCGGCGTGTAAGGATCTGGTACGGTTGCAATAGGTACGCGAACAGGGGCCGGACGCCGTTTGTCTTGAATTCCCGGTCGGCGAGAATCCCGTTCTTCGCCAACTTCCAATAACCCGCAACCGCCTGGCAAGAGCCGGAGTAGGTGCCCGGCAACTCGGCGACGCCGGACAAGGGCATCTTGTCGGAGACATACGCCGGGGCAATGAAGCCGATATCTGTGACACCCTGCTGCGTCAGCGCCAGCATGTCACGCGCCTTGCCGAGCTGTTCCGATGGATAGTATTCGAAGCTGACCGAGCCGCCCGAGGCTTGGCGGACCGTGTTCATGAAGAACTTGATCGTATAGTTCGCCGTGGAGGCGTTGGCCGGATAGTGGTCGGCCACACGGAGGCTCGTCTTGGTAGCCTGCGCAGCGGCCGATCCAGCAAGCAGCGCTGTCGCGAGCAGGACCTGCAAGACCAGGCGTGTCAGCCTCGTGCGGGCCATGTCGATCACGCCGCCGCAGTCGGACTGGGTGTGCCGGACCGCTCGAGTGCGGCCACATAGTCCACGACCTTGTACCCAGTCTTGCCCCAGGTGGTAACGCCGCAGACGTGCATGACCTGCATGCAGGCCTCGGCCAGCTCCCCGCTGGTCATTCCGGCCGAGACCCCCGCCTGCGCGTGGTTCTTAGCCCCGTCCAGGTTGCCTGTGACGATGTCGAGGACGGTGTAGAGCAGCTCCTTGGTCTTGACCGGCAAGTGCGCGCCTTGCTCCGGAGCTTTGTACACCGCTTCTCGAAATTGCAGATACCCGGCGAAGTGCTCGGGCAGGTACTCCATCATGGCGCGGATCGGCTCCGGCAAGTTGCCGAGCGTCTGCATGAAGTGCGTCTTGCCGTTCTCGATCGCCTGCGCCGTATCAGGATGCGCGCTCATTCCTACCAGGCCCTTTCAAGGAGTTCGAGGATCGGGCCGGCCGATCCCGTTCGTTTCGGGTTGAAATAGAGACCCCGGTCGCCCAGCGTGTGCTCGGCGATCCTCGGCAGCAGCGCCCGGTCGAGGCCCGTTTCGCGCAGCCGCCGTGGGACGCGCGCTGCCTGCTGCAGGGCGGAAACCGCCTCGATCGCCGCTTGCGCGCCTGCCTGGTCGCTATTGCCCCTTGTGTGCACGCCCATCGCGTCCGCGAGGTCCGCCAGCTCGCGCGCGGCGACGTCCAGGTTGTACGCCAGCGCATGCGGCAACATTACCGAGTTGGCCACACCATGGGACAGGCCGCCGAGCGCACCGAGGCAGTGGCAGACCGCGTGATGGATCCCGACCCGGGCGCTGGAGATCACCATGCCCGAAAGGTTGGCACCCGCGAGCACGCCCGCCCGGTGCAGGACGTCATCGGGTTCCTGGACCATAGCGGGGATGGCATGAACCAGGATGCGCGCGCCCTGCCTCGCCAGAGCGTCGGAGACCGGGTTGCGCAACCTCGAGTACAGTCCCTCCGCGCAATGCGCCATCGCATTCATTGCGGTGGCGGCCATCAAGTCGGCTGGGACCTCGAGGTTGGCATCCGGGTCGAGGATGATGACGCGGGAGGCTAGCTTCACGTCCCAGAAAAGCAGCTTGGTGCCCGCGGCCGGGTCACGGATGCCGAGGCCTGGCGTGACTTCCGCGGCGGATGCGGTCGTCGGGACGGCGATGATGGGCAGCTTCGGCCGGTGGAGCGGCTTGGGGAAGAACTGGGCTGGCGGGACGAACCTTGAGGCGTGATCCTCGATCGCCCCGCCTTCGGCCAACAGAATCGCGATCGCCTTGGCGGTGTCCGAGGCGCTGCCGCCGCCGATGGCGATTAGCACGTCGGCTTGACTCTCCCGCGCAAGCGCTGCGCCCTCGGTAACAACGGTGGTTTCGGAGTGCTCCACCACACGATCGAACACTCCGGCGCAAGCCGGACCCAGGCTGGCCACCGCCGATTGCAGCAGGCGGCTCCGGCTCGTCGTCTTGCCGCAAACAACCAGAGCGCGGCGGCCCCCGAGCGTCTCCACCTCCGCGGGCAAGGTTCGAAGGGCGTTGCGCCCCATGACGCAGCGTTGCAGCGGAGAGTTGACTTCGTAGCCAGAGGCCAGCACGCTCGCTCCCAAGTTCCCGTATGAGAAACTTTGTTCTCGATTTTGGCCACGATGTCACTCATTTGCGTATTGAGTCAATTCAACTCAGGTGCGGCTGCTTACGTCCTAGCCGCCTTGCGTGCTGACCGTGCGACGGGCGGCGATTTGCAGGCCGGCCGCATTGCGTTGCCGCCGAACGGATAGACGGGGCAGCCCGCGCCCTGCGAGAGGTTGCGGGCATGTTCATGCAAGACCGCCGCCAGGGCTGGGGCATCTGCCCAGTCCACGAGGTGCAGCGGAAAGACCAGGCCGAGTACGGCAGCCACCTGACCGTCGCTCCCAAAGACTGGAACCCCGACCGTCCCCAGGCCGGGGGTGGTTTCGCCCTGCGAAATCCCGAAGCCCTTGCGTTTGATCTCGGCTAGATCGCGCCGCAGCTTCGCGGGGTCGGTAATGGTGTTGGGGGTGATCGCCATCAGGGGCGCGCTGTCAAGCAACGCATCCACCCGTGACGCGGGCAGGAAGGCCAGGATGACCTTTCCCGCCGTCGTGGCGTGGAGTGGCAGGAACATGCCGACCCGCCACCCGGTATCGGCCAGGAACATGCCCTCGCTTTGCAACAAGTACATGACCCGGTCGCCGTCCATGATGCTGAGCCGCGCGCTGTGGCCGGTCTGCTCCACCACCTGGCGCATGACGACAAGTGCCTCGCGCGCCAAGGGGTGGTAGTTCACGAAGCGCGAACCCAGCGCGAAGGCGCGCGGGCCGACCGAGTAGCGCCGCGTCGCGTGGTCCTGCGACAGAACCCCATGCTGCCGGAACGTGCTCAGGATCTTTGAAACCTGTCCTTTGGCCAGGCCGGTGCGCACCGCGAGTTCGACGACGCCCAGCACCGGAGCGTCGGCGGTGAACTCCATCAGAACATGGAGAGCCTTACCGAGCGATTTCACGTGCCTCGCTCGGCCGCGCCGGCTGCGGGCGCGGGCGTGTTCTCGGTCTAGAAACTACGTTCGCCACTCTTGAACTGTAGCCTTGTCGCGGTAAGGGGTGTCAAGCAAGACTGCAGTCCGTGCGGCGCGGTGCAAAGGAGAGACACCCACGTGAACTTCGCCCTGTTTCTGGAGCTGAAAGCGCGCGGCACCCCGGACGGACTGGCCCTTGTGGATCGCCGGCACCGTCTCACCTGGGGCGAGTTCGATGCCGCCGCCAACCGGTTTGCCAACCTGCTGCGCGCGGGCGGGCTGGGTCGCGGAGACCGCCTCGCGCTCTATCTCCCGAACCGGGTCGAACTCGCGATCGCGTTCATGGGCGCGCTCAAGTCCGGTATCATCGCAGTCCCGCTCAATTGGCGGTTCCAGGGACCGGACCTGGATCGTGTCATCGACCACTGCGAACCCGGCTGCGTGGTGACCACCGAGGAACGTGCGCCCACCATCGCCCGCCGCCGCTCCTTCCTGTTCCTCACAGTGGGCGCCGAGGCGGGCGCAGGTTCATTCTGGAGGCGGCTGGAGGAGTTCGCACCCGAATCCCCCATCATCGGTTGCCAGAACCAGGATATCGCCAACTTACTTTATACATCCGGCACCACCTCGCTGCCCAAGGCGGCGATCCACACCCACGGCATGCGCGTATCGGTCGCGTCAGCAATGGCAGATTGCTTCGAGCTGTCCAGCCGCGATGTCGGGCTGGCGGTCTCGCCGATGTTTCACACGAGCGGAATGAGCGTCTTTTCCAACTGCGTGTTCGCGGGCTGTCCGCTGATCATGATGGATCATTGGGACCTGCCGGAGTTCCTCGCCACGATCGAGGCGGAGCGTGTCACGTTCATGCACCTGATCGCGACCATTATCGTTGATATTGCTCGCGCGCCGGACGCAGTCTTCGCCAATCACCGGCCATCGGTACGCTTCACCTGGGGCGGCGGACACACCGCCGACCCGTCCGTCTTCGAGACGTTCGAGCGCCGGGTCGGCGGTATACTGGTGCAAGGCTACAGCCGGACCGAAGGTGGCCTGACCTACAACCCGCTGGACCGCACGCGCCGGCGCTTTGACGCGCACGGCACCCCGAACCGGAACAGTTCGGAGATCGCCGTATTCGATCTAGCGACGAAGCGCCGCTGCCCCACGGGCGAAATCGGCGAGATCGCGGTGCGAGGCGACGGAGTTTCGCCGGGCTACTGGGACGGCCGGTTCATCCGCACTGTCCGACCTTACGAAGACGGCTGGCAACCGACGGGCGACCTCGGCGTCCTAGAGCCCGACGACACGTTGCGTTTCCTCGGCCGCGACGACCAGATGATCAAGACCGGCGGGGAGAACGTGTACCCGGACGAGGTGACGGCTATCCTGCTCGCTATCCCGCGCGTCGCCGACGCGGTGGTGGTCGGTCTCCCCGACGCGCGGCTCGGCCAACGGGTCGGGGCCCTAGTAGTGCCGGCCGATCCCGCGCTGTCGAAGCGTGAAGTCGATCAGGCCTGCCGAACCGCCCTCTCCGGCTACAAGATCCCACGGACCATCGTGTTTGCCAAATCTCTTCCCCAGCTTGGCTCCCAAAAGGTCGACCTCCAAGCCTGCCGAGAGCTTCTGCTCGCCGGCGATTGATGGTTGCCTGGACCCTTTGCGCAGGCGTGACCTAGCCTGCCTCCCTCACCAAGGAGACGCCCACCATGCTGTCCTATCGACCGACGGTTTACGGCACACGTCATGCGGTATCGGCCGGGCACTACCTCGGCACGGCCGCGGGCTTCGCGATCCTGGAGGCGGGTGGCAATGCAGTAGATGCCGGGTGCGCCGCGGGGATCGCAATCGGCGTGGTGCAGCCAGACATCGTCAACGTGGCCGGCGTCGCGCCGATCATCATCCGCATGGCCGACGGCAGACTCGAAACCATCGCCGGGCTCGGCCACTGGCCGCGCTCCTTGCCGCCTGACGTCTTCATGCGCGAACATGGTGGCAAGATCCCTGTCGGGGTGCGCCGGACTGTCGTGCCGGCAGCGCCCGACGCCTGGATCACCGCACTGGAGCGACACGGCACGATGAGTTTCGGGGAGGTCGCGTCGTCAGCGATCCGTTTCGCACGTGACGGCTTCGCCGTCCACGAAGTTCTGGCGTCGGCGCTGGAGACTCGGAAGGAGGGGTTCGCCCAATGGCCGTCCAACGCCGCGATCTTCCTGCCTGGCGGCCGGGTGCCGAAGCTGGGCGAGAAGTTCGTCCAGACGGACCTCGCGAAGACCCTGCAGTATATGGTGGACCAGGAAAGCGCCGCAGCCGCGACCCGCGGCCGGGCCGCGGGCCTAGCGGCGGCGCACGACGCGTTCTACCGGGGCGATATCGCCCGCGAGATCGTGCGGTTCCAGGCGCAGGAGGGCGGATTCCTGTCCGCATCGGACCTGGCCGACTATCACTCCAAGATTGAGCCGGCTGTCCGGCGGCATTGGCGGGGCCACGAGGTGATCACCTGCGGGCCGTGGTGCCAGGGACCATCGTTGATCGAAATGCTGTTACTGGTCGAGCAGCTGGGCATCGACGGAATGGCACATAATTCGGCCGACTACCTGCATACGATCACCGAAGCGATGAAGCTCGCGCTGGCCGATCGCGAATACTACTTTGGCGACCCCGACTTCGTGGACGTGCCATTGGATCGGCTGTTCTCCCCCGCCTATATCCAGCACAGGGCGGCGTCGGTTCGGTCCGACCTGGCCTTCCCGGAGATGCCGCCGCCCCTCGGGTCGAATTTCGGCCCGATCGAACCCACGCGGGTGCCGCAGTTCGAGACCGAGCCCGACACATCATATGTCGCCGTGGTGGACAAGTGGGGCAATGCGATCAGCGCCACGCCGTCCGACGTCTCACACAACGCGCCGGTGGTGCCGGGCCTAGGGATCGTGCCATCCAGTCGCGGGTCGCAAAGCCGGGCCGATCCGAAGCACCCTTGCGGGGTTGCGCCGGGCAAGCGGCCGCGTCTGACGCCCAACCCGGCGATGCTGCTGCTCCTTGACGGCGGCGTGATGCCATTCGGCACCCCGGGCGGCGACGTCCAGGTGCAGGCCATGCTGCAGGTGCTTCTGAACGTTGTGCATTTCGGCATGGATCTCCAACCCGCGATCGAGGCGCCCCGGGTATCGACCTACTCCTTCCCGTCATCCTTCGCGCCTTTCGAGTATTTCCCTGGTCAACTCGCGCTTGAGGGGCGGATCGACAGGACGGTGCGGGATGAACTGGCTCGCCGCGGCCATGTCATCAAGGATTGGCCGGACTGGACCTACCTCGCTGGCAGCGTCGAGGCGATCCGCACAGAGCCTGCAACTGGCATGATGTCGGCCGGCGCCGACCCACGCCGGCCGGCCTACGCCATCGCAATCTGACCCGGACGCTCAACGCTTGGGCGGGAAGGCGTTCTGCGCGACGGTCTGCTCGTCCATCCGCGGCTCGTAAATGATCCCGTCCCGCGCCGCCGTCACGACCGTCTGCACGAACAAAGGTATTACCACGCCCATGTCGATCCCCTTCATCATGGCCGCGTGCAGGCCATCCTCCCGATGATCGTCCAAGCGGGCGACCGCATCGTCGATCGCTTTGTCGAGGGCCGGGTCGACAAAGCCGCCACGGTTCGACGTGCCCTGGCCCTTGCCGTCGACGCTGTGGAGGGTCAGCGACAGAACGTGGGTCGGGTCGCGAGAGGTCGAGTTGGACTGGCCTAGGAAAAGCAGCGGATATTGGTTGTTCTCGGGCCGGGCGCGGGGCAACAGGATGTTGCCCGGCAGGGTCTCGACCTTCATATGCAGGCCAATCCGCTCCAGCATCTGACCGACCACTTGGCAGACTTTCGCGTCGGCCACGTAGCGGTCATTCGTGCAGGCGATGGTCATGCCGAAGCCCTGGGGGTAGCCGGCCTCGGCCAACAACTTCTTCGCGGCCGCCGGGTTGTAGGGCAGGACGGGCAAGGACGCATCGTAGGCTCCGAAACCCGGCGGCACCAGCTGCGTCGCCGGGATCGCCTGGCCCTCGAAGGCGCGCTGCGTGACAGCGTTGCGATCGATGCCCAGCGATAGCGCCTGCCGGACTCGAACGTCACGGAGCGGGTTGTGCGGCAGTGGCTTGCCGTCGGCGTCGGTCAGCTTGTCTAGACGGTCTGCGCCCACGTTCGGTTGCAGGAACATCACCCGGTCGCTCGGGTGTTTGAAGACACCGATGCCGTTGGCGTGCTCCAACTGCTCCACGTAGCTCGGCGCGATGGCGTCGGCGACGTCGAGGTCGCCGGCCAGCAAGGCTGCCACGCGGCTGGCATCGTTGCTGATGACCTTAATCCTCACGGTCGCCCAGGCGGGCTTCGGGCCCCAGTAACC
>JAABUK010003299.1_pt1 | contig 27516 bp, 32 predicted proteins | sample 5559141 | NCBI WGS metagenome assembly JAABUK01 (sample SAMN10711869, study PRJNA513367) | rock metagenome | isolation source: Antarctica rocks | place: Antarctica: Victoria Land, Pudding Butte nord | collected 2016-01-03
TGCCAAAGTGGAGGCTTTGCAGAAAGCAATCATGATGCTGCTGAACGGCGAGCAGCTGCCAGCTCTGTTCATTACTATCGTCAGATATGTCTTGCCATCAGAGGACCACACTGTGCAGAAATTGTTGCTGCTCTATCTGGTAATTGTTGTCTACTTAAAAAGCAGTTTGCTGGACAAAGACAGTTCACCCCTGGAAACATGTGGTTATGTGTGCAGGAAACGATTGAAAAAACAGACTCTTCTGGCAAGATACTGCCTGAGATGGTCAGTCCTTGACTCTGATACACTACACTGCTGAGTCGAGGGTTCTTGCCGTCTCCAGTGCCCAAGCAGTTGCTGAGATTGCTGCTTGCTGCAGATCTTGATCTGCCAAAATCTGCGGAATAACTTGCAGCACCCCAACGAGTACATACGGGGCGTCACACTCAGATTCCTCTGTAGAATACGGGAAGAGGAAATCTTTGAGCCACTCATCCCTTCCATCCTTACATGCCTGGAGCACAGGCACTCATATGTGCGCCGCAACGCTGTGCTGGCAATCGACTGCATTTACAAGCTTCCAAAGGGAGAGCAGCATCTTCAGGATGCGCCAGACCTCATAGAGAAAGTGCTCAACAGCGAGCAGGATTTGTCCACCAAGCGCAATGCATTCCTCATGCTGTGCAACCATGCACAGGACCGGGCAGTGCACTATCTGCTCAGCCAGATTGACAATGTAGCGCACTGGGGAGACATTCTACAGATGGCAGTCCTGGAACTCATTCGCAAGGTACTCATTTCAAATGCTGAGAACAGCTTTTTGAGAAAGCAGCATTGCTGTTGCATGTGTTGTCAGCTCCTACATTGCAGCCCATCTATCATTTTGAAGTGTTGACCTCATGTGGATGTCGAGTTGCCTGCTTGCACAGACCCTCTCAACCCATCACAACCTGTTTATCAACTTAATGACAGTTGCAGCATTGCAAGCAGACAGGTTTCATCTCACTGCAGACATTTTGCCAGGGTTGCCCACGTTTCTTGCATGCTGGCTCATCAGTTCTCTCAGAAACAGTGCCGTGAACAAACAGCACAGTGGACCAACTGCTTGCTGCTGCAGGTGTGCAGAGTGAACCCAGGCGAGAAGGGGAAGTACATCAAGATCATTCTGTCTCTGCTGCAAAGCACCAGCTCAGCTGTGGTGTATGAATGTGCTGTCACCCTTGTCAGCCTCTCCCAAGCCCCTACAGCCATCCGGGCAGCTGCCAACTGCTACTGCCAGCTGTTGGTGTCACAGAGTGACAACAACGTCAAGCTCATTGTGCTGGACCGGTTACAGGTCAGTCATTCACACTCTCTTCCTAAAACCGCCAGGAACCAAAAACTGAGGAAGCTGTTGACAGCAAAAGAGCGATGGTGTTGGCAACCAGTGTGGCACTAGTAAGTGCGTCATTTCAGCTTTTGGCGTCCGACAGTCATGCGCAATGGTGTGTGCAAGACTTCCCTGACGTAGCAGGTTGGGAGCGACTTAGTATACACTGTGTCAGTACAGAGCAAGTATGCAAACACTTGCAGAGGCAATGCCTCGTTCTCCCACAAACTCCAACAACAACGCTGTTGCTGGCAGATGCATACCAAACACGTCTTGTGTCTGCCTGTTCAGGAGCTGAAGGCAAAGCACAGGGAGGTGATGCAGGATGTGCTGATGGATGTGCTGCGTGCCCTGACCTCCCCCAACATGGACATCCGCAAGAAGACCCTCGACATCGCCCTGGACCTCATCACGTCACGCAACATCGATGAGGTAGTCATGGTTCTCAAGAAGGAAGTCATGAAGACCCAGAACAAGGAGCTGGACAAGGGCCCAGAGTACCGACAGCTGCTAGTGCAGGCCATTCACAGTTGTGCGGTCAAGTTTCCTGACGTGGCAGGCAGTGTGATCCACCTGTTGATGGACTTCCTGGGAGATACTAATACGGCAAGCGCGCTGGATGTGGTGTTCTTTGTGAGGGAGATCATGGAGACCAACAGCAAGCTGAGGGCGTCAATTCTGGAGAGGCTGTTGGACAGCTACAACCAGATCAGGTCGTCCAGAGTGTGTTCGTGTACTCTGTGGATCATTGGGGAGTACTGTGACCAGAAGGATGACATCTACGCTGCTCTGGAGGTGAGGATCTGAGGCAGTTTTGTGTTGCATGTCTGACCTTTTTTGTCGGACCTCTGTGCTTGCACAGTGATCCCGGGCAGCCTGGTATAAACACTTGGCTTCTCATTGAATTGACGCCAAAAGGTGTAGTCTTTTCTTCTCTTTTCTGCTTGCATAGTAAATTTTCACATTGCATTGGCGCACATGAGTGCTGCCGCATAGTTGCCTGTGCAAGGTGGCAGTAACCCACTCTGGCTGCTGAATGTAGCTGCTGTGATGTAGCACAATGCTGCTGGTTGACATTGCGGCAGCTGAACGGCCTGTTGCAGATAATAACAAGCAGCGCCATGGAGCCTGTAAGTGCACGTTACAGGTGGCAATGCTTGTCCTGTGTAAAAGCACAGTCCAGCTGCCTGGTCCCCAACTACCTTGCTGCAATGCTGAAAGGGCTTGAGCCATGTGTGTACCCATGCCCTGTTTACATACTGGTACAATATCTGTCTTCTTCTTCTTCTTCTGTGCTTATTGATGCTGTATCCGCAGACCATTAGGTCAGCTCTGAGTCAATTGCCTTTGCTCTTCTTCTTCTTCTTCAGTTGAGGTTGATGTCCTGTCTGCAGACCATCAAGTCAGCTCTGGGCCCTTTGCCTTTCTTCCATGACGAGGATGAGGCTGAGAAGGGGAGGGACGACAAGGGCAAGGGCAGCACCAAAGGGGACATTGATGCAGAGACCCCAATCCCTGTCCAGCAGGCTTCCCATCGGCCTGCAGTCCTGGCAGATGGCAGCTATGCCTCTCAGACTGCCATCACGGACACTGTTACCACCAGCAGCTTGTCTTCAACAGCGCCCAACATCAGGTTTGTGCATTGGGCCTCTGACAACTTGATGCAAGATTTGCCCCAGCCCTGCACACACAGCTGAGTCTGATGTGCAGCCTGTGTTCAGCAGCGCCCACCATCAGGTTTGTGCATTGGTCTTGAAATTTGATGCAGGATGTGCCCCAGCCCTGCATGCACAGCTGAGTCTGATGTGCAGCCTGGAGCTCTGACCAACTTTGTCATGCACCTGCTGCTCTACACAGCAACGCATCAGCTGCTGCTGATACCTTGTAGAAGCACCTTTCGGCGTCAATAAAATGAGAAGCCAAGTAGTACACCGAGCTGCCCAGGCTGATACTGTGTATGTTTGCCTAGCAGGGCATTGCTATTGACTGGTGACTTCTCCTTTTAATTAGGTGGTGACAGGAGCTTTGATCAAGTTGCTTGTGCATTTGCTGATGAGTTTGGAATACATGAACATTGCTGATGTTACATTTGTCTGCCATGTAGGGCATTGCTGCCGACTAGGTAACTACTGGCTTTGATGGGGTGGCAAAAGAAGCTTTGATCAGGCTGCATGTGCACTTGCTACCCAACTTGGAACACATGAACAGTTGCTGATATTGCATGTGTCTGCCGCCTTAGGAGGCTCCCGTCATGATCGCTGAAAAGCGTGAACTTTTCTTTTCGTTCTGTTGCTGATATTGCATGTGTCTGCCATGTAGGGCATTGCTGCTGACTGGAGACTTCTTTCTTGGTGGGGTATTGGCAGGAGCTCTGACCAAGCTGCTGCTGCAGCTGCTACTCAAATTGGACTACATGAACAGCTGCTGATATTGCATATGTCTGCCATGTAGGGCATTGCTGCTGACTGGTGACTACTTTCTGGGTGGGGTAGTAGCAGGAGCTCTGACCAAGCTGCTGCTGCGGCTGCGCAAGTCTACCAATGCAGAAGACATGGAGGTGAACAAGCTGACAGCAGAGGCCATGCTGTACATCGTGTCCATCCTGAGGCTGGGAGAATCCCAGGCTTCCCTGCATCCCCGGGATGATGATGCAGTGGACAGAATGGTCACATGCCTCAAGGTATGCTGCTCATCCATCAGCTCATCTACTGCCATTCTAGAGGTGTGTATAGGACACAATCAGAGGCACACTTGCTAAATGAGTGTTCCATCAACTGTAAGGTCAACCCTGTTTCGGTCCCACTCAACTAAGACCAGTGCTTTACAGCTTTGATACCAGGATTGGACCTTTTGACTGTTGGTAAACCTGGTTTAGCACAGTCACTGGACGCACATGCCATGCAATTGAAAGCATGCAGAACTTCGGCTTTGTTGGCACCTCCCAACATCCAGGTGTTGATATACCCTGGCAAAGAGGCAGCAACTGACAGCATGCAGCGCTGTGGCACATGCTAGCATCTCTCAACATCAAGCCTTGTGGTGTCTTAGGCTGATTCACACACATGCTTGCAATTCCAGGTGCTAACACACCCTGACAAAGAGGCAGCTAAGGTCTGGCTGGAAGACTGCCGACACTCCTTTGCCCAGATGATCCACGACAAGCTCACAAGGGACGCAGAAGAGGCAAAGACCAAGGTCAGTGACTTGTCTGAAATACTGCAATCGAGTCGAATGGGCTAGCTGGCCCCCAATGACTGTAAAGCCCTGACTGACTGACTGACTGACTGACTGACTGCCTACCTTCACACCCATGAGCTGTGCAGCACTACTCAGATCTGTGCTGGTGGGCATAATGTCATGCTCACTCATCTGAGACCTATCACGCCCAGTGTCAAATACAACAGCAATGATAATAAGAAATAATTCAAACGCTTTTCAGCTCATGATGAGCTGGGTACGTGCAGGAAACACAACAGTGCTGAGCAGCTTTGTGGTTAATGTCCTGTTCCCCTGCATGTCAGCAGCTGTCGTGATGTGGCTGTATGTCATGGCAAGGCTTGTGCACACGACCATATGGTGGTCTACAATTCCAGACACAGCAATGCTAGCTAGCAAGGCAGCAAGCAACACCAACCACAGTTGGCTCTTTTCAATCCCGAAACGTCTATTTCAATTCAGAAACGTCATCCCTACACAAGAAACTTAAACTCAGAAACGTCTGGGGACAGTAAAAACGTGTGTCTACACTGAGATGTTTTAGCTGCTGTGCAGGACTCCCAGTGTCAGGCTCAGCCAGATGAGCTGATTGACTTCCACCACCTGAAGGCCCGCAGAGGCATGAGCCAGATAGAGATTGAGGATCAGGTGCAGACAGACCTGCAGAGGGCCACTGGCCTTGCAGAGACCGGCTCTGAAAATGCAGCTCGCCTGAACAGAGTCTTACAGCTGACAGGTGCCTCCTTGTCTTCTGCACAACCTTTGGCATAGCCTGTTGAGTCAAGGGGATCCTTGGGCAGATCCTTTTCTTGCTGCCCAGAATCCCCTTGCAATCCGTGACTCAGTCAAAACTGTCCAAGGGATTGGGTGGGTGTATAAAGCAACTTAAAACGAGGAGCTCAATAGTAAGGTCCTATGAAAGGAAGACTCAGGTCAGAGTCCAGATGGCCGCACAACAAGCATCGGCAGTGCATGCCTGTCCTCAAATTAATTAAGTAAATAGATAACAATACTAAGCTAACAACATCAGCGACGATTACAATATTGAGCTTGATGGCAGTGTCAAGCACTACCATAATAGGTGTTTTGGTATTGATATCTGAAAGTCGTATTTGTGAGAACAATGATGAGGATAATAATCAATTGAAATGAACTGGCAATGGATGTATGTGCTGAAGCCTCAACTGGCTGTGCATGCAGGCTTCTCAGATCCAGTGTATGCTGAGGCATACGTGACCGTACACCAGTACGACATAGTACTGGATGTGACAGTCATCAACAGGACTGCCGAGACACTGCAGAACCTGTGCTTGGAGCTGGCCACAATGGGTGATCTCAAGCTGGTGGAACGCCCCCAGAACTACACCCTGGGGCCCGGTGCCCAGAAGAGCATCAGGCACGTCCGTGTGTAGCAGCTGTCACAGCTGCTCTTTGTTTTTTCTCCTAAGTGATGAAAAGTCTGTCAGACCAGTCTCTGTCTGGGTTCATTTTTTTGATGACGCTGTGCAGTTGGGCAACTGTGTGCAATGGTTCGACATGACGCAATTTGTCAATTGGTCTTGGCTGATTCTGTTGCAATGTCTGAAATATTGTGGGCTGTTTGATTGGTGTGTTGCTGGTTACAGGTCTCAGCTGGTTGCAGTCCTCAGAAGAACAGCACACTCTTCATCACAATGCAGCCTTTTGTCCCATCAGACAACAGCTCACTGCAAATGGGCTACATACAAAACCCTGCTTTCTGCAAGCATCACAGCCACTCATAGAATCTCACTCAATTTAATCCAATTTCCAATTCTAATCTGATGTTCGCCAAAGCATGTCATCAATCTTTTCTTTGCCCATAATGTCCCTGCACATACCTTGCTCATCATGAGGGTTTGAACTATTATTATTATCATGATTATCATCATAATTATTATCATTATTAGTCATTTTAATACCATTAACATAATTATTTTTATTACAATGTGCAGGGCCAACATCAAGGTCTCTTCAACAGAAACTGGAGCAATCTTTGGCAACATTGTTTATGAGTCCACAGCCTACGCCGACCGTAGTGTGGTTGTGCTCAATGACATCCATATCGACATCATGGACTACATCAGCCCTGCCAGCTGCCCAGACGTGCAATTCAGGAGCATGTGGGCAGAGTTTGAGTGGGAAAACAAGGTTGGTCACAGCTTTACATGTGTGGATGACTACAGGTGTCTTGGCCCTGCATGAGGATTGAGAAAAGAAAAAACAAGGGGGGGACTGTGTTTAGATCCTGTACTCTGACTGTGGACAATGCCTCAACTGCTACCTACTGTCTGCCAGACTGTGATTGTGAAGATTCTATCTCGCTTCATAAATTGTGTGGCTAATACTCCATTTACTTTAGCTCGGACAATACTGCTTGCACAACTGCCCAGATCTGTACAGCTTTCTAACTGAGGCTCATGATGATTATGATTTTATTGTTAAGCCACTGACCTTGCTGGACTGCAGAACCGTGTGTGCAGCTTGCTCATCTATAACTGCCAGCATGCCATCATCTGATGTGCATCTTGCAACCATGGTGTCAAACAAGTTCAGCCAGGGAATGTGGTGCAGGTGGCCATCAACACAACTATCACTGACGTGTCAGAGTTCCTGGACCACATAGTGGCTTCTACCAACATGCGCTGCGCAACCCCACGCAGTGCTTTGGAGGGAGAGTGTGGATTCCTAGCAGCCAATCTGTATGCCAAGAGCGTGTTTGGTGAAGATGCCTTGGTGAATGTTAGTGTGGAGAAGCAGCCTGACGGCAAGCTGGCTGGTTACATCAGGATCAGGTGTGTTGCATGCTCTACCTTGGCTTGCATTGTACATAGATTTAAGGGGGAAAGTCATTGCTGTTGCATTGTTCGGCAGATAATGCATTTAACAGATGCAGGTGTGCTGAAAGCTTTGCTACCTGGTGCAGCTGGTTGACCATAGGGCTCACTCGTCTGTGTGACTGTGCAGGTCCAAAACCCAAGGGATTGCTTTGTCACTGGGCGACAAGCTCATTTTGAAACAGAAGGGATGAGTTGGAGTGGAAGACAAGTCTGCAGGGTGTCAAGGACGGCTCAAAGCATGTCAAGCTACATTATGGTCTAAGTGCAGTTGATTACATGTGTCCGTTCTGCTAACGGCTCGAGTCTCTTGACACATCGATTATATGCCACTATGGCTGAACAGTGACACCATTTACCTCATCGTCACTCAAACTGCAATGCTCAGCAACCAAGTGTGTGCAAGCTTTGTTGCTGTTAGCGCCTCGTTGCATTGACAGTCAGCCGTGCGTCAAAGCTCAGCGCGTCGAGACTTGCGCACGGGGGCAACAGAGAGAATCAACGCTCATGCCTGTGCAGCATTACTCATCAAGATACGGGAGATCGGAGTTCTTAGTCGTGTAACTTCTACAGCGATCGCCTATCATAGCTTGGACGCTGAGACCTCGAAGTTGTGGCGGATCTCAGTCGCTGGTTAGGCGGCCTGTTTCGAAAGTCTACATGAGGGTAACGCAGCCTTCCGAACACCGGGACCTACTCGTGAGATGCCCTTCAATCAAGCTCAGCTAATCGAGGAGACGCTGGTTCAGCCTCGAGGAGTAACTCAGCAAGCTGAAGGAGTAAAGGTTTGCGTATGCTGATTACAAGTGCTCCCGCATCAGTTCGACGCGTGCTGACCATGGCTTGCGTGTCTGCAGCTGTGCACACTCGACCTAAGAAGGCCAACCTTGACCGAGCGTGTGGCAGTGCTGTTTACTTTTCCGAAACATTCACCGGCTGCACCTTGGCAACGCTCTTTGCAGGACCTGCTTGAAGTAAGCTTGCATAAGTCTATGGACGCAGGTGCCGCCCTTGCTTGCTTCCTCACTTGGCCTTTTGGAATCCTTCTGATTGTTGTTGTTGGGTATACCTTGCAGAAGTACCCAGTATGCTGCGGCAGGCTGGCATTTGCTGGCAAAGATGGATACATTGCATGCAACTCGGCAGGTAACAAGCTCCCAGAAAAAACATCAGTATTGGGTGCAATGGCGTCTCTAGCCTGTTTGCTGTGTGCCCCTGAATGATCTGTACCAACTCTGCTTTAATTTTGCAGCCAGCAGGACCTTTGGTATGCAGGCATACCATTTTATGAGGCGGTGCAAGCCGATGCTGTCAATGCACATGATGCAGCCTTGCCGACAACTGCAGCTGCTTTTACACAGGTAAAAAGAAAAATGCTGCTTTGATGGCCCCAGTCTTCACAGGAAGTGTGCGAGCTGCCTTGCTGCTGACATCCCCATGTCCAGCAGTGTCCAACAGTGCTTCATGCCTCTGTTGTCATGTTAATGAGTGAGCAATGCTGCCTTTTCAAGCAACAGTAATGCAGACCAGTCAGGTGTCTCAAAAATCTGAGGAGGAGCTTCAAACATCAGAGTGGACTCATACGGCACTGCTGCACAGGTCATCGATGCCGAGCAGATGCTGAGCGGGCAGCAAGCACTGCTCAAAGTTCAGGTCACGCATTGTGGTGACGAGCAGACAATGCTGGGCATCACAATCGCGCAAGTACTGTCAGGTAGCTGCTTCAGATTGCCTATGCCTATAACTCAGAGTTACTGAGATGTACTTGGCTGAGCAACAGCCAAACCTTTGGCGTGTTGGTAGCCACAGCACTGCCCATACGTCTCAGCAGAAGTACATGGCGTCTCTGCAACACAAAGTTCATGCTGAATAAGGCAGAGTCCTTGTTGCTGATGCTGCAGATCTCACAGGACTAGTTGATCTGCTAAAAGACTGGATGAAGCTGCACCAGCAGCTGCTATCACAAGGGCTACCAATGCCTGTATTTGATCGTCAAGTTGTTCAGCCTGTAAGCACACCCCCTTGACCCCTCTGTTGCCCCACCTGCATCACCCCAAAAAGAGGGCTCTCCATCAATTCCTAGTGCATTGTACTTTGGCAAGCAAGTATGTCATGTACAGATGTGCTTTTGATTTGTCATACAATCTCTTGTGTGCAAACCTTTCTGCATCTTGGATCAAGCCAAGCATGTCTTGCACACTATTTGTAGCACACGCATGAAACTCTGCCTGATTCTGCTGTTCAGGTCCAGAAGATCAACAAGCGTCGCCCACACAGCTCATTTTTGCAGCTGTTGGGACTGTTTGGTGCATACATCAGCGTCATGTTTCAGTTTCTTTGGCAGGGCGCTTTCTCTGCCTACGTTCCAACAGTCCTTGTCATTCCATCACCCACTCTCCAAGACTTCAAGGTATGCTGAAAACTCCAATCCTGCAGCTCTCATTGCTGCTGTCCTGTACTTTCGTATGAGACATCCTTGCTGTACAAGTTTGCCTTCACAACTATGCATAAGATCCTTTCTGCGCAGCATTTCAGATGCATGGATTAGCAATTTGGAAACATGCCAGTGACGCATGCACATATTGTAGCACAGCATGTTGGCGCACTGTCTGGCTCTCACAATTGATACGTGACACATATGACATGGCATATGCATATGTTCATGTGTGATGTATGACAGAATATGCGTACATGTACATATATACACATATACATATACACACATATGTGCATACACAAACACATATGTACAGATGTAAGTTGTGTTGCCCAGTTTTGGTCTGCAATGTGTACATATATATATCATGTTATGTTGCTGAGTCCTGGTCTGTACCAAACATGTGATGGTTTCTTTAATACAGGACAGAATCAACAGTCTTCCATTGTCTGGACCACATCGCCTGTCATCCAATGACTTGCTATGCTCCATACTGTGGCATGTCAGTTGCCTTGTAAGAGACAGAACAGACAGCAGCGGCACGTTCTATCTGCCCTTCGATTTGAGGCAGATGCATGTTCCAGATGCCTATTTTGGCAATGCTCACAGTATGCTGAGCGTCCAGGGTAAGGATTTCCAGCTCTTGGGGGCTCAGAAGTGACACCAAATTCAGAGAGAAGCTCATTCTGTGCTTCAAATCTACGCAAAGAAGTGTAAAGCACCAAATCAGATCATTGACACCGTTATTCTCAGTTGGAATGCAGAAGCAGCCAGTTGACTCTGCAATGCAGCATCAACCTAGCAAGGCTAGTGTTTGCACTTTGAATGCGAGCATCATGCTGGCATAAGAGTCTTCAGGCTGCCTCTTGTAGTTGCACAATCTGCATGATTTACACTGCTGATGGAGAGTCCCTTTGGTGGTGCTGCAGACCCAGATAGGGCGCCAATCGACACCAAGTCAGGCAGCAAAGAGGAGACAGAGATCTCCGTTGTCCTCACTGCGCGCTTAGTAAGGCATGCAGTTGTCGACGCAAGGTGGGGCACTGCCTTACATCTCAGGAAACCCATCAGCTTTTGCATAGTTGCGTCAAACAACAGATGTTTGCCGCAGTTTTAGATGGCTGTCACACTCTCAGCCCCCCTTCTTGAACCTCGCCACCCACGGCCCTGCCTCTTTATGACATCAAAACACATCGTGGCATGACTGGACCATGACTGTACCATGACTGGACCATGACTGGACCTTGACTGGACCACAACACTGCAGGAATGAAGGGAAGTCAGCTCAAGAGGTGTCTCAACAGCTCAAGTCACCTTCCTCTTCTTGGCTCACTCGCACTGCCACACAGTTAGACAGAGTCATCAACCACGATGCCAGTCTTGCATCCTGGCAGGAGCTGTACAGGCTGGTGTCTGCTTTAGACTTCGGCGCTGGTATGCCAATTGGGCTGGCAACTGCCAGACAGGTGACTCCCCCAGCTATGGACCACTAAGTTCGATGAAGCTAGTGCAGCCTGCTTTGCACTGGCCTGCTTAGGCGGGTGCAAGATGCGCTGGGTTTGCTAGGCTGAGTAAGCAGCTCTCATAGAGATAATGGATATGAGCCTTGTAGCATGTTATGCACACAGGGATCGCAATGCCTGACCGGTCTGCTGTCATTGCCCTTGCTTACAGTCATTAGAGGGCATGACAACAGATAGCGTCACAGTCTTGGTGAGTAAGCCCTATCAATCGCCTTATCAGGGATCTGGTTATTGGGGACTTCAACAGCTGAGGGTTGTATGCTAATGAGCCTACATGTGATGAGTCATGTATTCTACAATGCTGCAATGGCACTCCCAGTCATCGTGTGCTGACTCCCGTGATGAGTGCTAAAAACAGTACATGTGAATTGATTGAATCATTGATTGATTGATGCAGGGCAGCGATGCACAGCCCTGGACGGCATGGTGGGGTCAGGACCCCCTGACGGGCAAAGCCTATCTGCATGTGAGTGTGCCTCCAAGAGCACAGAAGTCATTCAAGAGTTGTCATCTGTGGGACATGCTATTGCCCGGTGCATACTTTGCGTAAAGGAGTAAAAATTATCCAGGACTGGAAATGGTGCTACTGACGTCAAAATCGTGATGGGAAGCTGGTCAAATCAACATCTTGGTGATGTTACAATGGGGAAGCATTGCAATTGCGCAGTTACGCAATGTTCCTCATTTAGATTCAGTAGTATGTATGTCCAATGTAGGGAATGTAGGTGTCCTTGATAGATTTTGATGCCCGTTATATTGTTGTGCCCTGATGTATGCACTACACAGGTCAAGTTTGCTAATTCTTTACATCTGCTGCTGAAAGCTTGGTTACAGTGTGTACAAGGTTTCTGACACTGTTAATTTGGGATTTGCAAGTTACGCAGTTTATGCTGAGTCATGCACAGCAGCTCATTTTGCAGATCTACTTGTCTGTGCACATTAAAGCCATGAACACACGACACAGTCTTCCTGCATGACATGCTAATTTAGACTAGTCCGCACTGCGATTATATAATTTGATATAGACCATAAACTGCTTATTTCTCAGGCTCTGTGTGTCTCGGGCGTCTGGCGTTCTGCAGGGGTAGATATATTACATAGGCACATAATTAATGCACATCGTAACATTTCCGTGGTACATTTTTTGATGTCCTGTTATTCTGTAATACAGCTTGTCGCAACATATGACTGGAGTTGGATGTCCCTGTATGAAGGAAAACCAGCAACGCCTGAAACTTACATTGTGAATATTGTTTGTGTCTAGCATGCACCCATTTTGTTGCCAGATGTAATTTGGTGGCCAACACGTGACGCTTGTTCACATTGAAGCATAGCTGATGCGCCTTGACGTACTTTGTCTGCCATCTGCATGCGTCACTGTTCATCCTAGTGGTTTCCAATTGTTGATGTGTACTCAAGAGCTTTTCACAAGGGATTCTGTCCGTTGAGTGACCTGGGATGGCCGACAGCAACTTCAAGGTGATCCAGCAGTATATGGTGCAGCCTCAAAAGAGAAATCTGGAGGAGCCCGAGGAGATCAAGGTACAGTACCTCCAAGTTGCTGAAACGTCGTATCGCCCTCGAGGGCCTCTTGACTGTTGTTGCAAAGTGATCATTTGCACCTGCAGCTCTGTAATTTCGACCGGAAAAGCCCAACCTTGACCGAGCGCATTGCTGTTGTGTTCGCCTTCCCAGGGCATCTGTCCGCCGATGCCCTGCGATCGTCGTTGGCCACTCTTGTTGAGGTGAGTGTGCTGCTGACGTGCTAAATATCAGGGGACAGTCTTGTCCTGTACAGTCAGTCTTGTTGCCTTTTCGCAGAGGTATCCAGTCTGTTGTGGAAGGCTGCGGTTTTCTGGAGGTGAAGGGTTCATCGTGTGCAACTCTGTGGGTGAGCTGGTCACAACTATGCTGGAACCCTTGCTGCACATGGGACTGCAGGATGTGACGTTGCGCCAAATGATCAATGGCTTTCCCTACTGTCTGACTGCTGATAGAATTTGCTGTACTGTGTTGCTGAGCAGGCCTGCCAGTCACCGAGTTGTGCCAAGACACAGAGGTGGATACAAAAGGGGCTGCCTTTGCTCCCACGGCCGGAATATACACACAGGTCAGTCACTGTGAAAATTTTGTGCGTTTAGCTGAGGCTCTAGCAGAGGCTTAGAAAATGCTTTGTCTTGGGTGTGAATGCTGCATCTGAGCCAGCCGCAAGACTCAATTCTTAAGTCCCAGTCTTGGGTGTGAATGCTGCATCTGAGCCAGCCGCAAGACTCAATTCTTAAGTCCCAACCCACACCCAGAGCTCACTTAGCTTGAACAAAAGCACTTGAACACCAATTCAACGTGACCAGAACCTCATTGCAGTCATGGCCATGGCCTGTATTTATGTCGTGCATGCCAATTCAGGACATTGACCCTCGAGGACTATTGCATGGCAGTGAAGCACTGATGAAGATCCAGATCACCTATTGTGATGAGGCTCAGACACTGTTGGGCATTTCAATGGCGCATGTGCTGGCTGGTACGCTTTGCAAATGCTGCCAGCCCCTGTCATCTGCACTACTTAGACCTTGTTGTCTTCTATGTATTCAGTAACAAGCGTTTTGATATGCCAAACATGCACACTATCTTGCGCACGTGGAAGCCAATAATTTCAACCATGGTATGCATAGAGACACTATTTTCTTTCACAGCGTTGCAAACAGCTGAAACCACCCCAGGTTTGTAACAGAAAGCAAATGCACAGGCCTCGTGTGAACTCCAAATCTTGCTATTTATGTCAAAGACAAGCTGAGCAACTGGTTCTTTAGTGCAATACATTGTAACTGAGTGTTTGTACACATTGAGCATTGAGTGACTGTGGTAGAGCAAGCAAGCCTTGATGCCCTTGTCAATGTTGGCAACAATTTAAGGAGGTAGTGACATCACTTGCATGGCCCTTGAGGCCTGATTGCTGTATTGCATGGCAGGTAGTAATATGCTACAAGGTTTACTGACAGATGTCTGTCTGTGCAGATGTTGGAGGCCTGGTGAACTTCCTGAAGGACTGGATGAGCGTGCATACAGAGCAAGCACTGGCAGCACCTGAGCCCCTCTTTGCTCGACACCATGTCTACCCCGTACGTCCCTGTCTGTCTGTCTGTCTGTCTGTCTGGTCTGTTCCAACATCCCTTTGGCTGTCTGTCTGTTCCCCTGCTTGTCCATTTACCTGACTGCCTGTCCTGCTGCCTGCCCTACATTCGGTACCTTTCTGATGCTTTGATCATCGCAGACCTCATCTTCAAGAACTCATTATGTTCAGGCAATTTTTGATTGTCTGCTCTGCCGGGCTGCTTGTCCATGTGACTGCTTGCCTGGCTGTCTGCCTGCACCATCTGCCCTACCTGCCCTGCCCTGATTTACTCACACTGCCCTGCCCTGCCAGCTCTTCAGCAGGTCAAGACAGATTCAGACTAGTCAATGACAATGCTGCAGGCGAAGCAGCTGAGCAGGCAGCAGTCCAGCATCAGTCAACAGGTCATCACAGTGCTGCAGTTCTGCAACCACCTGCTGACCTACCTAGCCATGCTCATCCCCTTCCTGCTGCAAGGGGGCTTCTCCACATTTGCTCCAACCATTCTGGCCATCCCTCTGGCCACCCTGCAAGGGCTGAAGGTAAACCCTAAACCCTAAACCCAACCATTCTGGCCATGCCTCTGGAGGGCTGAAGGTAAACCCTAAACCCTAAACCCAAACATTCTGGCCACCCTGCAAGGGCTGAAGGTAAACCCTTAACCCTAAGCCCAAACATTCTGGCCATCCCTCTGGCCACCCTGCAAGGGCTGAAGGTAAACCAGTGGCCCTGCATGTGTGTGTATGTGCGTCGTCAGTAAGCCCCCGTTGCCCTGCTGTTGATGGAGTCACATTGAGTCATAGTATAATGACAATGGAAATAATAACAATGCTTTCCAGCTCATGATGAGCTAGGTACTGCGTGACAAGTCTTGTCTGACACTGAGTCATGCTGTTGGTTTGAGTCACACTGACAGACCCCAGCCACTCTTCAAGCAGTCGGTCATGGCTCTGACTTGTCTGTAGCGCCATTGACCAGTTTAGATACATGATGTACTGTCATTCCAGGAAGAACCCTGCAGTAAAATGCTTCACCCCTCATCAGAGTCCAGGCACACACAATCTGTCAAGCTAAGAACATTGTCAAGACCCACGTTTACCACTGTCACGACCCACACTGACCATCGCCAGAACCCACATTTTATCACCTCCACCATCAGCAAATCACTGCACTTATGACTAACCCGGCAGGCACACTCTGGATGAGCACTATCTTATGCTTTTGTTGCATTGGTGTGGCCCCACTAGCTGTCAAGCAGCATGCGACTCTGCATCAAATTATGTCATGAGAGCTGAAGCTTGGACGTAAGGCAGCTCAAAGGCCTTTCCTGCAAGCTGTGGGTGCTCTGCTGCACCTGACAAGGACTCGTCCCAGGGCCTTTGCATCAGGCTGGATCTGATACAAGCGATGACCAAACTTTGCAGTGGGCTGAGTGCCTCTGGCTGCTACTGCAACCCCTTATTGCTGTGTCCTCAGTGGTATGAATCCGATGACCAATTTCCAAAACTGCACATGTCAGCAAAGCTCGGTAAACCATCGGGATCAGTGTGTCTGCAACCACTGATTGCTGTGTGCATTCTGCTGCAGGACAGACTGAACAACACCACCATGTCAGGCCCACACGACATGTCTTCCAACGACTTGCTGTGCTCCATTCTGTGGCATGTGACGTGCATGGTGCGCCATAGGAGCGACTGTGATACCGGCACCTTCTACCTGCCTCTAGATCTGCGCCAGATGCATGCACCCGATGCCTATTTTGGCAACGCCCAATGTGTACAGACTGTGACAGGCAAGCATGCCTTAAATCTGCATCTGTGCGCGTGTGTGTATGCCATCTTGACCTGCTGCATGGCATTTGTGTCCAACAGCATTTGGCATGATGAAAGCAAGAGTGTATAGCACAAAAGTAGACCTGTTGCCGAGTGCGGCATGCTAGCATCCATCCACTGCTTGGCTGCTGGCTGCTTTGCTGGTTGCTTGCTCAGCTGTGGCCTGTCAGTCAATAAAGCACTGCTTGCAAACAACATCGCCTATGCACCTCAGCTCTCTACATCATGACAACAGCTCCCAGGTACGCCATCACCAATAGCGTTTCAACACGCATCACCCAGACAATACGTCGTTCTTGCAATCGCTTCTTGACAGATGACCCTGCTGCACCATGAGGTGTTGATAGGAGTTTTGCACATGCTGATGCATTGCTTATGCAGATCCTCAGAGGCAGCGCATCAGCAAGAGGACGCGAAGTGAGGAGGACATTGAGACCTCTGTGGCATTGACAGCTCGTTGTCAAGCAGACTATCATAGATGCAAGGTGCAGTGCTGTGCTACCTCCACTGACTCCCTTTGCTGCCTTTTGCTGCCTCCATCTGTTTGCCATTTGCTGCCCTTTGCTGCCTCTGTCTGTTTGCCCTTCACGGCCCTTTGCTGTCTTGGCCTGTTTGCCCTTGGCTGCACTTCACTGCTCTTTGCTGTTTTCATCTGTTTGGCGTTGCTGCCCTTTGCTATCTCCACTGACTGCCCTCAGCTGCCCTTTGCTGCCTCCATCTATTTGATATTTGCTACCTTTTGCTGTCTCTGTCTGTTTGCCCTTCGCTGTCCTCTGCTGTCTCCATCTGTATGTCCTTGGCTGCCTTTTGCTGTCTCTGCTCAGCTTGCATACCCAGCGTGATCACTTCACTCCAGGCCGTGCTAGTACACATGCAACAGCCAGTCAGCATGCAGTGTACCTGTGTCAGAATGAACATGATTTAGCTGCAAGAAGGTGCCAGGATAGCTATGCAAAGGCTGTCAAAGCCATGAGAACAGCAGTTCCAGCGCTGCATGTATGCAGGGAGTCCAAGAAGTCAGCTCAGCAGATTCTGCACCAGCTGGAGCAGCTGTCCCTGCCTCTGCTGGAGGGCCTGGACAGCCGGTTGTGCAAGGGCATCACCTATGATGCCTCTCTGTCCTCCTGGCAGGAGCTGTACCGCCTTGTATCCTTCTTGGACTTTGGGACGGGCTTGGCCACGGGCTGCGCCACTCTTCAGCTGGTGGGTCACACTGTCTGTGCGCATGGGTTGAGATCAATGTATGTTTGGACTTGAACAGGCTTGCCCACTTTTGAGCTGTGAAGTCAAGAGTTGCCCTGTCTGTGCTTGTGTGGGTGAAGGCGAAAAAATATGGCTGGATTATGGAAAAGGTTCAACCACTGGCTGCACCATTGTTCAGCTAGTAGGTGCAGACTTGCATTGTCTGTGCACCTGGTAGTGGTCACTATCTGCTTGCCTTGCTGGGGGTGTGTGAATACATAGCCTGGAACATTCTGTAACACCGGCAGCGTCGACTGAATTGCAAATCAGGCAGGGCCACTGGCAGTGCAACCTTTTCATCAGACAGGTCAAGTTGAGATGTTGCTGTGACAAGAGCACAAGACCAGCTGTGAATGACTGACCTGATATGTACATGTTGTGTGTTGAGTCAGGACATAAGGCTGCCACCTGGGATAGACCTATACAGGCGGCCAGTTGTGTCTGAAACAGCAAGCATTGTGGCTGCATTGGTCTGCTTGCATAGTGCTGCCTCATCACAAGTTTCTTCAACTGTTGGATTAAGATGCAAGTCCTCAAGCATGCCCTGATTTGCAGGCCTCATGATGCCTTCACCACATGTTGTTGCACACATGCTTGATGACTTTGCACATCACTACACTACTACTGTTCTGTGTTGTCAGACATGCGTTATGGAATTGCAGGACAAGGACATTCTACCATGGGCAGGGTGGTGGGGGCAGAGCCCCTTGACAGGAGAAGCATTTCTGCATGTGAATGTTCCCCCTGGCCAACAGGCTTCCTTCAAGCGCTGCCATCTGTGGCAGACACTGCTGCCAGGCGCTCACTTTATTTGATGATGCAAGGCAAGCAGCCTATTAAATCAGGCACAAACGACGAAATTCCTAGAGTCTGACATCTTGGTCATGCACAGAACATAGAGCTGCCACACTGAGTGTGAAGCTGACAGCGAATTGTGCATGTGCCGACATCCTAACATCTTCTGTAGGACAATCATAGGTCTAGCAACTCGTTTCTGCAGTGTATGCATGTGGTCAGACATTTCTGTTCAGCGCAATGTGCCCCATGTGTGTCCTGCACACTTACCGCAGCTGCCTCTGACAATGCTGTACATTTTTTACATATGGTACACAGCAAACATTTGTCAAGGTACACTAGGTATGTATGCAAAATTTAGTGTACAGTATACCCCTTAGGTATTGTATACACTCATGGTCTTCTCTCAAATACAATATGCACACATCATCTGTACATTGAGCTGGATCTGCACATAGGAAACATCACAGCAGACTCTAAGCCTTATGTACAGTGCCAATCTGGCTGATTCAGTATCGAAAAGCTCTTGAGTTGTCCTCTGCAGTACTCAAACAGCACTCCACTGATGTAGTTGTCTCTCTCAATCTGTCCATGTCAGCGGGACGGAAACTGCGGTGCAACCTGCTCGAGGGTTGTGTGTACAACTCGTGCCCACTCAGCAACAACATGGGGCCGTTCAGTACGCCCTGTCACAGCTGTCAGCTCCATTTGAAGTCTGTCAATTGGGGTCCAGGCCCATCGTTTCTCCATGTACCCTTTGACTATCAGGGACACAAAGCCTTGCCAAGAGTCTAACGTGGCCTCTGACACTGGTTTTGCTGCAGATAGAACATGCTGTTGCTGAAGTGATGCACTTGCGGGCAGCAATCTGCCACAAATATTCACTGGAGAGACACCTGCACAGTCTACCTAATGCCAATACAAGATTTGAGCTGGCAGAAGAAAACAGCCCTACAATGAGTCAATTAACTGCACGCAGCAGTTCATGCAGGGCAGTGATGTAAACATGACAGAGCATTACCTGTGGACCATCTGCGCGTGCTTTTTGACATCACAAGTGTCATCCACACCATGCAGACACACAATAAGCAGTCCTTCTGATCAATAGCCTGCATTGCATGTTGCTGCAGTTGGTCTACAGAGCATTCTTATGGTGAGTATTATAGGGAATTAGGTCCAGACATGCATGCACATGTATGCAGGGTGTGTACTGCTACAGAAGATAAATTGTATAGCTGTACAGCAGTGAAACAAGGGGATGCCTCCAATGCAGTGGTACCTTCACACTGTCTGGTGTGCTCTGCTGTGCAGTTGCCTGCTCAAGCTCTTGACGCAGTGTGTCTTCTGAGTATCCGCACTCATAAGCAGTCACTGCAGTCCTTGCAAAGTTCTGCAGGGCAGAGTGCATTAGCCACACAATGAGAGGATGATGCCTGCACAACTGCATCTGTGGAAACTCAACAAAGGCAAATTAAATGACGCAGGCACTGCGGCTGGGCAAACTACCTGAACTGCTTCTGAATACCGCATGTTCAGCATGGCAGGGTTTTGCAGGGCATAGTAGCTTTCTGCTAAGAGTAGAGGAATTGCAGCAGTTGCAGGAGCTTTGTTCGCAGGCAGACCAGCTGCTGCCCGCAGCTGGAGCTGCAGTCGGCAGCACGGTCAAGATTCTTCCAACAAAGACAAACTGGCATGCCGCAAGTCGCACGATCGCTGCCAGTGTACCTTGCCCTTGGTATGAGTCTTGTTCGAGATCGTTGATCTGAGGTGCCACGCGTGTTGCTGATGTTCGTTCGAAGGGCGTACGTGTGCAAAATGAGTTCCAAGAACTGTGGATGAGTATCCAAGACGACTACTCCGGTCAGCAATCGCACAAGCACGGCATATGGTGCCTGTGCTGAACTGCATATATAGCGTTGACCTGCAGCTGTTTGCGTGTGTAGGCCACGACCTCAGCGCTTGCAATTCCCCTAGTTGTGCTCGTTCCTACGGGAAGAGGTGGCACCTAATTTTTGGTCTGACGAGAATTCGATGGTGCCCAAGCTGTTAAACCAGCAGTGTTCGTACCACTGTACGCACAGTTTGAAGAAGAGGGGCAGAGCGTCTTGAAGCGCGCGCTTTAACACAAGATTTCGAGTGTGACGCGCAGAAAACATGCAATTGAGCTGTGCAAGACAGCGCGTTGGTGCTGGCTACTCGAATTGCTCGACAGTGTTGTGGCATCCTTGTCGCGCCGCGTCACAGCTCGTTAGCTGCACTCGAGCTCGCGTTGGCAGATCTCTGTTGACTTCACCGACACGGCGATCCAGGTCTGTTAGTCGTCAGCATAAAGTCACTGTGGCGCTCGCAAAAAGCCATCTTGATGATCCAGTTGCACATTCCGTGCAAGGTCGGCTCCTCACGGTGCACTACCTTGGACGGAGAGACGTGAAAGTAAGCCATCAGAGGCGCAAGCCTCGAGCCAAACCTTGTTTCCGATCGTCACTTGCTCCAATCATTCGCTTTGCATCGTTTCGGCTCTCCCGCAACGCTTGATGCTGCATCGCGTCGCCGCTCGATAGGTCCACCTGGAAAGTGATCTTTTGCCTAGTTTGGTGCTCGGCTGCAGGATTGGCGCTTGCACACTTGGGGCGAGGTACAGAGTCCTACAAAAGAAAACGACGGTGTTCAACCCGACAGGTGCTGTCTGTTTAACATGACCGGGTGTCTGACCGATATCACCGTGCTGCAACCATCGATGCCTTCAGGTGCACGGACACTGAAGCACAGTTTCGCTTGCAACTCATTCCTGATCACCAAAAGAACGGGTACAGCCATTGGATTGGATTGCAGCTGCGCAAAGGTGTGCTGCAAGATTTGCACTTCTGGCTGATGCTGCAACCTGAGCCTTGGGTGTCTTGTGAAACATCATGCACGCACCTGATGTATCTGTTGCAGGTAACCAGCTTGATGCTGGAGGCGAAATTGTTGAGATCAGCACAGACACCCATGAAGTGTGGCTGGTGCAAGGTAACAAGGAGGTTTTCATGGAAAAAGTGGACATCAATAGCATGCTGACAGGAGACTTGACCAAGTCATACGCACACTGGTGGGTCTGCTGCATTGAACATATGTCCTGGCCACGCATGATTCAAACAGCATCAGCAACACAGACATGATTGCTACAGAAGCTCCACCAGTAGATCTATAGATGTAGTTTGTGAGCCAAGACGAGCCAAATGAAAACCCATGTCTCTCTGTTGCACAAGATGTTCAGTGGGTGACATGTATGCTGCAGCACTCCTCATCTTGCAGCCACAGCTCACAGCCCTTGTCCACAGTCAATATGCGGACCCCCACATGCTGCACGTCAATACTGAGTGAGGACTGACTACCTATCAATGGAGTCTGCATACATTGATGCTGGTGCATGCAGGACAGATCAGCACACTGTGCTGTGGCGCATTGACAAAGCCTTGCTGGGGCAAGATGAACCTGTCTTCAAGCTGCACTACAGCAGACAAGGCAACCTCAAGCTCACAGGCATATCTTTGTTTCCGCAGCTTGCTTTCCTCTTCTTGCTTGTGGGTTGCTGCTTGCAAAAACAATAGAGGCTGCAGCACGTGGTATGTCACAACATATGTTAACTCACAGCCTGAACATTCAGCCGGAACCTCAGACAGCAATATCATGATTATGGCATGTGCGGACATTAGATGCTTCTCATGCAGGAGAAGGTGTCGCACATGCTGATGAGTCGTACCAACTTGAAGACACAGCGCAGCAGTACAAGCCTGGAGGCCATTTCCCTCATTTGGCTGGGTGCAAGATGTTGGCGGTACCAGCGCTACCGTTTGATGAGGTGAGTCCTTTCAGAAATCTTCCAGACATTTCATGCCTCCTGGTGATGGTTGCTCGCCCAGCGCCGTCATGCTCACCAGTCATTTGCACCTATACCAACTACCCAAACCCACAACATCCTGGATCTCCAAATACACAGCTCAATGATCTGAAGCACAAACTGCAGCAAGCTTGGTAAGACCGCCAGTCTTTAGCGCAAAGGTCTTGAACCAAGCAACCAACAAGGCCAGCCGGAAGGCTGCAGTTGCTGCTCACCAGCAATACTGGTTATTGCAGCTGGTCATGGCCCAAGTGCAACACAGCATGCGCACAGGCAACCCGCATTCAGCTCACAATCGCTCAAAGAGCTGGGCTGTTTTGAGGCAACTATGACCTGAATGACTGTTGCCGTTGCGCTGCTGTGTTGCACGCGGGGTGGCTTAGTAGAAGTTCTTGTGCAGCAAGCACACAAGCAAGCTATTTCAAAGCTCACAGCACCTAGATGGACCAGCCACACCACTAAAACCTCATCTTGCATCCAAGACGCCCTCAGCACCCAGCACCTTGCTTACTCACTTTTATGACTACGATAGTTGCTTTTCTCATTATTGTGGTTAGTATCATCCTCTTGCTATTGTCATGTTGTTTTATATCGTTCTTGTTAAAATCTGCACTAGCCTGCACACCCACTACCTGATCTTGCATCCAACCCTGAGATTGCCGGTCATGGCATATGCAAGTGGTCTGAAAGAAAAACATGCATCCAAACCTTTTGCATATCCCATTACCAGCAATCTGACTATCACTGGCTGCTTTTGCAACTGCCGCATAGTCCAAAACTGTCTTCTTTATGTGTATGTGTATGTTGCTGCAACACTGAACACATTTATGTTGTATGGTGCAGATACTGCAATGCCAGCTGGCTGTGACCATGGAGACTTCGGGCGGGCGACCCCTGGCAGCAACAGGTACCCTAACACCCATCTCAGTCCTTGGCCAACCCCTCGGCAAACATGTACTGCATAGCATCACCTGGGATTCTGCAAATCAAGCTTTGTCACACAACATGCAATGTATGGTGGCTTGTCCATGTGAATACCTGTAGTCACATGGAGAAGGCCCCAAACGTTGCATGTGGTGTGACAATGTTGTGTGACCATGCAATCCATGTTGAACGCATACATGTCAACATGGAATTGTTGATGAGAACAGTTGGTGTGCATCAATCCGGCTTTGCTGGACTTTTCAGGTGTGCAGATACCTGGCGTATTGGATGACCTCTTCTTCTATGAGGGCTTGCTGGGGGCCCATCTGGGGCCTGAGGGGGTGGCTATCTCCCTCTGGGCTCCAACTGCTCAGCAGGTATGCTGCCTGTTGTACACCCACAACTTTGGGAAGATGTACATGTACACACAATGATGCAAGCTTCTCACTTTAGATGTACAATTGCATATGTGTGTTGAACTCATGTATACTTAGTTCCAGCATTACACACTCATCGCAAACGCACACATATGTATACACATTCAAATAGTCTTGTGCAACCAAATACATATATAAACGATTTTGAATCATCTTTTCATTTTGTATACATTTGGATAACCGGTTTGCTGCAATGGAGCAGTTGACAATGGCTTCAGTGCATGCATATCAACAGCCATTGCATGCTACATGTTCCAGATGGCTTCAACATCATATTTCTGAAAAATCTAGCATTTTTTTCCTTTTGTATTTTATATAGTTTCACAAAACTTATAAAAACTTGCCAATGTATGCAGGTGGACCTGGTGGTGTTTGATGGCCCCAAGGATGACCAGGCTGTGTCTGAGGAGCACATGACCCTGCACAAGGGAGTCTGGAGCCATCAAGTAAGCCCTGCTCTCTCATCTTGGAACTTCCAGATCATGCAACAACATGCACCAATCCGTCTGCTGCTGTGGGGCAAATCAGCTGTACATCAACAGAGTGACTAACAATCAAGGACGTATAGCTGTTTTCTCTCACAGCAGCAGACCATCAGGGCTTTGACGTCAACATTGAGTTGTGGTGAGCAAGACTTATGATGCACATGCTTGGCTATAGCCTGTGCGTCTTGAGTCTTGCTGACCACAAGTCTAGCTTGATGACAGCCAGTACCTACACAGCATCTTGACACAGCGTCTTGCAGCCATACCTAGTTGCCTGTGCTGAAGCTTTCTTTGGCAAACTTGTGGGCAATCCTCTGGCAGAAAATAGCAAGATCAGTGACACTAGAGCCCGAGGGACGTAAAAGCCCTGCAATATGTCAGAGCTCAGCTCTGACTTTGCAGGGCTTCTGGCAAACTGGCTGGGTTTAGGGTCTAGGAAACTTGAAACCCTTAATCATGCTGCCTGTCAAGCCATCTCAAGTCAGCACTACTCTTTGCGCTTGCTAGTGCAACTGGCTCTGGTTGGTGAAGCTGGCTTGCTAGGAAGTGCTGTCAGAAAGAACAACAAAGTGTTTGTATAAAAGTGACTTTCCTGACGTCCAGCCACACAGCAATTGACAGCCTGACTGTAGATCTACGGTCTAGACGTAACGCGTCCAGTGCCAAACGGCTAGCTGCCCTTGCTCTGGTTGATTGTGGCTACCATGTCTCCTGAATGTCCCCAAAAAGTGTTCAGCTGCAGCTGGGCACAACAGCATGCAGTTATTAGGTCTGCTGTCTAGAGGTTGTGTGCAGTACGCCATTGTGATGTAGCTCCTTTCAATTTTTGACGTATATAGCCCTGTCATGGCGTTGAATTACTGTCAACTTTGCAGCGTGCAACAATGCACTGACTGTCAGAGTTTTCACAGCCACAGGTTTGCAGAGTCAAAACCCTCTCCTGTGTTCTTTCATACTCCTGGTCTTTAGTACGCATATATTACTAAATCAATGAGCAATGCTACTTTCAACACCTAGAGTCAAATATTTCTGCTTTGGCACGCCCCAAAAGGATTTACAATCAAAGTCGATGGCATAGCATGTATCTGTGCATGATCTTCTAGCAATGGTTGTCAAGATTTGACTATCATTGCTTGAACATAATGCAAGGATGCATGCTATGCTGACCGCGGTTAGCAGCTTTGCAAGTCAACACCATGGCGTCAAACCCAGACAGTTTGCTTCTGAGATGCAAAACTTTCAACTTGCGTCATGCTTGCAGAAGTCAAGACTCTTTGAAGGTGCACAGTCACATTCAGAAGAGGAAGCATGTTGTTGTAACAGGACTGGTACATTTGAAACACAACAGCATACGCCTTCTGTTGAGGGTGTGTCTAAAATGGTGCTGGTCACCACCTAGAACAGGGTTAAACTACTGCATGGAAATCTTTACCCTGTCGTCAGCCAATCATGTGACAACACTGTCCAACTGCCGGCAATCAAGTGCCAGAGACTGTGTGTATGCTTTCCCAGCAGCACATGCACTGGGCCTGCAACTTGATCTGCTTTCAGCAATGCTGACTCGAAGCACTTGCATGCTGGCTGACCGGAAGTCATCTTGAAAGCATCTACGAACAGCAGATCAAAAGACAGAAAGCGTGCATATGCTGAATCACCAGCACATGTGTGCTGCTTGCAACTTGATCTGCTGTCAGCAATGCTGGTCATGAAACAGTTATGCCACAAATCAATACTGAGTCTCTTTTGAACAATCAGGCTGCAACCTAAGCACATGTGTGTGCGTCTGCTCAAGATGTTGCATGGCTTCCTGCATATCAGTACACCAACATTTAGATGCACGTTAGAAGTTCGGCATGAAATGGTGTGAATTTGACATGCGTGAGACAGAGCAAGGACCATACTGTGCGTATATAGCAATTACACATTGACGCCAAACGGATGTGGGGATAAAGTTGGCAGCCATACTCCATGCATCAGCGCAAACAACGTAGAGTATCAGAGACCAGCTGTATCTGGAAGGCCCAAGCATGGTGTCATGATGTGACCGGTCTTGCGCAATGTTGCAAGAAAGCGCTGTCAATCATCTTTCAAGGTCCCAAGATTAACACATATTGGCCATACGGGCACACAGGGTAACCTCATGACAATACAGTCATCAATGCCTGTTTTGATGTTGTAGAGCAAAGTGAGATGTGCTGGTCGCCTTTCTCATTCACCACTCAAGATGACTGTACGTACCTGACCTTTAGTCATTATTTGTGTGAACACTGAATGTCCAAGCTTTTATACACCTTATCAAAGGGTCTCTCAATCTTACCCTGCTCACTGCCAGCCCTTGGCAAAACAAAGGCTCCTGGTTGTGCTTCGTTGGTGTTACCTCGTGGCGCCTTGTTTTCTGTGTTGTTTGCTATGTTGCCCTTTCTATCCAGCATTGCAGGAGGCTGGATCCACAGGCTTCCTGCAATGCTGAATAGAAATGGCAACATAGCAAACAGAACAGAAAAAGATTTTTGCTATGTTTAAACCGTAAATATAAGTATGGAAGTTGCTTTGCTGTATTGTTGGTACGTTCAAAATTAGCAGTGACAAGTGCCAAGCAACTTGGCGTGCAGTGGCTGGACATTCAATGTCTGTGGTTTTAGCAGGTTGCTGCAACACCTGTTGCCTTGTGCTGCCTTAGTCTACTAGTAGTACTGTACTGTACTAGCATTACTGTGTTGGTTGCTTTTTTGGTGGTCTTCCCTAGCATCCAGCCTCCTGGGACGTTGGGCAGAACTGCCACAACAGCAACCAACTAATTTACTTTGCAGCAGGTTTAATCTTCCAAGATGACAGCTAGATAGCATCACCATCTTATTTAATAAGATGATATCAGCCCTTCTTTCTGTTTGCCCCTGATTTGTGAGCCAGTTGCCAAAGGTGTACAACCACTGCATGCTTCATGGGCAGCCTGAAAACTCTGGCCTTCAATCCCAGGGGTCATGCCCAGGGTGTCCAGTTCACGCATGAAGCATGCAGTGCAAAGACTGTACAGCTTGTTCCATCGGCTCATGCGTGAAGCAAGTTATGTTGGTACCTTGACAATCAGCAGTCAGGAATGCGAAGCAGACAGGCAAAGCAGTCATCAGCAATTTTGTCATGCAACGGCTGGACGTTCAAAGTTTTACCACATGCGCCACTGGGACTTGTAGTTTGCATTTATGTCAGATGCCTTATCAATGATGAGGCATCTGATTAGATGTATGGGCCATACAAGTAATCCGGGGCCTCATCAAGACATCAATGCAAAGCATGTGTTCGATGTCAGCCGTCTATGTATGAATATCAGGACACCACGTAATTTCATGTATGTATGTGATTTGTAACACATACCAATGACGATTGCTGAGGACCTCATCGAGATTTTATTTTTATTCACAATTTTGTAATG
>JAABUK010003301.1_pt1 | contig 27513 bp, 25 predicted proteins | sample 5559141 | NCBI WGS metagenome assembly JAABUK01 (sample SAMN10711869, study PRJNA513367) | rock metagenome | isolation source: Antarctica rocks | place: Antarctica: Victoria Land, Pudding Butte nord | collected 2016-01-03
GGACCACCACCGAAAGCTGTACGGTGAAACCAGTCGGAAAGCCGGATGCCGGAAATCGGCACGTCCGGTTTGATGAGCGGGGACGGGAAACGGCGCTCAGCGACCGCGCCCGTCCTCGACTCTACTAGATGTTGTAGGCGGTGCCGCGGCCCAGGCCGACGATCAGCCGGCCCTTGCTGAGGTGGTCGATCAGCGACAGCTGCTCGGCGATGCGGATAGGATGGTGCAGCGACATCTGCGCGACCGCCAGGCCGATGCGGATGCGGCTGGTGGCCACCGCGAGAGCTGCGGCGAAGCTGATCGGGTCCACATAGGCGCAGTTGCCGTCGAAATGGTGTTCGCTGAGCCAGATCGTGTCAAAGCCGAGCTGCTCCGTCAGGCGCACCTCCTGCATGACTTCGTCCAGGATGATGCCGTCGCGGTCCTGGTGGCGGCTCTCGGGGAACAGGAAGTTGCTGAAACGCATGGCGGGCTCCCAGGGTCAGCGTCGTCCGAAGATCTGGATGATCTCGTTCACCAAGGAATCGTGGTCGCGCAGCACGGCGTCATGGCCCGGGTTCCACAGGTTGATCCCCGCGAGCGGCAGGTTGCCCGGCGCGGGCGCCACGTCCGCCCGGAACGAGTAGACGCCGCGCAGGCGGACCAGCTCGGCCTGCGCGACCTTGGACAGGTACCAGTTGCCGAACAGCTCGGCGGCATGAGGGTGCGGGGCGGCGGCCAGCAGCATCATCGGGTAGTTGACGATGGGCACGCCCTCCGTGGGGTAGACGGGCCGGATCGGCGCGCCCTGGCCGACGCGGAGCGGGTAGTCGTCAAGCGAGTCGATGATGCCGACCCAGGTTTCGCCGCGGGCGACCGACTGCGCGACGGCTGCATAGGCGCTGAACACCTTCGGCTGCTGGGCGGCAAGGGCCGGGAGATAGGAGGGGGGCAGCTTGAGCTTCATCAAGTCGAACTGCATCCAGGACGTGCCCCCGGTGGTCACGGGCGCCATGCTGAGATTGCCATGCCAGCGCGGGTCCACCAGGTCGGCCCAGGATTTCGGCGCATCGGCCTCGGAGACCGTCTGGGTGTTGACGATGAGGTACATCAGCGCACCGGACGCGGCGTACCACCAGCCGTCCTGCTTGGCGTTGGCGGCGAACAGGCCGGCCTGGGGTGGGGTCCAGGGGCGCAGCATCTTGCTTTCGACCAAGCGCTGGGTCAGCGCCTCATCGGTGATGATGGTGAGGTCGGCCTGGGTCATGCCGGCCTGGTTCTCGGTTTGCAGCCGCTCGTACAGGCGGCCCGTCACGGCGCTGATGACCGAAACCTGGATGCAGGGAAAGGCCTGCTGGAATTTCTGCACGATCTGCCGCTCGTCGGCGTCGCGCTGGGCGGTGTAGTAGACGACCTTGCCCTCGGCGCAAGCGGCGGCCACCAGCTCCGGCGTGCCGATCGTCTCACCTCCCACGACCGGGCTGGGCGTTTGCGCCCAGGCCGCGCCCACGATGGCAGCCGGGGCCAGAGCAGTCAGCAGCAAGGCGGCGACAGCGGTGCGGAGGATCAAGGTGCAGCTCCTGTCAGGGGACTCAGGCGCATGATGAGGTTGCCGAACCCATCCACCGTCACACGGGCGGTCGGGCCGATGACGGCAGTGGTCTCCGCCTCGGTAATCAGCGCCGGGCCATCGATGGCGGCGCCGACAGCCAGGCGCTCGCGGGCATAGACCGGCGTGGGCACCCAGCCCCCTACCTCGGCGAAATAGGCGTCGCGCCGGCCGATCAGGGGATCGTCCGAGGCAGCCTTGCCCGCGTCGAACCGCACCTCGGTCACCGAAGGCGGAGCGACGACGCGAACCCGCCACGACACGACCTGGACCGCCAGCATGTCCAGGCTACGCGCGAAGCGCTCGCGGTAGCGGGCGTCGAACGCGGCGCGCACGCCCGGGGCGTCGCGGCTGGTGACCAGTGCAAGCGGGATCGCGACGCCGATCTCGAAGCCCTGGCCGGCGTAGCGCATATCGGCGGTGACCTCGACGGCGATCTCCGGATCGGTCACGCCGCCCTCGGCCAGGATGGCTCGGCCGCGGGTTTCGAGACCCGCGACGATGCCGTCGACGACGTCCCAGTCGAGCTCGTCCAGCGGCGCGACCAGGCTGCGGGTGAACTCCACGCTGCGCGGGGCGACCAGCATGCCGATCGCCGAAGCGACTCCGGCGCCGCGGGGGAAGATCACCTCGGTCACGTTCAGCAACCGGGCGAGTGCGTAGGCGTGCACCGGCCCGGCGCCGCCGAAGGCGACCATGCGATAGCTGTTCGGGTCGGTCCCGGCCTCGGCGATATGCACCCTGGCGGCGGTCGCCATGTTGTTGTCGACCACGCGGGCGATCCCCACCGCCGCCTGCGTCACATCCAGGCCCAGCATGCCGCCCAGCGCCTGCAGCACCGCGGCGGCCTTGCCCGGATCGAGCTTCATGCGGCCCCCCAGGAAGCCGTCCGGCGACAGGTAGCCGCGCGCCAGGTCGGCGTCCGTGACCGTCGCATCCGTTCCGCCGGCGCCGTAGCAGGCCGGGCCCGGCACCGCGCCGGAGCTGCGGGGGCCGACCGCGAGCAGGCCCAGGTGGTCGGCAGCCGCGATGCTGCCGCCCCCGGCGCCGATCTCGATCAGCTCGATCACCGGGATGCGCAGCGGCAGGCCACTGCCCTTCTTAAAGCGCCGGATGCGTGCGGCCTCCAGCTCGTGCGAGCGGTGCGGCTGGCCGCCGTGGATCAGGCTGATCTTGGCTGTGGTGCCGCCCATGTCGAAGGCGATGACGTTGCCCCAGCCAGCCTGCCGGGCAAGGAAGGCAGCGCCCATGGCGCCCGCAGCCGGGCCGGATTCCACCAGCGCGATCGGCTGCTCGCTGGCCGCCCGCGCCGTGGTGATGCCGCCGTCCGACAGCATGACGAACAGCGGCACGCCCAGCGAACGCTCCAGCTCCAGCAGATACCGGTTTGCGATCGGCGCGATGTAGGCGTTTGCGGCGCAGGTCGAGAAACGCTCGTACTCCCGCACCTCGGGCGCGATCTCGGAGGAGGTGCAGACGGCGAGGTCAGGGAACTCGGCTTCGATGAGGGCGCGGGCCTGCAGCTCGTGCGCCGGGTTGCGGTAGCTGTTGAAGAACGCGATCGCGACCGAGCGGACGCCCTCGGCCTGCAGCATGGCGGCGGCCTGCCGCACGCCGTCGCGATCGAGCGGCAGCACGACCGCGCCGTTGGCGGCCAGGCGCTCCCGCACCGGGCGGCGCAGGCGGCGCTCCACCAGCGGGGCCGGGCGGTCCAGCTGAAGGTCGAAGGTGTCGTAGCGCAGCTCCGTGCCGATCTCGAGCACATCGCGGTAGCCGTCGGTGGTCAGCATGCCCACCTGCACGCCCCGGCGCTCGATCAGCGCGTTGGTCACCAGCGTCGTGCCATGCACCACCAGGCCGGCCTTCACGTCCAGCGCCTCAAGCCCCTCGATGATGGCCCGGCGGGGGTCGTCCGGCGTTGTCAGCAGCTTGTTGACGGCAAGGGTGCGCGTGCTCGTGTCGTAGACGGCGATGTCGGTGAACGTTCCGCCGACGTCGGCGCCGGCCAGATAACGGATCATAGGCCGTATACATCCTTCGCAGCGGCGGCGGAGATCAGTTCGGAGTCGAGGTCGGCCTGCACCTCCGCACGGCTACGCCGATGCGGATCGCCGAAGCCGCCGCCGCCGGGGTAGCGCACCTGCAGCCGGTCGCCGCCCTTGATCGTGCTTTTGCCCTTCAGCGGGAACCCGTCGGCCCGGCCGTTCCAGACGACGCTGGACGCGGCGCCGGGCAGGCCGCCATCGGCGCCCAGCGCCGGGTGCTGCCGCCGTTCGACCAGCAGCGACAGGGTGCCGGGCTGGCTGGTGGCGAGCTCCACCTCCACGTCCTGGCCCAGGCCGCCGCGGAAGCGTCCGGGGCCGCCGGAGTCCTGCGCCAGCTCCTTCCGCCATATGCGCAGGGGCGACAGCGCCTCGATGATCTCCATGGACCCGCAGACGACGTTGGAGGGGAAGCAGGTTGCGGACAGGCCGTCCTGCGCGGCGCGGGCGCCCATGCCGCCATTGATGAACAGGATGGCGGTGTAGCGCCGCCGGCTTTCATGGTAGCCGGAGATGATGACCCGCAAGGTGGGCGCGCTGCCGGACTCGGCAATGACGGCGTCGCCCAGCACCGGCGCCAGCGCCTTATAGAGTGCTGCGGCAAGGCAGTGGCCGACCAGCTGGCGGGCATAGACCGCGGCGGGGCGGCGGGGGTTCAGGATCGACCCCTCGGGCGCCGAGACGTGGATCATCCGATAGGTGCCCTCATTGCGGGGTGTACTCGGGTCCAGCGCGCATTTCAACGGGTAGCAGGTGTAGGCCTCGGTGTAGTTCATCACCGTGTTCAGCGCCCGGCCGACCTCGGGCGAGGTGCCGGCGTAGTCGACGAACAGCTCTTCGCCGCGCTTCTCGACCGCGACCGCGATGTGGACCGGCTCCTCGCCGGTGCCGTCCAGGTCGACGGTGCTGCAGTAGGTTCCGTCGGGGATGCGGGCGATGGCGGCACGCATCAGGCGTTCGGTGCGGCTGCAGATCTCGTGCGAGATCGGGGCGAGGTCGTCGATGCCCTCCCGCTCGATCAGCTCCCGCAGGCCGCGCGCGGCGGCGTCGCCGGCGGCGATCTGCGCGGCGATGTCGCCGATCACCTGGTCCGGCAGGCGGGAGTTGCCGCGGATGATCGCCTCGATGTCGGCGTTGCGTTCGCCGGCTTTCAGATACAGCAGCGGCGGCAGCAGCAGCCCCTCCTCGAACACCTCCCTGGTGTCGGCGGACCACAGCGCCCCACCCATGTCGGCCATATGGGCGATGCTGCCGGTCCAGGCGACCAGGCTTCCCCTGAGGAAGACGGGCGCGACGATGGTGATATCCGGCAGGTGCCCGGACGTGAGCCAGGGGTCGTTGCAGATGCCGACATCGCCGTCCTGCCATTGCGCCGCCGGGCGGATGCCCAGGAAATGCGCCAGGGTGCGCGAGAGCGTCATGTTGAACGACGGGATGCCGATCGTGTTCTCGGCGATGGCGTTGCCGGCGGCATCGAAGATCACGCAGGCGAAATCGTTGCTCTCACGCACGATGGGCGAGAACGAGGTGCGGCGCAGCGTGGCCGCGGCCTCGTCGGCGATGGCGACCAGACGGGTCCAGACGACCTGCAGCGCCACCGGGTCGTCGACAATGGGGTGGCGCTGCGGAACCGTGTCCATCGATGCTCCTATCTGCCCGTTGCCGCGAGGTTGCTGCCGGTCACTCGGTCGCCCTGGAACACCTGGCCCAGCAGGACGAAGACCAGCAGGATGCAGCATTGCACCAGGGCCATCGCCGCGACCAGGCCGGTCGAGCCGCGCTGCCAGAAATCGAACATCGCCAGCGAGAACAGCTGCGTCCCCGTGGTGTAGAGGAACAGCGCCGTCGCCAGCTCCCGGAAGGACAGCACGAACAGCAGGATCATGGCTGATACGATGCCGGGCCGGGCGAGGGGTGCGACGATCAGGCGCAGCGTCGTCAGGAACCCGGCGCCGCACAGGCGGGAGCTTTCCTCCAGCTCCGGATGGATCTGCACCAGCGACCCGGCGATGGCGCGCGTCGCCTGTGGCGCGAACTGCGAGACGTAGGCCAGGATGATGATCCACAGCGTGCCATAGAGCCCGACCGGGACGCTGATCCAGGACCACAGGTAGCCCAGGCCGATGATGATGCCGGGGATGGCGACCGGCAGGACGGTGACGATGTCCAGCGCGCGGCGCCCCGGCAGGCGCGTGCGGTGGACGATGTAGGAGACGATGAAATAAAGCCCGCCGCCCAGCAGCATCGTGGCGGTCGAAACGGCCAGCGAGTTCCACAGCGTGCCCACGACGACCGGGTCTCCGAAGGCGACGCCGAACTGCTCGAACGAGAGCTGCGACGTATCCAGGATGGCGCCGATGCTGCTGAAAAAGATGTTGCGGCGGAGCGCTATGAACAGCAGCGCCACGGTGGGCAGGACGACGACCAGCAGCAGGTAGCCGAACCCCAATGCCGCCAGCGGCCAGCGGGCCGCGCCCAGCGTCACCGGGCGCACCCGCTGCCCCTTGCCCGAGACGGTGACGACGGCTCGGCGGGACGAGACCTTATGCTGGATCAGCACCAGCGCGACCGTCATCAGCAGCATCAGCACGCCGAGCGCCGACGCCTCGTTCACCTTGGGCGGGGTGAAGCCGATGAGATCCCAGATGCGCACGGCGATGAAGTGCAGGTTGCCGGGCTCGCCGAGCACAGCGGGGATGGCGAACAGCTCCACCAGCAGCACGAACACCAGCAGGCTGGACGCCAGCAACGCCGGAGCCACCAGCGGGAGGGTAATGTGCCACAGCACCAGCAGCCGGCCGGCGCCGCTCATGGCGGCGGCTTCCTCAAGCGTCGCGTCCATGTTGCGCAGCGCCGCCGAGACGAACAGGTAGACGTAGGGAGCGTAGTAGATGGCATAGGCGAAGCCGATGCCGGCGAACGAGTAGATGTTGAGCGTGAACGGCGCACCGGTCGAGCGCAGGACGATGTTGAGGATGCCGCTGCGGGGCGAGGCGAGGATGTCCCAGGCGAAGGCGCCGATCAGCGGCGGCACGAACAGCGGCATGACCGCGACCACGTCCAGCGCGCGGCGGCCAGGAACGTCGGTGCGGATGGCCAGCCAGGCGAGGCCTGCGCCGATGCCGGCCGCCCCCATCGTGCCGGCCAGCGCCGCACCCATGGTGGAGCCCAGCAGCGGCCCGAACGCGGTGTCCAGCAGGACGTCGCGGTAGTTGCCGAGGGTGAGGCCGGACCAGTCGACATGCAGCGCGCGCGGCGCCTCCGACAGGAACGAGCCCAGGACCAGCACGCCGACCGGCAGCACGATCAGCACGCCCAACAGCAGAAGCAGCGCGGCCACGCCGATCTGGCCGAGCGGCGGAGCGCGCAGGCGGCTCATGCAGCGGGCACGATCCGCGGGCAGCCCGGCGCGATGCGCAGCAGCGCCGCCGCACCCGGGGGCAGCGGATCGTCCGTACCCAGGACCAGCACGTCGAACGGCTCGCCATGCAGGGCGACGGTGTAGCGGGTGGCGGTGCCCTGGAAGCGGGAGCTTAGAACCTGCACCAGCAGCCCGCCGGAGGCTCCGGGGGCGGATAGCGTGCAGTCCTCGGGATGGATCACCACGTCCACGGCGTCGCCCGTGGCGGCCGATGCGTCGTGCCTGGCCTCGATCTCGAAGCCGGATGCGGTCTGGACGCGGGCGGCGCCGGGTCCGGTGGCGGCGAGCACGGTGCCAGGCAGGATATTGGCGGCCGAGATGAACTCGGCGACGAAGCGGGTGCGCGGCTCGCGATACAGCTCCGGCGGACGGCCGGTCTGGACGATGCGGCCGGCCTGCATGACGACGATGCGGTCGGCCAGCTCCACCGCCTCGGTCTGGTCGTGGGTGACGTAGATGCTGGTCAGCCCGGTGCGGCGCTGGAGTGCCTTGATTTCCAAGCGCAGCCGTTCGCGCAGCTTCAGGTCGAGGTTGGACAGCGGCTCGTCGAACAGCAGCAGGGTTGGGTCCGACACCAGCGCCCGGGCAAGCGCCACGCGCTGCATCTGCCCGCCGGACAGGGCGGTGGCTGGGCGCGGACCCTCGCCAGACAGGCTGACCAAGTCCAGCACGCGCTCTGTCCGTTCCCGCCGTTCCGGTTTGGGCACGCCGCGGACGCGCAGTGGATAGGCGACGTTTTCCGCCACCGTCATGTGCGGCCAGATTGCGTAGGATTGGAACACCATGCCGATCGAGCGGTGTTCCGGCCGCACGAATCGCCCGCTGGCCGAGACGATGGCGCCGTCGATGGCGATGGTGCCGCTGTCCGGCCGCTCGAGCCCAGCGATCATGCGCAAGGTGGTCGTCTTGCCGCAGCCGCTGGGGCCCAGGATGACGACGAACTCACCCTCGGCGACCGAAAGCGACACGTCGCTCACCACCGCGCCGCCGCCGAACGACTTGTGAAGCCCGGAGAGCGTGCACTTCACCGGGGACATCGATGCGCCCTGGTGGTTTGGGCAAACCGCACGTCCTATGCTTTGACCTCGATGCCACGCATGAACCGTTGGCGGATTGCCACGGGATCGCGCTCGGTGGTGCCGGTGGCCGGCTTGCCGTCGATGCGGGCGGCGATCAGATGCGGGCCGGGCTCGTTTAGGCAGCGTTCCACCAGCTGCTCGAACATCGGCTCGTCGGCGGCCCAGTGGCTGCTTGCCAGGCCCGAGGCTCGGGCCACTGCAACCAGGTCCGTGCTGCTGGCGGTCGCGGTCGGCTGCGAGCCGGTGATCTGGTAGCAGGCGTTGTCCATGACGGCGATCAGCAGGTTTGCGGGTTGCAACGTGCCGATGGTGGACAGGCAGCTCAGCTGCATCAGCAGGGAACCGTCGCCTTCCAGCGCCACGACGCCCCGGTCCGGCTGCGCCAGCGCCACGCCGAGGGCGATGGGGCAGGCCAGGCCCATGCTGCCGAGCATGTAGAAGTTCTGGGGCCGCTGGCCGGTCATCCATAGGTCGAAATTGGTGTTGCCGATGCCGCCGACGACCGCCTCATTGCGGTGCAGCCGGGACACAAGGCGTTGCGTGAGGTCGAAGCGGCTCATGGCTTTGCGGTTGGCGTGATGAAGCGGTCCGGTGGTGTCCATGTGCAACGCTTACGTCCTGAAGACCTTGCCGCCCGTGAGCAGCGGAGAGAGGACCAGCGCCACCGGCGCCAGGGTGGCCACGGACTGCTTGATCGACCGGTCGGCGATGAACTCCAGCTCGTCCAGGCGGGTGATGGTGTGGTTCTCCACGCCCAGCGCATCCAGCACCGGGCGCATGGTGCGGCACACCAGGGCCTGGCCCAGGTTGAACTCGCCGAGGGTGCCGCGTTCGGACACGATCATCAGCAGCGGGATCTGATAGGGCACGGCCAGCGAGGCGAGCGCGTTGGGGATGGTGGCGAACCCGCTGGTCTGCATCGCCAGCACGCCCAGCATGCCTCCCATCCAGGCGCCGGTGACGATGCCCACCGCCTCCTCCTCGCGGGTCGCGGCTACGGTGGTGAAATGCGGGTCATCGTGCACGCCTTTGATGAGCGGGGTCAGCACGCGGTCGGGCACGTAGGTGAACAGGCGCACCCCGTTCGCCTTCATCGTGGCGTGAAGCCTGGCGTGCCACGGTCTGCCGTCAGCAGCTTCCATTCTCGTCCTCGTGCGGTGGCGGCGAGAACCTTGGGCTGTTCCTTATGCCCCCGCAAGGCCGATACGGTAGTGTCTCAGTTCGGGATTGGATGGTCGATGCCTTTCAGCTTGGAGGCCCGTCCGTCCCAGAACCAGCGCCAACACGGCCCCGAACTGCTAGCCTATCGAGCGCACGCTCCCCCGGTGCCGCCGCCTTGACGCTGGGGCGGGTGCGGCGGACGATGACGCATGCTCAACCAACTGGATGGAGCGGGGCGCAAAACCCGGCTCGAGGTGCCCAAGGCCTACCGGCTGCGGCTGCCAGGCCCGACCGAAGTGCCCGAGCGGGTGCGCCAGGCGATTGCCCGGCCAGTGCTGAACCACCGCGGTCCCGAGTTCCGCGCCGAGCTGGCGCAGGCCGAGGCGCTGTTGCGCCCAGTGCTGGGCACCACGAACCGGGTGCTGTTCTTCGCCGCCACCGGCACGGGGATGATGGAGGCGGCGCTGGCGAACGTCGCGGACCCCGGCGACCGGCTGCTGGTGGTCTCGCACGGCCAGTTCGGCGAGCGCTTCGCCGCGATCGGCCGGTCCCTGCGTGCCGAGATCGACCTGCTGGAGTTCCCCTGGGGCGACCCGATCGACCCTGCTGGGATCGAGGAGCGGGTACGCCGGACGGCGTACCGCGCCGTCGTGGTGATCCACAACGAGAGCTCGACCGGGGTCGTGGCCGGGCTCGAGGCCATCGGCCGGGTGCTGCGCGGCAACCCGGCGCTGCTTGTGGTCGACTCCGTCAGCGGCCTGGGCGGGATCGAGATGCAGCAGGACCGATGGGGCGTCGACATCGTCATCTCGGCCTCGCAGAAGGCGCTGATGTGCCCGCCCGGGCTTGGGCTGGCGAGCGTGAGCGAGAAGGCATGGCGGGTGATCGGCCGCGACGGGCGGGACCCCGGTTTCTACTGGAGCTTCAAGCGCGCCTTGGCCTCGATCGAGAAGGGCGAAACGCCGTTCACCGCGCCAGTCGGCCTGGTGGCCGGGCTGGTCGAAGCCCTGGAGATGATCCATGCGGAGGGGCTGCCGAACGTGCTGGAACGGCACCGCCGGCTGTCGTCCGCGCTCCGCGCCGGGGGCGAGGCGATCGGCCTGCCGCAGTTTGGCCACGGCGCCGCCCTGTCGAGTACGGTCGTGGTGTTCGCCTTGCCGGAAACGCTCGACGGGGCCAGGATCGTGCGGGCGATGTATGAACGCCATGGCACCGTCATCGCCGGCGCGCGGAACAAGCTAGCGGGCCGGGTGATCCGCTTCGGCACGATGGGGGCCAACACCGCCGGCACGATCCTCACGGATCTGATCGAGCTGGAGGCGGTGCTGGCCAGCATGGGATGCCGGGTGACCCCGGGCGCCGGCGTGGGTGCGGCCGGCGCCATCCTGGGCGCCGACATATCGAGCCAAGGGGGGCAGTCATGATGGATGCGGGTCGCCGGCTTTGCCGGTTGGGGCTGGTCATGCTGGCGTTTGCCGGCGTGGGTCCGGCCGTCGCCGCGGACCGGCGCATGGTGCTGTACTCGGCCAACGACGACACCGTGAACAAGATGGTCGCGGAGGCCTTCAAGGCGGCGTCCGGGATTGCTGTCGATGTCGTTTCCACCGGCTCGGGCGTGCTGTTGCGTAGGCTCGCGTCCGAGCAGGCGAACCCGCAGGCGGACGTGATATGGGGCATCAGCTCGGCGCTGCTGAAGGACGGCAGCAAGTATTTCCAGCCCTATGCCACGAAGGAGCGCGCGGCTGTTCCAGCGGAGTACCGGGACCCGGCCGACCTCTGGACCGGCACGAACCTTCAGGTCCTGACGATCAGCCAGAACACGAAGGCAATTCCCGAGGGCACGGGGCCGAAGGGCTGGGGCGACCTGCTGGACCCGAAGTGGCGGGGCCGGATCGCCTACACCGATCCCTCGAACTCCGGCTCCTCCTATGTCACCGCCACCTTCCTGGTGGCGTTGTGGGGCGGGGACGATGCGGCGTGGAGGAAGATGGGCGGCCTGCTGGCCAACACCAAGGTGCTCAACCGCTCGACCCAGGTGTTCGACGGCAACGGCACTGGCGAGTATCCCCTTGGCATTTCGCTGGAATATGCCGGGCAGCTTTGGGCGCATAACGGCGCGCCGGTGCAGGTGATCTACCCGGCCGACGGCACCTCGGTGCTGGTCGAGGGCGCCGCCATCGTCAAGGGCGCCCCGGACCTGGAGGAGGCGAAGGCCTTCCTCGATTTCGTGAATGGCAAGGCCATCCAGGAGCAGCTGCTGCGCGCCACCTTCCGGCGGCCGGCGCGGCAGGACATCGACCTGGCGAGCCTGCCGGGCCACATGCCGCCCTTGTCCGCGCTGAAGCTGATCCCCTACGACGATGCGAAGTGGGAGGCGGCCCGCCGCGATACCCTGGCCCGGCTGAAGACGCTGATCCAGGAAACGCGGTGATCCACGGCCGGCGATGACGGCCATCCGGCTTGATCAATGACGGCCATCCGGCTCGAGGCCGTCACCCGCACCTTCGGCGCCGTCCGGGCAGTCGACGGCGTCTCGCTTTCGGTTGGGGCAGGGGAGCTATTTACGCTCTTGGGGCCCTCCGGGTGCGGCAAGACCACGCTGCTGCGCATGATCGCCGGGTTCACGCAGCCCGAGCACGGCAGCATCTGGTTCGGCGAGCAGCGGATCGACCCGATCCCGGCGCACCGCCGCAACATCGGCATGGTGTTCCAGAGCTACGCGGTCTTCCCGAACCTGACGGTGGCGGGCAACGTCGCCTATGGCCTGCGCGCGCGGAGGGTGGGCCGGGCCGAGGCGGACGGGCGGGTCGCGCGTGCGCTGGCCTCGGTACGGCTGCACGCGCATGGCGACCGCTGGCCGCATGAGTTGTCCGGCGGGCAGCTGCAGCGGGTGGCGATCGCGCGCAGCCTGGTGATCGAGCCGGCCGTGCTGCTGTTCGATGAGCCGCTGTCGAACCTCGATGCGCAACTGCGGACCCATATGCGGGTCGAGATACGGCAGCTGCAGCAGGCGCTGGGGCTGACGGCCGTCTACGTAACGCACGACCAGGAGGAGGCGCTGGCGATCTCCGACCGGATCGCGGTGCTGCGGGGCGGGCGGATCGAGCAGGTCGGGCCGCCGGAGACGATCTACCGCATGCCGCAGACCGCGTTCGTGGCCGAGTTCATGGGCTCGTCCAACATGCTGCCCGGTGTCGCCGGCGGCTTCGACGGGACGGAGACGACGGTGCAGGCGGGCGGGGCCGTGTTCCGGGTGCGGGGCGACGTGGGCGCCCCGGGCCGCCGCCTGTTGCTGTCGATCCGGCCGGAGACGATGCGGGTCACGGAGGGCCGCGACGACGGCCCGGCGGTCCCGGCGCGGCTGCAGCTGCGGGAGTTCCTGGGGCCGGTCCTGCGGCTGCACGCCACGCTGCCGGATGGGACGCCGCTGCGGGTGGCCGCGCTGGGCGGTCAAACGATCAGCCCGGGCCCGGACGGGGCGTTGATGCTGGGCTACGACCCGGCGCAGGTCGTCGTCTATCCCGCGCCATGATGCCGTCCATCCCCGGCTTCGGCGGCCTGACGGCGTTCCGCACGAGTGTCTGCCTGGTGGCGCTGGCGTTCCTAGGGCTGTTCCTGATCTACCCGTTAGGGACCGTGCTGCAGGCCAGCCTCCGGGACCCGGACACCGGCGCATGGACGCTGGCGCCCTACGCCCAGGTGCTGGCGACCCGCTACTACTTGAACGGCTTCGGCAACAGCCTGGCGGCGGGCGTGCTGTCGATGCTGCTGGTCTGTATGGTGGCGGTGCCGCTGGCCTTCTGCCTGGCGCGGCTGGACGTGCCGGGCAAGCCGCTATTGCTGACGCTGGCGTCGCTGCCGCTGGTGCTGCCGTCCTTCGTCGGCGCCTATGCGCTGGTGCTGCTGTTCGGCCATGCGGGGGTGATCACGTCGGCGTTGCGGTCCATTGGCATCCCCGTCGGCTCCATCTATGGCATGCCCGGCATCGTCCTGGTGTTCACGCTGACGCTGTATCCATATGTGCTGCTGCCGGTTATGGCCGGGTTCCAGGCGATCGACGTGTCCGTGGAGGAGTCGGCGCGCAGCCTCGGCGGCTCCCGCTGGCATGTGTTCCGCACCGTGCTGCTGCCGGTCGTGATGCCGGCCGTGCTGGCCGGGGCACTGCTGGTGTTCATCGAGACGCTGGAGAATTTCGGCGTGCCCGCGGTGTTGGCCGAGGACCGGCCGTTCCTGGCCCTGGAAATCTTCAAGCTGTTCGCAGGCGAGGGCGACAGCAACCCGGCTGCGGCCGGCGCTCTCAGCATGCTGCTGGTGGCGTGCACGGTCGCGGCCCTGGTGGTGCAGCGGCGCTGGCTGGCGAGGCGCCGGTTCGCGACGAATGCCAGGCGCGGGCCGCCGTTGATCGTGCTGAGCCGGGCAGGCCGCCTGCTTGCAGCGGCGTTCTGCTGGGCGGTCGTGCTGTCGTCGGTGCTGCCCTTCGCAGCCGTGCTGGTGATCTCGTTCCAGCACTTCCGCGGCCCGGTGCTCAGCTGGGAGCCGGGCCTGTCCAACTACGCGGCGCTGCTGCACGGCAGCTACCGGCCGCTATGGAACACGCTGCTGCTCGCCACCCTGGCCGCCATCGCTGCGACCGTGCTGGGCGCGCCCATCGGCTATGTGCTGGCCCGGCACCGCAGCCGGCTTTCCACAGTGGTGGACTTGGTCGGCACGATCCCCTTCGCCGTATCCGGCACGGTGCTGGGCGTCGGCCTGATCGTCGCCTTCAACAGCGGCGCGCTGGTGCTGACCGGCGGCTGGCTGATCCTGGTCGTGGCGTATGTCGTGCGCAAGCTGCCGTTCAGCGTTCGATCTGCCAGCGCCATCGTGCACCAGATCGACCCGAGCCTGGAGGAGGCTTCCATTAACCTGGGTGTCTCGCCGCTCAGGACGTTCCTGACGCTGACGGTGCCCATGATGGCAAGCGGGCTGGTGGGCGGCATGGTGCTGGTGTGGGTGACGGTCGCCTCCGAACTCAGCTCGACGATCATGCTGTACAGCAGCCGGTGGCGGACCATGACGGTGCTGATGTTCCAGTCGCTTGAGGGCACTGCCCCCGGGGAGGCGGCGGCGGCGGCGTCGATCCTGATCCTGGTCACCGGCGTGCCGCTTCTGCTGGCCTGGCGGCTGCTGCGGCGGCAGGATGGATCGCTGCTCTGACGGGCTGCCCTGATAGGCTGCTGGGAAGGGCTCGCCGGGAGCTGCTGCTGGGCCGATCCGTCCGGTGGGGCGCTTTCCCAATGGTTTTCACGGTTTTTATAGCTTGGTTGTGGACTATGCTTTTCTATGACGCCCCGCCGTTGCCGGCTGGGGACACGACGGAGACGCTTGCAGCATGACGGGTTCGGACAAGACGGCATTGGTGGTCAGCGCGCATTCCGCGGATTTCGTCTGGCGCGCGGGCGGAGCCATCGCGTTGCATGCGGGCCGGGGCTGTGCGGTGACGGTGGTTTGCCTGTCCTATGGCGAGCGTGGCGAGTCTGCGAAGCTTTGGCGCCAGGACGGCATGACCCTGGGCCGGGTGAAGGCCGAGCGCCAGAAGGAGGCCGAGGCGGCCGCCCGGCATCTGGGCGTGGCCGACATCCAGTTCTGGGACCTGGGCGACTACCCGATCGCCCTGACGACGGAGGCGCTGTTCCGGATGGTCGATCTTTACCGCACGGTCCGGCCGGCGTTCGTCCTGACCCATTCCAGCCGGGACATCTACAACCACGACCACCCGGCGGTGGCGGATTTCGCGCAGCACGCCCGGATCCTGGCCCAGGCGCACGGGCATAACCCTGGCCAGAAAATCCTTGGAGCGCCGCCCGTCCTGCTGTTCGAGCCGCATCAGTCGGAACAGTGCGACTGGAAGCCTGACGTACTGCTGGACATCTCCCCGGTGTGGGACACGAAGCGGGCCGCGATCGAGTGCATGGCGGGGCAGGAGCATCTCTGGGAATACTACACCCGGGTCGCACAGCAGCGGGGAGCGCAGGCGGCGCGCAACTCCGACAAGGCGATCGCCTACGGCGAGGGTTACCAAGCCGTATTCCCGCATGTCGTGGACACGCTCGGATGACGCCCGTTCCAGAGGCGTTCGCATGAGTGCCGAAGCCGTGCTGCGCGCGGCGATCGGCGCTTACCCGCATACCGAGGCGCTGCGTTCGGGAAGCGTCGGCTCCGGACAGCTGCGTTTGGACATCGTGGACGTGTCGCCCATCAGCCGCGCCTTCGCGCCCATGGTGCGCGAGGCGCGATTCGATGTGTCCGAGATGGCGCTGGCCACGTTCCTGCAGGCCAAGGCGTATGGCAAGCCGCTGGTGCTATTGCCCATCGTGCTCGCAGCCCGGTTCCAGCAATCCGCACTGCTGTGCCGCAGCGATGACGGCCTGGCCGGGCCCGGGGACCTCCGCGGACGCCGCATCGGCGTGCGGGCTTATAGCCAGACGACCGGCCTATGGCTGCGCGGCATCCTCGCCGACGACTATGGCCTCGCGCCGGACCAGGTGCGCTGGATCACGTTCGAGGACGCCCATGTCGCGGAGTACCGCGACCCTCCCTGGGTCGAGCGCGCCGCGCTTGGCAAGGACCTGCTCGGCATGCTGCGGGCCGGCGAGCTGGATGCCGTGATCGTCGGCAACGACGCGCCCAATGACCCGGCGTTCCGCTCGGTGTTCCCCGACCCGCAAGCCGCTGCCGGCTTGTTCTGGGCGAAGCGCCAATTCGTGCCCGTCAACCACATGGCGGCCGTCCGGCGCGACCTGGCCGAGACGCGCCCCGACCTGGTCGCCGAATTGCTTCGCATGTTTCGGGAGGCCAGGGCCGCCCGTCCGGAGCGCCCTGCAGTCCACGATCCGCTTGCATACGGACGGGCGGCGCTGCAACCCGTGATCGACCTTGCTTTGCGCTACACCCAAGAGCAAGGCCTGCTGCCGCGACCGCTCGGCGCGGATGAGGTCTGGGAAGGGCTGCCGTCAGATGCAGATTAAATCCCTGTTTGATCGGGTCGCGGTCATCGGCTTCGGGGAGGTCGGCGGCATCTTCGCCCGCGACCTGCTCGCGGCAGGAGTGGGAAAGGTGGCGGCGTTCGACGTGGCGGCCCCGGCACTCGCCCGCATCCATGCGCCGGTCGCAAAATGCAGCTCTGCGGCCGAGGCCGCGCGAGGCGCCCAGCTCGTGATCCTATCCGTGACAGCCGGGTCGGTGCTGGACGCGGCGCGCTCGCTTGAGGGCGGGCTTGGCCACGGGCCCTATGTGCTGGACGTCAACTCGGTGTCCCCCGCCACCAAGCAGGCGGCGTTCCGCACAATCGAGGCGGCAGGCGGGCGGTATGTCGAGGCCGCGGTGATGACCAACGTGCCGCCGCGCGGGCTTGCCTCGCCCATGCTGCTGGGCGGTCCCCACGCCACCGCCTTCCTGGCCGACGCTGCCGGGCTCGCGCTGGATGCAACCGTCTTCGCCGCGGCCGTCGGGCCCGCGTCCTCGGTCAAGATGTGCCGCAGCATCATGGTGAAGGGCATCGAGGCCCTGTTGTCCGAGTGCATGCTGACGGCGCGGCACTACGGCGTGGAGCAGGACGTCCTGAGGTCGCTATCCGACACGCTGCCGCATCCGGACTGGCCGGGCAAGGCCCGTTACATGATCAGCCGAGCCCTGCTGCATGGCCGCCGCCGGGCGGAGGAGATGCGGGAGGTCGCGCAGACCGTCGCCGATGCCGGAGTGGCGCCGCTGTTGAGCCGGGCGATCGCGGAGCGGCAGGACTGGGCGGCTTGCCAGGGCGCCGTCATGGGCCCCGATGCGCTCGGGACACCAGACCTGGCGTTGCTGCTGGACGCGCTGGTCCGAGCCAGCGCCCTAGGAAAGGCGGAGTAGCTCCGCCGGCGGCATGACCGGCGCCGATAGGCGTAAAGCAACAGGGCGAACGGCCGGCGCAGGCCGGGCGGCGCTCAAAGGGAGGCTACCATGAAACGTCGTGCGCTGCTGTCCGCCTTGGGAGCGTCCACGCTGGCCAGACCCGGCGTCGTGCGGGCTCAATCCGCCCCCGTGCTGCGCTTTGTGCCCTATGTCGATCTTGCCATCCTCGATCCCATGATCAACACGGCGTCGCAGACGCGCACGCACGGCTACATGGTGTTCGACACCCTCTATGGGCAGGACGCCCAGTACCGCTCGCAGCCTGAGATGGTCGAGGGTCATGTGATCGACGACGATCACCGGCTCTGGACCCTGACGCTGCGGGACGGCTTGCGCTTCCACGACGGCACGCCCGTCCTGGCGCGCGACGTGGTGGCGAGCCTCAAGTGGTGGGGCGCGTCCGATCCGGCCGGCCGCGCCATGATGGCGGTCGTGGCCGAGATGTCCGCAACCGGCGACCGTGTGGTCCGCGTCCGGATGCGCGAGCCCTACCGGCTCCTGCCGGACGTGCTGGGCAAGATCGCCCCGAGTATGGCCTGCATCATGCCCGAGCGCCTGGCCTCGGAGCCCAACACGAAGCCGGTCAGCGAGGTCGTGGGCAGCGGCCCTTTCCGCTTCGTCGCCGCTGAACGCGTGCCGGGCTCGCGTGCCGTCTATGAGCGGTTCAAGGACTACGTGCCGCGGCAGGGCGGTGTGCCGGGCCTGACGACCGGGCCGAAGCTGGTGCACCTGGACCGGGTGGAATGGATCACGATGCCGGACACCAGCACGGCCGCGGCCGCCCTGCAAGCCGGCGAGATCGACTGGTGGGAGGTGCCCGGACCCGACGTGCTGCCGCTGCTGCGGCGGGAGCGGAACCTGCGCGTGGAGGTGCGGGACAAGACCGGCGTCGTGCCCATCCTGCGCTTCAACTGCCTGCAGCCTCCCTTCGACAACCCAGCCGTCCGCCACGCCGTGCTTGAGGCGGCGTCACAGTCCGAGTTCATGCAGGCGTTTTCCAGCGACAGCACCATGTGGCGGGACGGGGTCGGCCTGTTCACGCCGGGCACGCCGATGGCGAACGGGGCGGGGCTGGACCATGCGCCGCCCGACTTGGCCGAGTCGCGGCGGCGAGTGCGTGCGGCGGGCTGTAGGGACGAGCGCGTCGTCATCATGCAGCCCACCGACCATCCGGTGAACAACGTCATGGCGCAGGTCGGCGCGGACCTGTTCAAGCGGCTGGGCCTGAATGTCGACGCTCAGGCGATGGACGCGGGCAGCATGTTCCAGCGCCGGGCCAACCGGGAGCCGGTCGAGAAAGGGGGATGGAGCTGCTTCCCCTCCATGGTGAGCGGCTCCGATGCGCTCAATCCAGCCGTCTCGTTCCTCACGCGCGGCAACGGTGGCGAGGGGTGGTATGGCTGGCCGACCATTCCCCGGTTGGAAGTGCTGCGGGCCGAATGGATGCAAGCCGGCGACCTCGCGGCGCAGAAAATCCTGTGCGAGCAGATGCAGCTTGCTGTGCAAGAGGCCGCACCGCACATCCAGCTTGGTCAGATCCTGCAGCCGACCGCCTACCGCATCGGCGTTACCGGCATGACCGACGGTTTCCCGAAGTTCTGGAACGTGCGGAAGGGGTGATCCAAAGCCCTGTCAATCGCGTCAAGGGTCATCATCGCGCTCATGGCGGTGAAGACCATCCTCAAACGCCACATCGCGAGGTGCGGGCGAGGCGCACTAAAGTGTTGTGGCGTAGGGGGGTCGATCGCCGGCAGCCCTATGGCTGCGCGGAGCCAGGCTCGCCGGCAATGCGCCATAGCTGGGGCAGGCATCCGTCGCGGCCGAGCACGGGGTCATGCCTCGGCCGGGGCACGGCGGCGATGGCGCGCACGGCAGCGGCGTGTTCCGCCGGGTCACCGCGGCGGATGTCGTAGTCCGAGCCGCCGGGATACGCGCCGACCACCAGCAGGTCCGCGCTCTGGCCCATGTTGCGATGCGCGATCCCGGCTGGGATCACGACGGCATCCCCGGCCTGCACTGTCAGCTCCTGGCCCGACGGACCGCCGAACGCGACCCGCACTTCGCCCCTCGCGATGCCGAGCACCTCATGGGCCGTGCTGTGGAAGCGGTGATAGCCGAAGATCCCGTCTCGCCAGCCATTCGACCAGTCATGGGCCGCGAACACGCGCTCCATCGCGGCCGGGTCGGGCGGAAGCGCCCGGCGATAAACGAGCAGCGGCAGGGCCGAGTTCGGAAACCGGCCATCATCCGCAAAGTGGTAGGTCTCGGTGTCGCTCATGCCAGCCCAACGCCGAGCGCCGCTGCCGGATGCGTTCCGCGTGTCAGGAACCCGTATCGTCAGAGCGCGATCCGCCCGGATTGATGCTGCTTTGTTCTCAGGCCCGGTGCCAGGTGCTAGCATCCTGGCCGCATGCCGCCCGACCCCGACCAGGCCCCTGCCCAGCGCCGCATTATCCACGTCGACATGGACGCGTTCTACGCCTCCGTGGAGCAACGCGACGACCCGAGCCTGCGGGGCGTGCCGCTCGCGGTCGGTGGCTCCCGCGAGCGTGGCGTGGTGGCGGCTGCAAGCTACGAGGCGCGCCAGTATGGGGTCTACTCGGCCATGCCCTCCGTCATCGCCCGGCGGCGCTGCCCCGGCCTGGTGTTCGTCCCGCCGCGCTTCGACGTCTATAAGGCGGTGTCGCAGCAGATCCACGCCATCTTCGCCCGTTATACCCCGGTCATCCAGCCGCTCTCGCTGGACGAGGCCTACCTCGACGTAACCGCGCCCCTGCTGGACCGCGGCTCGGCCACCGCCATCGCCGGGGAGATCCGGGCCGCCATCCGGCACGAAACGGGCCTGACCGCCTCGGCCGGGGTGTCCTATAACAAGTTCCTGGCCAAGCTCGCCTCCGACCACCGCAAGCCGGACGGCATGTTCGTCATCACCCCGCGCATGGGGCCGGGCTTCGTGGAGGCGCTGCCGGTGGGCAAGTTCCACGGCATCGGCCCGGTGACCGCGGCCCGGATGACGGCACTCGGCATCCACACCGGCCTCGACCTGCGCCAGCGGTCGCGCGCGTTTTTGGCCGAACACTTCGGCAAGTCGGGCGATTACCTTTACGGGGTCGCGCGCGGCGTGGATGACCGGCCGGTGCAGGCCGACCGGGTGCGCAAGTCGGTCGGCGCCGAGACCACCTTCGAGCGCGACCTGCTGCGCTGGGACGAGGTGGCGCCGGTTCTCGCGCCGGTGTTCGCCAAGGTCTGGGACGCGTGCAGCCGGGGCGGGCACGCCGGCCGCACGGTGACGGTGAAGGTCAAGTACGCCGACTTCCAGCAGATCACCCGCAGCCGGTCCGGTGCCGGTCCGGTTGCGGCGCAGGCGGTGCTGGAACAGGTCAGCCTCGAGCTGCTGCGGCCGCTCTTTCCGTCACAACTCGGGGTGCGCCTGCTCGGGATCACGCTGTCGAACCTGGAAGCCGGGCCGCGGCTCGGTCCTGCTCAGCTGGCGCTCGGGCTGGGGTAGCAGGACAGCACAGGAACCGGCCGAGGCTTTCGTCGGGTTGCGACAGCTCGCACGACGCTGTTTCGCACGCATCGGTTGTTTTCACGCCAGCATGGATGACGTATCAGGCCCTCCCTGAACCAGAAAGGTCATCCATGGCTCGCAAGCCGAAAGCCGCCCCACCGTCGCCCGCGCTGCCTTCGATGATGCTCAACGACGATGCCGCCACAACCGACGCCGAGGCTGCTGCCGACGATACGGTTCCGGTCGATGCTCCTCGCCGCAAGGGTCTGAACCGCAAGTCGGCGCCACCCGCAACGGCCGCGGCCGCTCCGCTGCGCGGGGAGCAAACCAAGCGAGGACGGGGCCGGACCTTTCGTCAACTCGACGCCGAGACGACACCGGACCCGGTCGAGCAGAACGCGCAGGAGACTGGACCGGAGTCCCGGCCCGAGGCCGCCGCAATCGCTGACCCTGTCCAAACGGATGCCGACCCCGGCAGGTTGAGCGGCGACCTGCAGCAATCTTTGCCGGGTCTGGATGTGTCGTCCTCCACAAAGCCTGCGGCACATTGGGACCGCGCCACGGACACGGTGCAGTTTGATTGGCCCGCCATCGAGCGGACAGCCGCGGAGGACGGTCCGAACCAGGGCATGGCCAAGTTGTTGGTCGCCGCCCGTGCGGAAGGCGCCAACTCGCGCTGGCCGCTGTAGCACGCGATCCGGTTCAGCGTGGCCGGACATGTGCACCGGGCGTCGAGCCAGGGTTTTCGATCCCAATCGGCTCGACCCTGAGCGCGACCGCCGGCAGCGCGGCAGCCCCTGCGGGCGCGTCCTTGTCAGCCAGAGCGTCGAGCAGCCGGTAGCCGTACGCGCCGAGCTGGTCGCGCAACAGCCGACGATCGTTTTCGGATCAAAGCGCACCTCGTTGCCACGAGCCGGAAAAACTGGTTCGGTTCTCCAGGGCTATGACAGAGTGACGGTTTCTAGATCGTTCTTTGGCCTTTGCTTGGAACAACGCCTGCGCCGTGGCTGACGCCGTGGCCAAATTGGATCGAGGGAGGCGCGTCGTGATCTTGAAACAGCTCGCAAAACTGGTTGGGCCGCTTGCCATGGCAGTCATGGTCGGCGTATCGGCGCAGGCCAAGGAATGGACCCATCTCCGTATCGCGACCGAGGGCGCGTTCCCGCCGTACAACATGGTCATGCCGGACGGGAAGCTGGCCGGGTTCGAAATCGATCTTGCCGCCGACCTCTGCCGCCGCATGAAGGTCCAGTGCGAGGTGGTGGCGCAGGATTGGGATGGCATCCTACCGGGCCTGAACGCGGGCAAGTACGACGCGATCATCGCCGCGATGGCGATCACGCCGAAGCGTCTCGAGGTCATCGCGTTCTCCATCCCCTACGTCAGCAGCCCGACCGTGTTTGCGACGACGAGGGGCAGCGGGATCGAGGCACTGCCCGGCGATGGCACCCGCATCGACCTTTCGGACGACGCGGCCGCACGGGCCGTCATCGAGACCATGAAGGCCAAGCTCAAGGGCAAGGTCATCGGCGTTCAGGTCAGCACGACTCAGTCCGACTTCCTCAACACCTATTTCAAGGCAATTATCTAGATGACAAACATGGGGCATGATGTAGGATCGGCGGCGCATGACAGGCCGGCGGAGAAGACTGAGATCACTCTTTCGATGGAGGAGGCAGGTCTTGACTACCTTTATGGGAACCTGTCGGACTATCTTCCGATGAGGTGGCCTCTAGACCGTGTCTTTGTAAGAGAGCTTTTTCTCGCGATGTCTTCCGCTCAATGTAAGCGAGTAGCGACTCTGAAAGACCGCGATTAATGGCCACGATCTCTTGAAACGCAAGACTGAATTGTTGCGCTGCATCCGCGCTTAGTCTCTTGTGATGATGCTGGATTTTTCGGCTAGGCAGCATCATGCCGTCATTAACTGCTGCACCAATGTCCCACATTGTATGGATAGCTGCGTTACGATCGCCTCCGACCTTATTCAGACGCTTGATCCCGCTAGATATGGCGGGGAGAAGATCAGAGTCGTTTGAGGGCAGTTCTGCTTCGCAAAGAGCCATCGTAATGTCGCGCTGACCGCTGTCCGACTTGACCGCAAAAAACACTGCTTGAGCCGCTTCTGGCGAGAGATCAGAGACAGCTTCAAAGATCTGCAAAATGGTATGTTGGGCTGTGTTCCAGACAATTGTTAAGTGGCCTATTATTCTTGCGTGCTCATTTAGCAAATCAGCGATTGCAGATTCCGCACCGTCGAAAACCGAGGGCTCGGCATCTGAGGAGATGCGACGGCCCTTGCCTTTCATGACTTTTGCTCCTTGTTTTTGGGTGGCGGTTGCACGGTAGCGAAACTAGCCTGATCTGCTAAGGTGGTTGCATGGAAAAGGAACTGGAAAAGAATCACCTTCTAGCGGGACTGTCGTCCGAGGTGAAGCATGTCATGGAGCGACTGCTCCGTATGCCACCAGAACCGCAGAAGGCCGCGTCAAAGCCAACGGGAGCGCGAGCGGACGCACAGCGGCGACGGCGAGAGAAGGAGCATGAAACAGAACATGACGGTAGAGAGCAGAAGATTCATGAATGAGTTGGTAGAACTATGGTCTGAGGTTATGGTTGCGAGGTAGTTTGAGGTTGAGGCGCTACGGATTGCGGCGCGGGCATAAGGATTACTTGCGGCGCCGTTTGCTTGGAGGCCAGAATTGCCTGAGCTAACGTGTTTGTCAAATCGCGTAGGTTAGCATTCATCTTATCGGGTAGCGCATCGACCTTGTCGGATACTGTGGAAATCCTACCGTCGACGCGAGTAATTTGAACGCCAATAAACGCGATGCCGCCGATGACTACGGCAGCGATGATGCTGATAGTTATCTTCATCAAATCGAAAGCGCCTTCAAGCCGGGAAAGCCGATCGCTCATCTGATTGATGTGGGAAGGAGGCTCTGGAGGAACAATACCTGCACCGTCTGGTGCATTAAGACGTTTTCTTTCCTCCAAGGCTCGATTCCACTTTTCCATATTTTCATAAGAGACGCTACTCACGATTACATTTTATCCTTGCGGGTAAGTTCCACAATAACTTCATCCAGCTTGCGAGAAATCTCGTCAGTCTTCTTAGTTAAATTCTGCCGTAGCTCTGGGTTGTCACTTGCGGCGGCAATCTCGGCGATTGCTCCGTAAAGCAGTACTACCGCGCTCGTTAGTCCAATAACCATATTATCAAGGCGCGAAAGCTCTGGTTTATGGTCTGGGATGGGAAGGTACGTCATACTCAAATGCCACCAATAAGTTCCATCATCATCTACTTGCCTTGCGGCGAGAGGCTTCCTTCGTCAGGCCGTCGATACATCAGGCGCTTTCCCATCGCGCCGCGGATGACCATTGCGGCGCGCTGGGCATCTTCCACGCCAAGGCGCGAGCGGTTGCTGTAACGAAAATCGAATTCCGCGACGTAGCGGTGCAGGTGTCTCTCAGAGCAGTGCTGATAGACGCCTTTCATGCCGCGCTTGAACACGCTGTAGAAACCCTCGACGGTGTTGGTGTGGACTTCGCCGCGCACGTACTCTCCCGCGCCATGGCGGGTGAAGTCATGCCCGGCAAAGTGCTTTTTGACGCCTGCATACTGACCGGCCTCATCGGTCATGATGCGCGTTTCCTTGGCGATGTTTGCTTTGAGGATTGGCATCACGTCGGCGGCGCTGGTGCCGTCCACATGGAAGGAACGCGAGCCTTTGCCACGTTCAACCAGCGTCAGAACCGCGTGCTTGTGCGCATAGCCGCGCTGCTTTGGCATATCCTTTTTCTGGCCGATGAAGGTCTCGTCAACCTCGACCACCGCACCCGCGCCGCCCATGGGCGTTGCAAAGGAACCGGAGCGCATCGCCTCACGGATGCGGTGCGTCATGAACCAGGTGGTCTGATATGTGACGCCCAGCATACGCATAAGCTGGTGCGAACTCATGCCCTTCTTGCTTGACGCCAAGAGATGAACGGCCAGCCACCACTTGGACAGCGGCACCTTGGAACGCTCAAAGATCGTGCCCACGGTGACGGTGAACTGGCGCTTGCACCCGGCGCAATAGTAGAGACCTGGACGATGGGCCTTGCCAGCGAGCTTGCTGATCCGGTCTAGTGAGCCGCAGCGGGGGCAGCACGCCCCATGCGGCCACAAGATGGCTTCCATAGCCTCTCGTGCTGCGTTTTCATCGGTGAAGGCTGGCGCTTGCAGATCGGCGGACATAGAAGGCTCTCCTGATGAACCATACTAGCACCAGCGCCGTGTTTGTCAACTAGATAATCGCCTATTTCAAAGGCACCGTCGAGGTCCGCACCTACAAGACTTCCGACGAGTTCAACCTCGACCTTGCCGCCGGGCGCATCGACGCGGTGCTGGCGGCGGCGGCGAACATCAAGGCGGCGATGGACACGGCGGACGGCAAGGACATCGTGTTCACCGGTCCGTATTTCGGCGGCGGGCCGATCGGCATCGGCTCGGGTATCGGGCTGCGCAAGGCGGATCCCGAGCTGAAACAGATGTTCGACGGCGCGATCCAGGCTGCGGCGGCGGACGGTACCTTGGCCCGGCTCTCGACGCAGTGGTTCAAGATCGATCTAACGCCGCGCTGACGCGCACGGGGTCGGCCGGTCATGGGGCTGATCGGCTTCGGCCCGTCCGGCTGGGGCGCGCAACTCCTTGCCGCCGCTGCGATGACGGTGCTGGTGTCTGCCACCGCTTTCCTGCTCGGTATCCTGATCGGCGCGCTGGGTGCGTGGGCCAAGCTGTCCGGCTCACGCGTGGCGAGAGGTGCCGCCGCCGCCTATACGACCGTGCTGCGTGGCGTACCGGACCTGTTGGTGATCTATCTGTTCTACTTCGGCGGCAGCGAAGTTCTGACGCGCATCGGCCGCTGGATGGGCGGCGACGGGTTCGTGGGCCTGAATGGGTTCACGGCCGGCGCCCTGGCCGTGGCGGTCGTCTCGGGCGCCTATCAGACGGAGGTGATCCGCGGCGCCGCCGCCGCGATATCGCCGGGTCAGGCGGAGGCCGGGCAGTCGTTGGGCCTGAACCGGTGGCTGGTGCTGCGTTTCGTGACGGCGCCGCAGGTGCTGCGTGCGGCGCTGCCCGGCATGGGCAACGTTTGGCAGGTCGTCGTCAAGGAGTCGGCGTTGGTGTCCGTCACCGGGCTGGTCGAACTGCTGCGCCAGGTGAACCTGGCGGCTGGGTCCACTCGGCAGCCCTTCCTGTTCTACATCACGGGTGCAGCGATCTACCTTGCCATCACGACGGTCTCCGGATTGCTGTTCCAGAAGCTGGAGCGGCACAGCCGCCGGGGTTGGGCGCAGGCGTGATCGACCCGGCATTCCTGGCCGGCATCATGGGCCGGCTGCTCGCCGGCCTGCCGCTGACGCTGTCGCTCGCCGCACTGTCCGTGATCGCGGGCGGCGTGCTGGCGCTGATGCTTGCAGCGCTGCGCGGCGGGTCCCCGGTGGGGGCCGCGGTCGTGCGGGCCTACGTCTTCATATTCCGCGGCTCACCGCTGCTGGTGCAGATCTTCCTGGTTTACTACGGGCTCAGCCAGTTTCCTGCGCTGCGGCAATCGGTGCTGTGGCCGTTCCTGCGGCAGCCGTACTGGTGCGCCGTCCTGGCGCTGGCCCTCAACACGGCGGCCTATGGTTCCGAAATCATCCGTGGCGGGCTGGGGGCGGTGCCGCACGGCACGATCGAGGCTGGCCGGGCGCTGGGGCTGTCCCGGTGGCGTCTGTACCGGCTCGTGATCCTGCCGCTGGCGGTGCGCCAGGCCTTGCCGGGCTATGGCAACGAGATCGTCATCATGATCAAGTCGACTGCGCTGGCGAGCATCATCACGCTGATGGAGATCACCGGTATCGCCCAGGAGATCATCAGCGAGACCTTCCGGGCCTTCGAGGTTTTCTTGTGCGCGGGAGCGATCTATCTCGCATTGAACACGTTGATCGCGCGTGGGCTCTGGCTGATCGAGCGCCGGCTTTCGCCGCTAGTTTAGCCGGTCTGCGGCAGGCCGCCTCGCCAAGCGCTGTCCGGAGGCGCTCGGCTCACCCGCCCTCCCGTCCACCGAACCGCAGGCGAGCACTCTGACTGAAAACCCCTTCCGTGTCCTGACTTCAAGACGGGCGCGTTCCGCAAAAGACTTATGCCGACCATGCGGCTGCGACATCCCCGATGGAGGCGGGACGATCCGTTGACATCCGGAAAACCGCATATAATCGCGTCCCCTCGCCTGCGGGATTTTGGGGGGTGTTCGGTGAACCTGGGTGTGGACCATCCCAAGGCGGCGGTCGTTGCCATCGACCTGCATCGCGGCCACCTCGACATGGACGTTGCCACCATGCCCATGGCGCCGGACGGCGCCGAGCGGGTCATCACCGCCAACCGGCGCCCGTTCGACTGGTGCCGCGATGCCGGCTTCCCGGTCATCCACTGCGTCACGGGATATCGCGACGCGGCGGAAATCCGCGCCAACGCATTCTGGCGGACACGGGCCGAGGAGCCGCAGGGCACCCCGAAGAACGTGATGCGGCACAACCTGCTCGGTGGACCCGGCTGCACGGTGATGCCCCAGCTCTACGATGCCGGACGCGATTGGGTCGTCGGCACCAAGAAGCGCTACGACTCCTTTGGCGACGGCGCCGAAGACCTGACGGCCACCGGACGGCGTTTCGACGTTGCCGACCCGCACCTCCAGATGCCGCTCGCCCTCCGCACAGCTGCGGATGAAGGTCGAAGCCAGGGTCACCACGAT
>JAABUK010003304.1_pt1 | contig 27502 bp, 27 predicted proteins | sample 5559141 | NCBI WGS metagenome assembly JAABUK01 (sample SAMN10711869, study PRJNA513367) | rock metagenome | isolation source: Antarctica rocks | place: Antarctica: Victoria Land, Pudding Butte nord | collected 2016-01-03
CGCGCTTCACTTCGTTACGCTCGCAATGACAGCCGACTTTTAAGACTATCCCCTTGTCAACTACGATGCGACATTTAACCCTTCTCTTCTGTCTGCTGCTGGGGCTACCGGGCGTGGCGGGCACGCGCCACGCCTACCACACCAGCATTCTGGAGCTGCGCCTCAACCCGCAGAAGCAGCAGGTGGAGCTGGCGCTGAAGGTCTTTACCGACGACTTTACCCGCGCGCTCTCCCAGGGCCGCCCCAAGGCCGTGGACTTGCAGCAGCCCAGCGCCCTGCCCCTGGCCGAGCTGTATCTGCATCAGCACCTCAAGCTCAGCATTCCGGCGGGGCCGCGCCAGCCACGCCTACCCCTCGACGTGCAGTTTATGGGCCTGCAAGCCGAAAAGGACGCTTACTGGCTCTACGCCAAAGTGCCCCTACCCCGCCCTACCAAGGAAATCCTTATCAACCAGGGAATGCTGCTGGAGCTGTTTTCGGACCAGATGAATATCGTGAATGCCGAGGGCAACGGCAAGAAAATCAGCGCCCTGCTGCGCAACGGCCACGAAGAGGAAGTCCTGAATTTTTGAGTTTAGCCAGCCGTAACCAGGCATAGAATACAGGAAAGAACGTCATTCCGAGCTTGCCGGGGAATCTCGCCCGCGCCGTAAGGGTAGTAATCCAACGGCGTGAGCGAGATTCCCCGGCAAGCTCGGAATGACGTTCTTTTTGCTACACTACTTGTATTACTCATTAAAACTCAGCCACTGGCAGAATGGGCCCAGCGCTTGTAGCGCGGCCAGGATGCGCGCCCGGAAGGCCTCGGGCGAGAGGCGGCGCACCTCAGCGTCGGGGAGGCTGTGCACCAGCAGAAACTGCTTATGGCGCAGCCAATTGGCTTCGGGGTGGGTAGGGTCGTAGCCGGGCGGCATTTTCTTGAGCTGCTCGCCGGCCAGGCCTCGGGGAAAAAACTGGTGGGCCAACGGCGCCGCCAGCAGCGCGTGCAGACCGTCGGGCGCGTAGTCGATTTCCTGGCGAATGGCGGCCAGCTGCTCTTTGGTGGGCTCGTAGATGCCACCGGCTACTATCGTCTGGCCACTGGGGCCAATCTGCACGTAGCGGCCGGGGCCTTCGCTTTGCTTGCCACCCACGGCAAAATAGGCCGAAAAGTGCGTTTTGTAGGGCACCTTGACTTTGGAAAAGCGCACGTCGCGGTAGATGCGGAAGATGCACTTGCGAGGCTCCAGGGCGGCCAGGGCGGGCTCGCCTGGGGTTAGCTCGCGCAGCCAGTAGGCCACGTCCTGCTCGAAGTCGGCGCGGAGCTGGTCGTAGGTGGCTTTGTGGGCCTGGAACCAGTCGCGCTCGTTGTGCTGGGCCAGGTTTTCGAGGAAAGTGAGGAGGGCGGCGGGGTTCATAGCCGCAAAGATGCGGCGAGGCCGGGCGCGGCCCGGCCGGGCGGCATACCAGCGGGCGGGGGGTAGCTTTGCGCTATTCATGCATACTACACTAGCTATTCGCCGGGCCCCGCGCTACGTGGTTGGGCTGTTTTTCGGCTTCCTCCTCGTGCTGGGCGGCTTATTATTCGCTGACTACGGCATTTCCTGGGATGAGCCCATCGACCGCCTCAATGGCCTGGTGAGCCTGAACTACGCGGCGCACATTTTTGCTCCCGACTGGGGCGCGCGCCAGCCGCTGCTGCAACACGTGCCCGCGCTGGGCAGCCACCCCGACAACGACCACGGGGTGGTATTTGAGTTGCCGCTGGCCTTGTTTGACGTGCTGCGCCCCGGCCACGACCCGCGCACCTACTACCTGGTGCGGCACGCGGCTACCTACCTGGTAAGCCTGGTGGGGGGGTGGGCGCTGTTCAGGCTGGGCACGTGGCGCTTCCGCGACGAAAGGCTGGGGCTGGCTACGGCGGCGCTGCTGGTGCTGTCGCCGCGCTTTTTTGCCGAGTCGTTTTACAACGGGAAGGATTTGGTGTTCGTGGCGTTTTTTACGCTCGGCATTTATACCCTGGTGCGGCTGCTGGAGCGCCCCTCGTGGCAGCGGGCCGCCGTGCACGGCCTGGTAACGGCCGCGGCCACCGACGTGCGCGTGCTGGGCTTGCTGCTGCTGCCCTTCACTTATACGCTGCTGGTGCTGCAAGCTACCGGCCAGGCCCCTGCCAGGCCGCGCGGGCCGCTGGTGCGGGCCGGCCTGGCCTACCTGCCGGCCCTGGCGGCGGGTATGCTGGCCGGCTGGCCCTACCTCTGGGAGCACCCGCACCGGCACCTGGCCGAGGTATTCGTGAGCCTGGGCCACTTCAAATGGCCGGGCGTGGTGCTGTATATGGGTCAGCTTATTAAGGCTACCGACCTGCCCTGGCACTACCCGCTGGTCTGGATTAGCATCACTACCCCCCTGGCCTACCAGTTGGCGGGCTTGGTGGGCCTGGTGGCGGCGCGGCTATTGCGCCAGCCCGGCGCGCAGCTGCGCACGGCGGCGGGCCGCTTCGACTTCCTGGTGGTGGGCTGGCTGCTGGTGCCCGTGGCGTTGGTAATTGGCTTGCACTCGGTACTTTACGATGGCTGGCGGCACCTCTACTTTATCTACCCGGCGCTGCTGCTGCTGGCCGTGGAGGGCGCGCGGGCGGTGGCGCGGCTGGGCCGCCGGGGTGCTACCTGGCACCGGGTAGCGCTGGCGCTGGGCGGGCTGGCGGGGGCCGAGCTGGTGCTCACGGCCGGGCGCATGGTGGCCATGCACCCGTACCAGCAAACCTATTTCAGCTACCTGCCGAGCCGGGTGGTGGAGCGCTCCTTTGAGCGCGACTACTGGGCGCTGTCGTACCGGCAAGGGCTCGAATACCTGGTGGCGCGCCAGCCCACGGGCCCTATTTACCTCGCCGCTTCGCACCTGCCGCCGCTCGAAAATAACAAGGTCTGGCTAACGCCTGCCGACCGGGCGCGCCTGGTGCTGGCACCGCGGGTGCCCGGCCGCTACTTTATCACGGCCTACCGCAGCCTGGGCGTGCCCTACGCCGATAGCGTGGGCCACGAGGTATTCACCATCCGGGCCGATGGCGTTAAGATTTTATCCATTTTTCAGCGGCCCTGAGCGGAGCCGTAAAAAGGCCTCCCTACCCCCCGGCTTTGGGCCGAAGCCGGGGGTAGGGAGGCCTTTGTTACGGTGCCAGGCTAATACGCCACGTTGGCACCGGCCACGGTGTAGAGCGGGTCTTCGGGCACGTTGACTTCGGGCCACGCCGTCCTGGTTGCCGCGGCCGCGGGTGTCGGTCATTTCATCTATCACATTCAGGGTCAGCAGGCTTCCGGTGAGGCCCACCAGCGCCATAATGAAGGCGTAGGGCAGCACCACGGCCAGCGTGTGCCAGCTCAGCGGCACCCGCGGCAGGTGAAACGTGGGCAGGCCGCCCGCGATGGAGGCAATGTCGCTCACCGCCTTGGTCGGCAAGCCGCCGCCAATCACCAGCGCCGACACCACCGCGATGGCTACCAGCGACGACGGCACGGCCTTGGTGAAGCGGGGCAGAAAGTACACAAAGCCACCGCCAGAAACAGGTACTCGACGCCCTGCCGCACCACCAGGCTCACGATAACCACCGCCACCGAGCCGGCCGCGCCCGATATCATACCCGGCCTACCCCCCACCGCGCTCGTGATGAGGTAGCTAACAAACGCCGACCCAATGCCCACCAACGGGCTGATGTGGGCCAGCAGCGCGAAGGCCACCACCTCCGGCACCAGCGCCAGCGCCGTAGTGAGGCCGGCTAATACTTCATCTTTAACGTTGACTTTATACTGACTGAAATAAGCAAGCGAAAACCGCATAACTAACCGAGGAAAAGGCAAAAAAAAGCCGCACGCTTCCGGCAGGAAGCGGCGGCGCGGGAGTTTTCGGGCCAATGCTCAGGGTGGGGTAAGCTGGAAAATAAAGCGTGGAAACAAGGGCATACGTGCGTGCAAGGGTACGGCGGGCCATTTTAGCGTCCGGCGCGGCGTTGGCGGGCTGCCCGCTCGTCGTCCGCGCCGTTCGTTCTTTCGACGAGCGGACAGCCGGCGAAAAGCCGGCAGCCCGCCAATGCCGCGCCGGCGCTTCTGACAAGGTGCGCCGCAGACCTATCGGCACGGTTTTTTCGTTTAGCAAGGCCATACTTCCTTGTTATTTTGCCGATGTACCGTCTCTCCCTGGCGATTTTCGCCCTTCTTTACCTATTGCAACCCGCTGCTGCCCAGCGCCCTACCGACCTCTGGTATTTTGGGCAGCAAGCCGGCCTGAGCTTCGCCACTGGCGCGCCTACCCCCCTGCTCAACGGCGCCATGACTACCTACGAGGGCTGCGCCACGGCCACCACCAGGCGCGGCGAGCTACTCTTCTATACCGATGGCCAAACCGTGTGGAACCGCCTGCACCAGCCCATGCCCAGCGGCCGCCACCTCATGGGCAGCGGCAGCAGCACGCAGTCGGCACTCATCGTGCCCGACCCCGGTTCGGGCAATATCTTCTACGTCTTCACGGTAGCCGCGCAGGGCGGGCACGACGGCCTGCGCTACTCGGTGGTGGACATGACCCGCGCCAACGGCCTCGGCGACGTGCCGCGTGCCAACGTACTGCTGCTGACGCCGGTAGCTGAGAAACTGGCCGCCGTGCGCCACCCCAACGGCCGCGACGTGTGGGTGGTGGCCCACCGCTGGAACTCCAACGCCTTCGTAAGCTACCTCGTCACGGCCGAGGGCGTGCAGGCCGCCAAGCCTATTCTTAGCAACGTGGGCAGCATGAACGCCGGCCCCGGCGGCAACGCCATTGGGGCGCTCAAGTTCTCGCCCGATGGCACCAGGCTGGCCGCCGCCCTCTGGCGCGACAACAATAAGTTTGAGGTCTATGACTTTGACCGCAACACCGGCAAGGTGAGCAACCCGCGCGGTTTCGGGCCCTACGCCGAGGCCTACGGCGTCGAGTTTTCGCCCGATGGCACCAGGCTATACGGCACCTGCAACGGCAACAGCGCCGGGGCCATCGGCCACGCCAAGGCCAGCGAAACCCAGATAATGCAATTCGACCTCCAAACGAAGAAGGCCGAGGTAGTGGGCCACTCTTCCAACCACAAAATCGGGGCCTTGCAGCGCGGGCCGGATGGCAAAATCTACGTGGCCCGCGAGGATAATTCCTTCCTGGGCGTCATCCAAAGCCCCAATGCCAGCGGCCCGGCCTGCGGCTACGTTGATGATGGCCTGAACCTGGGCGGCCGCCGCAGCAAGCTCGGCCTGCCCGCCTTCATCACCGAGCCATAGGGTAGGGCGTTCATTTGGGCAATGTTTATTCGGCCGGCCGCGGAACCTGCGAGCGGGCGAAGTTAGTTTTGCACAAAAAACCACGTATGAAACCATTTTTTTCGGGAAAATCGCGCCGCTTGCCCGTGGCGCTACTAGGGCTACTAACGGCCGGCCTGCTCACTACGGCTTGTAAGAAAGACGACACCACGGCTACCCCAGACTACGTGGCGGCCGACGATACAACCATCACCAAGTACCTGGCCACTAGCTCGATAACCACCGCGCAGAAGCAGACTTCGGGGCTGTATTACGTGCCGCTGGTTACCAACGCCTCGGCCACCAAGCCCGTGGCTGGCAATACGGTATCGGTGCTTTACACGGGTAAGCTGCTCGATGGCACCACGTTCGACGCCTCGTCGCTGCACAATAACGTGCCCCTTAGCTTCCAACTTGGGGCCGGGCGGCTTATTCCTGGTTTCGAAGAAGGCGTATCGCTGATGCACCTGGGCGACTCGGCCGTGTTTGTGATTCCGTCGGGGCTGGCCTATGGGCCGAGCGGTAGCGGGTCATCCATCCCGGCCAACGCGGTGGTACGCTTCAACGTGAAGCTGACAGATGTGAATTTCGTCCTCACCGACGACAAGCTCATCAAGAACTACCTGGCGCTCAACTCTATCACCAACGCCCAGAAGCAGGCCTCGGGCCTGTACTTCGTGCCGGGCGTCACCAATGCCACCGCCGCCACTACGCCCGGCAAAACGGTATCGGTGCTCTACACGGGTAAACTGCTCGATGGCACCGTGTTCGATGCCTCCTCGCAGCACAATAACGTGCCGCTCCAGTTCGTGGCAGGCGCCACGCCCAAGCAGGTTATTCCGGGCTTCGATGAAGGCATCTCCCTGATGCACAAGGGTGATAAGGCTACGCTGCTCATCCCCTCCAACCTGGCCTACGGCTTCACCGGCGCAGGCACCAGCGTGCCGGCCAACTCCGTACTGCGCTTCGACGTGGAGGTGACCAACGTGCAATAACCCCTTTTAGCATTTTCCGCAGAAGGCGCGGCGACAGGCATATAGAACGCGGAGCAAACGACTCAGCGGCTTCTGCGCCTGCCTCCGCACCCGCTACGGGAAATTTTGTTAGGTACGGGGCGCTTCACCCGTATTTTGCGGCCGTGCCCGCTCCTACCCCCTCCGCCGCCGACTATGCCCAGGGCCTCGCTGCCGGGCAGCGCGGCACCCTGGCCCGTGCCATCACCTTAGTAGAAAGCACGTTGCCCGCCCACCAGGCGCTGGCGCAACAGGTGCTGCAAGCGGTGTTGCCCCGCACCGGCGGCGCGCTGCGGCTGGGCATCACGGGCGTGCCGGGCGTAGGCAAAAGCACGTTTATTGAGGCGCTGGGCCTGCATCTGGTCGAGAAGTTGGGTAAGCGGCTGGCCGTGCTGGCCGTGGACCCCAGCTCGCCGCGCGGCGGCGGCAGCATCCTGGGCGATAAAACCCGGATGCCGCAGCTCACGCTGCACCCGCGGGCGTTCATCCGGCCCTCGCCGGCTTCGGGCAGTCTGGGGGGGGTAGCGCGCGCCACCCGCGAGGCGCTGCTGCTGTGCGAGGCCGCCGGCTACGACGTCATCTTCGTCGAAACCGTGGGGGTAGGGCAGAGCGAAGTAGCCGTGCACGGCATGGTCGATTTTTTCCTGCTCCTCATGCTGGCCGGCGCCGGCGACGAGCTGCAGGGCGTAAAGCGCGGCATTATGGAAATGGCCGACGCTCTGCTCATTACCAAGGCCGACCAGAGCAACGAGCAGGCCGCCCGCCGCGCCGTCCGCGACTACGCAGGCGCGCTGCACCTGTTTCCGCCCGCCTCCTCGGGCTGGACGGTGCCCGTGCGCACCTGCTCGGCCGTGAGCGGCGCGGGCCTGCCCGAAGCCTGGGAATTAATCGAGCAATACGCCGCCCAAACCCAGGCCAGCGGCTACTGGCAGCAGCGCCGCGCCCAGCAGCAGCTCCAGTGGCTGGAAGAAGCCGTGCGCCAGGCGCTGGAGGCGCAGTTTTACGGCCGGGCCGGGGTGCAAAGCGCGCTGCCGGGCGTGCGCCAGGCTGTGGCCGAGGGGCAGCTCACGCCGTGGGCGGCGGCGGGGCAGCTGCTTGGAAGTTAGCAGGAACCTACTCCGATTATAAAAGTTACTGAAGCGATATGTTGATGGGAACTGTTTGGAATCTCTAGAAACAGTATAGCCGACAACTTTTAGAGCTTGTGTAATACACAGACTACTTTGCCGATAGATACCTCAGTTTTCACACAAGCACCACCTTAAATAATCCTCGCTATGGAAGATTGGGGGAACAATGCAGAGATAGCAACCGCTATTGCTACAGTTTCGGCGGTAATAGTTGCTGGTTTTGCTATTATAGCAAAAAGGCGTGATGACCGCCGAGCAGATAGACTGGACCGAGTGAATCGACAACTCAGTCAACTCTACGGTAAGCTATTTATCCTACACGAATCAGGCGCTAGGAATTGGCACTCATTCATCTCCCAACATGGCAACGATGCGAAAGAACTCGACAGGGAATTTATGCGCTTTTTCCCGTTCAAACCACTAGAAGATGAGCCTATTACAGCGTTTAACCCAGCTGCGCCTAATAATAAGCAACTGAAGGCTTATAGAGAATGGCTCAAGACTCTTTTTATGAAAACTAATGAAGAGATGCTACTAGTGATTTATGACAACGCAGACTTGGTAGTAGGGGAAAAAATGCAAAGCATATTTGTGGTTTTTGCTGAACATGTAGCGTCCTTAAGAATATTGCTGCTCAGACTGGAAGAGGAAGAAAAGCAGCCAGTAAGCACTTTTCTAGATGACTGGGAGCAATATGTAGAACTCATATCTGCATACCCTTCAAGCATGAATCATTATATCAGCGCGTCATTCGAGGTATTGAAGAAAGCGCAGGAAAAATTATTATCAACTCATAGCAAGCCGCTTACTGAAAAGGAACTTGCCAATAAGATAGAACAGCGCCAGTGGGAAATGAGTGACTATTGGTGCAAAAGAGAGCATGAAGTCAGAGCAAGAGCTGGACAACACTATGAATACAAGCCGGTACCCTCACTTAAGCACCGGTAAGGCACGAAAAAGAACTATGCGTCAGGCAGAATACTGTGGCCAGTAGCGGCGGAACGGGGCCTGTTGCATACATCGCCTCTCTGCTCTTCGCAAATTTTCTACTTAAAATTTCTGTATTATCTCTCTCTAGCCCTCGGCGAGCAAGCTAGCCAGCCGTTGCTGCCAGGAAGGCGACAAATAAGGGGTTGCCAGCAGTGTACGCACCTTCCCCAAGTCGTGCGGGCCAGGCGCCAGGCAATCAACCATATCTTGAATAGTGACAGGGTAGGGCGATGCCTTCACCAGCGTAATGACATCGCCCGCCTGCAACGTGCCCGGCTGCTGCACCCGAAAGTAGATGCCGCTGCGGCGCGCCAGCTCGAATTCGCGCACAATGCCCGGCCGCGCCAGGCGGATGCCCAGCTTCGCGCAGGGCCGGCGGGGCTGCACGGCTAGCAGCACGGCGGTGCCCAGCTGGAAGCAGTCGCCCACGCGCACCTCCGTTTCGAGCAAACCCAGCGTGGTCAGGTTTTCCCCGAAGGCGCCGGGCACCAGCTGGGCGGCGGGCAGGAGCTGCCGCCAGTAGTCCCAGTGCTCCCGCGGATAGGCATACACCGCTTTGTCGGGGCCGCCGTGCACGCGCAGGTCGGCCTGGTCATCGCCGGCCAGGTGCGCGGCCAGCACGGCTACCGGCCCCGCCACGGGCTGCTTGAAAATGCTGGTGCGCACGGTTTTCCCTTGCCACAAAAGGTCTTGGGGCAGGGCGGTATTAACGGAGAGAAGCTGCATGGCGCGAAGTACGGGCGCGGGTGTCACTTATTGCGGCCGGCGCTCGTTAGCAGCGCGCACCTTGTTCCGCATTCCGCGCCCATGCCCGTTCGCCACTACCCTACCCTGCTCACTTACCTGGAAGGCAACCGCCGCCGCACGCCCGAATTTGACGACGTGACGCTGGAGTTGGTAGAAGGTGCCCTACCCCCTGATTTGGTGGGCACGCTGCTGCGCAACGGCAACGGCCACTTCGAGCAGCACGGCGTGCTGTATGACCACCTCTTCGACGGCGATGGCATGGTGGCGCGCTTTCGCTTTGATGGCCAGCGCGTAACGTACCGCAACCGCTACGTACGCACCGACGAGTTTGTGGCCGAGGAGGCGGCCGACAAGATGCTCTACCGCAGCTTCGGCACCAACCTGCCGGGCGGGCTGCGGGCCAATTTTGGCAAAACGCAGTTCAAAAACACCGCCAATACCAGCCTCATCGAGCACGGTGGCCACCTGCTGGCGCTGTGGGAAGGCGGCCTACCCCACGCCCTCGACCCCGACTCGCTGGCCACGCTCGGGCGCTTCGACTACGGCGGGGTGCTGCGCAACCCGTTTGGCTGGCTCGACCGGCGCATCACGCCTGAAATGCCGTTTTCGGCCCATCCCAAGGTGCACCCCACCACCGGCGTGCTGCACAACTTCGGCACCGTGGCGGGCCGCAAGCACCGGCTGGTGCTCTACGAGGTGAGCCCGGCCGGCGCGGCGCGCGTGGCCCACGTGCTGCCGCTGGCCGATGCGCACTTTGCCCACGACTTCGTGCTGACGGCCAGCGGGCACCAGATTTTCTTCCTCACGCCGGTGGCGTTTGACGTGTTTCGGGCCTTCGCGGGGCTGACCTCGCCAGCAGCTTCCATCAAGGTCGATACCAGCCAGCCGACCCAGATTGTGGTGGTGGACGCGGCCGGCCGCGTGCACCGGCTGCACACCGGGTTTGGCTTCGCTTTCCACTTCGTGAACGGCTACCAGGACGCCGACGGCACGCTGGTAGTGGACGCGCTGCTGCTCGGCAACTACCCCGCTTCGGCCAGCATCAAGGCCTACCTGGCCGGCAACCTGCCCGATGACCAGCCGCAGGCGCGGTTCGTGCGCTTCCGGCTCGACCTGGCGGCCGGCACCGTGACGCGGCAGTCGCTGGCTGACTGCGAGGGCGAATTACCCGAGATTCACCCCGACCACCTGGGCCAGCCCTACCGCTACACCTGGACCATCGGGCGGCCCGCCAGCTCGCCCCTACCCCTGCTCGACCACCTGCTCAAGCTCGACGTACACACTGGTGAAGTGCGCCACGCCTACGCGCCCGCCACGCTGTGCAGCGAGCCCGTGGTGGTGCCGCGCCCCGCTGGTTCGGCCCGCGAAGACGATGGCTACCTGGCCTACCTGCGCTTCGATGCCAGCACCAGCACCACCGACCTGCTCGTGGCCGCCGCCGCCGACCTGCGCCCGCTGGCCCGCCTGCGGCTGCCGCACAATATTCCGCTGGGCTTTCATGGGTTGTGGATGGAAAAAATGTGCGGTAAGCTTTAGCTTGCCGGGGTAGTGTAGGGTAAGCTTCAGCTTGCCGGGCGCAAGTCGCGGGTGCTAAAACGGCAAGCTAAAGCTTACCGCACGTTCCCTACCCCCGGCGGGCGCGCAGGCTGAGGTAGTCAAGGTAGTACAAGACCTTAATAGACACGTTGTTATTATGCGGGGTGTTGGCCACGTTGGCGAGGTTGTCGAAGTAGAGGGGGGTAGCCTCGTTGCCGAGCAGGTACGAGGCGGTGGCGTCTTTCCACACCAGGCTCACCTGCGAGCCGGGCGCGAACCACCACACCAGCGCGGCATCCACGTTAAAAGCGCTGAAGCTGGTGTCGTGGCTGCGCTGGTAGCCGGGCAGCAGTTCTTCTACCCCGCCGGGCCGCAGGCGGGCAAAGGCGAGGTAGTGCACCGTGCTCACGTAGTGCCGCACGCGCATCGTGAACGAGAGCCGGTTGGTGAAGGTGTAGTTGGTCGTCAGCGTGTTGGTGAACGTGGACACGCGGCGGCGGCCCAGCAGCACGTCGGGGCCCAGGATATAGCCGTAGAGCTGGTCGATGGGCTGGCTGGGGTCGAGGCCGTCGTTCACGTAGCCTATCTGATTCACCTTCAGGCTATAATTAAACGAGTAGCGAAAGTTTAGCTTGTCGCTCACCCGGTAGCGCGGGCTCAGGCCGAGGCCGAAGCCGTAGCGGCGCGGGCGGTCAAACCGGTCGTCGAGGGCGTAGGGCCGGATGCCGATATTGACGTCGTAGGCCAGCTTCTTGCGGTAGTCCGACGAGGCGAAGTAGCCCAGGTTGAAGCTGGTGGGCACCCGCACGAAGTAGCCGCCCAGCGGCGCGGTGCGCGGCTCGTAGTAATCGTGCTTGGCCAGGTCGAGGTTCACGTTAAAGCCCGTCGATAAGAAGCTCTTGGTGAAGGTGGTGTTGAGGCTGCCGTAGATACCCGCGTCCTGGTAGAGCAGCGGCCGGAACAGCAGCGACTGGTACGCGCTCAGCGTGGTGTAGAGGTTGTTGACCTTCCAGAAGGGCTGATACTTGTTGTAGTTCACGGTGGCCGACTGGCTCACGTTGTTGTTGCCAAACAGGATGCCCAGGTCGTTGGGGTTGTAGGCATCCGACTCGATGCCGTGGTCCACGTTCCAGGTCCAGTTGCCCGAAATCCTGCCGTAGTTGAGGTAATATTTGTAGCCGTTCTGGTCGCTCACCGGCGTTTCGGAGTACATATTCTGGCCGCGCCGCCGCGAGTAGTTGAGCTGGCCATTGAAAGCGTACTGGTTCTTTTTGTCCACGAAACGGAAGAGGCCGGCCGTCACGTTGGCGTCGTAGGTGGTGCCGGCGCGCGTCACGTTGGTGTTGATGAGCGACACGTAGGAGTTGTGCGGCAGGCTCTGGTCGAGCACCACGATGTTGTAGTTGGTCAGCGGCTGGGTCAGCAGCTCGCGCTGGCGGCCGCTGGCCGAATCCTGCACGGTGGCGTAGCTGGCCGCCGACACGGCATTGAACACCCCGATGCCCAGGCCCTTGCCGGTGCGGCCCGATACTTTGGTGGCGTTCAGCAGGCGCGTCACGCCGGGGTTCTGGTACAGAAACTCGCCCTTGCCCAGCTGCCCGCCCGCGCCGCCGAAGCCCAGCGGCTGCGCCCCTACCCGCCGCGAATAGAACAAGCCGCCCTTGTTGAACAGCTCGGTGCCCTCGGTGAAAAACGGCCGGTTTTCCTGGTACTGCACCTCGAAGGGCGATAGGTTAAGCACCTGGTTATCACTGATAGTCTGACCAAAATCAGGTATCAGCGTGGCGTCCAGCGTAAAGCTCTCGTTGATGCCCCACTTAATATCGGCGCCGGCGTTGAAGCTGGTGCTGGTGTTGCGCTTGCCCTCCACGTTGTAGGGGTAGTGGTTGGCGTAGGCGCTCACGTAGGGCGTGAGGGAAAGGCGCAGCGGCGGGTGCAGGTTTTCGAGGTTAGTCAGCTCGCCCCACTGGTTCACAAAGCCATCGACGCTGGGCTTCACCTCGTTCCAGAAAAACTGCTGGTTGCTGGCTTTGCGCTGGCGCATAAAGTTGACTCCCCAGGTTTGCACCGGCGCCTGGGCAAAGCGAATGGCCGAGTACGGAATGCGGATTTCGACGCTCCAGCCCTTGCCGCCGGGCAGTAGCGCCACGTGGCTTTCCCACACCGCGTTCCAGGCGCCGTCCTCGCCGTTGGCGGGCGAATAGCGATTATCTATCTGCACCCCAGTACTTTGCACAATAAACCCGTAGCCGTTGAGGTGGTCGCGGTAGGGGTCCAGGAAAATGGCGAAGAAGTCGGTATTGCCCCCGTTGTCGCGCTGGGTCAGCTCCCGCTTGATGCTGTCGGGGCTGGCCTCTACCATCCTGGCGCCCACGTACAGGGCCGCGTCGTCGTAGAGCACGCGCACCTCGGTGGGCAGGCGCTCGGGCCGGCCGGGGCTGGGCCGCCGCTCAATAAACTGGCTGGCCACCGGGGCCGTAGCCCAGGCCGCGTCGTCGAGCAGGCCGTCGAGCTTGAGGGGGGTAGGCGTGCGCCGCGCCGCCAGCTGGCGGCGCGCCACTGGCGAGGCGGCCGGCGCGCCGGGCAGGCTTTTTTGAGCCGCTACCCGCGGGGGGCCGGCCAGGTACAGGCAGCTCAGCAGCAGGCCGAAAAGCAACTGCTTAGCTTGAAAAAACAACATGATGGGTGAGTGAAGCAGGGGTGTAACCGGGCCATAGACGCCCGGCCGGGGCCGGCCGTTGTCTGGCTCCGCGACTATTTTTTTTATGCTGGCCTACGTCCTACTTCTCTTTCCTGAAAAACACGTCGCCGCTCACCGATTCCAGTTTCACGAGCGGGCCCGTCCCATTGCCATAGCTGCCGTGCAGCTCGTAGCCCACGTAGGTGCGCTGCTTCAGGTTGCTGAAACTCACGGCCGGGTCGGCGTACACTTCACCCGTCACGGTGTGCAGGCTCAGGCTGGCACTTTGGCCGGCGGGCCAACTAGCATCGACGTTGCCGCTCACGCTGGTAGCCCGCACCGGCGCGGGGCCAAGCTGGGTAAGTTGCACGTTGCCACTCACGCTACGGGCCGTTACGGGACCGGCCAGGGCGCTCAGTAAAATATTACCACTCACGGTATTGACGAAAATACTACCTTGCAAGGCACTCAAGTCGAGGTTGCCAGTTACGGTCTTGATGCGTAGTTCGGCGCTGGCTGGCAGTGTCACCTCATAATCGATTTTGGCGCAATAGCTATACTCATGGCGGCCAGCACCCCGCACATAGGGCCGATTGCCGGGCCGGGCTACATTCACGCCGTCTGAGTTGCTGTTGAAGCTATTGCCATCGCAATTACCTTCGAAGTGGCTCTGACGCAATAAGTTATCATCTAATTTTTCCTCTACGCGCAACTCGTCACTGGTTTTATCCAGCACCAGGCTGTACGCGTCATTTTGCTGGTCATTATTGATGCTGACTCTGGCCTGCACGCTGAGGCTGGCCCCCGGCCGCACCCGGATATTCTGGGCATATTTCAGGTCCAGCACTACCGCTTGCCCGGTGGCCAGGGTCGCGGTTTGGGTTACGAGGCGCTGGGCCAGGGCCGGGCGCAGGCCGCTCAATAGCAGCAGGGTAGCGAGGAGAAAGCGGTTCATGGTGATTAGTTGTTGATTGGTAGTTGCTGATTGTTACATTCTTCACGGAGTAGGCTGCGAACAAGAACGTCATTCCGAGCTTGCCGAGGAATCTCGCTCGCGGTCGTTCGGACCTCGTTCCACGATGCGAGCGAGATTCCTCGGCAAGCCCGGAATGACAGATGCCTTCAATCAGCAAGGCTACTTCGCCTTGCGCACGAAAATGTCGCCGCTGATGGTCTTGAGCGAGAAGGTGGCGCCGCCGCCGTTGGCGCGGCCTTCCACGGTTTGGCCGCCCACGTGGCGCAGGCCGCCGCCGCCCAGGTTGAGGTCGAAGTCGGTGTAGATTTCGCCCGAAATCGAGCGCATCGAGAGGCTCACCTTGGCCGAGGGGGGTAGGGTCACGTCCACGTCGCCGCTCACTGACGTCACGGCGCTGGGCTGCGTCGGCGTGGCGCTAAACTGCACCTTAATGTCGCCGCTGATGGTGTTGGCCACCACCGGGCCGCTCACGTTCAGCAGCCGGATATCGCCCGATTTGAGGCTAACCTCAATGCGGCCGGCCAGGTCGCGCAGCGTCAGGTCGTCGGAGCCGCCCCAGGTAGCCTGCTCAAACGACACGTCGGCTTGGCGCGGCAGGCGCACCGTGTAGTGGTCGTCGCCGTGCGTCAGGCCCGTGATGCGGATGGTGTTATTGTCGCCCGGCACCACCGCCAGGCCCAGGCGGGTGTTGTCGCTGGCTCCGCCGCTGTAGATGGCACGCAGGCCATTGGCATTGGCGGGTGGGGCCTCGTAGTGGCCCGAGCCCCGAATCAGCAATTCGTCGCCGTCGTAGCCCTCCACCGTCACGTCGCTGCCGCGCATGTCGAGCACCACTTTGCGGTTGGTCGAGCTGTTAAATTTCATTTTGAATTCCTGGGCGCGCAGGGCGGCCGGCAGGGCCAGCCCGAGGGCCAGCAAAGGGATGAGAGCAAACTTTTTCATAATAGCTGAAGAGCGAAAGGAGGGGTAACGGTAGCCTATAAAGCGCTGTGGCACAGCACTCCCCCACCCGCTACCGAAAGTTTCGCGGTGGGCCGTTCCAGAGGCGGCGTGCCACGCCGCTTGGCAGTTAGGTAATGACTAGTGACGAATGACTACTATCGCTTTAGATTAGTTAGGTCATTACTAACCACTTGTCACTTGTCATTTAGGGCTTCCGCACCAAATTTTGTACACCCTTGAATGCAGCTTCTGGAGCCACTTCTGCCTCTTGAGATAGAGAAGGGTTCGGAGATAAAAAGTGCCTCTGCGGGCTGAAAAACCACTCGTACAAAATTTGGTGCGGAAGCCCTACTTGTCATTAGTCATTAAATCAATTGCCCCAGGCCGCTTTCGGCCTGCTGGCGCACGGCGGGCAGCGCGTCGGGCTTCTTGGCCAGCTCTTCGAGGCCCGGTACGGCGCGCTTTTCACGCAGCGTTACCAGAGCGTCGATGAGGGTGATTTGCACGTTGGGGTCGGTTTGCAGGGGTAGGGCTTCTACCAGGGCCGGGCCCACGCGGGGGTCGGCGCGCAGGCGCACCAGGGCCTCGCAGGCGGCCAGCCGCACGCTGGGGTTGGGGTCGGTGTCGAGGGTATGGATGAGGGTGAGCACGGCCGGGTCGTTGGGCTCCGTCACCAGGGCCGGGGCCTGGCTCACCAGCTGCAGGCGCTGGCTGGCCGTGGCCGGCTGCTGCCGCGCGGCGGCCAGCTTGGCCGACAGCGAGGGCTGCCGGGGCTGGTCGCTCTGGGCCAGCGGCGCGGCGGGCTGGCCGCCGCGCAGCAGCAGCCCCAGCACCGCCCCGATGGCCACCAGCGCCACGCTGGCCGCCATGCGGAGCCAGGTCTGGTGCCTGGTGCCTGGTGCCTGGTGCCTGGTGTCTGGCTGAAAGGCGGGGGGTAGGGCGTGGCCGCCGCGCTGGGCCATCAGGCCGGTGGGCGAAGCCGCGGCCAGCTTCGCCTTTTCCTGCTCCAGCATCGCCTGAAAGTCGTCGCGCATCGCCAGGGGCGGCAGCTCGGGGGGTAGGGCGTCGAGGTCGTTGAAGAGCTGGCGCAGCTCGGCCAGCTCGGCCTGGCAGGCGGGGCACGTGGGCAGGTGCGCGGCCAGGTGGGCCGCCGCGGGCGGTAGCGGCTGGCCCTCGGCCAGCTCGGGAAGCCAGAGCCGCAGCTCGGCGCAAGCCGGGTCAAAAGGCAAGTTTTCGCTAGCAGCACTCATTGGATGATACTTGATGATTGTTAATTGATAATTGAATTTCAGCTCAGGTAAATCTTACGCAGCGCATCCAGCGCGCGGTGGGCTTTTACGCGGGCGGCGCCGGCGGTGCAGCCCAGCTGTTCGCCGATTTCGGCGTAGTCGAAGCCCTGGAAGCGGTGCAGCACCAGCACTTCGCGCTGGGCGGCGGGCAGCAGGGCCAGGGCTTCGTGCAGGGCCTGGTGCTGGTCGGTGGCGGCGCGCTGGGCCTGGGCGGCGCGGCCGTGGGCGGCGGTTTTTTCGACCTCTTCCAGGTCGGCGCCGGGGCGCTGGCGCTGGTAGTGGTCGGCCCACACGTGGCGGGCCAGCTGGTAGACCCAGGCCCGAAACGGCTGGCCGGGCTGGTAGCTGGCGCGGTAGCGCAGCACCCGCACGAACACATTCTGGGTCAGGTCCTGGGCCAGGTCGCGGTCGCCGTTGGCCAGGCGGGCCAGGAAGCCAAACAGCGGCCCGTGGTAGCGCTCAAACAGCCCGGTTAGCTGGTCGAGGTCGCCGGCTTGCACCTGGGCCATCAGGGCTTCGTCGCTGAACGTGGGGGCGGAGACGGCGGGCATCCGGGCGGCGGTGAAATGGTCGGTAGTAGTGGGGTTTGGAGGGAGTACCGGCGGGGTAACCATACGTTACAGCGGGGAGTAAAATAATTTATGAAAAGACGGCAGACGGCCGCGCCGGGCACAAAAAAGCGGGCCGGCCATCTGTTTTCAGACGACCAGCCCGCAGGTCATTACCTTAGCCGCCAATCAGTTACTAGTTGACCCGTTAGTTTTCATCCACGTTGATGTTAAACGTCGAGGTTTTGCCCTTGCCGCTGGCCGGCTGGCCCAGCAGCTGGCGGTAGCGCGCCACCTGGGCCGGCGTGAGGGCCTGGCCATTCACCCTACCACCTTTATCGTTGAGCTGGAAGGAAAAGCTGCGGTCGTTCTTGCCAATCAACCCATCGCTCCGCAGCGCGGCGCGCAGCTCAGCCGTTTTGGGGGCGGCCGGCGGTGGGGGTGGCGGAGCCTGCGGCATCATCGGCGCCAATGGAGCACGAGGGGCACGTGGTGCGCGAGGGGGGGTAGGGACGCGGGGGTCCCGGCCTTCACTCTGCTCCAGGGCACGCAGCTCGGCGGCATCGGCGGCCAGGCGGGCGCGCAGCCCGGCGCGGCGGGCAGCCAGGTCGGAACGGTCGCCTTCGCGGTCGGCTTGCTCAGCGTCGCGGTCGGCTTGGGCGGCATCGCGGTCGGCCTGCTCGGCGGCCCGGTCGGCCTCGGCGGCGGTGCGGTCGGCGCGGCGGGCAGCGGCGTCGCCACTGGTCAGCACGCGGGCCCGCACGTCGTAGCGCAGGTGGCGGCGGGCGGTGTTGCGGTCGCTATCGGTCAGGCCATCAATATCCAGGTGCAGCTCGCGCAACATAGGGCGCACATCTACTTTCACTCCCTGCTTCCGCACGCGCGCCAGCTCCCGCTCTATCTCGCGGCGCTGCTCGGCGTTGAGGTTCGGGTCGCGCAGGGTTTCGCGCAAGGACTGCTCAGCCGCCCGGCGCGCCTCGCTGTCCAGGCCAGTCGCGGAGAAATTGAAGCTGAACGTCCGTTGCTCGGGCCGCTCGGGCCTTTCCGGCCGCTCGGGCATTTCGATGCGCTCCAGCCGCTCGATGCGCTCCGGGCGCTCGGGCACGCGCACTACCTCTACGGTGCGCACGGCCTTGGCTCGCTTGGCTTTTTTGCCGGGGGTAGCGGTTTCGACGGGCTGGCCATCCACGGTCAGGCGCACGACGCGGCCTTTCTTGTCTTTCTCCATAACTACCGTGCTGGCCTGGCCGCGGCGCGGCGGGGCCTGGCGCAGGCGGCGCGGGCGGGCATCCGGCTCGCTGGCCGGCTCGTCGCCTGGCACTTCCACCCGCACGTTTTTCTCTATTTTCAGTGGGATGTCCACTACGGGGGAGATGGGAGGGGTAGGCGGCGCGGGGGGCACCAGCGCCGTGCGGCGGACCGTATCAGCCACGGCGGGCACTGTTTGGGCCGGCACCGTCTGGGCGGGCCGGGCCGCCAGCACTACCCCGGTGCTCAGGCCCAGCAAGCCCAGCAGCGTGAGCGAGCCGGCCAGCAGCCGCTCGTTCAGGGTAGGTGCCTGGGGCCGATGGAGGGCCAGCCGGCGCACCCGCGCCAGCAGCGAGCCGCGTCCGCCACCCGCCGCGGCCAGGGCCAGGCGTGGCATGGGGGTAGCGGCAGTTTCCAACTCAGCCAGGGCGGCCAGAGCACGGGCCACCCGCAGGCGGTCGCCACCGCAGAGGGCGGCGGCCTGGTCGTCGCAGCAGTTTTCGCGCTCGGCCCGCAGGCAGTGCGCCATAAACCACACCGCCGGGTGGTAGAAAAACAGCACCTCGGCCACCGCCAGGCCCAGGTTCAGCAGGTAGTCGCGCCGCACGATGTGGGCCAGTTCATGCGCCAGCAACGCCTCTAACAGGCTCGGGCTGAGGCCCGCCACCGCGCCCAGCGGCAGCAGAATGACCGGGCGCAAGTGCCCCAGCACCAGCGGCCCCGCCACCCGCGCCGACTCCAGCAGGGCCACCGGCCGGCGCAGGCCCGCGCGCCCGGCCAGCGCCACCAGGCGCTGCTGCCACTCGGCGCCCAGCGCCTGGGTGCCCGCCCGGCGCAGCCGGCCCGCGTAGAGCAAGCCCCCCGCCAGCCGGCCGCTCATCAGCAGCAGGCCCAGCAGCCAGGCCCCAACCACCAGCGGCAGATATCGTTCTATTTTATTACCCGCTACTTGCAGCCAGGCCAACGACCGGACCGGCGTGGCATTGGCCGGCAACGCCGCCGCCGGGGCCGCCCCTACCCCCTGCATTTGGGCCGAAGCCGGCTGGCCGGCCACGTAGGCCGAGGTTACGGGCGCGGCCCCGGCGGGCGGCGCGCTGTGGTAATACCAGCCGAAGGTGAGCCCCACGGCCAGCACCAGCGTGGCCAGCGCGCCGGCCGCCACGGCGTAGCGCAGCTCGGCGCGCTGGCGGCGCAGCAGCGGCAGCACACCCGCCAGCAGCAGCGCCAGCACCCCGCCCTGCCACAGCGAGTGCAGCAGCGCAAACCCTACCCCCCGCACCAGCGCGGGCGATACGACATCTCTAAGCAGCGGGAGCGTTGTCATCAGAATGGGAGGGGGTAGGGTTAGCGTTTTGAATCTCAATGTCATTGAGCAGGCGGCGAATCTGGGCCACCTCTTCGGCCGAGGTTTTGCGGTTGCCGAGCGCCTGCATCACCAGCTTCAGGGCCGAGCCGCCGAAGGTGGCGGCCACAAACTTGTCGAGCAGCAGCCCCTGGGTATCCTGCTCGCGCACGGCGGCCCGGTACACGTGGCTGCGGCCTTCGTCGTCGCGGCTCACCAGGCCCTTTTCCAGCATCAGCTGCATGATTTTCAGGGTCGTAGTGTAGCCGATTTCGCGCTGCTGGCCCAGCTGCTCGTTCACGGTGCGCACCGTGGCCGGGCCGTGCTGCCAGAGCACATGCAGGATTTCCAGTTCCGAATCCGTAGGTTTGGGGGGCGCTTTAGGCATGGGTCAGGCGGGAAAAAGTTCAGTACGAATTATTTCGTAGGCCAAAGATTATACGAGAGCATTCGTAGTTGCAAAAGCAATGTACGAAATTTATCGTAATAAGTGCTAAAGGCTTAGCATTCAGGCAAATTATTTTTACTTGCGCTGTTCAGTATCCTACCCCTACTCGGCTTGGTAATGCCCGTTTTTATCCTTTGCTTCAACTCACTTATTGTGTTCGCAAGTGAATAGAGGTCCTGGAGCGGTTCCCTCATCAATGTTCAACGACGAGACGCAAAATATTGCGTTTCTACTATACACCAAACTGGAAACCAGTCTAGCTCTGCTTGCCTCTGCCCTACCCCACCTTGCGCTTGCGCACCAGCGTTACGCGCGCCCGCTGGCAAATGCCGCCCAGCGGCGGGTTGAATTTCGACACGCTTACCTCAGCCCGGCGCACCTGCTCAAACTCCTGCATCACGCGGTCGAGGATGCGGTGGGCGAGGTGCTCAAGCAGGCGCGCCGGGCGCTGCATTTCTTCGAGCACCACGCGGTAGAGCACTTCGTAATTCACGGTTTCGGCCAGCTTGTCGGAGGCGCCGGCGGCGTGCAGGTCCGTCTTGAGGTACAGGTCGATGCCGTACTTATTGCCAATTTTCTGCTCCTCGTCGTAGTAACCGTGGAAGGCAAAAAATTCGAGTCCTTCGAGTGCGATTTGTCCCATATAAGTTGTCTGAACCGCGGATTTATCGGATTTATCGGATTCGTCGGATTTTGTGGACGATTTTCTTCGGTCCCGTTAGCGTGCTGGCAAAAGTAAAGGGCTGCCCGCTGGGCAGCCCTCCTTGCGTCCACAAAATCCGATTAATCCGACGAATCCAATAAATCCGCGGTCTAGATATCATCAAAAAACGACTTCTCCTCTACCGTTCCCGGCTGAGCCACCGCTGGTGCCTGCGCGGCCATGCCCGGGTGCGTCATGGGCTCGGGCTGCTGAATTTCGGGGCGGCCGGGGCCGATGGGCTGAATCTCGGGGCGGGTGGGCTCCACGTAGGGTGCGGGCGGCGAGGGCACGGTTTCGGGGCCGGGCTGGTCGATGCGCGGGGCGGGCGCGATGCCGGGATTTTCACGCGGAGCCTGCGGGCGCTCAATGTCGGGCGTGGGCGCCTGGCCGGGGTCGGGCTGCTGGCCGGGCTTGGGATTGTAGGCGGTGGGGCTGGCGGCCACGCCGGGGGTAGGCTGCGCGGCGCGGGCGGCGGGCGCGGGGCCATTGGGGGCCGCGGGGGGGGTAGGCGCCACGGCAGCGGCCGTGGGGCGAGTAGCATCGGTAGTGACTTGCATGGCGGGGGCGGGGCTAGGTTCGGGCGCCGGCGCGTCGGCCGGCCGCTTTACCTGTACGCTCGCCGCCCGCGAAAGGATGGCCGCCGGCACATTTTTGGGGCGGGCGCGGGCGCGCTCCACTTTCTCCAGCGCGTCGGAGGCCAGGTGGTGCAGGTCGCGCACCAGGGTATCGAGCTGCTGCTCCAGGCGCTGGCACTCCTGGCCCAGGCCGGTTACCTCCTTCTGCATGTCGGCCACGGTTTTCTCGGCCGTTTGATAGGCTTCTTCCACGATAGCGCGGGCGCGCTGGCGGGCCTCGGCCAGGGTTTGCTCGGCCAGCAGCTGGGCCTCGCGGCGGCGCAGGTCGGCATCGCGCTGGGCCTGCTCGGTAATGGAGTTGCCGGTATCCTCGGCCGTTTTGAGGGTGCGGTAGAGCGACGACTCCACCTCGCGCATCTTCTGCACGTCCTGCTGGGCGTGCTCCAGCTTGAGGCGCAGTTCGCGGTTTTCGTCGCCCAGGCGCTCCCACTGCTGCGACACCATGTTCAGGAAGGCCTGCACCTCGTCCTTGTCCACGCCCCGGAAGGACTTTTCAAATGTCTTTTGCCGAATATCGAGAGCGGTAATTTTCATCTTTTTGGTTTCTGATTCCTGGTTCCTGGTTCGTGGTTCCTAGTTTCTGATTATGAGTGAACGAGGAACTAGGAACTTGAAAAAACTACGAACTAATCTGCCACACGGCCAGGCTGCGGTCATCGCTGCACGAAACTAGCCGCTGCCGGGTGCCCGGCCAAACCAGCTTATTCACCGACGTGCCGTGGCCGGCGGCCCGCGCCTTGTCCAGCACGCGCAGCAGCGCCAGGCTGGCCGGGTCCCAGAGCTTGATGCTTTTATCCAGCGAGCAGCTGGCCAGGTAGCGCCCATCGCCGCTGAAAGCCAGGTGGTTGATGGCATACATATGGGCTACTACGCTGTCGAGGAGGGGGTAGCCATCGTGGGCGGCGTAGCGGCGCAGGTGGGCATCGCGGCCCGCCGCCAGCAGGTGCTGGCCATCGGGCGAGTAAGCTACGGTAAAAACGGAGTTGGTGGCGTCGGTGAGCGCGGTTTTGACCACCAGCGAGTCGAGGTCCAGCACATAGGTTTTCCAGTCCGACGCGCCCACGGCCAGCTCGCCCCGGCCTTCGTGCAGGGCCAGGCAGCGCAGGCTTTTATCGCTGAGGCGCAGCAGGTTTTCGAGTCGAAAGTCATCGCCGCGCAGCACGGCCAGCGTGCCATCGCCCAGGGCGCAGTACAGGCGCTGGCGGCTCTCGGAGTACACGAGGTCGAAGATGGCGACCGGGGGTAGGGCCGTGGCAAAAGCCAGCTTTTTGGTCTGCAAGTCAATGGCCTGCACGCCCTGAAAATTGTGCCCCAGCAGCAGCAGCCCGCGCGTCGGCAGCTCACGCAGGGCATACACCGAGTTTTCGACCCGCGCCAGCAGCTCGCCGTCGGCCTCGGGCCGGGTGCTGTCCCAGGCCACCACCATGCCATCGGCGCTACCCGAAAAAACCTGGTCGGCGCCGGCCCGGCCGGCCAGCGCGTACACCGCATCGGAGTGGCCGGCCAGGGTACCGAGGCGGGTGGCGGTGAGGCGAGGCGGCGGGGTAGTAGCGAGCATCAGGCCCCAAAGGTCGGCACGGCGGGCGCATAAACCGCTTGCGGAGTCGTCGGCTAAGTCCGGCCAAGCGGCGACTACCCGCGCCGAAGCGGGGGTGGCCCCGCTACCTTCGCCGCTCGCTCCCGCTATGCCGCTTCATTCTCTCACGCCCCTGCCCGGCGGGGTCACGCTGGGCCGCTGGCACCTCACCGAAACGCCCACCGCCCTTTGGCCTCAACTCGCCGATGCCCCCGCCTACGCCCCGCTGCTGCCCGCCCGCGCCGATGGCCCGCGCCAGGCGCAGTGGCTGGCCGGCCGGCGGCTGGTGCAGCGGCTGCTGGCCGCGGCTGGCGCCCCCCCGCTCCGCTTGCGCAACGACGAGGCGGGCCGGCCCTTTCTGGAGGGGGTAGGGCCCGCGCCGGCCGTATCGCTCTCGCACTCGGGCGAGTGGGTGGCGGCGCTGCTGGCCCCGCCCGGCACCGCCCTGGGCATTGATGTAGAAGTGGTGCGCGACAAGGCCCAGCGCATCGCCCGCAAGTTTCTCAACGAACGAGAACTAGCCGAGGTAGAGCGCCTGGCCCTACCCCCCCTGCCCGGCGTCGAGTCGCGTCAGGAACTGTTCAGCCTGCTCTGGAGCGCCAAGGAAACGCTCTTTAAGCTGGCCGGCCGGCGCGGCATCCTTTTTCGCGAAAACCTGCTGCTCGACCTACCCCCCGGCGCCTGGCCCATGCCCGGCACGCTGCCCACCCGGCTGCTCCTGGCGGGCGGCAGTTCCCGGCACCAGGTTTGCTATCTTCGGCCGGTAGCGGGCTACGTGCTCACCTACTGCTACTAATTTTCGCGTATTCTTATCTGGCGGGCCACCCGCTTCTTTTCCCTGGTTTTTTCTACCCTCCCCATGTCTTTTCGCAAACTCCCGGTTCTGCTGGCGGCCGCCCTGCTACTGGCTACCGTCACGGTGGGCATCGCCCGCGCCCAGGGCACGGTAGGCGATTTTACCGTGCAGAAAACCGGTGGCGGCAGTACCTCGCTCAGCGCCTACAATGGCCAAAAGGCAGTGGTAGTGGTGTTTATGAACCCCGCCTGCGCCTACACCCGCCTCTACCAGGAGCGCTTAGCCGCTCTTAGCAGCGCCTATAGCGGCCGGGGCGTGCAGTTTATGTTCGTCAACGTGCCTATCAACCTCGACGCGGCCGAGGGCAGCGGCGGTGGCTCGCTGGCCACCTTCACCGACGATGGCGCGGCCAGCGCGGCCCTCGGCGTGAGCAAAACCACCGAGGCCGTGGTGCTTCAGGCGGCCGGCTCGGGCTTCGCGGTGCGCTACCGCGGCGCCATCGACGATAACCCCCAGATAGCCAGCGGCGTGCAGCAACACTATCTCCAGCAGGTGCTCGACAACGTGCTGGCCGGCCGCCCCGCCGGCGTGGCCGACAAGCGCGCCGCCGGCTGCCTCATTAAAAGGTAATTTAGAATGAAGAATTAACGGTTGGATAATTCTTCGTTCTAAATTCTTCATTCCAAATTATCCTCCTCATTCTGCTCCAACAGAATGGCCAATAGCTGCGCAACTTCTTCGGCCTTAGCGGGTTCCTGGAGCTTTTCGAAGCCTACCTGCAGGTTGCGCATGGCACGGCGCACGATGTCGAGGTGCGTGCAGGGTTCGTAAAAGCTAGCCTGCGAGGTGATGCCGAGCTGGCCCACGTAGTGCTCAATATCGGCTTTCGACAGGATGATGCCCCGGTTGTAGCAGTTGATGTAGAACGGCAGCACGGCCTGGTCGTCGTCATCCTTCTTCACTAAATACGTCAGTACGAAGAGGTTGGGCAGGTTCACCCCAAACACCGGCAGGTCGAGGCGCTGGGCTACCAGCAGGTAGATAACGCAGAGCGAGAGCGGGTTGCCGCGCTTGGTTTCGAGTACCCGGTGCAGCATCGAGTTGGCCGGCGAGTGAAAGTGCTGGGTATTAGCGGCAAACTTATGGTTGCGGAAAATGACGTGGTTGAGCACCTGCACCTGGTCGGCGGGGTGCATTTCGGGGCGCAGCAGCGTCCAGGCCTCAAAGCGCAACTGCTCAATGGCGCGGTTAAGGGCCTGTAAGTCAGCGTCGGGGTACTGGTACGAGTTCAGCAGCCACATACCCTCCAGCAAATCGGGCTCGTCCGAGTCGCGCCACACCCGCAGGCGCTGCTGCAAGCCCTCAAACTGGAGCTGGTGAATCAGGTTTTCGAGCCGGCTCTGCTGCTGGGGGTCGAGGGTTTCCTCCCACGATTCTTCCAGAAAAGGGATGATGGCCTCGCCCAGATTCTGGATTTCGCCCTGAATCTGGGGAGCGATTTCCGGGTCATCGAGCAGCGAGATAAGGGCTTTGATTTCGTTGGTAGTCATGCGGGTAAAAGCGGCCCCAGGGCAGGTGCCGGGGTCGAATTTAACACCCGCCAGCCGCCTTTTTGTTCAGACAAAAAGCCCGGCCGGTGCCCTTTTAAGCGCCGGCCGGGCCCTACCCCCCTGATTGCGGGCGGGTTAGCGCGGCAAGTTGATTTTAGCCAGGTCTACGAGCTCATTACCTCTCTGCGAAGTCAAGCGCCGGACCCACTCCCTACCCCCGATGTGCAGGCCAAAGAGCACGCCGCCGAAACCTGGTGCCACCACGCCACCGCCCACGAGCTGGCCCCCGGCGGCAAGCCCTGGCAGTACCTGCTGGTGCCGCACGACGAGGTGCAGGGCATTCTGCTCCGGCATGCCACCCACGGCACCATCGTGCTCGATGCCAAATGGAAACGGCCTCATGGTAAGCTCGCCGAGGCTGATTTACGCCAACTTTTCGCCTACGCGCAGCATTTCGGGGCCACGGGGCGCGGCTGCTTTATCCGCAGAGTGGGGAGGAAAAGTCAGTGGAAGGAGTATTTATGCCAAAGCTGTTCAACGCAAAAATGGGGCTTGAAGAGGCCATTCACTGCGGCGCTTCTTACCTGCACGTGGGGCAGGTGGCATGGCTGAGCGATGACGGAATGGCAACCGATATTGACCCGGCTATCGGATATTTATGGTGTTCTATTGAAGATGAATTGCCCGACTGGCTACAGACTTAAATTTGGTAAGCCCCTGCCAGGTAGCCGTATTCGCTACCCCGTTGGCGTTTAGCAAGGCGATAAATTCACTGCTCTCCTCTTCTATCCACTCATTTTTCGCTATCAAGCTGGCAATTAATGCTTGTTGTTCCGGCGAAAAAACGTCCTTTGCCAAGGCATCGGGCTCTAAGTCATCAGCCCACAAACGAGTACTCCACTGGCTGAAATGGTCGGCTGATTGCACGGCCTTGCGCTCAGCACCTGCTACTGGCGTAAGCAACTGAATCTGCCGCCCCTGACGCCGGTATCCCGCCGCGATAGTCCGAAAAATCGTGAGCCCCGCGTAATCCCAATCGCAGGCGTAGTACAGTGAAATATCCGCTTCCGGCACAAAATACTTTTCGAGTTTGCCCACGTTACGACCACCAGCGTTTAGCAGCTCAACGCCGGCCCGTTGCGCCTTGGCTGGCTGCTTTAAATACGATTCATTTTCGCACAGCACTATCACCTGGGCTCGAAATGCGCCGGTTTTATAAACTGCCGTTTGGGAAATATGGTCAGATACGGGCATTGCCTGTAAGCCTAATAGTTTGAGAGCATCGCGGTACAGCAGGGGGTGCTTTTTAAGCACTTTGCTACCGCCCATATACTGGCTGCTGATGTCCTGCCGGCTGAGTTCGGAGCGGGAAATAACCACAGCGTTAGCAAATAACCCGGCCAGGCCCTGGAGCTGCGCCAAGGTATGGTTCAGGTAACGGGTATTCAGCTGGTGCTTCGCCAAAAACTGCTCCGCCTGCGCGTAGTCGGCGGCTATGTCATTGTCAAATTCGTGGTCAAACCCGGAGCTACTCACCTTGAGCAATATTTGCTGATTGCGCGGCTTGCGCGCGATGAGGTGCCGCGCCAGCAAATCCTGGATGTACGCATTGCCACGCAGTACTTGCAGCTTCGTTTGGCCCTGATGGCGCAGCTCGTGCAACGCCCGCATGGTGCGCCAGGTAAACTCCTCATTAAGCAGCAATGCGTTCTTAATCACCATCGGCAAACAGGCTGTCGGTTGGTAAGGCAGGCAGCGCAGCCGGCACCAGCTTTTGCTGAAGATTGAGCATCATCGGGTGCAGGTTCAACAAGGCATTGGGTTCGGGGTCGAACGCCAGGAAATACAGCCGGTGCTCGGCACTGGCCGTTTCAATCATGGGGCCTACCGACAAAGAAATCACCTGATATTTTTCCTCATGCGCCAAGGCCAGCAGCGCTTTGTAATTGCTCCCTAGCTGTATGGTCCCGGAGGATGGGGGAGGGGTTTTGAGTCGTAACTTTCAGGCAACCTTATGGGAAAACTACCACACGGCTGCGCCACGACAACGCCGGCAACTCGG
>JAABUK010003305.1_pt1 | contig 27498 bp, 40 predicted proteins | sample 5559141 | NCBI WGS metagenome assembly JAABUK01 (sample SAMN10711869, study PRJNA513367) | rock metagenome | isolation source: Antarctica rocks | place: Antarctica: Victoria Land, Pudding Butte nord | collected 2016-01-03
GAGTGAGTGAGTGAGTGAGTGAGTGAGTGAGTGAGTGAGTGAGTGAGTGAGTGAGTGAGTGAGTGAGTGAGTGAGTGAGTGAGTGAGTGAGTGAGTGAGTGAGTGAGTGAGTGAGTGAGTGAGAGAGTGAGTGAGTGAGTGAGTGAGTGAGTGAGTGAGTGAGTGCGTGAGTGGGTGAGTGGGTGAGAGGGCGAATGAGCGAGTGAGTGACTGAGTAGGGGAGCGAATGGTTGACCGAGAGGGTGAGTCAGCAAGCAACAGAGCGAGCAAACACATCAACAAACAAATGCACACCTGTGCTTTCAAGCCAGGTTGTCTGATGAATCACAACTGGCTCCACACCCCAGACTGTAAGGTATAAAATAAAAAATGAAAACAAACAAATCCTTACCTGCTGGCTGAGTGAGGCACACCTCAGCAATGTACTCAGGCAGAATGAAGGCATTGTCCAGGACATGCCACCAGCGCTGCTTGGGGTCTGCCCCTGGAGTCTGATACACCGCCGAGCAGCCAGGGTAGTGGCTGTCATCAATGCTCCCTGCAAACCCTGCCTGCAGCAAAGTAGCTGGAGATGCAGCAAATACAGCCCTGGAGAGATCCGTGCATTGAATTGAGTCACAATCCCAGAAAATGAGACAGCTTAGCAGCTCATGATACAGGATGCCCTTGCAGAGATGGAGACTGGTGTCCTGTGGTCATGGCGCCCTTTCCTCGCTCTAACAGTTTGCAAGCAGCCAGTCATGTGGGGTTTGCAAATGCCATGTGGACCTATGCATGCAGCGACAGACAACAGCGCTGCTAGACCAGCAGGAATGGCTGTATATAGCAGTACAGAGGTCACATGCTGCCACAAACTCTGCAGGCTTTGCATCGTTATGTGTCTTTCAACACTAATTCACTGCTTAATGTGTTGACTTTCCTGTGATGGTATGTCAAACTGCCTGATGAGTCCCGTTGGCAGGACATGTCTTTTGATTGATTGTTTGACCAACTGGTTGATTAACTGATGGACTGACTGGTTGTTTGATTGACTGGCTGATTCTTGGATTGATTGACTGGCTGATTGTTGGATTGGTTGATGACATGATTGACTGATCAATGGATATAAACCAGTTGATGCATTGACGCAGTGAATGATTGATTGATTTATGCATGGATGGACTGAATGACTGGTGGATGGTTGTTGCATTGCTTCATTGACCTAGTTGATTGGTTGCATGGTTGCTGCATTGATTGATTGATGGAATCTGACCTTACTAACTTTTGTCCTCAGTCGCAAGCCTTGACGCGCAGAGCGGGGACTCACGGCCAAGCTGTGAAGCCTGTCTGTGCCATGCTGAGTCTGTGTACAATGTCAGCTGTGTCCGGAGGCTAGATCTGAGCTGAGCGCTGCTGGCCATGAGTCATGAGTCACAAGCAAATGTTGAATCTCACCTTGCAGCAGTGGCTCATGAGCACCTTGGCCACCATCACATGTCGCGTCTGCTCTGCAGCACCAGTCTGCAGGGCCGTTCCAGGAGGCCCAGTTTGCAGGGCCATTGTGAGGCTGTTGGACAGGGGCTGGGAGGGCGGTTGGGGAAAGCCCTCCTCAGCTAGCCGCTGCAGGTGAGCTGGGTCACTACAGAAGAAGAGGTATTCCAGCAGATGCCGGTCGCCACTCTGCGTGGCTGCTAGCTTGAGTTCATCCAGCTTGCTTTCCAGCCTGTGTGCAAGGTTGGAGTCTGTTGACATGCATGACCAGGTGCAATTATTGGCACAGCTTGACGTTGCATACCTCTTCTTTTTAGAAATTCAAAGGTCCTTTTTTCCAGCTGGAGTCGTAGTATCAATTGCTGAAAGACTGTTCTTTGTTTGCCTCTGGCTGGGCAAGGCAACCCTTTTCAGGATTAGGAGCTAGGATGCTTGCACAGGAAGAAGAGTCGTCAGGCAGCATTTGAGGCACATTGCTGCTGAATGACCAATCAGGTATCTGGCTGTTCAAGGACATATCAGGCTAGCTCCAGGAAACGTCATATCTACAGTAGAACTCTAAACTCGGAAATGTCTAGGGACAGTAAAAACACGTTTCTACATTGTGGAGATGTTACAGCATAATGAGCTGTGCCCTATACAGCTTTTACTGGGGACAATTCAGTACAAGGCCTGAACACAGCCTCTGATCACACTGACCAGGCACACATGAAAGTAACAACAATATTAATAAAAACAGTAATAAAAACAGTCATAAAATATCAACAACAATAATAATGATGATCATCGTAATAAAAACAACAGTAATAACAATAATAATAACAATGATACTATCATCATGCCAAACAAAGTGGCTGCTGATGCATCTGACTCACCTGCTGCGCAGAAACCTGTTATGCACTCTGGTGAGCCTCTGAAGCACAGGAGGCTCTGAGCTGAGATGTCTGTACCCCAAGCCCAGATGGGGGTACCCCAAGGCAGTGGGTGGCTGCCATCTGGCCTCCAGCAGCTGAGAGCAGCTTGCCAACCACTGATCCCCAACCTTGCCTTCCTCAAACCTGCACAAACAAACTCAAGGGGTCGCAAACAGTGAAGCTTGTGCCCACCTTGGCGGTGTACAGCCACATGAGTACAGCTTGTTCAGTCCACATGCTGATAGCAGCTTCTAGGCTGTGTTGATCATGTTCACTTCCTGCCTTCAGATAGCATCAGACACTAACCATTTGCAATGCAGACTGGATAGCTGTGTTGGTCAGTGTGCATACAGACTGTAGTGGGAGTCTGAATGATGACTGCAAGGGACATGCAAAGCAGATCCCATGCAAGTTGGACAGAACAACTTGTTGTGCAGCAGATGATGTGAGCATCAGTTGTCTTTGATGCAATATGTATACATACACCTATACATACATACTGAGCATGTAGCTGGAGATACTGAGTGCAACAAATTTTAGGGTTCAAACCCTAAGGCAAAAAGCTGACCTGATGTTGCCGCCAGTCTCCAGCTCCATCAGCATCCGATGTACCAGTCCCTGTGTCACTCTGTCTGAAGCCTTACAGGCTGCTGCAAGCTCCAATTCCTGTCTGGCTACCTGCATCCAGATCCTATTCTGTTGCTGGCCATTCAATGCATGAGCCTCACGATATATTAGAGCATAAATGAGAATCATGTGGCAAAGCAATGCATGCGCACCATGGTTCATTCATTTGTTTGTTTGTTGAATGAGAGAAAGACAGATTATTACGCTCCAGAAAGTCTTGCCTCAGGATCAGGTATGTACAGTCATGAGTAGCCCCCTGTACAGCATCTTCTTTTGGTAATTGAAGCACCACCAAGTAAGTGTACTGATGCATCTTGTCATGTATGCAAAGGCCTTTGCTGGCCAGACCAATTACCAACAGGGCATGAGCCAACAATAGATCCCAGAGACTTGGTCCATATGAGATAGTAAAACAACTCAGAGCACAGTGAGACAGTTGAATGCAGCATCAACATGTTGCCTAGTGACACCAAAACACCCTGTTAGCCCATAGATTAATTGGACCTGTGAGGCAGACACAGTTGCCTGCATTTGCAGACCCTTCAAAGCCTGAAAGCAAGTGTCACTGAACACAGACAATTCCACACCTGCTGAAGCTTGTCATCAATGCACTGCTGCAGTGCTTGAGCCTTGTCCTGCATCTGTTGCAGACGAGTGCCAGCGCCGGTCGAGAGGCTTGCAGCTGTGTTGAGCTGTTCAAGCTCTGATGCCACGGCCTTGCTCTCATACTGCAGCTTGCGCAGCGCATGCTGCAAGGGAGCCAGCTGTGCCTGCATTAGAGAACCTTTGTCACCATGTGCTTGATTAGGCTCAAGCTTGTCATAGAACTGCGTAATCGGCACTTTTGATGCAGCCTCTCCATTGTCTCCCAGTAATTCAGAAAAGAGCTTCAGGGAACCCTTGAATCCCCTTTGGAACACCTTCCTATGCGTGCATTCGGTATCTTGTATCAAGATTAAGGCAAAATGTACTTCATTGTAAAAGTCATGTATTGATTTTGCATACTTTCTGTGCAAAGGGTTCCTCTTTTCATTGAACCTATTGCAGTGTGTCTGACAGGTGGGGTGCACAACTATACACAGCAGTGGGTCTTGGGACAGACAATCTAGGTATACCAACTTGGAGTTTTTGCTTGACTGTGCCCTGCAATGCCATACGTACCTGGGCCATCAAGGGATCAAGCTATGCAAGTGTCCCTGATGGGGTGTCTGTCCAGCGCTGCGGTAATTGCAGTGTGCAAGGACTTGCATTGCTTTCCTAGCACCTTGCCAGGCACAGTTAATCCCTTCAAAGTTTGAGGGTAGCACAATGATTTAACATGACAGGTAGCTCACCTGGAGACCCTGCTGAGCCTGATGCCCCACGGCAGCTGCCTTACGCTTGAGTGTGCTGATACGCATGTTGTAGTACATTTTCTTCTTCAGGTAGGTAGCCTCCGCCACAGCTTTGGTCTGGGCACTCAGTGGTTGGCTGTCTAGCGAGCACAGATTCGGCAAGTTTACGGCTGCGTATGTGGCGTAATTACACAGCCTGGCTATGGGGCTCACCCCCCAATCAGGGTCGCTGAATAGCAGCTGCTCCAGATTAGGCAAGCTTGCCAGATGCCACACCTACATACTAGAACGTAAGCACTGACAGCACAGAAGGACACATGGATCCTGAGGATCAGGATGTGGCTTCACTCAAATGCAATGCCAGCTACACAAGGTACAGAAAGGTCTCCGCAGCAGCAGCGATGCATAGCTACATATGCAGCATTGAGTGCAAGGGTGACAGAGCAGTGCGTATTGGGTAGGATTTTAGGAAGTACAGTCACTTTAGTGGTGGTTGGCAGCATGCAAGCAGCAGGCTCGTAAAGTCCATGCTTGCACTCATTGACATGAGAACCTATTTGAAACATGGTCGTCAGGAGGAGCCTCACCACCATTTGCCACAGCAGCCGACCAGAATGGTGGTTCAGATGCGCAGAAGCAGACAGTGTGCCTGCTGACTGACATGCAGTAATTGTGTTGAGGAAGCCAGCAGCTGAAAAATGCGCAGTGCAGTGAACGCACACGGCACATTAGATGCTGCAAGGCAGCTGCAGCACCACACTGTCATAGGCAAACCTGCTTGAAGCTGCCCAGGCGGTTGTCAGCCAAGTTGAGGGTGTGCAGAGCTGTGTTGGCCCCTAGTGTATCAGACACCACTTCAATCAAGTTCCTGGCCAGATTCAGCTCCTGGAGGGCTGTCAGTTGACTCAGCCCTGCTATACAGCTGATCTGGTTGTCAGCCAGCCAAAGCACCTGCAGATCATTTTGCATGACATCCCATGTCTGGACTTCATGCACAGTGGGAGCACTATTGGCTCTCTTACAGCCTGCCAAACAACCAGATAGTTCATAGCATGAGATGCCAGAAGGGCATGGTGCTATGGTGCACATTTGCAACATGTTTGCACAGTGTGCAGGCATTAAGTTGGGGACCCAGGGACTCCCTAATGGACAGTATGAGTCTTTGTGGCTGTACACTACCAATAGATGCGGTTCCAGATGCACAGCCAAGAAACGCGCAATGCAAGTCAAGTTCAAACATGAGCAATGCAGGTTGAACAACATCAATGCATTGGTGCAGCACATCGGACAAGGCTGCAATGCACACCTCCAGCTTTTGAAGAGCCCCCAAACCCTGAACGGCTGTGATACGGTTACTGTACAAGTACAGGCAACGCAGTTGTGGGCACAGGTCCAAGCCCTGTATTGATTTGATCTCATTTTCATTCAGCCACAGCTGTTCAAGACAAGGACATCCTTCTAGACCTTCAATTCTGCTGACAGCCTACGCCAGCAGTTACATACAGCACTGAAGATGAGGTCTGTAAGCGACAGTGTGCAAGCAATCGGGTGTGATCATACCTGTTGGGATATCATTAGGCTCTGTAAATGAGGGAAGAGATGCATACAGCACATCTGCATCAGAAACAGCCAGGCTGCTCAGTCACACAAACGAGTTGCAGCATCAAAGTTGCACCCTTGTCAGCACTCACCTTTGGGAGATTGAACAAAAACATCTCAATTGATACAATCGGTTCATCCTGCTGGACCACGTCTCGCTCTGATAGCTCGTGACTAATGCATATTTCTCTGAAGGCTACAAAGCAAGAGGGTGGAGGCACGTCTAATGTAGGTGCGCAATCCATGCTGTACACTACGTACCTTGGATTTCATCGACAGTTAAGCTCTTCAGCGCTGCCGCTCTGCTTTCGGGAGTCGTATTGACCGGCATACCGCTACCCGGCAATAAAATATACACTGATCCAAGCCTTTCAACGGGGGAACAATAACAGACTCCGTTCACTAAACTTGGGCAGGCAACCTGCTGGTATGCAGGACACGAGTAAGACACAAAATAGTTGAGCTGTGCGCAAATTAATGGCAAATCAGTTTGAGGCATGTAAACTGTACCAGTTGACTAACAAGTCACTTAGTCATACCACTCAGAGCATTTCCGTAACGCAAGCGCATGTCCAAGGCGCAGCGCACCAGCGTGATCTGCGCTGGCTTTGGCATACGACTCCTTCTTGAGCTTAGAGACGCTTCTCCTCGCCGCCGACAACAATGGCCGCCTCGGAAGTTCGTCTGCTGACGGCGACTCTGTCTGGTACAAGCAACACGCCTGCTGACGTTGGCGTGATGCACGACGGTATGAACAGTTTTGGGGGCATGCAGACTATTTCTTCAAGTTTGAAGCATGCTGAGTTGATAAGGCCATCTATGCAGGACGTTCCGCTGGGCTGCTCAACGACGTGTTGGCTGGGCACTTTGCGGAGGCTCTGTCTCGTTCCGAAGCGCAGCCTTGGCTGCGACCGAAGCAGCGATCATTCACATCGACACCGGACTACTTCCAAGCTGTCGAAGAGCAGATCAGACAGAATACCTCAGCTGCTGACAGCTTGCTTCAGCTTCAAGCTGCAGTGGCATCTTTTCTGATATTTACTCAGGCCAACCTTACTGGGTAAACGACTTCCACATGATAGTTGCAATATGCTGAACCTGCAACTCTTTACGGCATCTCCTGACATCAAGGCTGGTTTGCTGCTGCTTGAGAGGCCCCTGACAAGGTTCCAGTGATACCCTTCAAAACTTAGTCCATTACTGATGCAAATCTGTGTATGATGCAGACCTCCTGTGCCATTGCCAGAGTGTCCTGCTGGTCTGCACTCACACCCAAGCAATGATGAGGTCGCATCTGGTACGAGTACACCTACCAGCGTGTTGGGGCACGACACAGTTAGTGATGGAGACCGATGGGCCAGCCAGCAGTTAGCAGTGGATGGAGAGGAGGTTACAGGCAAAGTCAGGTTGCCACAGTACTTGCTGCTTGCCCGGACATTACTGACAGCACCCCTTGGTGAGGCGCAGCAGCATTCCCCCCACTGCATGAAAGAGAGAAAAGAAATTGTTACGCTTTTCAGCGATAATAATGGGGGCCATAGCCCAAAGTCCCCACTGCATGACCGTGTTCCGTACAGCATTGCTTTGCCAGTGCTGCTTTTGACAACATTCAAGTGCACATGTCAGACGCAGGGTGAATTTTTGCCAAAGACGAGCTTGGGGTGTGGCAACATTATGGCATGTTGCAGGCAGCGTTGCATCAGCATTGTTGATCCGGTTTTGACTTTGACGCATGACACTGAGTGATTGAGCATCTGCATAGAGCTGCTGATTTGCAAAAAGTTTTGTACCTACCATCAGTCTGCTCTCTAGCGCATCCTGATTTGCAGTCCTTGCTTGGGAGCAACAGCAGACAGCATGCTGCCTCGTGCAGCTGTGATTGTCTTGAACATCTGCCTCCTTTGTAGGGCTCTCGTTCGTGCACAGCAAAGAGGATGAACCTATAGATGGTGATCACATGTCTGAAGTCTTGACAGACCTGCCCAGTTGGAGCTGGTGGGCAGCACGTGTGCTGCTCACCAATCAGCGCCTGATCAACAGATCTGCTGCCACTCTCAGATCTGCTCTCTCCATGCTCATGCCTCAGGTGTGCAATTGACTCAACCTACAACATAGCCTTGATGCATGTTGAGTCATTGGTGAGTACTCACATAAGATCTGCTCTCTCCTTGTTCATGCCTCAGGTGGGCAGTTGACGCCACCTACAACATAGCCCTGATGCATGTTAAGTCATTGGTGAGTACTCACGTAAGATCTGCTCTCTCCTTGCTCATGCCTCAGGTGTGCAATTAAGTCAAATTAGAACACATCCTTGATGCATATTGAGCCATTGGTGAGTACGCACATCTGATCTGCTCTCTCCTTGCTCATGCCTCAGGTGGGCAATTGACTCAACTTTCAACATAGCCTTGATACATGTTGAGCCATTGGTGAAAATGCACATGACATCTGCTCTCTCCTTGCTCATGCCTCAGGTGGGCAATCGGCTCAACTTACAACATAGCCCTGATGCATGTTGAGCCATTAGTCAAAACACGCATGTGATCTGCCATGTCTGGTGGTGGTGTCAACGGGGCAGCATGCAATTGTGAAGACACTGAACAGCTATATCAAGATTTGCTACTAGCAGTCAGGCCTGAATGTACCAGATTCTAGGAAAAGACATGTGTTTCACAAGTGAACATTAGTGAATGACAACATCTGCTGCCAGTGCTGCCACATGGATGAGTGTGTCAGCTGCTGCAGGTGCTCAAGTTCTTTGGCCCTGACTCCACCTTGGACCTTGGTCATAGCAGACGCAATCTGGCAGCTGCTGCAGAACTAGAGTGCGCTCTTGTTGAGCATGTGTACAGCAGCCCTCACACTGCACTGGGGCACTTGCAGGCGGCAGGACAAGCCCTTGGCATGCAAACAATTGTACAAGGTGAGTGCAGCTCACCTCCTGTCATGTCGAGGCTAGTGTTTGATGTCACCCTGCATGTTCAAAGACTGGCTGAAAGCATGTGTGTATATCATGAGAATCCCAATTTGGTCAACAACAACAAAAACAAAAACACCCAATTGGTTCTCAACTGTATTGTATGGGAGGTAATGGGCTGGTAGGAGCAGCAAGAGGAGAATGCAATTGCAGCCAAGGTGCTATGGCCATGGCTGAACTAGGTTGCATGCGTGCTTAATGACCTAGCTGCTGTGCATGCAGTCACATCTGATGGCAGGGTCAATCATGGGCTGCATGGAAAGTAGAAAACTCTGTCGGTTATACTGCGTGCTTTAAGTGCTGTCTTCTTGAGCCTGACGTACCAGTACTCAGATACTCAGGACTGTAAATACCTAGCCTTATGGAAAAAGGTGGGTCTCTTGAGAGAAATTACAAATGAATGGACCTTAGAGTACTAGTTTTGACACTTGGTGTTGCCATGAGATTGGTTGATGCAAGGTACTGAGGTCCCACGCATGTCCCAACATGAGCCATTGCAGCAAATCTGCTCTTCTTACTCTCATGATGATCCTGGTATTTTGAAGAGTCGCTGCTTTGACACAGTTCATGGAAGAGTTGCTGCTTTGACACAGGAAGTTCATGGGGCTGTGTTCTGTTTGATGGAACGACAATGCTCATGTTGAAATTGAAATCATGTTGAATGTGATTGTCATGGCAGGGTTGCTACTGGTATCCCTTCCTGTCCCTTTGTTTTCGTTAGGATACCAGGTTATAAAGCCTTTTTTTCTTCGAAAAGGTTGTTGGTTTACGAAGTAAAACAAAAGAAAAGGCAAAGATACAAAGACAGTACCAAAAATTTGACACAGGTGCAATGGGGGTGCGCACTGCACACCAGGTCGACCCCAAAGCTCAGCTTGTTGTCTCAACATCCCACTCAGCTCAGGACAATGGCTACACCAGTGGAGAAGACTCAGCTGCTTTAGATTCCATGAGTCTTGGCTCTCAGGCTGAGTCAAGCGAGCTCAAAGGGCTCACAACAGACTCAGATGTGTTGAGTGCGCCGAGGATGGTGGAGGGGTCAGGTGGGGCGGGGGAGAGACCCCTGGGGGGGCTGGAGCAGGCGGTGCTGCTAGGGTTTGCGCAGCAGGTCAAGAAGGGCACCTCAGCAGATGAGCTACAGGTATGGGTTTCAAAATTTGATGTAAAGCTTTTACAAGTTTAATTGGGTTTGCCTATAATAAAAGTATATTTGCACGCATGGCAGATGACACCATATATGGAGGCACTCCTTCGGCAGCCGCGCAGCTGGTCCTGTCATCAGAGCCTCGGCAAAGCTAATGTTAGGCCCATTATTGTGAGTTCTTTTCATACATGTCGTGGAGCCTGCGCACTGAGACCTGCCCTCTGTCTCTCCCCTTTTCATAATCAAAGTAAACAAAATATAAGTGATTACATAAATATTTTCAAAAATCGATGTAAACTTTATACAATCTTAGTTGTTTTTTCCCTCACTTATACCAAAAACTTATTTGCAGGCGTGGCAGATGGCCCCATACGTGGAGGCAGTCCTGCGGCAGCCGCGCAGCCATCCTGTCATCAGAGCCTCAGCAAAGCTGCTCCAGGCTCGCCACGAGCGCACTCGCACTCGCACCCTCGAGCGCTCCCTCATGCACCTTCAGCAGCTGGCTGAAGCCCCAAGCCAACCCCGACCACCCGCCATGGCCCGCCTCAGGTGGGGTGATTGACGATCTCCATGCCTGGTTTGTTTGATCTGTGCCCAGCAAGTCATCCTGTTGTAGGAATGCCTACAGGACATAACAAGAAAAAGGGGGGGGAATCCATGCTTTGCAGCGATCATGATGGTCTGATACCAGTCCTCATGTGGTTCTCAGTTGGTGTCTTCAGTATGAAATTGACGTTTTGGTGGAAACATTGATTTCTATACAGGCATACACATACACACTTGCTGTGTCACCAGCCAATGTTAGTCATTTGTAAGATTGCCATGCATGCGTCCATGCAGCTCGTGCTGTTGTCAGTCTAGCATTTGCTGCAGCAATGCATTTGTTGCTGTCTCAGAACCAATGAGTCTGGCTAGAAGAATTGCTGCTCTGCAAGCATTGATCAACAACAGGCACAAGGCTGCTTGGCAACCTTGAGTGTCACAATCCCTTTGAGTCCTGATGTGACTATACTACTACGGTGCTATACTATACTATACTATACTATACTATACTATACTATACTATACTATACTATACTATACTATACTATACTATACTATACTATACTATACTATACTATACTATACTATACTATACTATGTGACTATACCATGGGACTATAAAACTGTTACACTGATGTACTATACGATTGTTACACTGCAGTGCACCCGTGTGTCTGACTTTTGACAGTCCGGCTGACAATGTCAGAGCTGTCCTGCAGGCATGCCTTTGGGGTCTTGTTTCCCTTGAGGGCAGCTCTGAGGAAGGAGCTGGGGGAGCAGCTGTTGAGCACGGGTCTGGTTGGGGCCGCTATGGGGCTGTTTGAGGAAGAAGAGTTGTGGGACTCCCTCATCATCTGCTACCGCCTGCTGCAGAAGCTGCCACAGGCACAGCAGCTGGTGCAAGCCAGATTACAGGTGTGCTACCTGTATGTTACTGTATGTTACCCGTATATTGCTTGTGTGTTACCTGTATGCTGTGCTCTGGTACAGAAGCTGCCACAGGCACAGCAACAGGTGCAAGCCAAGTAATAGCTAACAAGAGCTTATATGAATGGTGACATAGGTTTACTAACACAGCATCTGCTTACATATGTTTTGGTGCTTTTTGCTCATTAAGTACTTTAAACCCTAGGGTGTGGAGCCTGTGGTGACTTGTCACACATCCTTGCCTAAAAGCTCAGGTGAAGATGATGTGCAACAGAACTAAGCTGGGCACAGTGCTTCACAAATCTGCAGCTCCTGTTGTAGATCATGAGCACAAGGACTCTCAATAACATAAAGAGTCTGGACCAAACAAACACTGAAAAGCACCGTCCTCACATGATGCTTGATAAAATCAGCTGCATTGAACAACGCTTTGTGGAACAACGCTCTGTGGGCAAGCCCGGCTGTCTCATCATGTGTCTGCAAGACTTGTGTTCACGCCCCTTTTGTTGGCAGGTATGCCGTATACTGCATACGCACCATACACTGACTCACCAACTGGGCTCTCTTCCTCAACGTTTACAATGTGTCTCTTCATACCTTTCAAACTTTTGACATGCAAAATTGACATCTCTACCGGTCACACCAGGGAATGTGTCAATGCCATGTGCCATGTGCCATGTGCCATGTGCACCAGAGACACAGATCTGGAGATTTAGCACAAAAAGCAGCTCTGGATTTTGAATTCAAAGAGGGCTTTCTTTGTGCAGGTCACGCCAGATGATGCCTCATTGCTGTGTGCTTTGGGCGACATCACCCTGGACGACAAGCACTACCAGGAAGCGTGGGACATGTCCAAGGGCCGTAGCACCCGAGCACAGAGATCACTTGCACGCTCTGCCCAGCGGCAGCAACACTGGGAAGAGGTGGGGAACTTCACTTGTGCTGTTGCTGATGACCACTCATGGCCTGCTGTTCAAAAGGACCAAATCAGATGTTCATTAGCTGAGCAAATTACCGATTGCAGACAGTCCAGATCCTCCCTTTCCCTGTTCTGCAACCCAAGGCCCATCAGAAGGCTTCAGAACGCCAACTAGCAAAGCTGTACAGTCACGAAGTGCTAGTACCCTGCCGTGTGGCTGACGTACGCCAAAAGCATGAAGTTGGCTGAACTCCAACTTCATGCTTTTGGTGTATGGCAAGCATATGCCTGCAACTGGAACCTCACACTGCACATGCTGCATGTGGGATCATTTGCATGCTCTGCGTGAATGCACTAGCACTGGAGGTGAGAATGCAAGAAATGCCAGGTAGGAGCTCATGTTGAGCATTGTGGCGGTACCTCAGCTGTTGCTTACACTCTACCAGTATCTCCTCAAACTGTGACGAGTGCTTGACACAGAATTTGGTTACACTTTGTAGTCGCTAGCAAGCCCGCCTGGGTCATCTCTGTTTATATTATGATATTTGTCATGATATGTGTACCAGATGCTGCACTATAAGACGCGTGTCACCCTTGGCGTCGAGCAAGAACTGTGTGGATGAATGAGCAAGATGCTGTTGGTGAGCATTGCCTGTCATCTGTGGCAAGTCTTTCACTAAGCTGGTCATAGTCACCTTTTGTTCTCCCACCCCATCCACCCCCGGCACTCCTCATTGCCCCACGCCCCCCCCCTGGACCGCCTCGGGTCCAACCAACAGCATCGTGCCTTGTGCTGTTCATTGAGTCAAGGCAGGAAGTTCCTGATGCATCTTGTACCCGCAACAGGATGTGCTGACAATCATTCTTGGTTTGCAGGCTGAGGGGCACTGGGAGAAGGCCTTGGGGCTGAACCCCTTGTTCCCTCAGGGCTGGTTTGCCATGGGCTATTGTTGCATGAAGACTCACCATACTCAGAGGGCCCTTGAGGTGAGTCTCACATGCCTTGCCATCACAACTGCAGGTGCCTTCGTTCACTTTTAGTCGTGCCCTCGTTTATCCTTAGTCGTCCACTTTTAGTCGTTCACCCTTAGTCATTCACACTTGGTCATTCGCTCTTAGTCATTCACCCCATAGGACGGTTTGCTACGATATGCTATGGCTGTGGTTCATTGCGTGTAATTTGATGCAGTCTGCAAGCTGATTCAAAAACAGTACACACACAGACACACTGTAGACAAAATACCATCAGCACCAGTCAATGGAGGTTCAATTATTTGGATCGAATATTTGGATCGAATATTTGAATCATGTGGTTGTGCTGGTGGGAACACCCACAAGCCTGTTATAGGCATTTGGTTTGATGATGCAGCAGCCTTCCACTCACACTGTGTCACACACTGTGTCACACACTGAGATACACAGCCCAGAGACAAGCTTGGATGAAGTCATCTGATCACAAGAAACGAGTGCATTCACGTATCAGTGGGTGCATTTTCAGCCTTTCACTCACATTCATGCATCAGTTGGTGCATTCTCAACCTTTCACACTTTGCATAATGCAGGCCTTCACGCGATGCGCACAACAAGAGCCGGACAACGGAGAAGCCTGGAACAACATCGCTGCCATACATTTGCAGCTGCAGCATGCGCCAGAGGCCTTCTCAGCGCTCAGTGAGGCTGTGAAGTACAAGAGGGACAGCTGGCAGACCTGGGCCAACTATGGGCAAGCTGCTGCCCAGACTGGCAACAACCTGCCTGCTGCAAGAGCTGTCCAAAAGGCAAGCTTTCTGCCCATTGACTTGAGTGATTGTGCCTTTCGACTTGCCTTACAGCTGTTTTGGGGCCAAGTACAAGAGTCACAGCTGGCAAAGGTTGGGTCATCTATAGGGAAGCAATTGCCCAGATTGGGCAATGACTTGCCTTACACTGGCTGTCTGAAAGGCAGGCTTGCACACACTGTTAGCCTGGTCACCTATTGTTCCAGGACTACAGCCTAAATAGACCTGTCATGCACTCACTTGAGGAGCTGGCAAGCTTTAATGACCTGCAGGCTCTTTGAAGGCAGATCAGAAGGCATTTTGAAGCTGCCCCAAGGCAGGTCTGTTCTGCCCGTTGACCACCCTTGTGAGCCCTGCTACACCTGTTCAGGCAGGCAACAAAGTGCCTGCTGCTGAGGCCATTCCAAAAGCAGAAAGTCTCTGCTCATCCAGCCTGTGCTCGTGTCCAAGGGCGCAGCGACATTGGCACTTCAAAACCTGAAGGATGCTGGGCAAAGCAATTGCAACTGACTGGAAGCACTCTTGGGGCGGGTTCTAGGATTGAGTAATTGTCGTCTAGCCATGATATCAGCAACCTACAGTTCCTCAGATGCCTTATCTAGTTGTCTGGAAGAAAGACAATCTACTGCAGGCATAGCAATATGACACAGCCGCAGGCAAAATAAAGTGCAAGCCTCATTTCCCCAGAGCCTACTCAAATATTGACACAGCCATCCAACCATACCTTTCTGGTGCTTCATCCTCCTCTCTTGCTCCTCCTCTCTTGCTCCTCCTCTCTTCTTCCTCCTCTCTTCTTCCTCCTCTCTTCTTCCTCCTCTCTTCATCCTCCTCTCTTCTTCCTCCTCCTGCCATCTGTGCTCCTTCTGCTCCATGCCATTCGTGCATGCTGTACTGCTTAGGAGCACTTTCACATACTGCAGGTGATGGAATTGACCCAAGGGCAGAGGGTTGAGGTTGAGATTCTGGCCGTCTTAGTACAACAGATGCAGAACAGGCGGCAAGAGCATGGCATGCATGGCTCTGACACACCAGGTACACCACCCACTGCATGCGCTGCCTCCTTGAAAGACACCATTTGCTGCTTCTTGTGACAGTGCATCAGCAAGGGCATGTGAGCAGCGTCAGCATGCATGGCTCTGACACACCAGGTACACCACCCAAGGCTGTTGCATGCGCTGGTTCATGCCCTGCCTCCTAGAACGGCATCCTTTGCTGCTTTTTCTTTGAGTACCCCAGCAGGCGTGAGCAAGCCGCAGCAGCGTCAGTACAGCGCAGGGATGGAGGATGGAAAAGTCTGTGAGGTTGCTTGGAAAGTGGACAGGCAGTAGGCAGACAGCAGACAAAGAGTAGACGGACAGTAGACAAAGAGTAGACGGATAGTAGACAAAGAGTAGATAGCAGACAGTAGACAGCAGACAGTACATAGGCCCCGCATGTAGATTGGTGCTGCTCTACACAGCATGATGCACTGACTGCAGACAACATGCATACCAGGGTCCTTCCAGACTCTGCATAAATTGCTGTCTGTCCCTACAGAAAGCTGTATGCTTGAGCATTGATTTGGTGTAGGTGCAGATTATGACTATATGATTGTTTAGGGTTTAGGGTATGCTTGAGCATTGATTTGGTGCAGGTGCAGATCATGACTGTATTTAGGGTTCAGGGTTGAGGGTTTGCTTGAGCATTGATTGGGTGCAGGTGCAGATCATGCACAACAGCAGCTGGAACAAGCAGTGGCTGCAGCGCTGAAGGCAGCTTCAGGTGCCCCTGGGTCAACCCCTGCTGTGTGGGGGCTGTACGCCCAGTACTACAGGTGAGGCCATGTCTGCTTAGCCAAGACCAAGTTGTTGCGTGTTAGCTTTGCATTGTGCTTGGTGCATGGTGCACGGCGCATGGTGCATGGCGCATGGCGCATGGCGCATGGCGCATGGCGCATGGCGCATGGTGCATGGTGCATGGTGCATGGTGCATGGTGCATGGTGCATGACGCACGCCGCATGGTGCATGGCGCATGGCAGCAAGCCTCCTGCTTGAATCAGCACAGCATTGGGCAGCTGCATCAGCCCTATTGCGTGCAGTCCAAGCAAAGTGTGGACTCAGGCTGAAGTTCATGCAGCAATGCAGCTAGTGCACTTGCCTGATCCGTACATGTGACTTGAGTCCAGCTCAGCACATGACTGCCCCCCCTCCCTCCCCCCCTGCTAAACCACAGCAGCCATTGACAATGGACCAGGAGGCACTGGGCGTGACTGCCAGTTGTCACTCGAGTCATGTAACAGTGTGAAATGGTGCTAAGTCCTGAAGTGGTCATTGTTTGCCTCAGGAGTATGGGTTTCCAAGTCAGTGCTAAAGAGGCCCTTTTAAAGCAGATTCGGGGCCTGCAAGGGAGTAGCTGGCAGAAAGACTCTGCCGCTTTTGAGACCTATGCAACGGCATCATTACAGCTGTGTCGACTACATGTGGAAATGGTGTCCAGTGGTCAAGGGACAGCTCAGAACCTTGCATCGGCACGCATGCACTTACGCACCACACTAAAACAAGCTGTGCAGACACAAGCTGAGAGCGAGCTGTACCACCAGATGCAGCAGCTGCTGCAGAAAGTGGAGAGTTTAGAGCAGACAGAAGCAGAAAAGAAACATGCTGAGCTAGGTTGAAGAGTGTGGCTGTTACACAGTAAAGCCAGGCGTATGCCAGGAGTAGCCAGGAGTAGCATATGGCAATGGCTGGGATGATTGATGGTTGAAGTTATCTTGACTTGTAACTCTGGCTGCTCATGCAAGCAGAAAGGTGTGAAGATGCCGTACGATTACAACCGCTTGGCCCTAATCACACCTATCAGACGTGAATCAAGGTGATCTCAGTCAAAACTCTTGCAATGGCCGGCAGCGCTGCTATCAGTTTGATCTAAGCTCAGCCTCAGATTTCTTTACAGCCGACAGCTTGCGATGTGTCAGCACTCAGCCAGCCACAGTTGTAATGCAATACTTCCGACATGCATACGAAACTCATGCATATTTGCCGACATACTTTACATGGACTCTATCATACGTACACACTGATCCCGACAGTTTACCGAGCTTTGCTGACAAGTGCAGTTTCGGGAATTGGTCATCGGATACATACCACTAAGAAAAAACTCTTGCAACCAGTCCAATCAGCTTAGGGACGTGCTTCCGCCCATGGCCTCACGCATGAGCCTGCTTTTCAGCTCTGGAAATGAGCTATGATGGTTCCCAAATAATTCTGAATTAGTACCTGCCCTTTTGTTCACACTGGCGCACTGACCGATCTGCCGGAGCTCGCAAGTTGTGAGAGGTATCAGGCTCCTGCAGTTCCAGGTCTTGTTAGATGGTATGGCTCCTATGGTCCGCTCCTGCAGCTGTACACAGATCCTTTCTACACGGTCACTGCCGCCTTGTTGCAGGAAGGACCGGACAGCATCGTCATTCTGCAGGACACACAAGACATCCAGATTGTGGACAATTTTGCAACACATATGACCATAAGCGTGTCTGCCTCCTTCCTCACAACCATCGAATGGAGTCTTTTGGGCATCGACTACAATTTTCCAATCACACAGTGGCGCACGACCGCAATAAACAAGCTCGTAAAACGATTTCATCTGCTTCCAAGAGATGCTATGCAGTATGGCCAAGTCACTGAGGATGACGAGGGCAACATTTCCCAAACTGTTGATTCACACCAAAAGGTCAGAGATGCCTGTACCTTGACACAACTTTTGTACAGCCGCTCGAACAAGCTATGTACATTGTAGGCAAGTATTGCTTTGCAAGCAGCCAAGGATGTGATGATCACTTTGGGGAAGATTCTCAAGATTCATAGGCGTGCTCCTCTAGAGTACGCAATCTGGTACATGCAGAATCATAAGGAAAGCCAGACGTATTCAGAATACATCACCCGTGTCACCTGCCATCAGATTGCTCACGCCAATTTCATCGCCCCAAATGTGCGGTGGACTCTAGTGCAATTTGGATGTGTATCCTAGCAGTCAGGCAGTTTCTGTTTTTAGGAGTAAAAATTGTGTCCTAGGTTCCAGGGGCCTCCCAGAATTGGACCAAACTGGGAGGAGATCCAAATGCTAGCTGAAAATGCAAAACTTGAACAGTGTTCTGAGAAAGACATCTTAATGCTTATGTTTTGTGCACACATATTGTGCTCAAGGAATCACTGGACCCACTGGTCATGTATCATCAGGTGAGTGGATGCAGTCTACCCTCAATAGTAGACGCATGCTGTCTCAAGCAGCATGTTTGTATGCACTCACTCTTTGCAGTGAGTCCATGATCATCATCTGGTGTGCCCTGAATGTTTGCGAATGCTTTATCAGAAACATCGTACCTATGGTGGTCGTCACCAGCTTATCAGCAGCTTGTTGCTATGCAGGACAATCATTCACACATGGAGTATACAGCACTCAATATGTCTCCATACTACCTGTATGATGCACGCAACAGCAAAAGTAGTGGCACAGGCAGAGGCAGCATAAGCTGAGTGTGGGTGGAATTGATAGCAGTGGTGCCCACTGTCTTCAAGCTGCAACTGACAAGACTCCTCAGGTAGATGCCTCCCACAGTGTAGTGAGTGCTTCAGAGCAAGCAGTTGTACACAGCAGGCACCACGAACGAAGTGTATGCACTCATCATGGGATGAGGATCAGGCTATCTTGTTGTCAACAAGCACTCACACAAGGGAGCCCACAGGCGCTGCTTACCGTAAGCTATGCTGTACATAAACAGTCGCAGCATATACACACAGTACAGACTATGTGACCACTTCACCTGTGATGAAGGTTATTTGCATATATCTATTTCATGAGCTGCCACCTGGTGTGCCCCAGGCAGCAGCACAGGAGTTGGCTCAAGTACTCTCGGGCCAGGAGGACTGCTCATCCTGACACATTCTGCAGAAACTGGCAACCGACTCGCTATTGATGATGGGTTGAGCAAGCTGAATGACTTCAATGAGCCGTACTACTTGACCTACGTTGCTGAAGCTTTGGGCAAGATGATTTCTGACTGTGGTTTGGAATGTGATGGGAAGTTGCTTGCCAGCAGCAGCAAGGTTCTGTCATTTATGAAGGCCATGTAAAAGGGTTTAGTGCAGACTTTGTAAGTGGATCAAACAGTTCAAACTTCAACCTACTCTGAGACAGACGCCATGGTTGCATGCCCACCACATCTCAGTTGATTCTATTGTTAGCAGTTGTTAACCCTCACCTGTACCCACTGGTAATTGCGTAATTATCTGGCTCTGCCAAACATATGAAAGCACCTGGTGGCGACAGCAAAACACATAGGTCTGAAGCCCATAGCTTTTGTACATATTGTGCGCAATCAAAACTTTGACAGTGTTTCTTGGAATAATTTGCAGCATGGCTGTTGATGAGCATGAAGACCATAAAACTCCATTACGCTCTATATATCAACTCAACTTCTCAAATGCAAATGGAGACCTAGTTCAGGCCTAGATTCTGACTTCAAGCTGAGGCCTCTGACAGTCTACAGCTGCAATTGGCTCAATGACAGGCCCAAGAAAATTGCAGCAGTGAAGCACAATGGTTGCAGCCAGCAGCCTGCCTCATACAGGAATTACAGACTGAGCATGCAATGAATCTAACCAAACAAAGTGTAATCAAAAATGTGGAATGTTTTGAGCATGCTTGCAAACAGCTTAGGTGCAGATCTGTGAGCAGTCTTCTGCCCTGCTCCAGTATGCTGCGCTGCAGCGCTTGCCTCATTTATGAAGATGGGTGTGTTCATGGTGACCAAGATGTCTGAATCTTTGTCAGGATATCTAAAAACAGCAAGCTGAATCTGCAGGGATAAACAGAAAATACACATGTCATACAGAGGGAAGCAAGAAATAAGGTGGCTGCTTACTCATGACAAATACAGATGTGACAGAGACAAACATGTACCTTGATCCGATCATGCATGCAACAGTTTTGCAGATCTGAACATACCTGAATGTCATTGGCTGTATGAACTTCTTGTCTGCCTTTTGCAACTGACTGAAGGCCAGTGACTATTGCTTTCAGAGCTTGACCAGCAGTTTCTGGTGTTTCTTCTGTTGCTGCAGCAGTCATTGGCACTCTTGGATGCCTGTTACATAGTCACAAGTCAAGCATCACTCAAGAACACAAAGAGATGAACTGTTGGCATGTGACACGCACAGATGAGATACTGGTGAAAGCCGGACAGCTGTGCTGAGCGCGCTCGTAGTAACTGCAAACACGCACTTGGACATCTGATATTTTGTATCTGGGAACTTGCAGCTTGATTGTGCTCAGCCATATCATTGAAATACAATTTGCAGCAGTGTTGGTCTGGGACTGGCTGGTGTTCCTGCATGTCAGACGTATTTACGCACTGCTACATAGTTTCCGCTGCGACCAGGATATTTCTGATACAACAGCTATTCTTACTACTATTTCCAGTATAACGGATTGGTCCAAAGTGGCGTCCGTCCAAACCTGCACAATAGGTCAAGGGCCGTTGAGTGTCAATTTAGTGCTGGGACGCAACGCTCGAGTGTACCTCTTGGTGATCAGGCACAGGCCGATAATCGCTAACATCCACAAACCGCTGTGGTAGGTTCATCTCTATCGCTCCCCCAAATAAGGCCCGTGTGATCATTTGCTCGTCGAGCATGACCTGAAAGTAGCTTTACGAGCTTGATCGCGTATGAAAGTATCAGATGGGATCAAGCTACCGCTCCCAATTGATTCATCAACGCGCGCGATCTGTCGGCCAAATTTTCCACGCATCTGGGCTTCAGAGGCTGTTCAAGTTCTGGACTAAAGTTTCAGTCAGAAGAAGAAGAAGAAGAAGAAGAAGATCATGCATCTCAATCGAAAGTGATCATGGCAGGCACAGGATGCAAACTCAGGGTTGCCAAATCTAATGGGCAGTCCTGCAGACCTGCTGAAGCAAGCTGCTGCAGAGCTCCTTTGCAATCTGATCAGCAATTGCTTCCTTGACAGCCTTTCCAAGGACTGTTAATAACTAAATAAGTTATGGTGACAGGAAGGGTGTCAACAGACGCCTATGGACTTCATTCTGGCAATGGCAATTTCATGATGTGAGCAAAGGCTTTGCACATGCACTGGACAAAAGACTGCAAGGGAAGTAGCTGAGAAGGAGGTTGTACACTGGACATCTAAGGGATGAGCATCAGCTGTTCAGTTGTCAGTTTTGCTCACAGAGCAGAGTGTCTTCCTTGCCAAAATCAATGCCAACACTGCACTGCAACGGTGTGCTTGAGCATTGCCATACGAACTCAGCACAGCCAAGAAATTTTGAACAGCTGCATAATCGTAGTGCAACTTTGCATTCAAAGACTGAACTGTCAAGATACACTGTGCATACAGGCAAGCATGGTTTGTTCTCCTCCATGAATGCAGTGGTTTTACATTCCACACACCAGCACATCTAAAGCTAAAGCTGGGGTCTCACAACATCCATGCAGAGCAGGCCACAGCTGCACGTCTGAGCAGGCCAATAGACGCCAAACTTGTGCAAGCCAAAAGGATCTATCGACTTGAATAACACATGTGGCCTTCAAGACAGGCTCGCAAAACTTTGTGACACAAAGCATCTCTACAGTCATATACTGACACAGACACGTGCAGGACAACCAAAAAGCAAAACAATTGATATCAATTGATGTAATGATGTTTCTCTGGATGCCTCACATGTCAAATCTCTCTGTTCAGGTGCTGGCATTTATTAGGCAACACTGCATAAACTTGGCTCATCTGTTGCATCTTCCAACTTCACCCATGCGGAAGCTTTGAAAGTTCTGGGTTCAGGTGTTTCAACTTCATCCATACCAAATCCCAGATACTCCTCCATTGCAGAAGGGTCCAGACACTCTCAAGAAAACGTGAACATCATAGTGGTTGAAGCCACCCTTGTAAGGTTCAGTGACCACAAGCTGCAACTTTTTCAGGCAGCCTGATAAGTCAGAGGGTACAGCTATAGACTGTGTTACCCAGAGAAAGCTGCCGATTCCAGCGAGCTCCCTTGCACAACAATCTGCGCAGGTGCAGCAGCACCGGCTGAAGCTACGGTCCCTGCACTTGGCGCTGGAGCAGGTGCATTGGCAGCTTCTGTCGAACACACCAGATTTGAAGGATTTCTGACTTGGATCTCAAAGGCAAATCTGTAGTCCAAGTACAATGGGGCCTTGTCCACTGGCTGGGGGGACGTGTTGTTGATGACCCAATGCCATAGGAAGGTGTAGATGCCGTCTGTCAGATTGGTGGGAATCTGAACCTGGCCTGAGCAGTGCACTGACAGGTTGTACTTGTTGTCATCCACCAGGCAGGTCAGGTTGTCAGCATAGGACAGGTTGGCTAGGTGATGCTGTTGAAAGACAGCAAGGCTGGGGTCAGTGCTGCTGTTGTAATTTGTTCCTGCGCATTGCAGCAGGCATCATCAGGAAATGAGGCGGTGGTTCTGCCAGGCTTGCACCTCAGCACTCAAGAGGCAAGAGAGCAAGGATCAATTCAGCAAGACAGTCTGGAGAAAGGGTTGGCTTGGCATGGCATGTGATCTTGCAACAACTGGGCTTGATGACACCAGGCTGTACACTTGAGGACACTCACATGCAAGAGTGACTTGGACGTACTAAATCTGTGCATGCCAAATTCCCAAGGAAGGCTGTAGGTCTTGCGTTTACGACCCATGCAGGGGAAATCTTGCTTATCACAGCAATTGCAGTTGTGGCCAAATGCACATATCAGCTGCAAACCACAGCACTGTGTCACACACCTGCATTGATAGTGGCATTTGGGTTGTAGTAGATGTTCAGCTGGGAGCTGCCATCAGCGACAGTGCCATCAGGATCAGCAGTACGGGGCCATGTGAGTGTGATGATCTGGCCAGGAGCAGCCTGAAGCATCTGATAGGCTCCATACGCATTGTACACCTGCTGGTTGTTGGGCAGGGGGGCAGAAGCTGAAGTGCGGTTCTGCAGAACAAAGCAACATAGTGTCAGCACATGCAACAAACACTGCACCCTTGAGTGCATGCATATGCATGCTGCAGGAAAGGCACAGGCGTGCATGTAATCACAGATTTGTGAGATTGCTGGGACAACAATGGTAACAGGTGCCTGACTATTGAACATGTTTGTGCAAAAGTATATGCTGTGCCATGCCACACAGCATGCTCTAATGCCTATGATTTTGCACAAGTCGCGTGCCTTTGATTTGAGCAAGACTCTGAATTTGCTCAGGATTGGCGGTGAGCAAACCGACGGCTTACCTGCAGTGTGGGGTCAACTGCTACATCTGCTTCAGAAGCCAAATTGTTTGCCATGACTGTATTGTTCGTGAAATTGTATGCATTTGCTTGGAAGTTGTAGGCATGACTTGCAGTAGGCAAAATGCTAGCATAATCTCTCATGAAACCTGCATACGCAGAATTTTTCTAAAGCCTGGCGCCCCTTGACAGGCAGTCAAAGTACAAACAGCTATGTCGACACGCACACTGCGCCTGCTGTTCAGTGTATCAGCTAGCAACAGCACTTGTGAGCCGACGTAAGCACACAGAGCTGCAGGTGAAGTACCGTAGCATATGTCCTGCGTGCTGTCGTAGTCAACACAACTCAAGAACGAGTAGGCGTTGGAGGTGGCTGCGAATGATAACACCACCATAACCGTTCTCCACAAAGTCATCTTGAGAAGTGAAGCACAAACGGTGCTGTAGTCCTAGGACAGCAAACCAGGTCTGTGCAGCTATTTGGGTGCAGAGACAAGTCAGCCGCGCGAGGACACCCGGATCGAGCGCGACGTTCCGAAGTTGTTTGCCGACATTACAATTCACGTCGCAGCTCACGCTAACGTCATAGAGTCACGTTGTTGGTCCAGTGACTCATAATCGTCACATGCGTGAACCTTGAAGATAAAGCAAGCCTAATCTAACCTGCAAAACCTAAATGCTCAACTATGCATACCTGATAATAGTGCGGACACGAACGAAAAGGGACTGCTGCAGGTGTAGTCAAGGTTCGACACATTTTGCGCGATTGGGAGGTTGACAGATCAACACAGCAACTTCAGGCAATCGCACATCGTTTTGGAGCTGAAATACCGAGTTGCGTCGCATTGTCACCGGCTGCAACGACGGTGCGACTGTGATCTCAGGCGGAGCTCGCTTGTTGTCGAGCAAGCACGTCGCTCTACGTCCGCGTGTTGCCTGCTCCCGGCTTCAAAGTGTTCTCATATCTTGGATGACCGTGTAGTTTGCGATCAGGGCGTCGGGACGAGCGACAGCTGCGTTGAAAACTCTTGACCTGAGTTACAAGCGCTTGCAAAAGCAATGTCGGTGCAGCAGTAATGGCCACCAATGGTGGTGGTCAGCTACACATCGGCAGAAATGGCCATCAAGGAAGTAGGAATGGAGGCGAGAATCTTGCCAGAATCCTGGGGGAGATGTCCAGGCCTGGCATCAATCTGGAAAGAAGAAGGGACGGTGACAGGTCTCTGCGGGAGTACGTTGAGGCAGAGGCCAGAGACCTGTCAGGGCAGCCGTTCTCAAGGTTTATGACCAGTCTTTATGGCACCATACAAAGCCATATCAGCAGGTGTGTAACATGATATGTATGTTACATCACATATTTTCCCAAATAGATGTGTCATCCTTCCTGTCTGCTCTGCAGTTCTGATCAGAATGAAAGGCTTGGAGGCGTACTGTCCGTGGACGAGCTGATTGATGTCAAGGTAATGCAGCTGCATGTATCTGCATCCTGGATCATCCATACTTTGTCACCCTCTGCGTACTACATCCCTGTATGCTTATGCACCTGCCAAAGCAGCTTCACCAACTCAAAGCAGCATGGTATCAATCTCTCTCTTTGCGTGCAGCTTCTGGGCGAGAATGCTGCAAAGATCAGCAACTTCGCAACCTACTTGCGCAGCGTATTTCGCACAGACACCGACCCTGTCACACTGGAAGTTGCTGCTGCAACTCTGGGTCACCTGGTCCAGACAGGGGGAGCTCTCACTGCTGACGTGGTGGAATATGAGGTGATCACTGCCAAGCCTTGCTTCTCTTGTAGCACTGAACAATCTCTAGTGACAGCTACAGACTACAGCATGCATGACAGCAAAAGTGCATGCTGGTCTTGTTGTTGCATACTGCTGTGAGATACTACATGCAGAGTGTGATAGCTTCTGCGGTCAACAGACATAACTATGGTGTTGATGCACACTCCCATGTTGATCTGATGTTTATGCACAATCGCTGATGCAGTCTTTGCTCGTCAATGTTTGCCGCATACTTTGCAAGGTGCTTAAGCAGCCAGTAGATTGAGTCATGAGACCTGCCTGTCAGGTGACAACAAATCCAAATGCAGTGCACATACACAATATCTGTACACATGATTGTGCGCCGCAACATGAAGAGTGCATGCAGGTCAAACGGTCTCTGGACTGGTTGAGGGGCGAAAGCCAAGGCAACCGACGCTATGCTGCTGTGCTCATCCTGCGTGAGATGGCAGAGAATGCTCCTGCCGTCTTCAATGTGCATGTGCGAAGCTTTATTGAAATCATCTGGGCCGGTCTCAGAGATGCCAAAGTCATCGTCAGAGAGGCTTCTGTGGCAGCTCTGAGGGTGATTCTGCCCTCTGCTCCCTTGAGAAGTTCACCCTTTGCCTTTCGGCTGTGCCTTCTGTTGCTGTTGCTTTGCCAGTCGAGCCTTCCTACACTGTTACCCATATCAGCATGAGACCTAGCATACATGTATGTTGTGATGTTTGAGTGATGACCTGTAGTCGTAGTAATGGAAGGTTGCAGTCCATAGTCCAAAGCTGCGTTTGGGTGATGATCCTTTTTGGAAGGCTGCAGTCCATAGTTTAAAGCATTTGAAACCATAAACACAACAGCAATCTCTGCACTTTCGCCTCTCATGTTACACGACTCTGCCATAGGCATATGTCGTGAGCCTAGTTTGTGCTTTGTCCTCACCATGAGGGGGAGAAAAGATTATGATTTTCAGCGATCGTAATGGGAGCCTCCTGAGGCGGCAGCCCCGAGCTTGTCCTCACCATGAGAAGGGTTTAGGGTTTACAGTTTCTCTCCCACCACTCCCACCAGCTTGGTGTTGTCGCACACCATATACACCTGTGCTTTCAAGCCAGGATGTCTGATGAGTCACAACTGGCTCCACACCCCAGACTGTAAGTTACAAAACGAACTTGAGCTTGTTTGTGATTTGGCAGGCGTGCCTGAGGTTGGTGGAGAAGCGTGAGACCCGGTACAGGGTGCAGTGGTACTATCGCCTCTTTGAGGAGACTCAGAGGGGTCTGACTTGGGGTACCTCTGTGGAGGTGGTGCATGGCTCCCTGCTGGCCCTTGGAGAGCTGCTACGCCACACAGGCAAGTTACCTGTGGTGGTACCGGTGGTGTAATAGCATGTTTGGCAAGTGTGTATGCGATACAGAGCGTTTGGCCTGTATAGAACATCCCATCTATGACTGTGAGCGCAAGTGTGACTGTGGCTTTTGACTTTCCTGTGTGCAGATTGAGAAACTTGTACACATGGGGACGTCATGAGCCACACGGCCTAACACTAGGCAATGCCATTCTGTGACTGATCCCCCTTGTGTGCACAGGTGAATTTATGCTGGCAAGATATCGCGAGGTAGTGGAGACCGTGCTGCGCTTCAGAGAGAGCAAGGAGAGGCTCATCCGGCGTGCAGTCATTTCTCTGCTGCCCCGCCTCGCAGCTTTTGCCCCCGAGCGCTTTGCTGCCACCTACCTGAAGCAATGCACCAACTACCTGCTGTCTGTGCTCAAGTTCCCATCTGAGAGGGGTGCAGGTGGGTCTCTTCACCACATGCCTTTGTTGAAGGCTGTGCCTGCTGGGTACTGCACCTTGGGTTTGCAACTGGGCCCTCTTGCCTGTAGCTGTGTGGACAGGAATGTATCTGGACCTTGAAATTGTGGCAGGAAGGGCTCTGTCTCCATCTGTCAGTCTACCTGCGTGCTCTGCCCGCATGTGCTGTGCTGTGCTGTGCTGTGCTGTGCTGTGCTGTGCTGTGCTGTGCTGTGCTGTGCTGTGCTGTGCTGTGCCGTCAGACCAGAATATGATTTCATGCCTGTGTGTTGTGTCATGTCAATGTCATGTCCACAGGCTTCACAGCTCTTGGTGAGATGGCGATGGCACTAGCAAAGGTTGGGGCCCATTCAGTGATGGGACCCCTGCTCCCCCGGGTGGCCGACCAGATCAAAGAGGCCAT
>JAABUK010003306.1_pt1 | contig 27496 bp, 29 predicted proteins | sample 5559141 | NCBI WGS metagenome assembly JAABUK01 (sample SAMN10711869, study PRJNA513367) | rock metagenome | isolation source: Antarctica rocks | place: Antarctica: Victoria Land, Pudding Butte nord | collected 2016-01-03
ACAACACTCTGGAAGACTTCCAGGTGAACGGCGCAGCTGGTGTGCCCACAGTGTTCCTGGGTCTGTTGGATTACATGGCTGCAAACAAGGCAAGGAAGCTGCATTACCTCAAGACTGCAGTGGTGGGGGGTGCTGCCTGCCCACGCAAGATCTTTGATGCCTTTGACAGGTACAGCTTTGTCAAGCGCCTGCCTTCAGCCCATTTCCCTGATGACTTGCTGATCCTGTTACCTGAGGCAATTCTCCCGCCAAAGCTTGCATGTTAGCTAGGTGATTTGTGACTCACATACTTTTGTTCAAGCTGTTGGTCGATGTAGCCTAATTCTTGGCACTTTAACTGGCTTGCTTGTGCCATACAAAGCTGGTGACATGCCTCAGACATGAGTGAGTGAGTGAGTGAGTGAGTGAGTGAGTGAGTGAGTGAGTGAGTGAGTGAGTGAGTGAGTGAGTGAGTGAGTGAGTGAGTGAGTGCGTGGTGAGTGATGGAGCGAGTGAGTGAGTGAGTGGTGAGTGATCGAGCGAGTGAGCGAGTGGGACAGAGTGGACAACTTACTGAATGATGTGGATGGTGTGCAGCATGGGGGTGGATGTGCAGCACTCCTGGGGGATGACAGAGCTGTCCCCAGTAGGAGTCTACAGCACACTCAAGGTCAGCTGCCAGGACTTATGACATGGTGCTGTAGACTGTGTTGTGCACCTAAAACATCTCCACAATGTAAAAATGTGTTTTTACTGTCCGCAGACGTTTCTGACTTTAGATTTCCAGTGTAGGGATGATGTTTCTGAATTAAATTAGACGTTTTGGGATTGGAAAGAGCTTATGAAGGCATATGCTTCTGGGTCCAATTCTGCTCTTGCAAGCATCTACATGGCACCAATGCGCTTGTTGTCACAGAAGCATCCAAGGAATGTTCAAGGCTGCATGAATCTGATTTTGAGTGATCCTGTGCACCAAGCCAACAAGTCGGATGCATATGAGTTATTGAAGACCTGCAGTCTTTCCGCTGCTGCTGAACTTTGTGAATTACATGTGCTATGCATATCAGTTGTAGTGGGTTGCCGATGCATTGCTCCTGCTGATGATGTAAGGGTGCATCTGTCATTGAGCGCCATCAAGACAGGCAAGCAGCTCACCATGATACAGGCAGGCTTGGTGTACATGCACCCAATCTGTCCGTGTGACTCTGCAGGGCAGCCAAGGCAAGTTGGACAAAGAAGAAGAAATGAAGTACAGGATGAGCCAGGGCAGGCCACACCTGTTCACAGATATGCGCATTGTGAATGATGAGGGCAACGAAATGCCTCGGGATGGCAAAGCCACTGGGGAGCTGGAAGTGCGCGGCCCCCATGTGGTCAAGGCCTACTTCAGGGTGAGCTTTTCCAGGAAAGAAAAAGAATAGAAAAGAGACTGAGCCAAAAGGCATCAGTTTTAATGAGAAGCCAAGTGTCATCCCCTGAGGTCTCCCATCTGGGGTGCAATGTATGTTTGCCCCAATTTGACAAATTGTGTGTGCTCTGTTCATGTCAGAAGCCGCACAACACAGCAAGCTTCTGCTTATTGACTCTGGTGACTTCCCTCCTGGAGACATGTGGCGTCATTGAAGTGATTTGTATATTGCAGTTCTGTGTTTTCTCCTTCTTGACTGTCATCTACTTTGATTGATTCTGGTGTATCTTTGGTGGCTGCAGATGCATGTTGCCCCTCATGCAAATCTGGTGTAAATTTTACTGGTTGCTACATGCACTCTGTATATTGTCTGAGCATAGGGTTGAAGCTTGTGTGTGTATAAAGCTGCATCTGCCAACATGTTGATGTCAATCAAGCAATGCTATAGTCAAGCAGCACTGTTCTAGTCCTTCACAGCATGCTCCACTCAACCTTGACCATTTTCCATGCAAAGTTGGATTGCCAAAATGTATCATCTCCTTTGCCTTTGAAGGAGTTCCTAAGCATGCATGCTGCAGACACCAGTCTCATCAGCCTGCGATACTCCTCAGCAAAGGCCATCTCATGGCAATCCTCTGAGCAGCCTCTGTAAGATTTGAGTACCCTTGACATCATGCACAATGAGACTGCAATGAGACATGCACAATGAGACTGCAACGAGACTTGGACAATGAGACTTGCTGCTTGTGTTTGCAGCACAAAGACAGCAGTGCAGTGGACGCAGACAACTGGTTCAAGACAGGAGACGTTGCCAGCATTGATCCACTGGGCTTCATGCGCATCACAGACCGCAGCAAAGATGTCATCAAGTCTGGTGGCGAGTGGATTTCCTCCATCGACATTGAAAATGCTGCAATGTCTCACGAACATGTAAGCATCCCAAAGCATCCCATCAGCACAGCGAGTATTCCTTCACGTACGATTTTCTCCATTGACATTGAGCATGCTGCAATGTTCACAAACATGTAAGTACTCCATTAGCTCAGCGATTATGCCCACACATATGCTGCTGGCTTACTGGCCAAAACATTATGATTCACATGAGGGAACTTCAAAGCTATTTCAATGGAATGAGCTACTTCAAACCATTTCAATGAGCCATGCGCTACTTCAAAACTATTTCAATGCAATGGGCTACTCAAATTGATCAGTGCACATTGAACGACATAAATGGATGCATACAAATGGATGCATACACCTTTACAGACCAAAGGTATGTCACCGTCAGCCGTTCGGTGAAGAAGAAAATCATTCTCTCTGAAACAATGCGCTTTGGTGTGAGTTAAGCTGGTGTGCATTGCAGGTGATGGAAGCTGCTGTGATTGCCGTTCCCCACCCAAAGTGGACTGAACGGCCCTTGCTCGTTGTGGTTTCTGCACCTGACTCTAATCTGTCTAGGGACAAGATGCTGAGCTTCCTTCAGGTGAGATCTGATGCTGCAGCACATTATTTACGCACAAATCAGGATCTTCAGAAAATGTAAGCAAAACAACTTTTGATTAATGGTATAATTTTGTGACGCCCCCTCCCTTGCAATGAATCATCAATGCCAATTGGTCCTATATTGCAATATGCAAGCAACAGAGCATGGCACCTTGCGGCTCAAGTTTGTAAGTTGTTGTATTACATTTTGATTGGGAGATGCATATGAAATGCATATGCAGGGCAAAATTGCAGATTGGTGGATTCCTGATGATGTTGCTTTTGTAAAAGAGATTCCTCACACAGCGACAGGCAAGGTGTACAAGCTCAAGCTACGACAGCAGTTCAAGGATTTCAGATTTGGTGGCAGCAAGCTATGAGGCACGTACAGATAAACACTCTTTTTGGACCCAACATGCCATATTAGGTTTACAGTCAAAGCGTTATATATACATGAACGAAAGTAGATACAAATATTGATCGTCATGCAGTAAGAATGGGATGAAGACATGACCCCAATCTTCTCATATGAGATCAATGAGATTGTGCTATTTTGTCCTGATCATTGTAAACGCTCATGCAGCATACATGTGGCAGCTACTAAGCAAGACACTCTTGGCCGAGTTCACATGCATACCATGGAATCTGATGCAACATGTCTTGTCCTGATGAACTTGTTTCTCACTTTGTTCAAAAACAGATATTAGGATGCATCTACAAGCATCTGATCTTGCACTGTAGAAAAACGATTGTTCCAGCGTTATAAACCCTGAACACTCATGCATCGTTATTTACAGTACCCTCTTCTGCAAAGACATCAAGGTTGCAATATGTGTGATAACATCGCTAGGTAAATTCACAACATGACGTGACAATTCTGTTGGCATAGCAACGTGGTCCATGTTTCCACGTTTATGCTTGACGCAAATCAAAAACAGCAATTGGATCTGCAAAGTTGCTAGGTGATAAGGGATGGGACAACCATTCACCAATGCCCATACCATCGCTCCATTGTTTTTTACTGGAACACAGACCATGTGATCCCAAGGACACGGAGGGTCCTGGCTTCTGAGCCATTTGAGGACTTCCAGATGACCGCCGGCAGCAGCAATACGACACACAGACGAATCCCAAGGACAGGGTGGCTCAGCGCTTCTAACCCACTGGAGAATTTCCAAATGACACCCTAAAGCAGCACCAGCACATGTTTGGTCATCCCACGGACAAGGAGGGTCTTGGCTTCTGAGCCATTGGAGGACTTCTATCTGCCCCTGTGCAGCAGCACCAGCACATACATGGTTATCCCATGGACAAGGGGGATCCTGGCTTCTGAGCCACTGAAGGACTTTCAGCTGACCGTTCTCAGCTGCGTCAAAACATGTCAACTCGTCCCATGGACAGGGGGGGTCCTGGCTTCTGAGCCATTGGAGGATTTCCAGATGACCGTTCTCAGCTGCACCAGCACATGTGCACAACCCCCATGGACAAGGGGGGTCCTGGCTTCTGGCCCATTGGAGGACTTCCAGAAACCCGGCAACAGCCGCCATATCACATGTGATGTCATCCCATGGACAGGGGGGGTCCTGGCTTCTGAGCCACTGCAGGACTTCCAGATGCCCGTGTCTAGCGGCTTCAAAACACACAAGCTCATCCCAAGGACAGGGAGGGTCCTGACTTCTGAGCCACTGGAGAACTTGCAGGTGCCCTTCCTTAGCAGCAACACAACAGAACGATGGACCCCAATGACCAGAGTGGTCCTGGCTTCTGAGCCATTTCAGGACTTCCAGCTGCCCGTTCTCAGCAGCAACATCCCATGAAAGCTCATCCCATGGACAGGGGGGTTCCTGATTTCTGAGCCACTGCAGGACTTCCAGCTGACCGTTCATAGCAGCAACAGCACATGTCGCCTTGTGCCATGGACAGGGTGGGTCCTGGCTTCTGAGCCGCTGCAGGACTTCCAGCTGACCATTCTTAGCCGCTACACATGTCATCTCATGCAGTGGACAGAGAGGGTTCTGTCTCCTGTTATACAGTCTTCTGAGCCGTTGCATGACTTGGAGCTGTGTTTTCGCAGCCGCAGCAATACACTTCAATGTGCCAGCTGCCAGCGCTGATTGCCTGATGGGATCTGCAGATTAAATGACTATTATCAGCAGGCATGTGCAGATGTAAGTCAAAAGTGAATAGACTGTAGGAGAGGTCCAATCACCTTCTTCAGCGGGTATTGAGCTGCATGATCAGCAGGCCTTCGATTCTTCGACGTCTCGTCTAGCTTGGACCACCTTACAAGCATCCGGCATGCTTTGGAATTGTACCGGCAGTGACACTGGCGGCTGTTATGCCAAAGGCAGCATCTGGCATGCCCAGTCTCCTCCTTCCATCAGGTACGCAAATCTCAATATCGTATGTTGTACGTGAGCACGTTTTGCGTGTGAGGAGACGCAGGCCGTTCCGTGCAGTCCATAAACGCACAATAACGCGAGATCCAAGGAAACGCACAATAACGCGCAGCAAAGGCACGCCACTCTGCGCGGGAGGGTCAAGAATTCATCGAAATTGACATCTGTTGCCATGCGGAACTGTTTGCAGAGGCTCTGAGCAGCCCTTGTCGTCCAAGACCGTGACTGATCATGGACGATTTTTCGCTAGAAGACCTGCAGGCAGCTCTGCAATCGGCGCAACAAGAGAAATCAACAGTGTGCTCTCATCCTATGTTGCGACCAGCAGCATGTGTCTGTCAAAACAGCTACAGCTTGACGCACAATATTGCATCGTGTGGCCTGCTTGAATGCCTGCAACACGCTAAATCTAGCCAAATTTATATGGCCAATTTGCAAACTGTAGGCCAAGCTCTCGGACAGGAACGTAGTTGAGCTCGTGAACAAGCTGCAAGAATGCGGTCTTTTGGGGGAGGATTTGCTGCATAGCGTCAATGGACGTGAGTATGTCACAGCTGCGCACTTGAAAACAGAAGTTACGGATGCAGTCAATGGAGCAGGTGGCAGGATAGCAGTGGTGAGGACATGCTTGCTCTTATATTGTAAAAGTCGAAACTGCAAACAGCTCTGACAACTTGAAGTCACAGGTGCATGGCGCAGGACAACTTGACCTGCTGTTGTGTAGGTGAATTTGCCTGCTCAGCTTGCAGTGGACCTGCTTCATTGTGAGCGTGCGGCGCAACAGGCAGTGGCTGAAAGCAATGGCCAACTGCGAGTTGTACAGGGAGAGCTCATCACCGTGGACTATTTTGACAACTTGGCAGCAGAAATTGACGAAATCCTGCAGGTATATCATAGCAAACTTGGGTCAAGACAAGCGCTCTGCCTCATCATGATTCTGCCATGAACCTCTCTCTGAATTCGTTTAGGCGTGCATGTCTGGGCCAGCTGCCCTTTTGCAAATGTGTGTGTGTACAACATGTTATCACACAGCCATAGCAGGCATGTCTGTTGTAGTCCACATGCAGTGGACAGAATGCTCAAGCAAAGCAAAGCTAAGCAAAACACCTTATGTCCTACAAAGTTTCACAGAAATGCTGTGAGATGACAGGCAGGCGGAGTGATCCCGCTGGGCGACCTGGCAGCCCAGTTTGCACTGGGATCAGAGCTGTTGATGTCTGTTGTGACCCCGCGAATGAACAAGACTGTTCATGGCCGACTTGAGGGAGGCTTGCTTTACACATCAGCCTACATAGCGCGTATCAAAGCTCAGGTATGGATCATGCATGCCACACAGGCACCTTGCAGCCATGCCCTGGTTATCCTGTCTGTGTCTGCCATGTGCACTGCCACCCTGCTATGTTGCTGCATTTCCAGCTTGCCATAACACAATGCAACACAGCTTTTGAACTTGCTGTCACAGCGCATTTTGTTCTGGGCAGCAAGCTTCTTGGTGCATGCAACATATACTGCTGGTCTGCATCTAGCAGTGCCCAACAGTTCTGCGCTGTGCTGTGCTATGCTGTGCTGTGCTGTGCTGTGCTGTGCTGTGCTGTGCTGTGCTGTGCTGTGCTGTGCTGTGCTGTGCTGTGCTGTGCTGTGCTGTGCTGTGCTGGAGCGTGTTTAGACTGTTTGAATGATGGAGCAGGGCTCTTGTTCAAGGGCGTCTCAAGCCAAGCAGATCAGCCCGTCCCATAATTGATGCTACTTGCAGATACGAGGAGCCCTGCGTGGTGCTTCCACCCCAGTCAATGTGCCACACCTGCTGAAGAGGATCCAGCTAGATGGCTTAACAACCGGCAGCAACATTGCCAGCAACATCATAGAGGAGCTGGTGTCTGAGGGGGCCATCAGGGGGGTTCTCAGGGGTGGGGGGTCAAGCTGGACCCCAACCATCTATGCCAAGTCGCAGCAGGAGTCTGTCAGGCGCTTCTATGAGCAGAACAGCTACATTGGGTATGTTTTGCTACTGATCTTTGCCTAGCATCCAGATCATCTGGCCTGATGCACAGCTCAGCAGCCAAATGCTTCCCATCATAGTTGTATAGCCAATTGTGCATGTTGTTAATAACAATTGCACTGAGACCAAGTAGCTATGAAGCTAACATTGCTTTGGTAGTTATGTGTGCACCATCCTGCTCACTGCAACTTGCCACTGCAGACCACCACATACATGCAGTCCCTTCCCAGCCATTGATCCAGGCAAACCTGGTGCATTCAAACCTCAAACTATAATTAACACGCTAGAACCACACTGCTGTGTTGACTCCAGGTATGATACTGTGTCCAAGCTTGGCATATCCTCTGGCAAGCAACATCTACAAACCACTTTCCCAGATGGCATAGCTTTAGAGACTGCCTTTGTGAACTCCACGGTTGTGCATCAGCTGGACGCCTCAGCAGAAGATGCAGCAGCTTCTGGGTCCTGGTGTGACCTGCAGGCTCTGCTGCCTCCTGCACTCACCCATGATGACATCACCCTGCTGCTGGAGCATTGCTCTGTCATGCAGACCTCAGGCAAGCAAGTCATCTTGTGCATCTCGTGCATCACTCTGTCTTGTTGGTGGTTGGTGCTTACGCAGGGAGGCAGGCTTTACTGTGCAGCAGCTGCAGGTCTGCTGGAGGGTGCCTTGTCATGCTGTGCTGCTGACATCATGCAGTGCTGACATCATGCAGTACTTCCATCATGCTACCCATGGCCATTGCTTGTGGCTGTATCACAGCTTTGCTGAGATAGTGCAGCATCAAGACGCATACACCTCCACTGTGTTTGCTCATGCTGTTGACGTGTTGTGACAGCAACCATGCCAAGGAGCACCAGGCAAACAGTTACTTCAGGGTGTCCATGTGCACATGCACAATGCTTGTATATGCAGTATAATCCAACGATGTTCTCTGTTTTGCAGGTCAAGGCAAAACAGTAACAGGAGCTTGCAGTTTGCACGCGGGCACATGCATTGTGAGCGATGTATTTCAGCAGCAGCTGCGTGAGCAAGTTCTGTCAGAAGCTCGTCAAGCAGCTGAAAGTGCACAGCAGCAGCGCAGGGCGTCCACCAAAACAGCTTCTGCCTCTCAGCCCTCGGCCGGTCAACAGAAGTCTAGCAACACCAAGTCAGGTGAGGAAACCATTTCACAGGAAGATTGCATGCAGCCACATCAGGTGCCACAGCCCCATTGGCTGGGTGCATGGTACTGTATGCTTACTCTGGAGGGACTTCTGGCATTGTTGTCCCGCAAACGCCAAGCATTAATGCACAGCAGGCAAAAAGCTGAGCAGACTTGGACAGCAGATACCCAGCCCAGCTTTGCTGTCACATACTGCTTATGCTTTGCAGTGTCAGCAAGCAAGTGCAAAGCTTGCATGTCTGTGAGTACCGTCCTGGCTAGGCCAGGCATGCATTACCAAGTACATGCTGACCCACAAAGATCTGATGCACAGGTGGAAAGGCAGCAGCTGCAGCAGCAGCAGATGACAGCGCAGACGAAGACTGGGATATGTCCAAGAGCAAAGGAGGTATGCACGCCATTGATGTTGCTGGTTTGCCATGGTGCATACAAGGCACTGTGCACGTTGGTTCTGCATTGCATGCAGCTACATCTCAACTTGCATGCTGATTTAGGTGTTAGCCAGGCTGCAACATTCAGTCAGCGTTACATCATTTAACTGTGTGATCTGTGGCTCTGTATGTGTGCGTGTACTCAGTCAGCATCACATTGTTCAAATGTATGCATGTGTGCGTGTCAACCACAATTTTAACTTCAGCTGCTCAGCATCAGCAAACCACAGAGCTGTTGCCCTAAGGGCGACCAGCAGCCTGTCAGCTATGCTGTGCTGCACTCACATTGACAGCCATACTGTTTGACCAATCTGCTTGCCTCACAGGCAAAGGCAAGAAAGGTAGCAAAAAGAAGGCTGCAGGAAAGGGTAAGGGCAGTACATCAGCAGCCCCTGCTGCACCAAAGCAGAGCAGCAAGAATCAGAACCAGATTGATGCTGTACACTCCCCAGAACTGACTGTACATGCACTCACGGACAAGGTGCTCGAATGGCATCCGGACATGGAAGATGCTGGTGAGTATTCTGCGCAGCAACTGTATGCAGGTGTCTGGCATGTTGCCTGTCACTGTGTGCTACATCTGCTGCCGACTTATTGTGACGACGCTTGTGTAGTAGAGAGGCACTTGTCCCTGCAAACATAGCAAGTGTGAGCTGGCGGCTAGCACACGGTCTTGGCATACATGCCAAGCGTTTGATTCTGCAAGGAAGAGATATGGACATGCACTCCTGCATCAAGGAGCTTTGTGATGTGTGCACAGCAAGGGAGACTACGACTCATATTGACAGTGGCTCAAGTGTGTTTTGGCCAGCTATTGCTAAGCTTTGTCAATACAATGCAGGGTCCCATGGCAAGCTGGCACATGCACTTGCGAGCCATCTGCGCCCGGCTGCATTGGCTGAGTTTGACAAGGCTATGGCAGCTGTCTTTGTGGCTGGCGCAGAGGTCAGCACACTGCCTGTCAGCACACTGCCTGTCTGCTGATGCCCTGCTGCCACTCAGTTTAGGTGTCACTGCTGTTGTTCCTACCTTTCTGCCAGTCACTTGAGTGCGATTGGCATCTTCAGCCTTGCAGCAGAAGGCGCTGCTTGCTCTGGGCTTGTTGTCTGCACATTGCCCATGCACACTGTTTGTGCCCTGTGCATACCTCTCTATGCCCTGCGCATACATTGCACCTTGCAAAGAGGCCCTCTGTTTGAAACAAAGATCCCAGATGCTGCTCATTCAATGCATTTCAATCAAGGAAGCTGCCTACCTGACGGCTAGTTGTCTGCATTCACAGTGACTAGCATCTGTCCTGTTGTAGCTTGTCTGAGTCTCACTGCAAGCAACAGACAAGGCTCACTCTCAAGTCTTGACAGAAGTTGCTGAATGGCGTTACTGTGACCACTGTATGACTTCAGCTCCTAGTCTGCTCCTTCAGCCTTTTGACTACGCACTCACAATAGCGTCACATGTTCTAGCCTGCCCAGTACAGCCTTGGCTTTGACTGCTGCACGTTTTGAGCTCTGTTAGTCTGCTCCTTGAGCTTTTTGCTGTTCAAGAGCGTCACATTATCTAGCCTGCCCACTACAGCCTTGGCTCAAATTGCTACCTGACTTCAGCTCCGTTGGTCTCCCCCTCAAGCCTTTTGACTACGCTATGAGCGCTGACAAAGCAAGTCACACACCAGACCTTTTGCGTGGATGCATGTCAGCGGTTCACAACGTTGTGATGAGCAATTGGGTGTATGCAGAGTCGGCGGCGCAGGCGTGATGCGATAGCCCATGCAGCAGAAGACAGCTGGCAGCACTTCCAGTTATACCTCCATGGCTGCCAGGTCTTTGCAGAGGACGAGGCAACCAGTACAGCCCTGCAGCGCCACTTAGTACGCACAACAGCTGCCAGCCTCATGGACTGGCTCCTGCGCTATCAGGTGAGCTCCTTGTACCTCCCTTGACATAGTCAGGGATGGAGTCCGCCTTCTTCACAGTCAGGGATGGACTACGCATTCCCAGTACCGTCTGCTTTGTCAGCTGTCCACCTGGGCATTTGCAGATCATGTACAATCGCTGCACCGTTGTTTGCAAAGCAATCAGGTGTTGTTTGTCGCTTGGCAAACCCACGCAATGATGTCCTCTCTTGCAATGATGTGTGTCTTCATGTAAAAATGAGACATCTACAACAGTGCCCGGGTGTAGAGTGCACTGATGCGTCTGCTGTAGCAGTGAGCTCAGCTGCGCCACTGTGGGTTGCACAGTCCTGCTTGCTTGCTGGTCTAGGATGTGGAGACTCAAGATGAGCAGGTGCCAGGCAGCAGTGGTGGTCAAGACCAAGGCAGGCTGCCTGCTGTCCCCATCCCTGCTCAAGAGCGTCAGCAGCTCATGTCTAGACTTCCACCAGATATTGCTCCAGTGCTGAAAGCAGCTGCTGACAGTCTCAGCAACACAGCAGATGCCCAGGTCAGTGGTCACTCATCATGCTCCCCCTTGCAGCAAGCGCTATGCTGATGGGCATATGCTTGTGTGTACTACGTCTCTGTTGGCACAGCGAGTTGCTGAACCTGCATTGTACAAATGGCAATGCAGCTATGCATTGCTGAAGCTGCACAGTGATTTTCATGTTGACTGCATTTCAAGTTGCTCACAATGGAGATTTCCTGCTGTCTGTCATTACCCTTCCTGTTATAAATCAGACATAGGGCCTCAGTCAAACAGCACACAGCTTTCGTGCACACACAATTGTGCATTCCATGCTGACCATTGCTTCAAGGGTAAGCTGCCTACATTATGTACGTTTTGTATGGCAGCACAGGGGTGCCACATGTCTGTTGCCTTGTAGGATGCTGAGAAGTCCATCCTGGCAGCTGCTGAGTCGCTGGGTATGCGCTTGAAGCCATTGGACAAGAAAGCAGAGAGAGCATTGGTGCAGGTGCAGCTGGACGACCTCACAGCACAGCTTGCTGACCAGACAGATCCAGCTACTGCCCTGTCTCTTGTTGTCCCTGTTCTTGTCATGCAGGTCAGCCCTCTGACCTCCTGACTGCATGTGCATCCTCTGGTGTGAGTTCATGCCATACACCTTGAGGCACAGGACCTTTGTTGCATTCAGCAGGTCACTGATGCTGCAAAGTGCTGTGACCCATTGTGCCATGCACACATGGTGAAGATGCCGTGAAGTGTTTCAGAACATGATGATGTGCTGAGTGACTCTGCGTGACATCTGCATGCAAGGACAAGCACTGAACAGCCGTTGGACAGCCAACACAAGTCGTTTTTTGAAAATGGGTGAATCAACACCCTCTCGTTCAGCTACATCAGCTCAGGCTGCGTTAATGCAATAGTGCTTGTTCAGGAGATACTGTCTTGCTGACAGCATGCAGTTTGAGTGCAGGTTCATGGCAAAGCAGTGACTGTACCAGGAAGGGCTCTTGCAGGCATCATCAGCAACCTGAAGGGCACCCTTGAGCCAGGGGATTTTGATCTCCTGCAGTCCTACCATCAGACAGTTGTGAGTCACTTGCGGGCTGTATCCTCTGACGACAGCAGCAGTCCTGAGGTGGAGGCCATACAAAAACAGCTATTCACCAACTTGCCTTTGTTGAAGGCATTGCATAGGACTGACAAGGTTTCCTGAAAGCAATACATCGTCCAGCACCAGTCAGATACCCCATTGCTTTTGAATGAATGTAGTTCTTTGCCCTCGCAAGCAGCCTTGATCTTGAGTGACACCAGCTTGTCTAGCAGGTCTGCCTAGTACCACGTTTACGCAAGTTGCTCAATGGTGCTTGCAAGCATCAGCGCCATGGTCGCATTTGTTATGAGACCCTGCATGTCAGCTGTGCATGGCAAGCTTTCTCCATGCAGCCTTCATATACCCTTCTGAAGGTGAGTCACATCAGATCAAATCAGGTAAGCAATGGCTGATCAGGAGAGCTGATTCACCATATTGTACAGCTTGGAGCTTAGTAACAATCACCTAATTGGACCGCTCTGCAGAGCTGGCGGACAATCAGCTGGCATTTCCTGTACAGGAAAACACGTGTGCTGCACTCAACACTGGTGACCCTTAATGATGCTAGATCTTGCAGTGCTCAATGTCAAGGTTCTAGCGCAGTGATGAAGGCATCAGATATTGGACAAGAGGGTTCGCGTGCAGAACAGCCGTTCGTGCTGTTGGGGAACACAAAGTCAGATCATCGTCGTTGCAAGGCTCGCAATTTATATTGTCGTGTCTAACGACAGTTGCTGAGGCTTAGACAGACCCTTCGCAGCAGCAGCTTTGCATGCAATAAGCCTTGTCAGCATGTTGGGTGGGTCAGTATGCAAAAACACGCCAGCTATGTCAGATGTACAATAGAATGGGCAGGTCTCAAAAAGCTCACTTGTGTACCCAGCTGGCTTCACAATAGTCATTACAGGGAAGCCTATGCTCAACAACTTGTTCATTTGGAAACTCAAGCAGCCGCCACAAAACAGGAGCTCCAGACCAGCAAGCTCATCACTCAAGCCTTCGTGGCTTTGCTGCCACATGGCCTTGTCCAAGGTTTCCTTCCGCAATCATTGTCCCTTCTGACAAAGGTGGAGATTCAAGAAAGGCCATGGCAAGGTCATGGAAAAAGAAGTACCTTTTCTGGTAAGCCCAAATACCTGACCAACGTGATGCTGCTTTGTTTCCAGCACATGACATTGCTATATCACTGCCGAGTCACAGGCAAGGATGACACATCTGACTCATACGAGCAAGCGTTAAACACTGTCAGTCTGTTCTTCCCATTGCATGTCACTGGGCAAGCAGGTCCAGGTTTACATCTGGAAACACGACCCACTCGCAATTATCTACATGTATTTCATCAAAAACCTGGGGACCTGTGTTCTCGCCCAGAAGGTAGAAAGCTGCTCGGATCACCACCTCATGACAGATAACCAATATGACATCAGCCTGGGCTGCAGCTGTGCTAATGGCAACGTCTTGCAGGAAAGCTGACAATCTCATAGCTACATCTTCCCCGCTTTCGCCACCTGGCTGTGGGTATCTGTACGAATATTTGCCAAACCTTTTGGCTTCTTTTTTGTAAAAGTCTCGAGAAGCTGCATCTGCAAAGTTGGGGATGTTCTGCTCTGCAAGTCTCCGGTCTATGATGTGTCTGTCTGCTAATCCGAGTATGGTGGATGTTTCGATGGCTCTCAGCTTTGGACTTGTGTAGACAATGATACTGCTCGCACTTGCTTGCTTAGGCAGATCAAAGTCAAGATGCAGTTCTTTCTGCATCAGTCTTCTGCACTCTCTGGCCTGTTGGCAGCCTGTCTCAGACAGGGCGACATGGTCGTCATCATATGACTTTAGCAGCCTGCTGTCCGGGCACGCGTTTGCATTTGATTCACCGTGTCGAACTAAGACGAGCTGCTTATGCATAATCTAAGCAACAGACAACAGGTCCCTGCAGTCTTGATGACACACGCGAGGATCACGAGAAGTGAAATGCGATTGGGAGGTCGCTCAAGCGGGTGCATGACCTAGGGAATCATGTGTGCACAACGTTGGAAGTTCAGAAAGCGATAGTGCAGCTCAAAGCACGACTAAAAAGCCCCCCGAGAACGGAATAGCGAAAACCTTACTCACGTGTGAATGTCGCTTTGCCGCTCCCGAACCGCGTCACGGGTGCACATTACGCAAGTGTCAAAAGGGCCCTGATGTATGACTGTTTGCAGCTCAGGATATGACGAGACAGTACCAGGCTTGAGTAGTTAAGTGACCATATGACTCATACGTCACGATCGTCATGTTGGTCACGTGTGAGGGTTTCGTTGCCTTCGAAAGTCATCTGTCTTTAGCCCCGAAGTTTTGAGAGCTTGACGACGAGCCCTCCCGCTCTGAGTCAATTCGACCGAATTGATTACAGCGCGACCCGCGGCAGAGGCAATGATCCAGACGGTTGAACTGCCTCGTTGAACACGCCGGTGAGTCTTGGGATTGCAGTACTGATTTTTTCAAGGAACTTCTGATGTCACAAGGACGAGATGTACAGCGAGGCACTGAATGCACTCAAATGCTATGATTATAAGTCAGCAAAGAAAGCGTGACCCAACGAAATTAACCACACTTTTAAAACGTAAATTTACGGATTCATACCTAAGAAATTTCTAAAACCCATTGTTACCACAGCAGCAGGAGTCGATCAGGTAAGCAGGACAGGGGACATGTAGACTCAACTCAGGAAGGTGCAGGAGAGGCTGTAAAAAGCTTCTGGCACAGAAGGGGTGGGACAGGATTAGTAAATGTCGCCTGCCCGGGAACTGTTAACTGCCCCCGTGAATGGGTATTTAGGTCAGATTTTCGTCATCCGACCTGGGAACTGCGTTGCAGGACCAAGCGAACTGGTCCGGCTGGCACTTCAAGACTGCAGGTGAGCCACTTCCACATCGTCAGACAACGTATGCGTTGTGTAGAGTCTGTACGGTGTTCACGGCATGTACATGCCGATTTTCCCGTTTGCCCCATAAGGATGCGAGGTTGTTCCGTGCAAGCGCCTGCGTAATATCTGAACATGTTGCAGGTGGTGCATCGGAGTGTCGCAGTATTTTAGGGCCGACGGCCGCAAACATTGCCAACGTTGGAAGCTTCAAGTCTTGACCTAACTATTTCGCTGGCCATCGTCTCGACATTTGATCAGGTAAATAAGCTTGCAATGATCTGTGCATGAACCTGCGTTTGATGCGCTGCGTCATGCGTGATTGCAGTATTGCGCGTCACGGCTTCCGCGTGTCATATGCTCATAATCATATGAGTGCATGCGCATGCGCATTCCCGTCCTTGCGTGGTACGCTCAAGCTTGCGAGGTTGGCACGGAGCCCAATGCATCGAACTGTTTAGCAGTTCTTTTGTGTTTTCTACGCCGCTTGCGGCGCGTCTACAGCGAGTCTGACCTTCACATCGAACATGGCATTGAACATGGCCAGGTTTGCACAGCTTTCAGAGCATATCTATAAGTACGATAGCGTCACGCCGATAAGCCCTATAGCTTCAATACCATGTGCCCTGTTGCTTGCTTGTTGGATATGAATGCTCATTCACCTGATCCTACAAAGAAACTTCCCTGTTCAAGCTTGTTTGTGCCATATTTGAGCACATCATGCTATATGCAGGAACATGTCCACCATGTCAGAAGATGGGCTGTCATCAGATACAGAGACATTGGCATTGTGGGGCCACTTCCAGAACGCCTTGGAAGAGCTTGGGCAAGACCGATCTCAAATTGGTTTCCTTGACGTAGCTGTCTTTGGAGCCCAAAGCTCTGGCAAGAGCTCTTTGCTGTCCACATTGTGTGGGCTGCAATTGCCTACTGGCACAGGCTCAGCCGTGACAAAGTGCCCTATCCGCATTTCTGTCACAGACAACAACGAGTCCTTCCTTCACATGCCCGGCCGCAGCAAAGAGCAGATTCCACTGCCTCAAGCTGGCACAAAGCCATGCCTGACTGAAGACATTTACAACCAGGCTCTGCACCAGCTGAGTGCAGGAGCCATGACTGCCAAAGAGCTGGAGATCAGAGTGGGCCGTCCTGGGCATCTTCCCCTCAACATTGTTGACACACCTGGCCTGATCATCAATGATGTGCCAGACAGGCCTGTGGTGGAGGAGCTGATCAAGACTGTGCTTGCTGGCTCCGGCCAGCCAGACAGACCTCTGCTGCCCATCATGACAGGCACAGGCAATGATGTGGACATCAACAATCTGCGCACCAACCTGGTGCGAGGAAGGGCTTTCATCACGGTGTTCACTCATGTGGACCATCTCATGACAGATCAGGTGGGACAAAATGTGAACCTGTCGTTGCATTAGGTCTTGACTCATGAGCGTTTCAAAGCTAACAATGTGCATGCTTGAGGTTTCTTCTGCGCCATAGTACTGCGTATGCTGCATGCGTTGTGTTACAGAAGTCTGTGTCGCTGATGCCACCGTGTCGAAAGACACCGTGTGTTGCATGACAATGCAATGTGCATCAATGGTATGACTGACTCAAATACTGTACAGTGAAGAAGATGATTGGCATCCCTGATTGTATATAGACTCTTAGCATTTGCAGCTTGCTGAAAGCTGCACTTCAGTGGTTACTGTACACCGATTTGCAAGATGCACAATTCAGCAAACAATGTACTTGCTAGAAATTGTCTTGTTTGAGTTGTCTGTGCTGGTCTGTCACAGTCTAAAGTCGTGTGTTTTCCATGCAGCCTAAAGTCAAAGGTTTGCGTGCCTTGATCCAGCAACTGAACAACATGGGGTGTCTGCGCTGTTTCCTGGTGAGTTCTGAAAAAGGTTCTAAAGCTTATGCAGACATTTTGACAATTAGTCCTTCTGTAAACTTATAAGTTTAGTTAAACCTGCATGCCTCTGGACGCCATTGCCTTGAAAGGATCACCAGCCTTCGGTCCTGTATGCAGTTTGGCATTTTATTGTGCATTCTGAGATATGCGTACTACAGACTCTCTACAGTAGATCGAATGGCAACTGAGTCTAGTCAAATTAGATGCTGTCTACTGCGAGTTGAAATCTCTGCAGTTATTTGACCCAGAAACAACTGTTAAACAAGTCCACACAAGATGCTTGACCTACAGGTGAATGTCAAAGACTCGGTTGACTGGCCAGAGCAGAAGTACCAGGAGTTCTGCCAAGCACACAGTGAAGGCAGCCAGGCAGTGTATGATGAGCTTCTCAGCATGTGTGGCATTCCCCGCCTTCTGAAAGAGCTACAGAAGCGTCAGCTAGACCACATGTTGAGTCAGCGGCATCAACTCCTTGCCAACCTTACTGCCTTGGCAAGAAAGCTAGATGTCACGGTATGTGTTGCGCAGAACATGCACCCCTTGAACCCCTTGAACCCCTTGAACAGGCCAGTTGCTTCCACATGTGGCCTGCCTTTTGTTAGCTTGATGACTGGCGTGGATGCTTGATCCCCCCTGGTGGATGCTGTGAGCTGAAATTTCTGAAGTGTAAACGATTGGCTGTGTTGACATCCTCCTTAGGCGCCCATGTATTGCAGGCTTGCATGTCCTGCATTTTTGCACAACACTTGTTCCCGCTTGTACAGACATGTTTGTGTCCAAACCCTAGGGTGTGATAAATGCAGCACTGCTCTGCAAGTCCACACATCTGCGCAGATTGGGTCTACAATGTGATGCACTACTATGCACAGACAAGCAAGAAAATCATCAAGCATGATCATGATCTTCGTTCAACAACCTGATATGGTGGCAAAGACAGTACTTTGTACTACATACAACACTCACAGATTGCACAAATGAAGTGCAGGGCTACCCACAAGGAGAGAAGGAGGTGACTGATGGGCTAGGGTATGTGCTTGCCCGCATCACTGCTGATCTGAAGAGGGTGCACAGAGAAGGCCTGTCCAGCCTGAAGTCTCAAGATGACCAGGCCACTCAGGTTCCAACCAACTTCCAAGCCAATGTGCAGGTGTGTCACTCAATCTGTACGCCTGAAGCTCAAGCAATTTTTACTGTTATTTTATTATCATTATTATTATTATTTGTTTGATTTATTTATTTATTTTATTTATTTTGTGTTGTGAGTATATCCAAGGCACTGTAACACATGGTGGCTGTCATGCATTGAGCCTTCAACAGCTGTCGGCAGCTGCCATTGGTACAGCCGTTATCTTGTGACACCTCAGCAGGACATGAGGTCTTGCATCTAGGCTGATGATGTATCTGCTTTGTGGGATCAAGTTGGATTGGTCACATGACCGTGCATGATATGTCTTGCAGGCTGCACGGACCTTGAGGAGGTTCACTGAGAACGCATTCAATGATGCGATGAAGGCTGTCATGCTAGGCTGGAGTGAAGAGGATATCAAGATTCTGGGCAACAACACCTTGATGCTCAACTACCACACACACGCTTGGAACAAAACTATCCAAGGCAAGCAAGCTGTCCAATCTGGCAAGCTTTTGTGAATCATGATGTTGCTTTACATGTACATCATTACACTACTTCAGGTACAACACTGGTGGCATTGAATAGCAACAGTTTCCTCTTGTCTATTGCTTTCTGTTGTCCTCTTGTCTATTGCTTGCACCAAGGCTGCATGACTGATTGCCAACAAACCTCAGAGCAAAGAAATTCTGGCGACAGCATTGACGTCAAAGTCAACCTGAAAGGCCTGGCTTGCCTGGCTTCTCACCTGCTTTTGTATCCATCTAGGTATGCCCATGTGTCGGTATCAGTAGTCAATGTGTCATCGTGAAAGCAAAAAACCCCTAAGTGTTCTAGAAGAGTTATAACTGTGAAACCAGGCCTGCATGCATGTTTGCATTGCAGGTCTGTCCCTTGTGACTAATGATGACCATGCTGTATTGGCATGTGGCGAGCTGCTGGACATTCTGCAAAACTTCATCATGTGGCGAGCTGAGATCCATTTCCGCGACAAGCACTTGAGCATGGAGCAGTTTGGCACATTTGTGAGTGAGTACTGCAAGGACAAAGCCACAACGCTGCGCCAAGACTTCCGTGTCCTTTCTGAAGAGCTCTTCTACACTCTGCCTTCCATCCAGGCATCGCAGATCTATGTAAGCTATTGCTCCTCCTGATGCATATTGCTGCCTCTTGCTTTGGGTTACATTCAAGCCATCTGTGCGTTCCCGTTATCATGACTAGCGGCATAGGACTTATTTTTCTCTTCTTTCCCTTCTTTAATGTTGTCGCAGTCTGCTGCCTTGACGCAGCGTCTTATACATCAGATGCTGAAAGGCGTTTTTCGACCACAATTCGTTAGTCACAACATTCAGAATTCTCTCTTACGGTTGCTTTCAGTGCACTAAGGGCGTGAGGGCATGAGCGTGCCCCATGTCTGTCTTGCACACGTGTGTTACAGCAGAAGATGGGTGCAGCAATTGTGCAAAACGGCATGAGATGCAAGCTAGTGTGCTCACAACATGACAGGCACAACGATGTGGACATGAAGTCCTTTGGGTTTTTCTGCAGGGAAGCCCGACGTATCTGATCTCTGGGCTTTATGTTACTTGATGCCAAAAGGCGTAGTCGTTTCTTCTCTTCTCCTTGGGTAGTCCGACAAATGTGTGTTTGTGTGTCATGCAGCTCTTCTTTGAGTCTCAGCAAGAGCAGGTGACAAAGCTGCTAGGGAAGGAAGGTGACTTGGTGACAGCCTTGATGCATAACTCTGGCACCTGGAAGTTACCTGTTGCGGTGGGTGCTCAAAATCGCCTGCATTCCTGCAAATGCTGCTATTGATGCGCATGATGCTGCAGCAGGAGCAGTAGGATTAGCATCTGTTAGTGATGCTAATGTTGCTGCTCCAGCTGCAGTATCATGCGGTCCAAGATGTGACATTCTGCAGCGGACAGTCTCATTCACAATCACTGCTTTTATTTGGTCTGATTGTCAGACAGTCAAATGCACAGCACAGGCAGCATTAAGTTGTGATGCAGCCCTGTTACTGCTTTTGTATATTAGCCAGCTTGAACCAGCTTCGTGCAATGCACATGCTGATTCCACATGTTATGACATGCCAAATGCCGTCACAAGAGGTGGCATTACATGCTGCCAATATGCTGACTCCCTTGTGTCTTGTTTGTGCAGCTGAAACCGCATAACGAGGAGTTCCAAAAAGAGCTGGAGGTTGCTCAGAGGAGAATCAAGCTGTTGGCCTTCTTTGCTGTGTCCAACCTGGTGGAGAACCTGAGCAGGCGCATGACATACATCATCTTTGCCAAGTAAGCTGGCAGCTGCTGTTTTGTGCGCAGTCAGAGTTGCTCATGAGTTATCCCACCATAATACTGTCAGCGCATTCATAGCTTGCAGCATGAGCTGCTGACCAGCAAACAGAAATGCAGCAGGTGCATGTGTGTCAGTGAAAGCACTTTCATAGGCTCTGCTTGCACTGCTCACACAGCAGACTTACCAGATCAGGAAAGATTGTTCTGGATGTCGCTGTTCTACGATGTGACATACATCACAGCTGCTGCCATGCAAATGCTTCTTCTTGGCTGTCACAATACCGATCCAGCATAATTTTCTTGTCATCTGCATTGCTGCTGTATGTGAACGCTGGATTGCATAGCATTGCTGACTTTCTTAATTGCTCTCTCACAAACGTTGGCTGCTGTGTCCTGCCAAGACATCTAGATCTTGTTTTGGCCCTAGATAAAGCCGCATAAATAAGCCTAATAAACCTTTATGGCAACTGCAGGAGCTATGATGTGATGGCTCAGTCAACCTGGACTGGTGCTCCTCTGACCAGCTTTGACCTTGAAGCTGCCTTCAAACACTACTTTGGCAACACTATCCGCCATGAAGAATGGATTGAACCTGGGCAGCTGCAGATGCAAGCTAAGCATGATGTGGTTCAGAACCTGCTCGCTGCTCTGAAGAAGTTCAAAAGCCCAGATGTGGTGGGTCACCTGCCCGTGTACACCCATGCAAAGGCACAGGAGGCCCCTCAGGCCGGCATCCAAAAGGCACCATCCACCCCTTCTCCAAGGGGAGAATCTGCCTTTGCTTCCGCCTCTAGTGAGGAGTCTCTACCCCCCCAGACCCGGCCCCCTCAGCCCCCTCACACCAACCAGTTCCCAGAACAAGGCTTGCAGCCATTGACTCCACCAGTGCAGCCACCGGCACAGATGCACGGTGGGCAAGGCAGGCAGAGCTATGACCAGCAGCAGAGTTATCATTTGCCTCACCAGCAGCAGGCATATCAGCAGGGGGGGTATCAGCAGGCACCCCAAGGCCAAGGCCAGGCCAACTATGTACCCCAGGACTATGCCAGAGCTCAGTACAACATGGTAAGCATGCTGTGCACCTGGACCACCAAGTGTTGTGTGAGAGAGCTGGTCTGCTGCTCTGGACCCGTTGGAGTCTTTAAAATCCTGTTTTGTCAATATGGTTTCCAATACAGTGTTGTTACAGAGCATGGCCCAAGTTGACATTTGCTGCTCTGACGATGCTTGGTCCAGCAGAGAATGCATCACTGTAAGGAGGTTGCGCTCATGCTGCTTCAGGGTAATGGACGCAGCCAGTTCTGATGAGTGCTTTGCGTCATTTGCCAAACAAGATTGAGGTATAGAAGTCATTGATGTTTGCCTCCAGGCACAGGATGCCCAGGGAATTGAGCGATCATCAGGCTCATCTGACTCAGCATCATCTCACAAGAAGACCCTGTCAGGTTCAGTGAAAGACATGTGGAAGCAGATTAAACATTAGTCATGCAGCCAGGCATCCAGATGTATGAATGCAGTTTCACCTTTAGCGCAATAAGATAGCTGCAATTGAATTCCCTTGATCTGGTCTGCGATTGCTCCCAGACACGACAACGGAGATTTTGTGCGCATGTGTATCTCATGAAATGTCAGGACAAGTGCATGTGCTGAATAGGTTAACGTGCGGCCTCTCAAGGAGGACTGCTTGCGTAGTTCCAGTACCATATCTCGTCATGACATTGGCAGAGCACCCTGAATGCAGTATCTTGTACATTAGATTGCTTGGTATGTAGATAGTCATCTGTGATGTAAGGCGCAGTTCAAGATGCTTGAAGCATGTGCAGCTGCTCACTCCCTATGGTCCTGCTACAAACCTCGTTTTTGAGGCATGTTGTTATGGAGATCTAGATAGGCAGATGCTGCTTGAATACCACAGTTGCAGGACACTTCTGTTCAGATCTGGCATACACCGAATTCAGGCTGAGCTGTACTAGGCATTGCAAGGGCTGGTGTGCTTACAAAGTCATGCCAAATGGTCAGATCAACAGCTGCGCTGCAGTTAGCATTGCAAGAGCAGCTGTCTCCACTCTGAGACGGAGAGAGCCTAAGCTGACGAGCTGTGCGCCGTGATGAGTAAGCAAGTTGAGTTCAGCCATCGTGAAATCCCCTTCGGGGCCTATGATCAGCAGTCTTGGTTCACTCTCCCTGCACAAGAACTTGACAACTCAGCAACTTTGCAACTCAGAGGTATTTTGCTCTCTAGTGGGCAGATTTTAAAAACTGCTCCCACAGAAGATAACCATGTATAGTGGAAAGACAATAGGGACATGTGATCCCACTTTGAGCTGAAGCTGCCGGCCATCAGCAAGTTGAGACATTCTTAAAAGCAGACATGTAGCATATTGACGGTGCAGACCTGTCAGGCTGAATGTTGTCGAGGGGGGCCAGGCCCTGGTCTCTCAGTGGGGACCCACCAGCAGCCCCCACCCAAGCAGAAGGGGCAGCAGCAACATGGGCTGCGAACTCACTCATTGTTATGGCTGGCTGCAGGATAAGGTTGTGTGCCCTGCAGGAAGCAAGCTGACTCACCATGTTGCTCTAAAGTAACCATTGTGTCCTGCGCAAAATTGTATGCAGCAATGATGAACGCACCGCAGTGATTGTTTGGAGGCTGCATCAGCAATGCGTCTCCATCTGCCAAAACGACCAGCACCTTGTTCCGTGATATGACCATCGGCTTTGCCAGAACCTTTGTTGGTCTTGCCCACTCCTTTCCAACCTGCACAAGGGAAGAGTCCAGGTATATGCTGATGTAGGGTTGCACAGCAGCTATGCCCCATGCCAGCATATGTGCCGCCTGTAGCTGTAGGTTTATACCCATCATGACAGGAGTGTAATGTCACGCTTGCATGCAAATGATGACAGAAGAAAAGCTCAGCATGCACATAGGCCAAGTCTGGCAAGCTGTCCAAAGGTGGTGTCCTGAAGAGCATCAGGAATGCTGCGCCTGATGCAGGCGATGGCAGATATACCTATTCCAGGACTTCGGTCAGTCAGGATAGGCCTGAAAGACCAAGCCCCAAGCTCTGTGCACTTCTCCACCAGCCAATCAGCTCTGCTGCCTTGCAGACTACCGCATGCTACAGCAAGTTCCCATTTGCACCCTTCCCAAGATACCTGATATGAGACGAAGTTAGCAGCACAAATATGCCAGCTGGGCTGTATTTGTAGCAAACGTAGTACCAGTACCTGCTGAGAAGGTGTTGTGGTGACTATATGAGCTGCAGCTTTTGCGGTGGTGACCAATTGACCAATGACAATCTGCCCTTGCCCATCACAAACTTCTACCAGAGTATTGTCTGTGAGTCTGAGGACTCGAGTTGCGTGTTTGCTTTCTGTCGCACTTAATTGCAGGCTACTGCCAACAACGTCTGGCAGGGTAGTCTCGCAATAGAATCGGGGCAACCTGCTGGAGGCTTGTGCCTGCGCAAGCCCGCGTGGACGTCTTTGACAAGGCGGAGCAGGCAGTCGCGTGAACAGACACCACAAGCGGCTTGCCTGCGATGACTCAACAGATCTCTGTATAGAGCTCTCCCTCGAAGCTTGCACGCAATGCCTAGTCGGAAGACACCTGGTTTGCCGCACAGAACGCAAGCTTTGAACGTGATCAAGTTTGCAGCTTGATATCTTAGATATCGTGGGCATGCAGTCGAACGTTGGCTACTATTGTGACAAGCGGCTTCCTCGTCCTCCCAGCAGACCACGCTTCGGCAGCGCGAGGTTGGCCCCTGCTGTGCATGCAGCTGCAGACTTTCTGCTCCGGAACCATTGAGCCTTAGCAACTTCTCAAGTTGCCAACCTTACCCCCGGCCAATTCCTTTTTCGGAATTTAATATATTCTGATCTCGGTACCGTACATCTTCAGACAGGCTCAAGCAATATCAGGGCCCTACCAGAGTAGTACCACAGAGCATCCGCCTGATATGTCTGGACTTAGCTCAAAGGTCTATTCTAGTGAGTTTATAGAGTAGCTACTATAATAACGCTTAGGTCACACTCCTTCAACTTAGCTTGAAGGCTACCTTTGGTCGCAAGTCTGCTCAGGTGGTGCGCTTATGGTGTGGCTGGATGTGAATATAGGGGTGTGGCTAGCCCTTGCGCCAGATGAATTTCCAATGTTTCACCTCAAGGGCCCTGACTTTCAGGGTGCACTGTCATGAGCAGAACCAGTTCAGCGTGACATCCCCACGTCCTCAGATCATGGGGAATGTATGTCTCAGATGTTCTCACGCCATGCACAACTGCATGTAAACAATGCTACACATCAGACTGCATTAGCAGCCGGTCATAGCTCTCTCATGAAAGCTTGCATGCATCAGCTGCACAATGCAATACAACATCAAGTGCCTCTCTGCAATGGCCAGCATATTGTGTTGTCAGGGCGCAGTGCATAATGTTGCCCTGAGCATACTGGCCAGAATTTCAGATTGCGCAGTCACAAGCATAACCTGCATTCATTTATGTCCTGGCAAAGAAGAGAAGCTGCCATCTGCATGTTGACAATAGGCAAGCGACTGCAAGTTTGGGTAGCAGTGGTGTGCAACGCAACTTGAAGCTTTGCAGCAGCCCATCCTATCGTGACAGTTTCAGTTAGCTTGCGTATGAGGACGAGTCACTGTGAGAAGCCACACTGTCAGCTGAGCAGACCGCTGTCAAGACTGTGACTCTTCAGTAGTCAATTTGGGAGAAGCTTTGGGTGCCCAATAGTACCCAAGACCCAACATGCTGCCAGTGAAAAGTGTGACCAGCAAAGCATCTTGCCAAGTAACCCCTGATTGCGTGTGCCAAAACTTCCTTAACGTGGCAGCTTGTCTTGCAGCCCGCGCCTGCTGGGCTTTAGCTTTCACACGCTGGTGCCTGGCCTGCATGACACCACACCAAATTGGTACTTTACAAATACAAACTGCAGCCATGATATCAGTGCTTGGCCTCTACAATTCTATTCATGCTTCCAGACATGTAGACAAACCTGCCCCTGTTCATGTGATCAGTTCAGCAGCAATGAGTCTGATGTCTGGAATCTGGAGCAGGAGAAGGTGGACAATGTTCGATGACTACAAGCTCTGTGGTTTGCAATGAACAGGTGCAAGGGACCACCTTGGCCTCTTCTGCTTCTTCCTTTTCCAGCTGCCAAGCAGCTGCTCGGGCCATATACTCTGCACGTCGTCTCTCCCGCCGAAACTCTTCCTCCATGTGACTAAAGCCTCTAAACCTGTGCCAAGGCAAGCATATGACAAAAACCTGTCATTGCCTTTGTTGACATGCCATAAAGTGACACTCTGCCTTTGCAAGTTAGCGCCGTGGGGACCAGCATGCATGTACTGTGAGTGCTGTCTTTGCAGGCAAGCACAGGCATTGTGACACTTTAATGCAGGAGCATTTTCCACCAAGACTGTGGTAGGATCTGAGCTGGGACATGTGAAAGCCTTGATAAGCTTAGCTTGTGCAGTCATGGCTGTGCTTACACTTTGGACAACTGGCATGCATGTCTGATCGATTGATGTCTATGCAGAAAGAGGCAATAGCTGCTTACTCCTGCTCACGCTTTGCCCACCACTTGGCAAAGAACTCGTCAAAAGGATCCTGCTCAGGTGTGCCACCACCAGGTTTATAATAAGTGTATGATGTCTGTGCATCTGTGTACTGTGCACTGCCTCCACTATATGATGTGCTTCCTCTGGAAGGAAAGCCATCCTTGATTGCATCATATGTAGCTCTTTTACCAGGGTCCCTGAGGACCTGCAAGAAGCATAAAGCTTGCTTGATAATAGGATACCTGAAAATTCTAACCAGTAAGCAAAGATCTCTACCTACCTCGTAGGCTTCACTGACAGCTTTGAATGCCTTATGCCCGTCTTTTGCACCGTCAGGATTCCTGGACACAAGACTCAAGGTCATACGGCAGTTGTAGTGTGAGGCACGCAGTGATCTTGCTGATATCACTTTGCAGCACCTGTCCGGATGAAGCTCGAGAGCTTTCTTCCTGTAAGCTTTTTTGACCTCGTCTGTTGATGCGGTAGACGTTATGGACAGCAAGTCATAGTAGCTCATACACGCCTGGACAGGCTCAGTTGCTCGAGTTGCTGCCGCCGGGGGGCTTCTAAACGATGAACACCATGATGGCGATAGCAAGGACAAGTTTGGTAACACACTATTGGACCAAGCGGGCAAAACATTCGTGACTTCCTCGTAAAGTCACCGCTACAATGCATTGACCTGTGAATAAGAATTGCTGGAGATGTATAGCAGGGTTCTAAATGCATTGTGTCCTCATGCAGTATGCTGATGGCTAGTCCGGGAAAGCAATGTGGCACACCCAGTGCAGGACATCACCATGCAATATCCATGAAACAGCGTCATCTGTACATGACATTGAGTCCAGCATAGCTAGCTAGGGCATGCATGCATGCATGTACATGGCTAAGGTGATGCTCAAGTCTACATGCGGCATCAGTATCGTACGTCAAAGCTGAGTGCAAGCAGTTTGTTCACCAGCGGCTTCCAATGGCAATGTGCCAGTGTTGAACCTGCCAAAACAGCTGTTCATCATAGCAGCTTCACATCGCTTCAGTTACTCTTCTTCCTGTTCTGCTTGACGTTCGTGGTTCGCGATGGAGAAGCCGAAGTGCCCTCTTCCACGATTATCACATTCAGCATTGTGTGTGATTGGCCGCATCGAGTGAGGAAATGGAAGAACCCAACAGCGAGCGCAGAGCGCAAAGCTCGACCGTGAAATTCGACGAGATGTTGCAGAAACTCCTGGCAGTCATTTGTTTCTGGATACTGCAGAAGTTGGCAAGCTTGCAAGACGTCCTGCTGTCTTTTGCTGTGTTCAGAAAAGCTGCTGCATACGGACTCGCTCCC
>JAABUK010003307.1_pt1 | contig 27489 bp, 25 predicted proteins | sample 5559141 | NCBI WGS metagenome assembly JAABUK01 (sample SAMN10711869, study PRJNA513367) | rock metagenome | isolation source: Antarctica rocks | place: Antarctica: Victoria Land, Pudding Butte nord | collected 2016-01-03
TGAGGAAATGGCGTAGATCTTGCGGAGGAGAGTGAGAAGGGGTGAGAGGAGGGAATCGAGTTGGGTGGAGGGGTAGATCGAGGTGGGCGTGTAGACGGCGAGTGAAAGGATGGTTATTAGGGTGGTGATGTAAGTGTTGGGGTTGGAAGTGGTGGGCATGGAGGCGAAAGCTTCTTGGCGCTTCTCAAGGTCGATTATGAGGTTGACGAGTGCGTTAATTAGGTAGGTGACGGGGGGTTGGAGGGGTGGGGTGGGAACGGTGATCCCGTTGAGGATCTTGAAGATATCCTCGATGGAAGGGTGAAAAGTTGAGATGTGGTGAGGGTAGTAGTTTGAGAGGTTGAAGAGGAGTTTGAGAGACTCAGAGAGGGCCGCTTGGTCGAAGGAGGTGGGTTCATTCTCTTCGCTGTCGTTGATGAACTGTCTAGCGTGGCGGGCGATGTGTGAATTGATGCTTTCGCCGAGGGCGTGTTTGTCAAACAGAGGGTCGAAGTCTAGGTTGGACTCGTAGGTTGTTAGGAATAGGATTCGTGATATAATAAATTCGTTGTCGGAGTTCTGGTTCTTCAGCCTCTCTGCCGCTTGATCGGAACCGCCCAGGTCGACGAAAATCTGCCTCGTCTTTGAATCTAGTAGCATTGCATTTGCGAGACATCGTAGAGCTTCTAAGGAACTGGGTGAAGAATCTCCATTCAGTCCATGCTTAGTCAGGATCTCGATTCCGTCCTTCGTAAAGATGGGTTCTGCATCCTTGGGATCACGACCATAGATTTTGAGCTGCTCAAGCGCTACCTTCCGCTGCTCCTGGCTTAGATTCGCGAATTCCAGATCCTCTTTCAAGATGGCCAATAGCCTAGTAACATCGTTCAATTTCGCTGTGTCAGTAAGTGCCGTGGTCTCCGTTTGACGATTTACCGGAGAGGCGCTGGAATCTAATTTCATCGTGAGTGGATTATACGTGATTTTAGAGGCATCTTTGCGTTTAACTCTTTTCACAAGCTTTCGACAAACATGGTGAATGACGAATATATTCTCGATTGTTCCATCTTAGCTCTTCTGTGGTACTGTCTGAGCACGACATAACTACCTTGGGCTGGAGGTCAGAAGTTGTGGTCACAAGCCGGTCTCGACTGTCACTAGAAACGGCCAATACTTCTGTCACGAGGGCCGCTGAAGATACTTGCCGAGAACTTCAGTTGATCCTAGTTACACCATCTATCAATCAGGTTGGTAAGACAATACAATGGATAAAATTAAGAGGGGAAACACCACGGCCAAGCTCGATTTGTGGTGTGGATACAGAAGACTATGACTGGAACACTTTCTACATTACACGCCAACGCACCCTCGCCTTGCCTCTTTTCTCACCCTTTGTTCATGCAAAACACTAGACATTCAGTGTGTTCTGCGCTGTTGCATGCCTGCCTTGCGAGCCGCACTTCAGAGACAAATCTCTCTCCCTCTGGTTCCTGAACATCATAACATGTAGAAAATGAATTCCGTTCATGGTGAATGACGTTGTACTGGTAGTATGAGCCACTAGTTTAGTAGCGGTCTCCAAGCCTGGCCAGAGACTCCAGTTCCAGTCTTAAGGGTGGCCGCTCGTACACCGAAGTTGGGCACGAACCCGGTCATGTGTTTCGGGATGAGATCTCCGTCTAGGAAGCAATCCCGTCTCTTCCGGGGCGTTAGCGTGCAGCCACTTTACGCGTCTGTGAGCGCGACTTCGTGGAAAGTAAGTCTGGGCAATGTGGGTAGCATTGCGACCTGCAAGTACCTGCATGTTCGTCGTTTGCGAAGTCGTTGGTCTCCTTTGTTCGTCATGTGTACAGTTTGCGATTGAACATCTTTCTGCGTCTCTGCTATGAATCATGCCGTCTGCAGATGTACTGGTATCGAACCCCCCCGGCAGTCCAGTTCGATCGAGTTTGTGGTTGAACGTCTCGAACACAGCTACGAAACTGAGCGCCTGCCGGCCCGAGTCTCTGCCAAGTCCCCCTGAGAGCTCTGCGCAGCCAGAAGAGCAGCATAGGATTTCAGATGCTCCCCTCCCACCCAACGCGTTGCCGGCAGGTACCCCAAATCCCTCACCTGCGTCAAGCACAACTTCTTTAGAAGCAGGATCCGGAAAGCTCCGGAAAAGAGTTGACTTCTCAACTCGGACTGCCTCGACCAGTTTCACAGATCCCGCGTTCTCTATCAGGTCTCTTCCTCCTTCACGAGAATGCCAATCCTCAAAATCCATCCTGAAGCCTGGTCGACCGTCATTACCAGGCCAGGAAGCACTTCCTGGTGTAACCGAAGACCTGGCCGCAATGCTCGATATGATCCTGCTACAGCTGGCTGGAGCCGATATACAAATAAGACTCGATGCCTATTCCACACTCTCTTCCGCATTAAAAGCATATGCGGAGCTACCTAACTGCCACATGACAAAAGAGAAGATTCAGGCTCTGGTGGGGTTCATCCGGACGGATTTGACGCGCCAGAATGGAAGACCCGTAGGGCCATCGGAAACGAATTTGATGCTCCAAGCTTTGAAGTTGCTAGTGACGATCGTGTGGGACAAGACGCTGTCAGTACACCTGACAGATTCACACCGATCCTTTGTATTAGACCACTCAACTCGCATACTGGAAGAACGTAAGATGCCGAAGGCAGTCATATTGCATTATCTGCATTTGCTTTCCACTCAGGAATTCTCGAGCAGAATAATGACTACTGGGCGAGCTGTTCGCCTACTTGAAGTGCTGAAGGATTTGCCAGAGCACATCAAAGGGAACGGTGTCATCTTGGAACGTTTGATGGTCTACTACAGGATTTTAGAGCAAGCGAAAAGCGCCTTCAAGTCAAGACTTTCATGCTGGATTGCACAGTTGCTGACTGCCTTGACTTGCTCTGTTGCGGATATTAGGAAGAAGGCCATTGGCTTAGGTAATCGTGTAACTACAGTTCTTTGTTCATCAACAACGGTTGCAACAGCTCTTCGCGACATGATGGAGAGCTCGGGAGAGCAAGAGGACGTTCTCAGCTCCACAATCTGCAAGAGGCTGGGGAAAATGATGAAGACGGTCGATGAGGCCCGGCAAGTGCCACAGGTCTGGGCGGTTGTGATGCTTCTGCTGAGAGGACTCCAGCAGAAAGTCAACGACTGGCAGCGTCTTCATGACTGGTTACGGATCATACAAAAGTGTTTCAATTGCAGCGATGCAGAAGTTCGGGTCGAAGCAAACACGGCATGGAACAAGCTTGTCTGTGTTGTACGCCCCTACGAAGGAACAAAATCTTTTCTGACGAAAATGCTAATAAAGCCTATCCTGGTACAACTGGAGCGGCCGAATGGCGAGAAGCAATCGAAAGGCACCAGAAATTCTGCATTTGCCGCTTACTGCAACCTGCTTTACTATGCTCTGAGACCGTCAACCTCATTCGGTCATTATGATGCAATTTGGGATGAATACTTAGTTCCAACGTTTAGAGCACCGTTCCTCTCGAGCGAACAGAATTCAGACCGTGCTTGCAGAATTCTCATTGCCTTATTCTGGAGAGAAAAGATATTTCCATGGAAGGAGAACCGCGCTCTTGATGCTGCGGTTGTTGAGCCAGAGGAGCTACCGTTGCTTGATTGCAAATGGATAAGGTCACGAACTCGCTCCATTCTTGAGCTCTTTGGACTTTTGTTTCGGTCCAGTTGCTGGGGCCCAGCTGCTTATCCCGGGACAGCTTTCATTGCTGCCGCTTGGCGCAATTTTGCTAAGGCTCTTGGTGAAGCCTGCCGGAAGGAGGTCAGAACTTCCACAGAGACGAGCGAAGCTGTGACCCATTTATCAAGGTTTCTCACCCGACTCTGCCAGAAAGGACCAGCTGCGGTGCAAGGAGCCGAGGAAGACTTTGTTTCCAGATTCCACTTCATCTGCAAGACCATGCTATCGGAGCTTGGTCCAATGTTATTTGCAGAAGTAGGTCTATCGAAGGAAGGTCACAGGCCTACTATTGCAAACAATATCAACTTAGATTCAAAAGCAAGACGGCCTATCGTTGACATTCTCGAAGCTGTCCAAAACCTGCCAGAGGACTTTCGGGAAGGTGCTTACTCCGACATGGTCCTCGATCTGCTACAACTTACCAGCAAAGCCAGATCATCTGCGAAAGAACGTGTCCGCTTTTACAAGCAATGCGCTCAAGTTGTATTGCGGGCTGGAAGCTGCGGCTCCCGTCGTCGCCTCACCTGCTACGCGATCTCAAAACTGGCATGTGACGACATAGCTACCCCGGCCATGAATTCGTCAAGTGACCCTACTGACATAGAGGATATTGTGGCAAACGTCGTGAAGATCTTGGAACTTGCTGTTCCATTTCAAAACGGTCAGTCTGAGGCTTGGTCTGCATTGCTGAAGCAATCACTGCTGCTTACAGCTGGCTTCCGCCGGTCTGGAGTGATCGTCATTGAACGGTTGACAGCGTGTCTGAGAAATCAGGATTCCACCGAAGCCAGCCTTTGTGCTGCTATTCTGGTCCAGGAATTTTCAACAGCCGTCCACTCATCAGCGTTTCTGAACATGCGCAATCCAACTCCTAAAACAACGGGGAAAAAAGAAGCGGAGATCATATCTTCATATCATTGCGTTGTTAGCGTCCTAAATCTGCACTTATCCAGACTATACGGCCTTGCAGATTGCGACGGTGAGACCGCTCTCCAATCTATCGTACATGCGGCTGTCTCGTTACTTCAAGCATGTCCGACGGAGTACATATTAGTCTACTTGACAGAGATGCAAGAGTCCTTGGCACTATGGCTTGAAGATGAGCGGCGTCTGATGACTACAGCAACTCGTGTTGGGAGTCTCAAACTCGTACAAGCTCGGAAGCTTTGCCCTGTTGTCATTGATGTGCTGGGGAGGCACGTCAATGAGATAGATCCCAAATGCCTTGATACGCTCTTTGCTGCAGCTTTTCGAACATCGCATAAGATCACCATCAATGCGATGGTAAAGATGTGGAATTCTACTTACGGGATGGACAAGGGCTTGGGATATGGCGATATGCTGAATCAGGCTCTGACTCGCTTAACGCCCTTTTTTGAGCTTGAGCTGTCAGGTCTCGAAACCTTTGAATCACACGAATCGAGCTCTCACACATTGCACTACCTTGACAATTCAGAGGATGATGAAAGAGGACGACCCTCTGAAAAGCCGCCTGCGAGTCAAGGAATCGATCAGATGGTTCAGCCTGCTGTTAATGATGGGGTGCAACAGGAGCCTTTTGCGGTCGTAGACGCTGCGGAAACGAGGACGCGGATCAAGCCAGATTTCAAAGCACACCGGCGGCATGACAATTCCCAGATGCAATATGTTTCCATAATATCGTCTTCTCCTGCTGGAGCAGATCCCGAATCTCAAGAGCTGACCACGCGACAAAAGGAAGTCAGAGAACGGCAGGACCGCGAAGCCGCTCTTCTGTTTCCTGATGTTCGATTAACACCAAGACATAAAGGTGCGGCATCTAAGACTGTGGTAGAATTCTCCAGCCGTCTGTTCGGTGGTGCTGAACATGATTCATTCGAAGTTGCAAACCTAGCTACGCCGACTCTACCGTCGCGACAAGAGGTGAGTTACGAAGAAGCTATGCAATTTTCTCCAACACCCAGATCGAAGCAGCAAGCTCTGCGCCTAGAGGACATTGACATTCCATCTTCGCCACCATCTGTGCAGGGCCCCGTAGAGACCAGCCGTCAGCCAGGAGCACTTGTACAGTCGAAATGCCAGAATGAGGTCCAAGAAAAAAACAGTAACCAAGAGGCGACTGGAGTGGGGCTTGTCGACGATAGCCCAGCTAGATCTCCAGTTTTAAGCCATGACACGGAAGAGGCACTTCCGGAAAGAACAGAGCCATTCAAGTCAGCTTCACCGTTGGTGAGACAAGGTCATGATCAGACTCAAACAGGGCAGAAATCCTCTGATCATTTGCTTACCAAAATTGCGGACACAGTGGAAGATGCACCAATGACAGAACCGCAGACAGAAGATGATCTGTTAATAACAAAAGCTTCAATGCAGGACCTTGATGGAGATATAACCGCCACCAATGAACACCTCGTTGTTGGACAATTAGGAAGAACTTCAGAACAAAGCCCAGATGTTGCTGGCTCCCAATTGCAGGAAGTAGACACTACGCCTGATGTTGCAATGACAGGAACAAGGCCTGAAACCGACGGCAGCAGCAAGACTCATCCGGAAACCACGTTCGAAACGGCCAGAAATGCCGGTACACCCCAGGAGGAGCAAATGGGCATCTACAGTGACGACGACGATTTCTGGAGTGCTTCACAGCTATCACAAGACCTTGGGCGAGCAGCAAGCTCGGCTTCTTGCCCAATTTTCAGACTTCAACTGGAACCAGCTCCTTCGCCGCCAGCTAAAAGGAAACAGTCACCTGAAGCTCCGCAAGGATTGAAAAGGAGAAAGACCGCAGGTAGCCTCGGTCGACCACAAGAAGCATCTAGATTGTCGTTGCAAACGTCCGAATTACATTCATCTCAAATGAATGATGATTGCATAGAAGTGGACTCACCATCCTTCTCACAACAATCCAGTCGCGCAGCAGCTACCGTGTCGGAAGTTTCTGTAGCCGCGCAAGTTCCCAAGCGAGCTCGTGGCCGACCAAGGAAGATGCAAGCTCAATCTGAAATGCCACCCCCAACTGGTACAGGAATATCATTGGATAAGTGCAGGGAAAGTGAAAGTTATGAGCCAGCGCTGAAGGTCGATGTCGGTTTACCCACAGAAGGTGGTAGTCGACAACTTCTTTCCAAAGTATCTACTGGACCAGATGCATACTTGAGCCGTTCCAAGGACAACCCAGACCGAGTCTTGACTGCTACAAGTGCATCAAATCGCGACTCTGGTCCTCGACGCGGTAGCATGGAGGTTAAAACGAACGACAGGGAAAACCAGGCGTCGCCTGAAGAGGCCGTGGAGCTACTCCAGAAGGCTTTATCAAGTTTGAGGAACACAAGCATGGGCCGATCAGATTTGAGGGCCATCGATGATCTGGTCTTCGAGATAAGGACCGAAGCACAGAATGCGGCTCAGAGAGCTATGAAAAGTGGCACATGACTCTTGTTATGGTTCATGCGTATGCAAGAGAACTCGCATGATAGGAATGGATTCGCTGTGTGGCGATGACCAGTGGACGGCATGGTAGCTTCGTGGGCAATTGTGGCTTCTGAGTCTACGGAAGCAGACGGATGGAATGTACCAATAGAGTGTGAACATATACGCCGGAACCAGTATGCTGGAAGATGTGGTGAAACAGGCGATCAACGCATTACATGCAGCTTAAGCGAATGGCCATAGCCACGAATCCTACCACGCTGACTTGCGCGTTCCACTGCTTACATTCCCTTCAACACATGAAACACTTCAGAGCTCTGGCCTTGGCGTAAGACATCATAAGAAATGTACTCGCCCTTGACAGTCATGACCGCCGTGACGCGGGATTCGAAAAGTACTTAACCCTCACCACTCCCCTCCCTCCTCTCCGATCAACCTCTCTCCAAAGCTTTAGACCAAATTCAACCCCCACCTCCAAGCCATGGACCGCAAGAACAAGCCCTCCACCATCCCCATCTCCCCCTCCGTTCCCCAACCCGTCGTCGACGTCTCCGACCACACCGTCCACGCCACCATCCCCACCCGCGACACTGTAACGATCAATCTCTTCGGCGCAACCGTCACCTCCTGGACCCTTGCCTCCGGACACGAACAACTCTTCCTCTCCTCCGCCGCCAAACTCGACGGCTCAAAAGCCATCCGGGGCGGTGTCCCTGTCGTCTTCCCCGTCTTCGGTCCACCGCCCAAAGATCATGCAACGAACCAACTACCGCAGCACGGCTTCGCGAGATCAGTGCTCTGGGAGTTTCTGGGCAAGAATACCTCTGAGAGTGCGAGTGGGAAGAAAGGAGGGGATGAGGAGGTCAAGCTGGACTTCGGATTGAGTTCTGGCATGCTGCCTGCGGACATGCAAAAGAAATGGCCACACGAGTTTGGGCTAGTGTATAGCGTTACGCTTGGGAAGGGGACACTAGAGACGGGTCTGCATGTGCAGAACAAGGGTGGGGAAGCGTTTGAGTTTCAATGCCTGTTTCACAACTATCTGAAGATCGAGGTTGGTACCCTTCTGGTCAATGTGGCATACAGTATGGCTGACGAGGATACACGTTACAGGACATATCCAAAATCTCTATCCACGGCCTCGAATCGACCCCCTTCTTCAACAAAGTCACATCCTCCAAAGACACATCCCCGTCCGAACCCCTGACCCCCACCTCAGAAACCGATCGCGTCTACTCCTCCCTCACTCCCTCTTCGCCAATCACCGTCCAGGAGTGCGGCAAGACAAAGTTCTCTCTCGTGCGAGAAGGTCTCACGGATTGCACGGTCTGGAATCCCTGGCAGAAAGGCGCCGAGGGGATGGCCGATTTTGAGCCGAAAGATGGGTGGAAGCAGATGGTTTGTGTGGAGCCCGGAGCGGTGAGTAGCTGGGTTACGTTGGAGGCGGGAGATACTTGGGAGGGACAACAGACTGTTAGTGCGGCGTAAGGGATGGAGTTGAGGGTCTCGGAGGTTTTATTTCGCTTACGGGTGGAAGCGGGTCAGAGGATCGGAGGGTAAATACCTGGGGCTTTTGGGATGGGGGGGGAAATAGATAGCGAATGCAACCCGGTGTCGGTCAGGCAGACGATGAACAGTGCGATGACTGTGTCTCATCTCAGTTGATGGTTCTCCGAAAGGCGGTGGAGCGCCCGCCGGAGGTTCTTGGAGGAGTGAGGGCCGAACCGCGGAAGCAGAGCGAAAAGCTGTGCGCCACCGACAGATCAGATAGAAATGAGATCATGAAGTTCCCTCATTAGTTTAGCATTCTGCTTCTACAATCACCACCACCACCACCACCATTGCTAGTCAGTTCCCGCATCCCAAGATCTTCAATTTCTTTGGTGTAAGAAGACAGAACCGAGTGGCTGTATCTGTGTTTGTATCCACCAATGCAAGTGAATATGTAGTACATAAGATTCCTGGGATTGAGATACAAAAACCACAACGCATGAAAGGCCAAACTCAACCTATCATACTAATTCTCCTCTCCTCTAGCCAGGTCGTTAAGTACCCTCGCTTTCCTTTGCGCAGCCTCCGCACGCCGTCTTTCTGCTTCGGAGACTAGAGAAGGGGGGGTGGATTCGTTAGCTGAAGACTGTCATTTCGTTGAGGCAGTAGGGATGAGTGGGGAGGGGAGGAAGTGGGAGAAAGAGTAATACAAGACGACATGAGTGAGGCTTAAGAAGTGGAGCACAAGGGGGTTGAGAGAGGGGAACAGAGGGGGACGATGGACAGAGGATGGGGAGTGAGTCTGACAGAAAGGAGCGGACCGAGGACATTGTCATTCATCATATCAGGAGAGTCAAGTTATAAACCCACCTCTGTGATACAACACCCAGGTAGTATAAATTGCGATCGGCAGTGCGATGATTACGTTTGTCCATTTTCGAGACAGGGCTTTGAATTTCGGATCTTTTTTCAGGGTTGAGAGGGGTAGTTCGGTTGGACGCGGAGTTGGGGGTGGTGGCGGTGGTGGGCGGGGTGGTGTGACGGTTGTCGAGCGGGATTGGGTGGGTTTTTGGATCTGTCGTTGGGGGAAGGGGGGTGGAGGAGTAGGTGGTTTAGTTGTTGCAGTTGCAGAGGATTGGGTAGAGGAGTTTAGGGTGGAGGAGCTTGGTTGTCTGGGGGTCCTCTTCAATGACGTCCGACGGGCTTCTGTGGAGGGAGATGACTGAAATCGAGACCCGGCAAGAGTGCTAAATTGTGACAGTGGTACTGCTTTTGATGTATAGCTGCTCGACATCGTAAACGCAGACATTGTGTGGAAATGACGGTGGTACACTGACCCCAGGTTGACTTTCTGGGCAGCCAGAACATTCAATAACCGGCACGAAGGCCTGATACCATGCCGTTCTGAGTGGCCTGTATATTCGACAATAGAGATCGATGAATTGGTTTTGGCCACTGCCGCTGCCAATGTGACTGGTTCTGGCGAGAATGTAGGGCGATTTCTTGAAGACTGGGGTACGACGGGCAATTGCGTGTTTGAACCGGCCAACGTCGAACTCAAGATAAATGATTTTGAGTTCGCCTCCAAAACGTCTTCAGGACCCCGTGATCCTTGAGCCATTTGTTCCATCGCTTTAGCTGTGGAACTTGTCTCGTGGGAGTTTAAGCGGCACAAACCATTCGCCGAATTGCCCTTTTGGTGCTCTCTCCACTGACCATTCCGTGTGCCCTCATCCATCCCAGGCCATGAACTGGACGGTCGCTCCGTTCGAAGGCCTGTATCATCGTTGAAGGACCTGGCATAGTTCATTGGAGCAGGCTTCGCACACCCCTGGATGTGTGTCGACTCTGGTATGCAGTCCCCGGTGCGCGCTTCTCTCATACTGCTCGTCAATTTCCCTCCTGTTCTCTTTCGAAACCTTCACTTCTTCATTGCCGTGTTCCAGGTCAGATCCTGACGATCATTTTCAACGTCGCTTTGGCAGATGGGCAGACTGGCGCCTTCAAGGATACTCTTTCTGTACCGTCCTCGCCCCTTAGACAATAATCCCTCTGACATGGGACAACTCATCGCGTTGCTGAAGCCTCAACGTTCCAGGCGGAGCTTTTGCCGAAATTGTACCGAGCCTGTTGCTGACTAAGACTTCCAACCTCTGTTGAAACCATGTCCTCGAATAAGTCTCTTCACTTCTCTTCCGCCTTCGCCATTAGCTGTGGCACGGTCTCGGTCGACATCAAAAAGTCTCTGGTTCTCCTCATTCTCTACCGCAAGACAGGCGAGTATCTCCTTCCCAAAGGTCGTAAAGATATCAACGAAGATCTGAAGCAAACCGCAACGCGCGAAACTTTTGAAGAGACTGGCTTCCCAGTCGAGGTTCTTCCCCTCGCCATACCCACCCTTGCGACGACACCAACCCAGGTTGGGACGATAGAGGCCTCCAGCTCGGCCGGTCGTGCGTTAGTGACAGAGCCTATTGCCGTCACTCAGAGGGTGACGAATGGGAATCTGAAAATCATCTTTTGGTATGCTGCCCAGGTGGATTCGACTTTACAGCAGAAGAAAGGCACTCAGCAGGAGGGAGAAGGCTTTGACACTGTTTGGATTCCTACCGAAAGGGTGATGGAGACTCTGTCCTTTGATGATGATCGGCAAATTGCTGCCATGGTTGTGTCTGCTATTCAGGCCTTATGAAGCAGCACGAGAAGCTTTCACGAAATGCCCCTATCATGGACGCTTTGATCCGAGGGTTTTCGAGAAGGCGACACGTTATGAACCTGTAGATTTCCTTCAAGATGAAGGTGGATGGGGTTACGTTGACTATCCCGAAGAGTCAGGAGGCAGGCTTATTCGTCCGACCAGATCCACCATTGCCAGGCTATCCAACTGGGGAAGTCTACCAGATCAGACAAGACGAGAGTTGTAATGTCAAAGGCTTCTATCGGTCCGAAGGTTCCAAAATCAAAGAGTTTATGGGGGCAAGGCATTGCAAGACACTCCTTATGTGGTCTACAGAGGACAATTGAGTGTCCAATGCGCCTTACATGAAACGGATTACAGACACTATCGGCACAGGTATGATGGGCGGCGGGGTCAAGGAAAAAGACCAAGTTGACGACAAGTTTGTTGAGCCTGGCCGCCACAACGTTCTGTTCGACAATCCTCAGGAAAGTGGCACTATCGCAGCAGAATGGCTGAAGGAAGTGGTGTGGCCAACTTTTCTCCAAGAGGAAGTTGAGAGGTCAAGAGAGTCGCTCCCCAGTTCGAACAGACTTCAAGAAGGATTCTCGCAGAGGGTAAAAAGAGTGCGACTAAGAGAGAAATTGTTGAAGCTGTAAGAATCTTGAACCTTTTTGTCGATGGATGGCTCAAATGCCTGGACCGGCTGCCCTATTGGACCACGAAAAGCTCGTTTCCAGATTGGAAGGAAGTGGGAACATCGGCGAGTCTACTACATCATTCTGTCCAAGATACTCTTCACCGCACTTGACAGGCTGGTGAAGCCTGCGCAAGATTCAGACGGCTGTTTCCGGAAAATAAGCCTCCAGATGAGTGCGTCCTTGGAGTGGATCAAGCCCACTGCCAGGCGGCACACTGGGCTTTGTTCCACTCACGTCAGCCAACCAGAATGGGCTGTGAGGATGAATTCTGTGCCTAGCAGCTTTCTAACAGCTATGTGAATTTCAGTCATCCAATCTGGTCGAAGGAAATTCACCCACCTTTTCCAAGCAATAGCTTGCTAATGTCTTGACTGGAGCTGGAAGATCGTGTCTCAGGAATTTTGGGCATGACGAAGGCTACACATGTTATTGAGCTTAGGCGGAGTCCGAGAAATCGGGTCGAGATGGAGTCTGATCGCCGGGTACCTCATCAATTCTTCGGGGAAAATGAACCCACCGCCTTTCCACGCAGGCTTCGTCCGCGCCTCACATGCAGATCATACTCGCGCGCATGCCGCGATTCAAAAGGGTCCATCGCTATTCCGAATGGAACAACCGCGCCTGAATGGGCAAGGGGTAACGTCTCAAGACCGGTTCAAGTGATTAACCCGACGTTGTCTCTCGAATCACGGAATACCGACTGGGACAAACCGGCAGAGGTATTATAGGAGCCAAGCTTTGAGGAACAAATAATACCCAACCCTTGAGAAAGACAACATCGAGAGACATGTGCGTCAGAGAAAGTTACAGAGAACCTCTTGAAAGCCTGCAGCCAACGAGACACTCAGGAGCAGTGAAGATAGCTCAAACTGCCCTCATCTCCAAGGCTTAGACCGTCTCTGGTGAAACGCCCAATGAGGGTCCGACCTGGCTTTGCACGAAACGTATTCTTATGAGAAGTTTTCGACCATGCGGCGACCAGCAACTAGCCTCTTTGATCATCTCTGAGGTGTTCCGACCAAATTCTGCCTGATACGACACCCGACGACAGTGGCCATTGCTCAAGCCACGTTAGCCGGGCGCTCTCTCACCATCATGACATCGCTTATCAGTCATTTCACCGCGTAAGCATGAAACCGCTTCGTTGCATCTGGAGCCTCACGATACTGAAGAGCGGTGAATTTGCAGGTCGGCTCATGCCGGCCCTCTCAACCTCGTAAGGCTTTCTCAGACCAACACTGAATGAGGTTGGGATGTAGTCATTGCCGCGCCGCAGGGGGAGGGTAGCCGACCCAGTTCTGCGTGTGGGTGACGAATGAGGTCCCTTGATTTAGCCGCTGGCCGCTTGGCGACCTACTTCTACCCTGCTAGGAAATTTCTAGAGCTTTCTTTCTCAAGAAGAAGTTCATGATGGCTGCAGGTCCGGATTATCAGCTTCGCCGCCTATGACCGACTTGGCCCTGGGCTCATCTGCCATCTCCTTCTTCCCTGTTGGAGCTGGTGACCTCGACCCTCTACTAGCCAGCAGTTCTAAGCCCCCAATCTGACCTTCTAGCTTCTCTCAGCGTCCTCACCGTTCATTTGCTAGTTGCTTTATCAGTGTCTATCCAGTGCTGCGGCCGTTGTTCCCAAAAAATTGGGCTCTTGGGAACGTCGGAGTCGGACTTCTCCCTTTTCGTTCGTTGTTGCGGTCCCTAGAATGAGGTCCGACCTCATTCTCAGACATGAATTTCACCGCTGGGACAACATGATTGATGATTCAAATGCCCCGAGGTGCCCCTTTGTCTTGTGGCACAAAGCAGGGAAAGTGACCCTTTTAATGCCTGAGTAATTGGAAATACATGCCAATATAAAGTCACTCGTTTTTTTCAATATTCAAGAGTTCGGTTTCCTGCTATCATTCAACTCATAACCCATGTCTACTCCTACCCGTCATTTTGGGAAACTCTCCATCGATACTCAAATGCCCACGACAAGACGCCAAGCAGGGCGGTTGTCGGAAAAAGTACCGGACCCCGAAAGCAAATCATCATCGTCCGACGAAGATAGCTCAAACGATGAGAAAGCTCCAGCTTCTTCGACAGACACTTCCTCGTCGCCTATCATGTCCCGTGCAAACAAAACACGCGACATTCTATCAACCTTTGACGCAGACATACTGCCAAAGCACTTTCGTCAAGACATATTTGACAGGATCGACCTTCACCGTACGCCAGCCGATTGCTTAAGGCCATTAGATCTTGAGGGTACCATCTTTCAACTTGCCGTGATCGACCACGCCCTTTACAAGAGCTTGAGCAAAGTACAGCCCGTGCCTGCACGTGCTGCTGCCTTGGTTCAGAAAGTCAGTAAGAAGATCAGAGTGACGCTGATGACTTTTGACGCATACGCAACGAATGGGACCCTGCCGAGAGACCCTGCTGGCATTCCTCGTATCGTGAAGGATCTTGGTATTCGTCTCCAAGGGTTTGTCGACATCATCAGAGCCGAGGTGCCGGAAAGGCATCCTCATGGTGCCGACCGAGCGGCAGACTGCCTCTTCTTTCTCTTACGAGAGGTCTGCAAGCGCAACGGCGATGCCTTCGCGAACAACACGTGGGGACGCAGAGCTCCACGCGGAGAAGATGAAGATGATCGCAACCTTTTTCAGTGCCTTATCGGCCATGCTCCTACAGGTCGCCCATTCGCGCTAGACGCTCTGAGGGTCCTACCAGAGGCAGTCCTTGCGACGGCTGACAAGAGAGAGCAATTGGAGGAGATTCGTGACCTACTTCATCGTCATCAAGCTCCGCTTGCATATCGCCGTGCTCTTCAGAGAATCTCAGACCCCCTCACGGGAACTACCAGCCCCACTGCTGGTCCCAAACCTGGGCAGAAACGACCCGCCGCTGGCACTGGTCGGGGTGGACAGAAACGCACGAAGTAGGGAAAGGTCATGGTATGGGGCGGTTCTCTGACTGAGCTTTCATACCCTGGGCAAAGATTACATCGGCTGCTAGGCATTGTCTTTTCGTGTTTATATTTCGCTTATTTCGATTACGACTTGTGGGGAGAGGTTTCCGTTCGGTTCTCGCTTTGATCTCACTACGACGGAAGTCTTTCAATTACTAATCATTATGCCTTCCGCTGGTCGGGAGCGGAAATATGATATCTCAGTTCAATGCTCTTCTGAAACCTGTACGACGAACGCCGGGTCGTGCTTGGCATGGCATTGCTTGGCATGGCATTGCTTGGCATCTCCTGGCCCCTTCCAGGCGGAGTACTCAACAACGACCTCGGCTGAGACCTTTAATCACTCCGAAGACAGAGTGCGATGGGCGGAGTGATCATGACCTCCCTTTCTTTCCAAGAAGGCGGAGATGAAGACCACCTTGCAGCACGCCTCTGACCCTAACGCTCCTCTCGTGACCGCAGAAACCCCTCCTCCTACCCCGCAATCTCGTTATCAACCTCTCTGGTCTTCTTCATGCGCGGCTTTCTCGGAGACAGAACTCCTCGTTCCATCTCTTTGCCTGTGGTTTTGCATTGACTATCCAACGTTGACTTGACATTTCCACTTGTGTCGCATCATTAGACTCTCGACCTTCTTTCTCTCTGCATCGTACTAGCCCCAGTCAAGCACAAAGCACGATGGGTTCGGTTGAAGTACCTAAGAAGCATAAAGCTTGCGTCTACGATAATCCTGGATCCATTTCTACCAAGGTCGAAGAGATTGATACGGCCGAGCCTGGATATGGCGAGGTCTTGGTTAATTTGTACGCATTGAACCTGTTTCGCCTTGAAATGTCTCTCTCTCGTCAGGTTAGCATTGGCTGGGAATTATGTCTTGTCTTGCACGAATCCGAATTAGGCCCGCCTGCTAACTTTCCTCTGAGGACGCATTCCGGCGTGTGCCATTCGGACCTGGGTGTCATGACAAACTCAGTATGGTTTTCTCGGGCCCCAAATGGTCGCCAAGAGGTCGACCCCTTTCAACCAAGGAAGTGGGGAAACCTGAGGCACTCATTGCAACTGGTTTGACCCAACTCTTCTGACTCTCATTCCCATGTAGTGGCGCATCCTTCCCCATCCAACGCAGGCCGGTCAGGTCGGTGGCCATGAAGGTGTCGGCACAGTCGCATCACTCGGTCCAGGCACTGAATCCTCCAACCTCAAAGTAGGTGACCGCGTCGGCATCAAATGGATGGCCTCCGCCTGCGGTAATTGTCCTCCCTGTTTTGCTGGTGTAGACGCTGCGTGCGTCAATGGCAAGGTAAGCGGATACTACTACCCCGGCACTTTCCAACAATATACCATCGCACCAGCGCATTATGTGACTCCCGTTCCGGATGGAGTCCCCAGTGACCTAGCTGCGCCGATGCTGTGCGGTGGCGTGACCGTTTATAGTGCGCTGAAGAAGAGTAGGGCGGGCGCGGGAGAATGGGTCGTCATTCCCGGCGCCGGCGGAGGATTGGGCCATTTGGCTTGTCAGATTGGGGCCCGTGGCATGGGATTCAGGATCATTGCAATCGATGCGGGAGAGAAGGAGCAGTTGGCCAAGGATTGTGGTGCCGAGGTCTTCATTGACGTTACGAAGTTTGAGAAGGGGAAGAAAGGGACCGACGAAATTGCCAAGCAGATCCGGGATGTGACCGGCGGGTTCGGGGCAGCTGCCGTGGTGGTCTGCACGGCGAGCAACGCGGCATACGCTCAGGCGTTGGACTTTGTCAGGTTCAACGGCACGGTGGTATGTGTGGGCATTCCGGAGGGTGATCTAGTGCCCATTGCAAATGCATTTCCCAGCGTGCTTGTCACAAAGCAGTTGAATATCGTGGGATCTGTGGTTGGGTCAAGGAAGGAGGCGATTGAGACACTCGAGATGGCCGCGAGAGGGATTGTCAAGACTCACTTCCGAGTGGAGCCGATGGAAAAGCTCACGCAGGTTTTCGAGGAGATGCATGCTGGTAAGTTGCAGGGCAGGGTGGTGTTAGATCTGAGTGGTTGAAACAGACTTGAAAATCGACAGAAGACAGCCAAAGAATAAACGTGACTTTTGCGACACAGCTGTGACAGCTTTTGTTTGGCCAACCAAGCCTGTCAGTATTTCTTCCACCACTGCGGTGCTGCTAGCTACCCTCATCCGCCCATATCTGTCAGCCCCTAAGCACACTGTTGTCTTCTCGCTGGCGTGGACTTTGGTACTCATACATATTCCTTTGTCCTAGGCTCCCAAGTCTCTGAAGTGTTCCCTTGGTGTATGATTCGCCACGTCTCTATCCGCGGTGCGGAAGTTCATTTCCTGACAATCGTTGCAAGCTTTGTCGACCAACAGAGAGGGAATTGGGAATCGGGCTATCTTTTGGGGATTGCAGTAGTAAGAAGCTCCGTCACGGCTCGCCCTACCACAAGGTATTGGGTACCTGGTGTACCAATGCGGGCAAACAGCCGACGTGACATAATACTGCCCACAAACACAACTAAATGCCTCTGCATACACGTACTTTTTGACAAAGTCGGGGACCTCAGAAAAAACTTCGTCTGGCCGTATCAATCTGGCTGCTGGGAGAGGCTTCCTGTATAGAGCAGAACGTAGGATCGTATACTCTGGTGGTGGGTCGTCCATGTTCTCAGCTTCCTGTGTAAGGGTGATTTGCCGCGTTTCTGGTCGCAGAGAATTATTATCCGCACTGACCCACGTGACTCCAGAGCTATTCTGTGAGTTATCTGTATCGTCGCGTGAGTGGCGCATATGTCCCGGCTCAGGGCGGGGACTGTCGACTGACGGGGCTCTGACGACTTCCAGAGAGCTTATTGTATTTAGCAATCGAGTAAGTGGACTCGAGTCAGCGATAGGCGGTCCATGAGGAGGTCGCTGGGACTGCTGACGTGGAGCTGCTGGAGCTGTAGGCTCTGCTACACTGGAGAAGCGGTATCCACTGTCTGGCACCTGATGAGTCCGATTTGACGAGCTACCACGTCCCACACCAGGCTCAACTAATCCGGTTCGTTCTGAGCCCCGTGGACCCCGTTGATAAACAGGTCGTCTGACTTCAGTATCCGCAGACATCTCAACAGGAGGGCATGTGCTTGCAGGGGCTTCCGCCGGCATTGGCTGAAGAATACCGGGTTGGGGCGCTCGACCAATGCGCTGCAAGACCTCGCTATGGGGACTTACCAAGCTCGTGCTTGTGCTTGGTATAACGGGTTGAGGACGTGAAGCCCCCGACTGCTGAGGCGGCTGCGTCTGCGTGCCCTGGGACGGTAGGGTCTCAATCCTATCTTGAAATTGGTTAAGGAGCGAACTCGTCGAACGAGGCCCTCGGCGAAGGGTTCCCCCCTGATCTTCGTGGGATATCTGTCGATGGAGCTCCAATCTTACTTCACCATTAAATCCGAGCAACGGCAGGATCGATGGCAAAACAGTTGATACCGGCAATGCAGAAGGGGCGATGAAGGCGGATTTGCTTGCAGCATTGGATCATCAACGGACCTTGAAGGCAGAGCAGTTCATTGAGATATGAATATACGTGGCGGGCGGCTACGCCAGGGGCGCGGCGCAGCAATGGAACTCATTGGTCTCATGCTAGGTCTTGACGCCTGGAATGAGTGATGGCAAGCGCCCAAAACAAACACGAAACCTTGTGAGACAGGCAGTGTAAAATATGAGAGGTGATTGATTGTTCTCATTTCGAATCTCTCCGCAGCTTTTGTGTACAGGCGCATGCTGAGCCAAGCCTTTGTGCCAAGCAATATCACGTGCTGGCTCGTTCGCGGTGCTAGCCTAGCTTCAATATCACTATCACAGCAGTGCTTCATTCTTTGCCGATGACTTGACACGGCGGTAGGTAGGCTGGCTGCTGGCCCGTTAACCTTGACCGAAGCAATAGACCTCCGTCCGTCTCCCTCGACATATCCCGAAAAATCACATCATTGCAGTGAAAAATATAACAAGTCGTTCGGCGCAGTGTAATCTCTCCAAGTCTTCAGGAGTGGCCCCGCATCAGAAGAACCCTTCTCAGATCCCATCGGAAAATGGGCGACAAGTTTCAATGGCTTGGAGGAGGCCTAGGTGACTTTGGAGAGAGTTAAGCCGTCTTGATCTTTGATCAACGACAATACTTTGGCGTGGGCGGCATCGAGGAAGTCCTCCCTACTTATGAATATGCTGTCGACTTCCTCAACGATTGTGCCAACGACCTATTACCGGACGACGTAAAGGTCAAAGTGTCTGACGATGCAGGATGGCTAACATTCTTGACTAAGGATAAGACGACGATGCGCTACTCTTTCAGTATCCACGATTTGATCATACATCAACCGCGATGACGCAGACCACCCAGCTGTTCTCAAAATTGCTGTTCATTATGCCCAACTCGAGATGATGTGGAATGATGCCCACATTATGAGAGCTCTGAAAGGTCACCCATCTATAGTCCCATTCGAGTGCTTTGTTGTTGACGAGATTGACCACTGATTGGTCGGGTGGACAAGCACGTTCATTCCACGGGGGGCTTTGGAAAACAATCACATCTTCACTTACCTCCGCCTTTCCTGGCTCATCCAAATGACCGAGTTCGTCGACAATATCAATCTCAAACACGGGATTATGCACCGAGACGTTGCAGCGCGTAACATTCTTATCGATCCGCAAACGCATCGACTTCTGCTGTTTGACTTCAATAATGCCATGCAGATTGGCGATACCTCGAGAAATCCAGAATTCTTCGGACCACTAGATATGGATGGAATCATCTTCACCATCTACGAGCTTCTCACCTTTGACAAGAGCTTCAGAGAACGCAAGCGTATTTCCTACATGACGTCCGCCCAATCGAAAAGATGACTGACTGGCCCGTGAAAGCAAAACTCGAACCTGGGTTGAATATCGCCACATTTTGTCGGCATCTGTCTCGGTGGGTCGAAGAACGACGGACATCCAGGTCTACTAAACATTTCTCAGAAGCCACCGACCCAATTGCGTTGCCCAAAATGCCCGCGGAGTTTGATGACTACATGTACTTTGATAAGAAGGAGGGAAGAATGGAGCCGGTTCACAGTCAAGGACAGACAGGAATGGAGGGTGCATACTACATTGACTGGATGCGACCGACGTTCAGAAGGCTCGTATCAATTATTACATGTCAACCCTTTCATCATCCGAAGAAAACGAGATTATGCCTCCGAAAAGGCAATCAGACGGTAAAAGCAGAGTATTTGTGCACGATTAAGTCACTCAGAAGTCAGAATTCCCAAAGATACTTGAATGTATCATGTCGGAGAACTTCTCTGCAGCAGCCGACGACAGAAATGCCATCAGTTTACCACCGTTTTGTATTATCAGACCTTCTCGCTTACCGTGGCTCAGCTGCAACATGATCTAAACAATTTAGTCGATATGAAGACCACTCCCGTGAACACAGTCCTTGAATGGCGGATCGGTCAAACTTACCGGCGCTTCAACCAATTCCCTGGTCCGTCTTTGCTACAGCGAAATGTTACAGGGACAAAACTCATTCAGTAGCCACGTCCGCAATCCATGAAGGACATAAAGATCTTCTCTGCCCAAAATACTGCATGTAGGATGTACAGACTTCCAGAGGCTGTCTTATAGGCCTTGTACACGAGCTCCCGCAGCTGGTGGCCATCACAGATCTTAGCTATCCGCCTGCGAGCACCAGAGAACATTTCACTGCCGATACCTACTTCCAGACAAGCCTTACGATCCGGTTCCTTGGGGCGGTTTGACTATACGGTAGAAGTGGGCCTATTGTGCACATCTCGCATCTTATATTGCTGCTCCAACAGGGAGTAAACTACTAGCGAGCTAGTCGTCGCCAATTCGCCAAGCAGACCTCAGCAGACCATACGCAAGCCCGTTGACACCCTTGACAAGCGTTTCCACCTCAACTTTCTCCAGCAGCTCTCTATGTCGACTAAGCGTATCGACAACGACATCCCTCAGCCCATCATCGCCCTCCGGTGTCGATGAATACACTGTCTGAACTGCAAGCGGAAATCCACTATCGTCCCAAGCATTCGACGCCGCGTCTGCGAATTTCTCCCGAGCGAGGTCTTTCAAGTCATGAATCCCATATTTGTCGGCAAGTGCGTAGATCTGGGCGTGGATGTTCAGCTCCGTCGATGCCTGAGGGGCACTTCCTTCGATTGGGGCCTCTCCAGACCTCCACGACGGGGTACTGCGCTTTTCTTTTTTCCCCTTTCTTTTCTTTTTCACCCTCGGCCAGAATTCATCATCGTTCGAAATCTCAGCCTGCGGCGCTGAAAGATCTTCGAATCTGTCAATCACGTGTGCGACTGGCGACTCAGGCTCAGGCTCAGGCTCAGGCTCAGGAACATGACTCGAGTTTGGGTCTTCATTTGGGATCACCCCATTGCAAGGTTCTGGCATGAAATTGTAATCCAGCTGGTACAGGTAATCGATCATTGACCTGACAAGATTTTGCTCGTGTTCCGGAAGTGTGATTTCATTCCTCAATGCTTCCTGTTGTACTTTCTGTCACTTTCTCACCCCCTCTCCTAGTATTGATGAGCACTGACCTTTCCAAACCTGCAAGCTCCAGTGAAGAAGTGGGAACGTGGACAGACAATTGCTTTGTGAACACGGTGCACGTCATTGCCGCAGAAGATGGTGAGGTCTGAATAGTCAGACGTTGTTTGGAGGCTGTGACTCGAGGCGAGATTCAACAAGCACGATACGTGATTTAAGCATGGAACGACTTACGAGGAGATTGAAGAGAGAAGAACTTGGTTCGAATCTCCATACATTTTTTTTAAATCGAGCAGCCTCTTATGGAGAGCACCAAGTAGAGGAGAATGAAAGAGAAGAGATCTTGCTCCCTCTTTGTTTCGATGTAATAGATATTAAGGCTAACTAGGCTTGACTTCGTCTGTCCAGCGCGCGCGAGAGTTATCCCACCCAAGCCTGCAAATGGCCCAAATAAGGACCTCTAGCACAGAGCAGAACAATCGGATTCGTGTACGCCGCATGCATTGCAAATGCGGTGTCACACTGCTTTCCACTCCACTCCTGTCTGATAGGACGACGGGCCAAGAGTCTACACAATGGGGATATGACAACGCACGTCTGCATCTTCTGTGGCTGTCGGTCAATGCATGGAGAATGAGTCACCGAGAAATCTGAATCAACTTGCGGAACGTCTTGAGGCGCTCATTGGGGGAGTTTCTAGGTCACGACGCCTTTGGACTTGTGGGAAGCCGTCCGTTCGTTCGTAAGTAGCACCACTTCCTGCAGTGTGTGTTCCATGTTGGAAGTTGCATAGATATCTGAAGCACAAAAGGTTCGGAGAGATGGCTCCACAGGCGCCAAGACCAGAGGCTTGGTGATGGATATATGTTGTAGGTCCCTGAGGCGAGGTACATAATATCGTGATAGCACGGGCTATTGCGATTTCGCTTTTAGCTCAACAGGTTAGCTCCAACAATATAGAGGGGAGCCGTACTCAGATTCATCTCATTACTTTGGGCGACAAACCTCGGCCCTACGTCGTCAGCTTCAAGTTGTGTAGCATGCGAGCCCGATTCCGCAGGATTACCCTACTTCGTCGCTCTTTGCTCTTACCGGCGTGTGTGAAGCCCAAAATCAACCGTGATCAAGCTCATCTGGGCTCACGGAACTTTCTCTAGCTGTTCCACGTACTGACTCTGTGGTAATGAGACAAGGAGTGACTATGATATCAAGTCTTGGTGTAAAAGCAAACCTATTGGCAAAAACTAGCCCTCGATGGTCCTCCAAGAAGCCGGACAGAACAGACTCTTCTTCGCCACCGTCATACCCAAAGCCTCGAAGCTCGAGCCGCCCATGATATCGAAGATCGCGACAGCGTCGTTCAGCTCCTTTGCGAAAAAGTTGCGCAACTCGACGGCAAGGAGCGAGTCTACTCCATATGCATGCAGCGGCATTGATTCATCCATCTTCTCGGTGGCTGACCCACGGCAGTGAGGCAGTCCCGAAAGTTGACACCCGTAGACTTGACTTTGATCTCAAGCTCTCCTGGAGTGAAAATTTGAGTGGCGACAGCTTCCACGAAGTGCAAAGAATCAAGGGAGCGTGGTGACGCGACGGGCAAAGCTAATGGCGGACCATGTCCAAACTCTTGCATCTTGTCCTGATGCGAACTGGTCTTGGCACGAACATAAAGATTTAAGGTCACTAAATTCCCCAAGTTGGCCAACTTCAAGCAGACCATTTGTTTCGAAGTATTCGGTTTCGAAGTCGTTGACCGGCACGACCATCCTTTCTTCCATGAATTGGACGATTGAATGAACACGGCTGACGATATCGTCCTCACTGATCGGATCGGAGTGCTCAAGCGCGAGGGTAACGAGCATGAGTTTGTTGTATTCCATACGAGACACTCGTGCAAAGCCTTCTGTTAGATGAAGATCCCGCTTTTCGTGGAGTCTACCACCATCAACGGTGACCCAAAGTAGCCCTGGAGCTTTCGTTGTGACACTTTGAAGTCCTGAAAGAGCGCCCCCATCCAGAATGAAGAGGAGCGGCTTTTCAAGTTCAAGGAGAAAGACACAAAGCGTCCGCTCAAATTTGCCTAAATAGGAAGCGTATTCGAGGGGAAATATGTGGCCATTCTTACATCAGCATAAAACCACAGAATCATTGAGTCCGCTGGCGATACTCGGCTGCGTAGAATTTCACTCGTATACAATGATGGACACATTTGAAAACTGTAATCGATCCTGTGGTGGGTACGTCTGTGAAAGTTGTTGTGGCTCGACAGCCGTTGAGATAATGATACTGTACTCGTGGCAACTTTCGTCAAGATAATCTGGTATCTCGAGATCTGCTGCAGAGGTGCCAGGGCTCGAATGCTTGCAAGAAAAGGCAAAACATCTTTGCTCGTTGAGCTGGATCAGTTCGCCAGGAGAAGCCATCTTCCAGACCTTATTGCTTGAAGACGCCATGGCTTCGGTAACCAAAGTTTCGAGGTTGGAAGATCTTGTAGCGGGCGAGATCCAACATGAATACATCAAGGATCATAGTCCTGGTACATGCATGTGCTTCTTGCAGGTAGAGAGAGACCTTCAAGGTTATCTAATAGGTTTACATATTTGTACATCATTTTATTGTCTTTACATCTACGATACGCCAAGACCTTGGCAGGACATTAGCCCGATGAGGAAGTTGCGGCGGCGCCCTTATTGCAGCCTCGAGGTGAGCTCGCTGCGATTCTAGGCGTGCAATATCGTGGGTACGAGCGTCTCCACGAGTCGGCTCAACAAGGATCCGCCCTTCCTCCAGAGTGAAGGTCCTCCAACTCCCTCTCAAGATGGCCCTCGTTCGTCCCGAAGGTGGTCGATTCGACCCGGAGAAAGCGGAAAACTTTGAAGATGTGAGAACTAGCATCCATCGAAGGCAGAAAAGCCACATCTAATCAGTCATAGATGGAAAAGCAATTCGCCGTCAAGGGTACGCTGACCTGGTCCTGCGAAGCCCCACGACATTATCATTTACCCTCTGTCAAGCTGCCCAACACATGATGACCTACTGGTCAATCCTCGAGAAAATGCCTGGATCCAAGCTTCGACTGACACGAATGGACGATGAGATTCTACAACACCTGCGTCAAGCTTTTCCTGAGTTCGACCCCGCCGAGACAATTGATGAAGACAAGATGAAGTCCAAGGAAGGCAAAGAGCGATGGCGAAACTTCGTGAACATCTACGAGAAGGGTGATAAGAAGATCGAAGAATTCAACTTTGGCACTATGTTGAGAAGAAATCCCAAATTCGAATACGGGGAGAAGGAGACGATGTTTGCTGTTCGGATGCAATTCTACGCCATCGAAATAGCACGAAACCGCGCTGGTCTGAATGATTGGATCTATGAGCAGGGACATACGCAGGAGAAAAACAAGAAAGAGGGCTCCTGACATGAGGATCGTTTCTAATGAAGGTTCCTTTTGGACTCACCGCTATCACGAGCCACACTACGAGGTTCGAGTCGAACCTGGGCTCCCCTCTAGCCTGCTCCGCGCGACGGGTCAACTGGCCATCTTATGGAAAGTTTTGTGCCTACCAAGTGCCCTCCAAGACTCTCTAATTGAGCGCTTTGATGTCTGAATGTGTCGCACCGCAAATCTGCTGTCCCAGCAGAAGCACCAAGCTAGAACTCACGCTCTGCAGAGGACTGGAGCGACTTCATTTGGTTGCAAGTATATTTGAGCCATGGAAAAGAGTCAAATAGCATGTTTATGTACAACTCCCATCACACAGGCGGTTGCTTCTTTGCCCTCAAAAACTCTCCTATGAATTTGAGGTGGGATCCGCTGTGTCCGACAGACATTCCAAAAGAACAATAGTAGCAGAACTTTGCCTCCCTGCATCTACCACGTGTGAAACTCAAAACAACACTCATCATTTCCATCGCGTTTCTTGTTTCCTAGATCGATGCCACAATCGCTTTTGTCAATGTGGTTCAAGAGTGTCTCTACGTATTCTGAGCACGGGAATGGATGAAGATCATGCTGGAGAGGAAGAACTTCTCACTGCGAACCCAGCAATTCCTAGGACAGTCAAATCGAAATGGAAGACTCTCTTCAACTTTTCCTCGCGTCAGCATGTGCCCATCCTAATCATCGCCCTTTTCCTCTCATCGACTGCTGGGATTACTGGACCAGCTCTTGCAATCTTCTTTGGAAAGTTCTTCGACGCATTCTCCGCCTATGGATCAGGCGCAGCTGATGGTCATACGCTTATGCACAAAGTTTCTACGGATGCTATTGCCCTCTGTGTCCTGGGAGGCACAGTGTGGTTACTCAAAGGAGGCTACTTTGCATTATGGATGGCCTTTGGAGAACTTCAAGCAAAGAATGCACGGGATCAGCTGTTTCAAAACCTATTGGAGAAGGATTTCGAATGGTACGAGATGCGTACTAGTGGAATAGGAGCTCTACTACCGCGGTTGCAGACGTACGCCATCTTATATTCCATCTGCGGCACCTACTGATCAACTGGTAGCCAGATTCGTGAACTCCAAATAGGCACCTCGCAGCCTTTAGGCTTCTCCATCCAGTTTGTCGTACAAGGGGTCGCATCTTTGGGCCTGGCTTTCTATACATCGTGGAAGCTCACTCTAGTGATCCTTGCTGGCCTTCCTCTGTCGGCAGTCATAATGTCCTTCATCGCTTCGATGATGCAGCCTAGCATCATTAGCCAGGAGATCGAACTCTCTTTAGCCTCCAAGATCGCCAATAGTGCTCTATCAGCGATCGAGACAGTGAAATGCTTCAACGGTCAGACTTTCGAGCTTGAGCAATACAAGCGAGTCGTCATGGAAGCCGCTAAATATTACATGAAGCAAGCTCTCTCTAACTCACTGCAGATCGGATTCGTACGTTTTGTGACAACAGCTATGTTTGTACAAGGGTTCTGGTATGGTGGCCATCTCGTGACTACTGGCAAGGCCTCTGCCGGGAATGTGCTCACCACCTTTTGGGCGTGCTTAATGGCCACCAAAGCGATCGAGGATATTTTGCCACATATGATAGTGCTAGAGAGAGGACGAGCGGCAGGCGCTGCCATGAAAGCCATACTCGATCAAGTGAGTCGAGGGCTGAAAGTTGACTGCAAATCGGGCCAATGCGCGCCCAAATTCTGCGAAGGAGACGTCGAAGTGAGAGATGTGAGTAAGCTTCATATACTATTGTGCTTGATCTCTAATGTAGATTAGGTATCGTTTGCTTATCCCTCAAGGCCAGACAATCTAGTCCTGAATGAATCAACATTCTTCTTTCCGGCTGGAGAAACGACGTTCGTGGTGGGCAAAAGTGGTTCGGGAAAAAGCACACTTGGAAACTTGCTGATGCGTTTCTACGAGCCAACCGCGGGCAGTGTGCTCATTGATGGCACGTCTATTGGCGAGCTTGACATAAACTGGTTGCGGAACAACATCAGCCTTGTGCAACAGCAGAGCATACTGTTCAATGAAACTATCTTCAGGAATATCTCCTTCGGACAACGTGACTATCTCCGCGTCACCAAGCAGCAATTTAGCGTCTGCATTGATGTTGCAGCTTTGCATTCTACCATCAAAGAAATGCCCAAAGGACTTGATACTCTGGTCGGAACTGGTGGCAGTGCCTTGAGCGGGGGTCAGAAGCAGAGGATTGCGGTAGCAAGAGCAAGATTACGAGACACTCCAGTTCTAGTTCTCGACGAATGCACAAGTGCTTTGGATTACGTGAGTCGGAAAGCTGTTATGGAGGCCATACGCGAATGGCGCCACGGAAAGACCACGATCATTATCACTCATGACAACTCACAGATCAGAGATGAAGATTTCGTTTATGTCCTTGAGAATGGACGGATCATAGAGGATGGCTATCGAGATGGAATCACATCAATGGAGACAGGAGCACTGAACTCACCAACCAGTCCCACTCTCACAGCTTCTACGCATTTCGATTTTGGCTTCAGGAGGAGACAAGGTCAGAGCCAACGGAACAACCGATACAGCAACATGACTTTCGAA
>JAABUK010003308.1_pt1 | contig 27482 bp, 33 predicted proteins | sample 5559141 | NCBI WGS metagenome assembly JAABUK01 (sample SAMN10711869, study PRJNA513367) | rock metagenome | isolation source: Antarctica rocks | place: Antarctica: Victoria Land, Pudding Butte nord | collected 2016-01-03
CTGCTGAGAAGAAGGACAACCAGAAGGCCAAGCCTGCCAAAGGCAAATCTGAAGAAGATGCCCGGCGCTCTGTCTTCTCATTCACTCCCCTAGTGGCACCCATCAAAGCCACTGTCTTCCCCCTGCTGCAAAAGCATGAGCTCAATGGTCCTGCTCAGCAGATCTCTGCTGACTTGCGGCGAGCTGCAGTCGCAAACGTTGTGGACACAACCGGAGTCAGTATTGGCCGACGGTATGCCCGCACAGATGAGATCGGAGTTCCATTTGCTGTTACAGTAGATTATGAGACCCTTGAGAAGCAGACAGTTACTGTGAGGGAGCGTGACACAACGGCACAGGTTCGTGTGCCAGTTGCTGAGGTAGTCACTGTGCTCAAACAGCTGGCTGATATGGAGATGACTTGGCAGCAAGTGGAGAGCAAGTATCCTGCCCAAGCTGCAGCAGATGCTGACACTGCATGAACTTCTTTCCCTAGATGTCCCTTGCATTGAGTTATCTTTCAGAGTTTGCTGATACTGCTGTGTTTGTGTTTCATTGCTATTCTCCAGTGTGTAGAAGATCAGCATGGCTCATGGTAGACCTTGTGTATGGTGTAGTAAAGTAGTGTTTTGTTGTTGGCACATGGACCGCTCACAGCAGTAAGTTGCATACTTTTACGAGTGTTGCATTGAGTACTCATGGCTGTTTAGACAAGCTACTATAGCTATGTAGTCAGGCTAAAATTACAAGCATGCAGTAGCTAAGCTGTTGCAATCGACTAGACCTGGACAGGTGGCATGCTATCAGGATCATCGTCACTACTCTCAAAGCTGCTATCTGACTCAGATGATGAAGAAGTGTCTGCGTCAGATGAGCTGATGTCTGTATCTGTACCTCCAGCAAGCATGTCTACTATGGCACTTGATGTGTAATCTCTAGGAAAGGCATCATGCATATGTGCAGTGCCAGTGTGGAGGGTATCAGCAGCTGACTGACAGGCACAGGAGAACCCCTGAGACATTTCATAAGCCCCATTTGCACATGCATGCTTGGCGTCTGTATGGGAGCTCTGTGCGGCCTGCAATGCCTCCCTGCCACTATATTGAACATCATCAGCATCACTGGAATCTTCATCGGATTCGGTGCGCCCCATAAAAAGGTCTAGCTGCTCCTGTTTACTGGTACCCATTCTGCCACGCCACAAATGTCTCAAAGCAGGCTCTTCAGCGCCTCCTTCGCTTCCAACCTGCCAACGTGCATTTCAGCTTGAACTTGAATGATGCACTAGAATGTTGCACTACATGTTGTGCACATTACTTGACATCTTGCAGCAGTGCATATCTCAGAGGCCTTGGTGGTTGCAGCACTTCAAAGCTTGACATCCCGCATACCTCAGCATCTAGCACTCCACTCAGGAAATCTGCAGCATTTGAGTCATTGACACCTCCAAACCAATCTCCATCACATGGGCTCATGGCGCCATACACTAGCACATTCCCGGCATACTGCACAGCATCCGCAAAGTGACACAACTGCTCAAATGCACTGCAGAACAAACTGCTGAGGCATAAACAACAGCTGACAGGAGCTGTTGAGAGCAGCCATGCCGCCTCAGCTGACCTTATGACCGCCCACATGAGAGCACTTGAACACCTGCACCATGCTCTGAAGCTGCTTTTTCTGAATCAAGCTGTCCAAAGTGTTCACTAGATCTCTGCCAAGTTTGCCACAACGTGTGTCTCTGCTGCCATGACAGCATACATACAGATGCAGGCCATTCAGAGGTTGCTGCAAGTGTTGCACGGCTTCTAGCTGCGAAGAATTTTGAGCTTCGCCATCATCACCCTCATCATCTGGTGAGCTTGTGTCCATGTGTGCAGCAGTGACTTGGCGGACCTTGTTGATGGGAAGATCCAGATACTGCACACCTGCACATCCCACAAAAGCTGTCAGCATGGCGACTATGGCAGTGCAGAGGTCTGCAAGATAATATACTGCAGCTTCAGGCTTGCCTGCAGGATAGATTCTCAGGTCGCAAACAGGTCTGCCAGCCTCTAGGAAAGTGTCTCTTGTGCTTTCCTCATATGTTGTCACCTTGACATTGCCTGCAGTCCCAAAGCAAGGGTCAAAGCTGGCAGCAGAGCTCTATTGTTAACAGAGAGATGTGATATGCATTTTTGGGCAAGCTGCAACACTCAACATCACTTGATGCTCACCCACAATGATGCAAGCTTGGCAGATGCAGCAGGCGTTTATCACAAGCACAATGACGTGTTTCAAGCCTTGCCTTGACTAATGGCAGCAGCTGCAACAGCTTCAATGACAGCTGGGTGCCTGCAGTTGCACTAGCAAACTGTTCAATTTTTCCAGACAAAAGAGTGCACACATCCGCTTGTGCATACTGGAGAGCATCAGGAACAGACTCACTTTTCAATCACGGATGGCCACCAGCAGCCGTGATTTGAATGGAGCTCCTTGGCGGAAGAGTCACTACTCAGTGGGGCTGTTTGGATCAGTATATGTTGTTGATACTCTTTGACTGTTCCAGGCGCCGCGGGTGCTAGCTTTTCTGCCTTTGATGCTTGCACAGTCCCATTTGCGGCAAGATCGCATGCAGAGCTATGGAATCGACCTAACTGCCGTAGACGCTGCACAGGCTGCCAGCGAAGCAGGTGACCTTTCAGCATCCTGCGACGACAATTGATGCCTGTTGACAGACTTGCCCAGTTGACGCGGGCGGAATCGGAAAGCAGCTCGCAGGTTCGGCAGATGAATTACACCTCCGACACACCTGCGTCCAGAAGACGTACGTCTCGTTGCACCTGAGGTCACGTGAGTATGTCATTTACTAATTGGTCATTACTAACCAGCTATGCTGTGCGCAAAGTCTTGGCCGCAAGACGCAAGTGGCCTAGACGGCTGTTACGAGGCCAAACCGCAGCTGAGCATTCACTGAAAATGAGTTCAGCAAGCCCCGGTGGTCTGCATGTTTCAAGCGCCAAGAAGCGCAGGTATGCTGACAGCACCTGAACAACAACTTCTTTGGCACCGCGTCGCAGGAGTTACCAATGAGGCATGCCTGCAGGTTGGCTGCATTGGACGCAGCATCGAAAGCAGCGGCAGGTAGAAAGACTTTAGTATTGCTGACTTGCTACTGCCCTCAGCTGGGCAAGACCAACGGCTTCAGTGCAACTTCAAGTCACCGAAGGCAACTATTGGTCTGCAGGTACAACTCCAACAGGCAAGCACCTTGGGTATCAGGCAGCGAAATCTGCACAGCAGACTGGACAAAATCGCACAAAAACAAGCAACAAACCAACTGCTGGGAGCCAGCAGGAAGTGCATGAACAGCAGTATGCTGACCTGGCACCATCAGTTGTTGATGGCCCTCTTCTGAAGTCTTTCTTGGTATGGTATTACGTTTTGCCGCCAGGGTTGCCCCATAACGCCATTTGCCAGCAACGCACACTCACACACATGTGCATGCACTTCTGCACTGCTCAGAGACTGTGCTTCTACTGTGCAGTCTCTTGGCAACACAGAGGGCGCCAGTGTAGAATCCATACTGGAGGGGGTTCTCAAAACCAACCCAAGGGTTCCTGATGCTCGGGCAACAGTTACATCCAGAGTGCACAACAAAGTGATGTTGCTGGACAATCCCACAGCAGCCCTCACAACCAAGCCTACACGCCGCAAGAATCACAAGCGTTATTCTACCCAATTGGCCGGCCATAAGGACAGGCCGTCACTAGGCAAGGACCACAAGTAAGCATTCATCAACATTCAGATATTGAGGTGTCACCTACCAGCTGTGGTATCATTCAATTTGCAACTCCCACACAGGCAAAGCAACTTTGTGCTGTCCTGTCTTGTGTCAACTGACTGACAGAACTTGTTGCAAGTAGTTGTCTGCACTGCAGGTATGCATCTTTTGTGCCATTGCACACGCTGTGGACTCAGTACATCAGCGAGCTGCTAAAAAACTGCCAAGACCGTGAAGCACGCCTCCTGGCAGCTGATTATCATGGCTGCATTCTGACTATCTCCCAAGCAGCCAACCCCATACATGCTGGTCTCACTGGCTTAGTCATCAAGGACTCTGCTCACTCTTTCACCATAGTCACCCAGGCTGATCGCACCTATCATGTGCTCAAGCATAAGTCTGTGTTCAGCTTCAAGGTTGGCAGTAACAGTAAGGTGACACTGCTGGGCACAAATCTGCAAAAGGAGCGTAGCAGAGTCTGAGCAGCTTTTGGCTTGCTTGGTAGTCGTATGTCGTCCAGCCAACAGGCAGCAGCAGACTGAGCCAGCAAAAAGGGCGGTCAGAGGTCAGCCCTCTTCTTTGTGTCTTGCTTAATGCACCCTTTTCTTTGTGTCTTGCTTAATGCAAGCTGCAGAGATCTGCTGTACCCCTGTAAGATTCCCGGAGCATTCTAACAAGGCAGACAGCTTGTAGCTAGAGTCGCTTCCAATTTTTTTTTGCAGCAACAGCATGACATCAACCAGTTTTTGGTGGTGACATCTGTTTTCCTGTGTGACATTTACATGCTGTTGGCAGGACTCAGAACAGCAAAGCGTCAAGTTGCTTGCAGCGTCGCGCTCTGATTGGTGCCTTACAGCATCCAATTCACATCTTGTGCCCACATTGCTATCTAGCCTTCTGCCTCTAACTGGTTCCCGCTCCGAATCCAATTTGTAGGGACAGGCTACATGGCAATGTCGTTGCAAGCTATTGGCTTGATGCTGTAAGGCACCGACCAGACCGCAATGATAATGTCTCTCTCTGGTCACTTGGCAGATCACCCAGCAGTAAGCCCTGATACTTTCTGATAAGCCCTAGCCATCAGCCAGGACATGGTGCCATGCTACACTTGTGTACATTGCGTGTGACTTCTGCTTTGCTTGCAGGTGGCTGAGATCATCCGGAGCTATTGTCAGATATTGTGCCTGGCTGCTGCCAGTTTGTCACTTACAGAACGAGCAGATGAACAGGCAAGTGTGTGTACCTTGACACAGCAACTCACATGTCCTTTGGAACTTTGAGGTGCCTTCCAGCAAGGGCCTGGATGTCAACCACGGAAGTTGCCGTGTCGTCATTGCAGTCACAAGTGCCACGCTATATGTGAAAGACGAGTTCTTGTTTCGTGAATCTCAGAACCAATTGACATGATCATGCAAGTAGACTTGTGGTCACAGTGTTTGAGTCAGCTCACGCCGCAAGTAGATATATGTCAGATGCAAGCTGCGCCGGCCTGGGACCCTTTTGCGTGACCCCAACTGATATGATGTGATCAAATGGTGCACTTGCTGCGTGCGCACGTGCACGAAGTGTGCCTGCCGGAACAGTCAAACGATTTTCCGTGATGAGTTGGTTTGGGAAAGTGGTCTCGGAGCAGACACTATTTTGGTGAATGCCTTGCGGCCGCTCCGCTGCGTCTACTGTGAGCCTCAAACCACGAAACCTGATTGCTGTTCCAGTCCAGAGCGTCGGACCTGGTTCTCGCAAATCCAGGATTTGTCGCCGTTATGTGTGCATCCCGACAAGTAGTTCTCCTAAGCGTCTGAACGCAGCGTGAGGTTCGCAAGTATGGAAGAGCTTTTCACGTGGGCGCAAGCACAGGTAGAAATCCAGCATTTGGATCAGCCCGACGCATGCAGTTGTAAAAGCTGAAGCTACGCTGTGCCCCTTCCCAGCACTAGTACATTGAGGCACATGAAGACCTCCCTTTCTATCTGCAGGGAGTCGGTTGCAGTCTTGTTGCACCAGATGCATGCAACAGAACTTTATTGGCAGCTAGAGCCATACCACCTGGGGGTAAGCTTTCTGCCTTGTTTTCCCAAGCGACACAAATGCACCCAATCATGCCATTTGTGCAGAGGCCTTTGTCACCATTCCTCAGAGGCTCTTGCTCAATGCGGATCTCTGTCATCAAGACACAGTCTACGGTCACGCTTTCAGCCAACTCAAGGAAGAGGCTGGTGCAGACATAGACAGCCGGCACCTGCTTTGCTTGCTGCTTATAGTAGAAAGGGCAAAACAGGAAGCCTCGCTGTGGCACCCATACATACAGTACCTGCCTCAGACATATGGTGCGCCTCTCAAAGTAGTCTGTCCAAAAGACTGTGCCTCAGACCCCTGTACAATAAAGCTTATTTTTGGCAGCCTAGTCCTTGAACCAATAATGTACATACTGCAATGTCCATCTAAACTAGGTTTTGATATTTGTACAACTTTAGTAGACTCCCTGAGTACAACCTTGGCAGACAGCTTGTGTGCGCTTGCAGATGATCCTCTGTGGTGGGGTGAAGAAGAGGTGGCATTGCTTGGCGGCACTCGCCTGGAGATTGCAGTCAAGCAGCACCATAAGATTGCTGCCAAGCTGACATGCTGGAGAGATCAACTTGTTCAGCTACAAAGGTAAGTCCTGAGACTTGCTGCTGCATCATCAAGCCTGTGGAGTGGAGCCTTTCACAAGCTGCACAAACATGTTGTATCACGGCCACATGTATGGCTTCAGCAGTCGCTGTTGTGTGCTTTGGAGAGCACTATTGTAGGTGCTTTGCATGTTACAGTTGACTTGACTCAGTATGCCGCAGACTGGCCTGCCCCAAGTGGACGCTGCAATGCAGAGGTAGAGGTCGCTCTCTAGCTGAAGTGCACTGCCTCAAACCAGCATATTATCTGGACAGAAGCCTTTGCAAATCTCACAAGGCACTGCCATGTGTGAATCCTGACTCCTTGCCGCGGCGTGTGTTTAAGCATACACATACAGGTCCAGCAGGTTCTAATACAAACAGGCCCAGAACACAGAGCATGCTTGCCAGAGTTGTCTGTCTGTGCCTTGTGTCATTTGCATTAGTTGCTGGTGTCCTGTAGGACTGCAGAAAACAAGGAGGGAGCAAAGGTGCTTCAGGAGGCTGCTGGCGGCTGGGCTCTTTCTGACAAGGCAATACTGTGGGCCAAGTCTACAGTGTGGTCAAGAGCATTCAACATCCCATACCTTGGTAATGCCACCTGATTCTGCACGGTGCCCTTGTGCCAGCAACAAGGATGCATATGCTCACACAGGGCTTTTAATATGCCATGCCTTTCCAGGATGGGATGGCGACCTCCATTCTATGCCTGTTCACGAGCCTTGCTCATCATGCATGATCCTCCCAAGTTTGCCAACTGCCCCATGTCTTTTGTCTACACACACTAGGGTGCTGCCTGTGTGCATCATGACAAACACTGAAGCTTGTTTTGATGATGTCAAGTCAGCATCTGTCTGTCGCCCTGATGTTGCAGCCTGTCAATCTGCATGCCTGCCATTGCCATTTGCTATCTGTACCTTCCAAAGCTACAATTTGAGCCAACTTACCAATACACTACTGGTTTACAGGTGGCATTGACAAGCCTGGAGTGGCGCTGCTGCCAATGGGAGATCTGCTGAACCATGATCCTGGGCGCCATGTTGCATGGCACACCGGCCCAACAGGTCTCGACGCTTTCCACTTCATTACCCATACCCCAGTCGAGCAGGCAAGCAGTGTCCTGCCTATCCAAGCCAAACAATATACTCTGCAGTTTTGCAAAGCGATTTCTTCAATTGAGGTCACTTTGTTGTTTTGAGGATGACTATCTGCAGATGTCAGAGCATGGGCTTCTTGGCTTATCATTTGTGGTACTGTTCACAGCATATGAGTGCATACACACCTGCATATGCCCAACTGCCAAACTCTGTTTGTTGCAGGGCTGCACCCTGTACAGCAACTACGGCAACAAGTCCAATGAAGAGCTGATACTGGGGTATGGCTTTGCTTTGCCCCACAATGAGGCAGATTTCTTCCATGTCATGGTTGGCCTGGCAGGCACTTCCAAGCCTGAGGCAGGTGGGGACTACTGCGCACTGTTGTCTCCCTTTGTTTCATCCTACTTGTGGCATGCTGGCAGTTTTTGGATCAGCTGGTGGACTGTGTCTATTCTGTAGCAGGGTCAAAATCTGCTTTTTTTTCTTTTAAGTTTTGGTGCATGTGTTTTGATGACAAAAAAGGTTTTCCAAAGGTTCTGGAGCAGGGAGCTGGTGGAGTGTGACTGTACTGTAGCTTCAGCTGTGTCTACTGCAAGGGTAGTCAATGCGAAGCCCAACAGCACTGACAACCATCATCAAGGTACTCCTGCATCATTTTGTGCAACCATGCTTCTTGGGCTGCTGCAATTCATCCAAATCGTTTGCTCCTGTCAAGCTCAACCAGCATATTGTTCTGTATAACATCTGGGGCCTGCTGAGCTATGGTCAGTGCTTGGTGGTGGCACTGAGTCTCCAATTGAAGCACATACTCTGTCTTTTTATATCAATCTCTATTGAGGGCAGTTGGCAAGGGCAGGGGATGACTTAATGTAGCTACCCCCATGTTGAGCAACTCACTGAAACTTGTCCAATGCTGCAGAGAGCAGTAGTAATGCAGTGCCAGATGAGCGTGTGGTCCAGCGGCGAGCTTTACTACAGCGCTTGGGACTGTCCACCAGTCACTACCTCAAGCTGCAAGAGCCCCAGGGCCCAGGGCAGGCTGCACAAGTAGACCTGGAGCCCCTGCTGAACACAGCTGCCATCTGCTTGATGCCAGACCAGTTGGCCTACCATTGGTGGCAAGCCCCAGCTGCTGCCAAGCAGCTGACCCCAGATGACAACCCACTTGCAACAGGCACAAGACCCGCTACACAACCCAATGCTGTTGACATTCACACTGGCAGCCAGGCAGTACCAGGCCTGATTGAAGTGAAAGCCTCTGCTGGGATTGCACATGCTGAGAGGCGAGTGGATTGTCTCCCTGCCAAGAGAGGGCTGCCGTCGCCAGTTGCGTTTTCTGAGACTGCAGCATCAGTCAGTGCAGGCACAACACCAGCAGCAGGCTCCTCTGCTGCATCTGCACCTCAACCCAGCACGAGCCCAGCAGCTGATGTATCAGTCAGCAACAGTAATGATGGCAGCCCATTTGGCTGTAGTCCAGTGCATGTACAGATCCAAGTGCTGAAGAGTCTGCGGCGCCTGTTGACTGCCAAGCTGGACGCTATAGCTGGTGGCAGTGCCGAAGAAGACCGGATGCTGGCTAAGCAACCTGGATGCAGTCAGGCTGCTGTGATGGCGCTGGAGTACCGAGCTGGGCAAAAGGAGATTGCATCTGCAGCGCTAACTTCCCTAGTGCAGAAGAGTAGTGACACTGTATGCTTAGCTGCAGCTAGGCTGCCTGCACAGAGCAGTTGGGTGTCAAGTGAGGGACAGTTCAGTACAGCTGAACAGGTGAACAAGGGCCTTTCACGAGTGACAAAGTGCATTTGCTGATTGATATTTGGCATTCGTATGTTTGCATTCTCCTGTACACACAATATATGCATGCTTGCCTGGGCAAAATCTTGTATCCGTCGGTTGCATCATTGCATGTCTTGCTGATGTATAAGCATTTCACTGACAACATGCTACAATATCAGGCACTGTGGGTGTAAGTCAATTCAACCGTATGCTGTGCATGCTTTGCCTGCAGGAGCCTTCATGGTGGAGCAAGCTTGGTATACAATGCAACAAGCTACAAGAGAGGAGAGTCCCCCCACATGCCTTGGCTTCACCACCCCCAACAGACAGCTTGCCTCATACTGAAACAGCTAACATGTCTGTCGCCTGTCATCATGGTCTTGTCACAACAGCAGCAATCAGATCAGGGGAGCTGCTCATCAGCATTCCTCAGCATGCTGTGGTCACAACTGATCAGCCGCAGCAGGTGACATTGCAGCTGGCTGGCATGGCCTATGATCAGGCGTTACATTGGTATGCCACCCTGAGCTCAGACACACAGCAACATGCAAGCTTACCCCAACCAGTTGAAGGTACCATCAAGGCTGATGATCATCAGGAAGCACAGAGCCTCAGCCAGGAGCAGCTTTTGGGTAGCTTGGTTGACCATTGGGGCTCTTCAGGGGGGGTGGCCTTGAGCCTACCTGCTAGACTGCTGTTAGCACAGCTGTGGCCTCACCACAAGACGTCTCAGCTGGCCACTGACCTGTCTGAGGCTCTGGCAGGTGATGACTGCTCTGTTGACTCATCCAAAGGTCCTGTTCAACACCTGCACTAAAGTGTCTTGACACATGGTCGCACAACCGGAAGCAGTCTGAACAGCATACTGCTGCATATCTTGTGACCATGATAGTCAAATTCAGTGACCAGTTGTGGCCGTATTGCAGGCTCTGAATGCTGTGCTAAATAAGCTGTTGCCGTGATCTGAAGAAGGCTTTAAGCAATGTGCTCTATGTTGCTGAGAATGGTTATTTGGGTTGTGGCTGTCAAAGACTGCTGCATATGCTGATGTCTATGCATCACAGGCTTGCCAGTGGAGCAGGAACTCATGACTGAGGCACAGCAGCTGCTGCAGCAGCTTCAAACGCTGCTACCACAGCTGCAAAGCCAGATGGACATTCAGGAGTCAGCTTGGCAAGGGGAAACTTTGCTGAAGGCACATGTGTCACTGCTGTGGGCCATCAGCTGTATGGCCCAATGCAGCCAAAGGGATCCTGAGGGCAAGGATGCACTGCTAGCCCCTCTCATCAGTTGTCTCCCTCAGGTGTGTGAAAAAACAACAGGTCCCTCATACGTGTTGCGGTGCTGTTGGGAACTGTTGACTAGCATCAGTCTGTAAGAGGTGTGTGTGTGCTCCAGAGTGCGTCTGCAGGACTCTGTATTTTGTAAAGCATCGATGGCTGTTTGCGTGCATTGATGACACAGCATTGTAGATACACTTGCATGCAGACGCCTTACTGCCTGCTGAGTGCTGGTAAACGGCCTGGCAGCGCTACAGGTGATGGTAATGTAGCAGGACTGCTCATCACGGCACATATTGATTTGGGGCTAGGAAGACAACAATGCTCAGTGCTCATGTGCAAAACCTGATCACGACATCTGCATAATTGATTACACCCAACAAGACTTGTTGGTGTGCTGTTCAGGAGCTTGTAGGTGTTGTAGCTGATCTGGTTTGGGACAAGGACACTGGGAGCCTTCACGTTTTGACTGCCTGCAACCTGCCTGCTGGCATGCCACTCACCTCAGGCCTGACAGCAGTAGGTGCTGATCCTGAGCATCTCATCATGACTCATGGGCCCGAAATGCTGGCGTGGGCGCAGCAGACCACGCAAGGGCAGGGCCATGCCCTGCTGCCCTGGCAGGCCCCTGATGCTGCAAGCTTCCAGCTGTGCATTGAACCTGCTGAAGAAGATGAGCTCAGAAACAGCAAGATGGAGCTGCTGCTAGCGAGTGCTCTGGGAACTACACATGCCTTGACAGCGACCTCTAGCCAGGTACAGCTCAATTATAATGATATATTTGCTTTCCAGCTCATGATGAGCTAGGCACGTGCGGGACAAGTCTTGTCTCTCCAAAGCTGTCTGTCTTGCGCATTTCTATAACGTCTACCAATTCGACAGTTGTGACAACACGGCTTGCTGCATCACATGGCACACTACCACCGGCTGCTGCATGTCATCAGAAGCAGTGTATGCTGCCACCACCGCCTGCCTCAAAAGCTCATCACAGGCCTTGTTTGTGATCTGCCTGGAGTCATAAGACCTCACAAAGTGTGAGGCACACAAGACATGACATGCGCAAGTTTCAGGAGACCATATTGGTTGGTGATGAAGTGTGAGTGGCAGTGCAGGAGCGCCTGCTGGCTGCTTTGGCAGTGTGTGCCTGTCATGCAGCACAGCTTAACCAGCTTGGAGCTGCTGGCCTGATGATGGCTTTCCATCAGAGCAACAACACTGCCAGTAGGTGGTTTCTATACTACTTGTCAAATGCTAGCATACCCATGGTGCATGCTGGTGACAACAATACAATATGTAATCAGATTCGTGCAGGTGAAAGTTGCTGACAGGTTGTCTGCATTGTCGTGATGTTTCACATGTGCAATGAGAAACCCGTCTATGCCAAGAATCATGTCTGCAGCAGGCTCTTAGAGCATCAAGGCAGCAACAAATCCCTTTGCAACATTGCAGCATACCACGTGTATGGTGTTGAGGCATATAGCTGTCCTGTGGCAGGCTCAAGTGGCATCACAATCTTGTCTTCAGCCTTCATAGGTACAACAGCAGTGTGGTATTGCAGGGCAGGACAGTGACAGCGTGGCCTCTTCCGTGCAGCAGAATCTTCTAGACAAGGCTGAGCAGCAGCTGCAACACCAGCAAGATGCTTTTGTGACTGAGCTGTTGCGGCCGCAGCCAGCTTTGCAGGTGCGTCTTTAGATGATCACCTACACACAAATGTCCCAAGCAGGCTTGAGTTGGCCTGCTTGTGCCCTGTTTGTGTATGCACAGCAGCAGCATGCCCTGGTTGTGTTCTCATTTGTGTGCACTGTCCTTCCATGACCTTGTAGAAGGGGAATCAGATTGCAACCTTGATGTGTGCAGGTTGCTCAGCAGACCTTAGGTAGCTTGCTGGAGGCTGAAAGGATGCAGCTGGTGTCTGATGACACCAATGCGCCCGATAGCAATTCGGCTCATATAAGTCATCAGTCATGTGTGCAAAGTTTGCAACAGTACCAGCAGGAGCTGGTGCACATATTGGGTCACCATCTTTGCCACATACGGGTAGAGGGCAAACATCGCAAGCGGAAGAAGGGTCATTCCTCCAGGCGTGACAAACACCAGCACATGCAGAAATCAATGCAGGACATTGCATAAACTATACAAGCACAATTGGGAGTTTTGACCAGAGTTTGAATGATGTGGTCTCTTTGCAAATACAACAGATTCATACTGTCCAGCTCATGACTTGCTAAAAGCCAGTCCGATGTCCACCACGGGCTAAATTAGACGCAGGATTGTCTTCACGAGCAGTATTAGAAGATAGTCAATGATTGCAGCGCTGAAGCAGGCCATGCTGATTTATTGGTTGCATGGGCAAAGTCGGACCCTTGGAGCAAAAAGCTGCTGCAAATGGGGTACCAAGTCAATCTTTGCAGTGTTTTGAAAGGCACAAGCATGGACCAGCTCCAATTCTAAAAATTCCAGGACAGGCTTCAACCGAGGCTTGACTTCACTCAATAATCCAGGCATGTCACCAAATCGGTGCTCCTGTAAGAACTTACAAATGCTTCCACTGTATCAACGGAAGCGAGACTCGAAACCAAATACATCCAAAAAATTTCACACACAAATGCAGAGGGAAGACTTTCATCATTGCAAATTCTTCAGCTCAGTTGCATCAAATGCTTCACGCGCAGGGTCTTAGGTCAACAATGGTGTTAGTCACTGATATACAGCTAAAACATCATCAGATCTAAAGACGCTGGTGACTTAACACCAAGTGGACGGAAACGGGAGGCAGCAGCTGCCAGTCTGTTTACTCAAGGGAGGCTGTTGTAAATCACAACAGTTGTACAACACTGGACCACTCAGCAACAAACTGTGACATATCGAATTGTGAGCATCGAGTAGCAACCTGCTGTCTCGATCTGAGTTGCTGCACAGCTAGGCAGACTTGCACTGCACCAAAGCAGGAGTCCAGATCCTATGAGTCATCCTCGGAAAAGTAGTGGTCCTGCTCAGAGTCATACATGTCTTCACTCTCAGGTTGCTGTCTGCCCAGAGCCTGCAACTCAGCCATCACACCATTGGCAGCATGCTGACTGCCTCGCTGACTCACTTTGCTGGCCTGCAAGCTGGCACTTGCAACCGGCACCGCTTTCAACTTGTGCAGCCTGCCACCTTGCTTCCTCAAGATTCGGTCAATGTACTTGTCAGCTTTGTCTTGCTTGTGTATGGCCGCCAGCAGAGTTGAGGTGGCACTGGCACGCTGACTACTTCCCAGGTTGCTGCGCTGCCGGTGCAGGCTTGTGGTTTGTGCAGGTGGCTGTGGGGAGTCGTCGTCACTCTGCTCCTGAGCTCGCTGCTGCCATCGCACCTGGCGGGCCCACTGCTTGGTGGCTGCTGCACTGGGCTTCTTAATGCGACCTGAGACCATGCCAGAGACTGTTGCAGCATGCTGGTCATAACACATACATGCACATACACATGCACACACCCCTACAATGAATGGGTGACAATGTGTTGGCTTCAAGGAGTCAAACCATGCAGCATGGAGACCATGATCAAGCAGGGCATTCACCATGTATCTAGGATGCCGGCGCAGCAGAGCCTCTGCATACAGGACGAATTGATGCTGATGACACGTCTTTTGGCAGTGCAGCATGGCATGCACCTTTGCCAAACCACGGTGTCACAGTGAGCTGTGCACAACAGCAAGCACAATCAAAAATATGAGCTTGACATGGTGAATGACCCATCTGCCTGGCAAATCAAACAGGCACTACAGAATGCAGATCACTTCCTGGGAGCGCAAGTTGTGCTCAATTTCAGGCCGTTTCGTTGGTCACCTCCTGCAACTTTGAGGGCCGGGGGTCTGATGGGAGATGAGTCTTTGGCTGCCGCACTCCTAGCAGTCTGCTTCACTTTCTCCACAGGGGTTGGCAGCTCATCAAACTTGCAATTGCAGCACTCCAGTGCAGTCCTACCAGGCACCAGCTTAGCCACATGCTGCCAGAAGTTGCGCTGGCTGGGTTTCACAGTCAGGTAGGCCTTTTGCAGGGCTGCTTTCTGGTCTTCAGTCCAGCCTGCAGCTGCTGGGGATCTGACGCTGATAGAGGGCTGCCCAGTGGCTTCGAGGGTGGAGGCAGCATCTGCAGGCTGGCTGCCGTTTCCTTGTCTGCCCTTTGTGCCAACCTTCTCTACCTTCACCTACAGGCATCTGCTTTTGTCACACAGCAGGTAGGAAGCAAATCAGCAAGTCAAGTAAGCAGATTGTTCAATGAGCCTGCAGCAAGCTTCAGCTTAAGTCAGCACATATCCATGCAACCACTGCTCTAGTGCTCACGCTCCATCTGGCATAAAGATGCAATGATACAAAAGGTGTCAGCAGGCAGACTTGACCAGCATCATAATGTACCTTGATACTTGGCGCTTTGCTGGGAAGTGGCTGCGGGGCAACAACTCTTGAAGCTTCCCTGGACTCCTGCAGTGCACTGCCAGAAGGCACACTGCTGGCTGTGGCATCAGCAGGCACTTGCTCCTGCTGGCTGCTGCCCTCTGGTGGCAACTTATTGCCCTCTGCCAGTGGCTCCTCAACAGGCTCAGCAAGTGGGGTTTTCCTGGGCCTACCCCTACCCCTCTTGGGTCCAGATGGCTTCTTCTCATCTTCTGCATCAGGTACAGGCTTCTTCCTAGGTCTGCCTCGCCTCTCTTGCTTGGCTGGAGGCGATTTTGGTGATGCAGCCGCCGTCTGCTCTGACTGCATTGCCTGATCAGGACCTGGCTGAAGCGCGCCGTCAGACAGCCCCAAGGCTGTGGCTAATGGCCCCAGAAGAGCCGGTGATGGCTGTGAGGCAGCAGAGCGCGAGCGTGGTGGTGCAGTTGGGCTGTTCTTGAGTGACTCCAGCACCTGTGCTGCTTCTTGCTGCTGCTGATCAGCATCTGGCTGCTCCATGTCTGAAGCCAAGTCTACAGCTTGTGTCAAGGCAGAGCGAATGCTGCCCTGTGGGCCTGAAGACACATTGTCTGCCTTGTCAGCACCAGCTGCTTTCCTGGCTTTGGGCTGCCTGACAGGCTTGCTCGATACGCCTGCTTTGTGCGGCTGAGTGTCTGCAGATATGCCTGACTTGCTAGCTGTCACAGCCTTGCGCTGCTGTACTGCTTTGTCTGCAGCACCTGACGGATTGCTCTTAGCCTTGCTGTTGGGACCTGCCTGACTGGCCTTCTCAGGCTTACTGGCCTTCTCAGGCTTGCTTCCCTTGGCTGCTCTGCCTTGCTCAGCTGGCATAGATGCTATGGCTGGAGCAGTAGGCACAGCCAGAGCCTGCTCTCTGAGAGCCTTGTTCACAAGGCAGCCTTGCTTGCTCTGTGGCCGCATGCAAGTCTTGCAGGTGCCACATCGCTTCAGCTGTGCCGTGGCACCACCAGCAGCTGGCCTAGCAGCAGCAAGCTTGCTGGTGGGAATGCCAACAGCATCAGTAGCAACCCCAGCGCTTTGATCCCCGTCTAGTTTTGCAACACAGGCTTGCCTTGCAGCGTTCTGCTTCTGGGGCTGAGCTTGGCTGGACTGATTGGCTATCTGCCCTGTCTGCTGCTCATTGCTTGCAGCTGCAGCCGGAACTCTGGCCTTGGGTGATTTGCCAGCCAGGATGGGGTAGGGAAAGGGTGGAGAAGGGGGGTCCTGCGGTGGCACAGTGACAGCTGGCTGAGCACTGCTTGCTCTGTGTCTCCTGCTGTGCTGCACAGGCAGCTGTTGCCGTGCCTTGCCCAGCGGAGGCCTGCCATCTGAGCCCTCAGAGCGAGACACTTCTGCCTGTGTCCCTGATTGCACCTCTGCCTGAGGGTCCTTAACACTGGATGCTGATGCAGCCTGTGGCTTAGCCTGAGACTTGGCCTGAGGCTGTGTCTGTGCCTTGACTTGTGACTGTGTTGGCAGTGATCTGGACTGGGTGCGTGTCAGAGCGGGAGCAGGAGGTTGGGGTGGCTTGGGGTGGGTAGGCGGGGTGCTATTGCCGCCTGGCCTCTCGATGGCAATGGCACCACCCAGCTTGTCGTGCACTTTGGTCTCGCGCATCCAGAAAGCCAAGGGAGGGTACCGTACCCTCCCACTGCGACTTGTCTGCATCAGCAAACATATGCCTTGTGAGCTGTTTTGTCATGGTGCAGCTCAAAAACCTCATCCAGGGCACAATCACAACAACAGCAGGCTTCATGCGTGTCAGGGAACCTTGCAAACTGGGGCGATTGCTGCAGCATGTTGCCACAGGCATAGGTGCCTGCACAGCTCAGCACTGACAGGAGCACAAGCTTGATTGCAGAGATGCTTTGTGCAGGGTTGGGGTTCTGACCTCATACAAGCCCTTCTTGTCCTGGAAGGTGACATCAGTAGGGGCTGTCAGCAGGGGCTGCACTTGCCCACCCCCACTGCTCCTGGTCACCACACACCGCCTGCCACAAGCACGCCTGTCATTTCACAGTCATATGCATACTGACGCGCGTCACCTTTTGTTGATGCATCTGCTAAGTGATCATTGCTACTTGCTGGCGAGGCATGTCAGTGAGTCCAGTGCGTATGCAGAGATGCAAGCTTTGCGTGCATGAAGGGCTGATCATGGTGGTAATGCTTATCAGTGGCCAGCTTATCAAGGGCCAGATGCATTAGTGGATTGTCAATAAAGCTGGCTGACCTTTTGGATGCGGACCCAGTCGTAGCACTGCTGCTAGGCTGCCGCCGCTTCTGCTGGACAGCCTGCACACATGATAGCACACATGAGACATATCTAATCAATTGGTAGCAGCTTGAGCAAGGTTTGTCATTTTGCAAGGGAACTGACTTGACTCATGCACCTGATGCTTGTTGGCCAAGCCCATATTTCTATCATAACAATAACTGCTGAGGAGGGTGCAGCTCACCAGCAACCCTTGTAGTCTTATGGTCGACTAGGCAAAGTGAACTGAATTCATGGATAGCAAGGTGTCCCTGACGGTGCATGTGCGTATTTGCAGCATGTAATGCCCAACAACGTCAGCACTGAGGTGCAGCTGGTCATGATAAGATTGCTCAGCAAGGCTGTGCATCCTTTCAATGTCCACATTTGCATGCTGGTCTACCAGCAAATGCTTGTGCCTCTACTTTGCATGCAGACACTACCGCCACCTAGCTAGCTGTGAAGCAGATAACATACCATCTTTGGAGCTGTCACAGAAGTGTCCTGTGAGATGTGCGGCCCCTCCTGACTTGCTGCCACACCTTCAACTGGCTCACCAACTTGCTGACTCACATCAGCAGCTTCATCCTGTTGCGTGGGCGCAGTCAAAGCATTCGGAAGCTGCTCTACTGCAGCAGCGTCTGCTGACTGTGACGGTGCAGGCACAGCACCATGCGCTTGCTGCATAGCAGTGCCTTGGGCAGCTGAGCCTGTGTCACAAGGCTCTTTGACATGTATGCTTGCCTCAGGCATGGCATTTGGGCTATGATTGGCCCCAGGCTTGCCATCAGTCAGCACAGCTGAGTCTGGTGCAACAGTCTCTGCTGACCTGGCACCGCTGATAGCAGAAGGCCTTGTCTCTCCAGGCAGACTGCTTCCAGGCTTGCTCTGCAGGCTGTCATGAAGAGGCTGCAAACCCTCGCTTGTGTCTGAAGACCTGACCTGGAGCTCCTGAGAGACGACGCCATCTGCTGGTCCAGCAGGGCTGCGATCGTTTACAGCAAGCTCGCTGGCACAGCCAGTGTTTGAGGGTTGTGGCCCTTGACTTGCTGTTGGTACATCATGCCCTGAGGTGTCAGCAGCAGCAGCAGCAGCAGCAGACAGAGGCAAAGCGCCTGCTGCCTGTGCGTTTTGGGTGCCTGACTGGTTCAAAGACCGCTTGGCATGCTGCTGCGGTGAAGTATGCTGCTGAGACACAGCATTGATGAGGCTGCAGCTGACAGCCTCCTCTGCTGCTTGGTGTTCAGACTGAGGAAGACTGGCAGAAGGCATGGACCTGGGGCTAGACTGATGGGCAGGAGGACTGGAAGGACTTGCAGACAGCATGCTTGCAGCTTGTGCCTCTGCTACTGATGCTGGCATGTCTTCCCTGAAAGGGGAAGCTGCCTTTTGCTGCTGCTGCTGATGCTCTTCCACAGGCTGCTGTTGATGCTGATGTTGCTGGTCAGCAGTGTGCTGCTGCTGGTGCAGAGAAGGTTGCACCAGGGGCTGGGACATTGCCTGATCCTCATGCTCAGATAGCATGTGTGAGTCCAGCATGTCATCCAGGCCTGGGATGTCCAGCTTGAGACTTGGGGACAGACTCATCATTGAGCTGGACTCCTGACTCAGCGTGGCGGCCTTGGCAACACCAGCTGCTTCCTGCTCAATTTGCATGCCACCCTCAGTTGCATCAGCAGCATCTGTGCCTGTGTGATGTGTAACCCCTGACACTGACTGCTGCTGCTGCTGCTGCTGACCCTTGCCGCTTGAATCAAGTTGATGACTGGTTTGATGATCTGGGTGTGTGTCATGAGATGTAGCACTTGCAGCTGCCTGTGTCACGCCTGTGTCCAGCAAATCTGGCGCATGCTCTGAGTGCTGCAGTTGAGCAGGCTGCTGTGTGGCTGGTGCAGCAGCATTCAGCAAGGGCGCAGCGGTGTCCGTAATATAATCTGCTTCAGCAGAATGTGCAGCAGTATGTGCATGACTTATGGTTGGACCAGCATCAGTGGATGCAGGTCTGCTTTCCACCAACTGCCTGCTGTCAATGACTGACTGAGGCTTGACTTGAGCTGGCCAGCTGCCGCCCAAGCATGTTTCTAACGAAAGCTGACAAGCTGGGCCTGCTTTGCCTGCAGCACGCAAGCATTACCTTCATATCGACAAAGTAGCGCAATGATGGTGCTTGATAACAGTTAAGCTGCTTGACCAGCATGCTGTGCAATGCTCCGCTGCACCACTACACTGCACAAGCCATATGGTTAACCAATCCACATGTGCAACAACCCACTGGGTCTGTACATGTTGCCGAGCCAAGCATAAGCCTGCTTAGGATGCTGTTTGTATCCAAATGCATGAGAGGACTGACGTCGCACCTGCCGGCTCATTTGCGTGTTGAATGGCTGTACTGACGCCACTGCTAGACACAGTGACATTGCCTGCTTGCAGAAGGTTTGCCTGCCAAGCAGGCGGCCCAAGTCTATCACTGCTAAGCCCAGCACTATATCTAGGCTGTTGAAACATGCTACCTGGGCTGATAAGCTGTTCGACAACCTGCACATACTACCATATTCTCACTTGAAAACAGCTTATTCACCAGCAAGAGCAAGAAGCGTACGACAAGATCAGCTACCTCAACAATAGCATGCATCAGCCTTGGACATTACACTTTCACAACTTGCCAGGCTTGCCTTTGGCAGGGGACTTGCACGGACTAGATTTTCAAACTTTGCACGAATCTGAGCAGCCATGTCAGTCTGCCCAAAGGCTGCAGTGCTTGAAGACCTGGTGGGCTGAGGTGCCCAAATGGCCTGTGCAAAGCTGTCCGCAGTTGCAGCACGTGGTTGCGGAGCTGGCACAACTTGGGGACTACTGACAGCTTTTTGCTCCATTCCAGGCCTGCAGTAAAAGCTGAAGCTTCTGGAAGTCTCGTAATTTGTCGAGATGCAGTGGGCACTTGTTGCTTGAAGCATTGTAGGCTGTGACAAGCTGTATGCAAAAACAGCAGCCCTTCAGCACCTGAGACCGGTGTGCGAGCCGGACAAGTGAGGCTTCGAGAGCCCTGAGGTGCTGGCTGGGGACTGGGCGAAAATGCTGCCGTCCTTAAGAAAGTCCGTTCGCCTTGGAGTAAATACAAGTCCTTCCATCACAACAGGAACACCGTAGACCGTCACCAGCTCAAGCAGCGTCCATTCAGCTTAGTTGGCCACTGCACTCTGTGCACATCGTGCAGGCTGGTGATACAACTATCCGAAGCGCAGAATTGCTTGCATTGAATATGTCACACAGGTTTAGACTCTGATCAGACTCGACTCAGAGCTCGGTCTCAGAGCTCTCATGAGACCGAGAGACGATTCCAGGTCACCCTGCCATGTCAGCGTCGTAGCACAAGTACCTCTGCTTGTATTCAGCCTGCCAATTTTGCGCCTGTGGAATACTCATCGCAATCGACTTGTGCACGATTGACCCCATCTTGTTCAAGGCGTGCATCGATCGTGGGCTTGCCAGGCACGCCAATAGGAAACATCATTGACGGACTATTCCTACGATGCCTAAGCAGAAGGCCGCAGAACCTCTGTTTGATCAACTCAGTAAGACACTAGAGACCGATGGCGAAGAGCTCGTCAGCAAGTTGAAGGTGGAACACTCGCCAATTGCATGTCCTGATAGTGTGGACGTTATTTGCATCGAGTCCTTGATGACCGTTCCGCTGGGGTGGACAGACCTGACCCTGCCGATTGCTGGCAATTTTCTGAGTGGACGTGAAAACAACGGTTTGTGTGCAGGGGCTTGTGCTTTTCAAAATTGATGATGAGGAGTGGACTTTAGACCTTAGGTCAGGAAAGGGCAAGGTCTCCAAAGGTGGAGCAGGCAGCGACAAGCCAGATCTAACTCTTACAATCTCTGATGACAACTTTGTGAAACTTGTCATGGGAAAGATGGGGCCACAGCAGGTACTGCTTGACATGAGCACAGATTAGGGCTGTTACTGTCAAGCCTCAAGAGGTGCAGGCATATGCAACATGCAGTGGTACAGTAGCCACAGCAGCTATTTGTGCTGGCTACATGTCTAAGCTTCCTGTTGCATGATGCATCAGGTAGAACAACTGTACTGCAGTAAAAGAGCCCAGTATGCAACAGCAACAGGCTTCTGCCACGTGCCATGTGAAGTCAATGCATTAAGGGGGCTGTGTTGCAGCATGAAGCATGCAGGTATGACACAGCTTCTGCCTTGTCGCAGGCATTCCTGCTGCGCAAGCTCAAGATTGGTGGCAGCATGGGTATGGCGCTCAAGTTGCAGCCAATCTTGGATGCAGCACAGCCTAAATCAAAAATGTAAATCTGTGAGTCCCATCACCATGTTTTCTGTGTCCAAATGCTCTGTCAGGTTGGGTTCAGACTGGTCTCAGCTAGTCACAAACAGGTGCAGCTTGTATTCCCTGCAAGGGTCTTGCTACCCTGTTGCCACACAGTGAATTGCCTTCGAAATCTGATTGAATCAATTGCAGCGGCAAAGCAGCATGAGCAGGTGCCTCAGCTTTGTGTAGATAGTTGACAACAATGTGTGCTCCTCTGGTTGTAAGACATGTTGGTTGTGTCTTGATTGTCAACAAGTCATGAATGTGCAGCCAGGTGTACAGCATATTTTGACAAACCGCTCAATGCATGTAGCTTGACATTCTATATGTGTCTTTGTGTACCCTGATACAACGCAGGAGGCTGATGTTGGGTTCAAGACTAGTTGCTATGGCACATAATGTGCTTTGAAAGGACTGGAAGTGTCAGCTCAGTGCTTGCCTGACTGGTAACAATGATATATACATATTTGTCAGTGTACTACACTAGCGGATGCGGGCGTGCGGGAGCTGGCCCAGGTCTTGATCTTCAATTGTCTTCAAGACAGAACAGCGCCGTTGGTGATTCGACTGCAGTCAACTCTGCAAGAAAGGTTGACCTGTTCAAAGTTTGATTCAGGATCTAAGCAGCTGCACATTCGAAACAGATGCAGCCATCCTGACAAGGTCGGCGTCGTAGGACAGCCGAAGCTGTGTGAGGTATTGTTTACACTACAAGATCGCAGCAGCTTTGTGCCTACAAGAGAGCACCTGCTGGTCATGCCAAAAACCTGGTGAGGCTGCAGCGGCCGACGGCTCTTCGATCCTCGGCATGCATCTGCTGACTTTCACCGCCGTACGAGTTTGTCCGTCGCAAACTGCGTTATGCACTGCCGTCTTCATTTTTGCTTATGCAAGCCTTGGCGTTGCTGCGAGAAGCTTGCAGCAGTCGAGCGGATGTACCAGCGGGGTAGATGTAACGAGCTATGGCGCTGATGCTTCCGGCCAGGCTGATAGCTCGCAGGCTTTCAAGGAAGCCATCGTTGCCGCTAGCACGGAGCGTAAGTCGATCATCAGTCTACACAGAGCAAGCCCACATCCACTTTGTATGGAGATAGACACCGAGCCATGGAGTCGCCCTTGAAATTTGCGTCTTCGCAGGCGTTCTCGTTTGTGTGCCGCCGGGCACGTACAACGCCTTTGTAGACATTGATGTCAATGTGGACGGTCTGCTTGTGTCAGCTCCATCTGGAGCCTCCTTTGTGTTTGGTGCCCCAGATGTGCAGTTCTTTGTAAGAGGGAACGGCAATACAGTTCAAAACCTCAACATCAATTGCGACAACTCAGCAGCTTCTGGCTTTGTGATCACAGGGGGAGGCAATGTCGTCACAGGGTGCTCAGTAAGACGCTCCAACAGTGAATATTGTGTTGTGCTTGCCAGGCTGCAACTGATGTGTTCGTTTCCTCTCCAGCACGTATGTTGGTACATGCCTCTGTTCACTACAGGCTATAAACTGTGGAGCGCATGGCTTTGTCATTGATGGCCAGTCATCAGCTTGCGGTGGCAACACTGTCTCTGGCTGCACAGTAAGTTTGGTCATTCTGCATGATATCCATTGCCATTTCTGCCATACATGTCATGTACAAGCTGCAAAGTGCGCTTTCACTACACCTTGCACAGCATGCCTAGAACTAGACTGCATCTGTTTGTTGAGTCAACAAAGGCATAACACAAAGCGCATGAAAGGGGACATGCTACAGCACATAAAGCATCTGATCATGCAGGCTTGAAGCAACATGATGGTGGGCATTGCACAGAATGACTGCAGTGGCAACACCATCACAAGCAATACTGCCTCCTCTAACCAGTTTGAAGGCATCACAGCAGGTGATGGTGCACAGGTCTGCAGACATGTACACATGCTCGGCATCACTCTAAGTGTCTTCAGTGCAGTAACATCCATGTCTGCTGCTCAGCATGGCTGCCCCAGGACTGCAGTTGCCTGCCATAGAAAATGCCTTTTGTGTCTTGCAGATTTCAGGCAACACCCTGACTGGCAACGCCATCGCTGGAGGTGTGGGAAGCATTGGCGTTGACCACAGCGATGGTGAGATGTCTTTTCCTTTTTTGGGGTGCAGCCTGCACCAGTTTTGTCTGTGGTTCCATTCCTTGTGTACCCTCCAACAAATTGCTATGATACTTATAATTATTATAGTATTAACAGAATAATGTTGACTCATGCTGTGACAGCAGTGCCTCTCTGCAGGTGTGGTGATCTCTACAATCAAATATCAAGCAGCATGGATGGCATGCCAGGGATAGAGACAAAGAATAATTTGGGACCCAGCATTGGTCTCAGCATCACAGGCAACACAATCACAGGTAGCGCAGGTGTCGCAATCTGGCTCCTTTGTGACAATGGATGCACCTATGGCAGTACCATCAGTGGCAACACACTATCAGGCAATGCTGGGACAGGCAACTTCTGCAATGGAATGATCCAGGAGGACGATCTTGGGGGTAACAACATCATCAACTGCTGATAATGGTTTCTTTTGGTGTTGTCACGTTGCCTAACATTTACAAAGAGTATTTGTCCAAGTTGAACAGGAAGCTGAGCTGTCTTAGAAACCCTGATATGACGTGACATGCTTTGATGCATCATTAGCCTTCTCAAGCTTTTTCATCTCTTTTTGTGCTTTTACAGTAAATGTGTTGTGCTGCTTGTTGCCATGTTGCTATTCCACATGTTGGATTTTCCTCAGATCTTATGCACTGCTTCCAAGCAGCGCATTTTATTACAGACTCTGTTTCTCACTGATTATTACTTCTAAGAAGGTTGTAGGCTGCAGCATGCAATTTTGGAAGTAATTCCTGCCTTTCTAAGAAGACTTCAGATAAGTATCAGTATACTAACAGGACACACTACTATCACTTAGCTGCATACTTTTATTGCTACGCCAACAACAGGTCACACCACGATAGGCTCTATGCTATCTGGAGTTCAATATGTCCAGAAGAAGTTGCCGCTGCTGCACAACATCTGCATCTGCCGTTTGCGTGTCCCTGCCAACACTGCTGAAGATCCTCTCAAATCTGTCAAACTGCTCTTGTGCTAAATCCCGCTCATCGTATTTACTCAGAGTGATAGCTGCAGCATACAAACAAGCAGCTTTGTGATGTCAAGATTGCGCCATCTGCTGGCTTGGCACATCTGCAAATTTTGGGGAAGTGTCTTTACAAAGGTCCCAGCAAGCATTATGTAAGTGATTGCTGTCTGTAGCTTACCATAGTTGAGCCTAAACATCATGTCGTCATCAAGTTCAATGGCCTTCTCATAAGCACCAGAAGCATTGTCCACGTCATCTAACTTGGCAAGAGCCACAGCCAGATACATGTAGGTGTGCGCAAAGTCAGATTTGATGTTGATAGACGAGCTGAAGTGGTGGAAGGCGCTTGCATACTGTCCTGTTGCAAGGTGCAACAAGCCCAGGTTGTAGCTGACAATCCATTCAAAGGGACCTGAAGGCAAACCAGGCTGTCAATGCGCCTACTTCTGTGGGACTCAGTGGACCTGTCAGGTCACGGTTGCAGGTCGCTGCACAGTGCGTGAGCACCACCCACCTAGGTAAGAAGCTTTCTTCAGGCAGGATATTGCCGCCACGTGTTTCTGCTTACCAAAGAAGCACATCCCTGCATGGACAACAAGACAATCCGACAGTGCAAAGGCTGGAACAACGTGACCAGCTAATGCATAGACAGAGCATGGTGACCTATGTTGTTCCACAACTGTGGAGAGTTGGGTGTCTGCACTGCGGCCACACGATACTTGACTAAAGCCACATCCATGTCATGATGGTCCTGCATGCATCAACTCACTTTGTCACCACACAGTCAGCATCAGACTTTGTATACAAGATGCACATGCAGAACTTGCAGTACAGAATGCAATGCACAGCTTGCCTGTATGACACTGGCAGCCGCCAGAATGCTTTTGACATTTCTAGGATCATTGGACAAGGAGTTTCCCAAGAAATCAAAAGCCTTCAAGCTCTTGCCCATTCGCAGGTACAGCAGACCGATTGTGGTCAATACTTCTGCATTGTCTGGGCAGAACAGCAACGCTTCCAAGCAAACTTTCACTGCAGCTTGGTAATTTGCTTGCAGAGAATAGACCTTGCCCAGCTGCAGAAAGGTGCTGTCGTGCTGCTCTATTGAGTTGGCTTTGACAAAATTTTCTGCAGCCCTGCAGAGGAAGGTGAGCTGAGCACGCTTGTGTAACACAAGATGATATGCATGACATGGTCATAGGTTGTGCAAGGGTTGCCTTTACCAATCATATTGCTTTGCAGCCATGTAACATGCTCCCTTATTGTGCCAAAGTTCCCAGTCCCTTGGGGCGAGCTGAGTTGCTTCTTCAAAGACCTGCACAGCTGCCTCAAAGCTGCCCAGCAACAGTAGCGTGCGCCCAACCTGTGCCAGAATAGTACAGTTGATGCTGTGACAGAGAAACATGATTATGTCAGCTATCTGCTACTGGCCTGCTTGTGGTAGGTGAGATTGTTTGGACTAACAACAGCAGCCTGCTGAAATAGCTGCAGAGACTCTGATAGCTGGCCTATAACATTTCGCACAGCTTGAGTGCCTTTCGCTGGTAGATAACGCTTGAGACGAGCAAAAAGCACGGCAAGCTGAGCACCTTTTTGCCGGTGGATCAGAGCTTTTATGTACAGTGCATACTCTGCAACTCCCTGAGAGTCGGCAAGCGAGACTTCAACCAGGCTCAGACATTCATCGAGGTCCTGCAAGATGTTCACACACGTCAGCAGTCCGAGACAACGCCGGTTTTCCTGCAGAGACCTCGCACCTGTCGCAGGAACAACTGGTGAATGAGGAAATTGTTTTTATGATGCTGCCTGCTGTGACGTGAAGGCAGCTGCTCTGCGTCCGTGGCCATGTGAAGTCAGGCTATGTCGAAGGCTCGAGCAAGTCCTGAGCGACGAAACAAGAGTAGGCTTTGACAACTCTTGTAAATATAAATCTAGGTAGTGTAACAGGCAATGACTACTGGATCACCGTGCGTCCACAATATAATATCACAGACACTGGAGCAGCTTATCTGGCCTTTTGTCAAAAACATTCAGTACCTAGTGACAACGTACAAAGTCAGACAGTTCTGAAACTTTTGTACATAAGCAAGGCCTACATATGCCTAGGCTGTATATATATATATGGTGCACACTGTAGGATATTTGTTGTCAGGTGAAACATCAAAACTTTTTCAGTCTGCATTATATAGAAAAGAAGAAAAGTTTATGCTTTTCAGCGATCATAACGGGAGCCTCCTAAGGCGGCAGCCCGGAGCTATGACCATAGGCCATAGCCCTAAGGGAAAGGGAAAGTCCTCAACCTAAGGTGGATCTGGCCTGTTCTGTCTGCGTTTGTGTGTCCTCTCCCTTTCTAGTACTCTCCTAGATGTCAAGATCTTGTGAAATGTCAAAACAGAATGTTCATGTAACTTGGACATAACTTTGCTTGCAGGCCCATGCTCTACACCAATCTTTGCTAGAGCGTCAGATGTAGTGTGATATTGTGACCCAGATTGTCCTATGATAATGGGCAGAGTGGTGACATTGTAACCATATTCCTTGACAGCTTCCTCCAATGCTTTATGCTGTGCTCCCTTCTCTTGCAACTTTTCCTCATATCTTGTATCAGAGCAATATCCTCCTTCCACAATCTTTATGCTCCTTGGATTTCCATTAGGCATCACTGAAACAGGGGTGTCAGTCTGGATCCAGAGTTGTCATCATGGTGCAGGTACTGCTGTTGTTCTGCTGTTGTCATTTCCACTGTCATCATGTCTGGCCTCATCTTGCTGCGTGTGTCTGCTGCTCCCCCCTGCAAGAAACCCCTCTCCACCGTAGGGT
>JAABUK010003309.1_pt1 | contig 27479 bp, 22 predicted proteins | sample 5559141 | NCBI WGS metagenome assembly JAABUK01 (sample SAMN10711869, study PRJNA513367) | rock metagenome | isolation source: Antarctica rocks | place: Antarctica: Victoria Land, Pudding Butte nord | collected 2016-01-03
CGCGCGGGCCGGTCAGCTTGATGTCGAAGTGGACAAAGGCATCGCGCGTCGCGAAGCGCACGTCGGCGCCGAAGGGCAGGCCGGGGAAACTCACGTCGCCGCGCCGCGCGGAGATGGCCCGCAGCAAGTTGAACGAGAGCGACTTCTCGCCCACCTCGCTCCAGGGCTGCGAGTCGCCGATGGGAGCGCGGCCCCTCTGCTTGGGAGGATAGGAAATCCAGCACGGAACAAGATCGTGCGAGCGGCTGAAGTCCTCATCCAGCTGCGCCGCCGACTGCAGAACCACAGCTGCCAGGAACTCTGCGTACTGTTTTTCCAACTCGGCCAGAGCATCCAGATCGGCGCTGAGCGCAGCGCGGTGGGCGAAGTATTGGTCCCTGCTTAGCATCAGCGGCCCTCACTGCCTTCCAGCTCTTCCAGCCGCTGGAAGAACTGGCTCAGCGAGAGCCCGAAGGCGCGGGCCACTTTGTGCGCCGTCTCGATGGTAATCGTCTTCTCGCCGCGCTCGATGAAGCCGATGTAGGTGCGGTGCAGGTCGCAGCGCGCTGCCAGCTCTTCCTGAGACAGCCCGGCTTCTGTCCTCAGCGCCCTCACCACCACCCCGACTTGCGCCGCCAATTGTGCCGCCATGAGGTGCTAAATTAACGGCGTGCTAACTTTAAATCTACATACCGGAAGTAGCATCAAGTACTTGCAGCGGTGCGGATGCTTCCAGCAGGGGAACACTCGCTCCATGCGCCTCTTTCTCTTCGCAGCCCTGCTCCTCGCGCTCGCCTCTTAATTCCGCCTGCGCTCAGCCCAAGCGCCTGTGCCCTACAAGCGCCTTTGCTCCTCAGCCGGCGCGCCCAACTTGCTGCGCGCGTGAAGCTCGAGAGCCCGAATTTCAAGCAGGCCACTGACATCGCGAGCGGGCAGAAGTGGGAGCTGCGCGGCGGCGTGCTGCGCGGCCTGAGCGTGGCGAGCGCGGCGACCGTGGTGCTGCAGGCGAAGTAAGGAACATTCGGCGCTCAAGTACTTGAGCGCGCCCGTCTGTTGAGGGCCCTCTGCTAAAATACCTGATTCCTATGAAGCGCGCGCCTCGCTCCTCCACGCCCCCCGAAATTCTCGAACTCGACCCCTTCGCCTCTGCTCCTGAAGACACTGAGCTTCCCGTTGAGCCCGCCGCCGACGCGCCCGCGCCGCCCCGTCGCCGCGCCCGTGCTCCGCGCGCCCAGGCCGCAGCGCCCGCAGCGCCCAGAGCGCGCCGCGCCCGCGCGCCTCAAGGCGAGGCGAGCGCAGAGGAGATGTCGCGCGTGGTGCCGGCCATCCCGATGCGCGGGCTGGTGGCGTTTCCAGGCATGGTGATGCCGCTCTTCATCGGGCGCGAGAAGTCCACGCTGGCCGCCCAGGCCGCCTTCGAGAACGACAAGGTCGTGCTGCTCATCGCTCAGCGCGACGAGGAAATCGAGGAGCCCGCCGCCAAAGACCTGCACCCCATCGGCACCCTGGCCACCGTCTCGCAGCTGATGAAGATGCCCGACGGCAACCTGCGCGTGGTCGTCGAGGGCGGCGAGCGCGCTCAGGTGGACGATGTCGAGGCCGAAGAGCCTTTCCTGCTGGCCCGCGTGCGCCCGGTGCGCGAGGTCGAAGCGCCCGAGGCCGCGCGCACCGAAGCCCTCATGCGCCGCCTGCGCGAAGGGTTCGAGCAGGTCGTCAACCTGTCGCGCAACGTGCCGCCCGAGGCCCTGCACGCCGCCATGAGCCTCGAAAAAGCCGGCGAGCTGGCCGACATGGTCGCCGGCTTCATCGAAGTCCCGCTCGATGCGCGCCAGCAAGTCCTGGAGGAGCTCGATCACAGCCGCCGCGCCGAGCTCGTCGTCGAGATCCTCGGGCGCGAGCTGCAAGTACTTGAGATCGAGCGCGAGCTCGACTCGCAAGTCCGCGAGGGCGTCTCCGACTCGCAGCGCGAATACTTCCTGCGCGAGCGCATGAAGGCCATCCAGGACAAGCTGGGCGACCGCGACTCGAACCAGAAAGACGCCGACAACCTGCGCGAGCGCGTCGAGAAAGCCCACATGAGCCAGGAAGCGCGCGACAAAGCCCTCTCCGAAATCGAGCGCATGGAGCGGATGCCGCCCATCGCGCCCGAAGTCTCAATCATCCGCACCTACGTCGAGTTGCTGTGCGACCTGCCGTGGAGCGTTAAGACCGAAGATCGCCACGACCTCAACCAAGCCCAGGCCATCTTGGATCAGGAGCATTTCGGACTCGAAAAAATCAAGGATCGCATCCTGGAATTCCTGGCGGTGCGCAAGCTGAACCCGGATTCCAAAGGCCCGATCCTGTGCTTCATGGGGCCGCCCGGCGTGGGCAAGACGAGCATCGGCAAGTCGGTGGCGCACGCGCTGGGCCGCGAGTTCATCCGCATCAGCGTCGGCGGCGTGCACGACGAGGCCGAGGTGCGCGGGCACCGGCGCACCTACATCGGCGCGATGCCGGGCCGCATCCTCGCGGGCATGAAGCGAGTCAAGGTCAACAACCCGGTGTTCTTGCTCGACGAGATCGACAAGATCGGGCGCGACTTCCGCGGCGACCCCAGCTCAGCCCTCCTCGAAGCCCTGGACCCGGAGCAGAACTCAGCCTTTAGCGACCATTACCTCGAAGTGCCCTTCGACCTGTCGAGCGTGATGTGGATCGCGACGGGCAACCTGCTGGACCCGATTCCCCCGGCTCTGCGCGACCGCCTCGAAGTCATCCGCTTCCCCGGCTACACCGACAGCGAGAAGAAGAACATCGCGCGCGGCTTCTTGCTGCCCAAGCAGCTCAAGGAGAACGGGCTGAGCGAGCAGCAGGTCGAGTGGCGCGGCGACGCCATCGACACCGTGATCCGCGACTACACCCGCGAGGCCGGCGTGCGCAACCTGGAGCGAGAAATCGGCAGCGTGTGCCGCAAGATCGCGCGCGAAGTGGCCGCTCTGGAGGATGCAAGTACTTGGGCGAAGAAGGCCGTGGGCTCGGCTGAGGTGAGCAAGTACCTGGGCCCGCGCCCCTTCGTGCGCGAGTCGCACGTCGATGGCGACGAGGTCGGCGTGGCGCAGGGGCTGGCCTGGACCGAAGTCGGCGGCGAGATTTTGCCCATCGAAGTCTCGCTGGTGGCGGGCGAGGGCAAGGTCAAGCTGACGGGCAACCTGGGCAACGTGATGAAGGAATCGTGCGAGGCGGCCATGACCTACGCGCGCTCGCACGCTGCCGAGCTGGGCATCGAGGGCGACTGGACTAAGTCGCACGACGCCCACATCCACGTTCCCTCGGGCGCCACGCCCAAGGACGGGCCTTCGGCGGGCGTGGCGATTTCGCTGGCCTTGATCTCAGCCATGACCAAGCGCCGCGTGCGCGCCGACGTGGCCATGACCGGCGAAATTTCGCTACGAGGCCGCGTCTTGCCGGTGGGCGGCGTGCGCGAGAAAGTGCTGGCGGCCTACCGCGCGGGCATCAAAAACGTGCTGCTGCCGCGCGAGAACGAGCGCGACCTCGAAGACCTCGCCCCCGAAGTCCGCCAGGCGATGAGCTTCCACCTGCTCGACAAAGTCGGCGAGGCCATCAACCTGGCGCTGCGGCCTCTGGATACGGGCGACCCGCTGGCGCAGACCGAGACGGCCACCGACGAGACGCTGGTCGAGGAGAAGAAGCCACGGCGAGCGAAGGTGCAAAAGAATTAGCGCAGGGCTCTCCGTGAATTCTGCGCCGAATTTTACAAGCCATGCGAATCGGGTTAATGGGCGGCACCTTCGACCCGATCCACTTCGGGCACCTCTTCATCGCCGAGGCCGCGAGAGTTTGGGCGGGTCTCGAAGAGGTGTGGTGGCTGCCCAACAGCGCGCCTCCGCACCGCGAGGGCAAGTCGGCTGCGGTTGAGGCCGCAACGCGAGCCGAGATGGTGCGTCTGGCCATCGCCTCGAACCCGGCCTTCAGGCTCTGCACGCTTGAGCTGGAGCGCGCGGGGCCGTCCTTCACCGTCCAAACGCTGCGCGATCTGGGGCAGCTTCGCCCGGAGGCCGAGTGGCACTGGATCGCGGGCACAGACACCATCAGCGACCTGCCGAACTGGTTTTGCGTGGAGGAAGTGTTCGAGCGGGCGCGCTTCGTGGCGGTGTCGCGTCCTGGGCAGGAGCTGCGGCAGGCGCGCGAGGTGTTGCACAAACGGTTTGGGCCGTGGCAAAATGAGCGCGTGTCGTGGCTCGAAGCGCCAGGCCTGCACATCGCCAGCCGCGACCTGCGCGCGCGGCTGAGCCAGGGCTTGCCCGTGCGCTACCTGGTGCCGGACGAGGTGCGCGAGTTCATCGAGGAGCACGACCTGTATCGCTTGGAGAGCGGCTGAGCCGTTCCTCGCAGTTTTGGAGGTTCTTTTACGCAAACTTTGACAACTTCAACTATTCAACCTGCGCTGGAATCCGGTGGTTCGAGGCCGGTCGCCTCGTCCGGGCCGCGCGATGCGGCTCGCGTGGACGATCCCGAGCAGCTGCTGGCCATGCTGTGCGAGTCGGCTGCGGACACCAAGGCGCAGGACATCACGATCCTGGACGTGCGCGGGCAGACCATCGTCACCGACTTCTTCGTGCTGTGCACCGGCACGAGCACCACGCACATCCAGGCCATCGCGCAGAACGTGCTCGGCCACCTGCGCATGGACGCGCGCCGGCGAGCCAAGCCCGAGGGCAGCTCCGAGTCGCTGTGGATCGTGCTCGACTATTCCGACGTGATCCTGCACGTCTTCGACGAGGAAACGCGCGACTTCTACGACCTGGAGCGGCTGTGGGGCGACGCCAAGACCTCGCGCTACAACACGCCCCAAGATGCAGCAACCGGCGCCGGAACGACACTGAGCCCCCAACCCACGCCAGCCTCAGCCGAACCCGCCGAACCCGCAGCGTGAGCCAAGCGTGCGCTGAGCCAAGCGTGCGCTGAGGCGCTGCAAGTACTTGACGAGGTTGCAGGCATCGCGTACTTGCGGCGCGGGCGCGCGAAGATTAAATTTGAGTAGTTGACCGCGCGAGCCGAGCATCGCGCTGGCGAGCGCCTTGTGATCGCCTTGTGAGCACTATGATTGGCAGCACACGATTTTGCAGCGGCACGCCGCGCCTGGCCTTGAGCCGGGGCGCTGGCTCGCTGCTGCTCGTGGCGAGCCACCTGCTCGCGGCCTGCCTCCTGGAGCGGCCTGCTGAGCGAGAAGCTGAGCGAGATCAGGCTCAGGGCGGCGCGGGCGCTGCAGGAGCGGGCAAGTACTTGAGCGCGCTGTTGTGCACGGATGAAGTGAGGGCGTGGCGGGCGCTGCTGTGCCGGGAAAGGGAAAGGCGAAGGCTGTGCGCGTGCCGCCTCAGGCAACTGAGGCCACACGCGAATTCCCAACACCCGGCATGGCCGCGCTGTCCGCGAGAGCTGCAAGCATTTGCACGCCCTCGCCCCAGCCGCCTGCCGGGTGTTTTGCTTTCCGGCACCTCGCCGCTTGTCCCCGCGCTGCAAGTACTTGCAGTTCACTCGCGGCCCCGTCTGAGGCAGGTGACGCCACGATGAGCCAGCCTCTGCCTTCCGCTCCGCTCGACATCACGCCCCAGGCCGCTCCCAAATCGACTCCCAAAGCGACTCCCAAAGCGGCGCCGCGCGTGGCTTTCGATCCTCTCGATCCGCAGTGGCGAAACGGCGCGCGCGACACCTCGAAAGCCGCCAGCGCAGCCCCAAGCGCCCCAGGCCAGGCCACGCGCTCAGCTCCCCTGGATGCCCAAGGGCAGCGTCGCCAGGAGCAGGCGGACGCGCTGGTGGCGCAGGCGCGGCGGGCGGTGGTGCGAGGCGACGCCAGGGGCGCGCGCGAGCAGCTCAAGCAAGCCTTCGCCGTCGATGCCGCGAGCGCCTCGGGGCTGGAGCTGCTGGGCGACATCTTCCTGGCCGAGGCTGAGCAGGAGAAGGCGCTTCAGGTCTTCAAGCGCGGGCTTGAGCTGCACCCCGAGCACGCGGCCTTCGAGGAGAAGATCGGGCTGGCCCTGCTCGACATCGACGAGGAGAAGCGCGACCGCGAGATCACGCAGCTGCTGCTCGAAAACCCCGGCAGCCTGCGCTGGGCCGAGCGCAAGCCCACGCTGGCCGCCTCGCTGTCGCTGCTGGTGCCCGGCGCGGGCCAGGCTTACAACGACCAGCCCGAGCGTGGCGCGCTCTTTTGCGCCGGCGCGGTGCTGTGCTTTGGCGGCTGGTACTGGCTGCTCAGCAGCGCCACGAGCAACCTCACGGGGCGCCAGATCCTGGGGCGCAGCGGCGAGGCCGTGGCTCAGATGGGCATGCTGGCTCGGCTCGGGTTCTGGGCTTTGCTGCTGGCCTGGCTGGCCATCATCGCCTTCGCCGTGGTCGATGCCTACCAGGGCGCGCGCGACGCCAACCGCGCCAACCGGCCCTTCGAGGTGTGAGGCCAGGGCAGAAGCTAAGCCCGCTCGCAGGAGGCAGCAGCACCGTCTCGTGTTGGGAAGCGGCCTTTAGCTGAGCTTGGCTTGCGCTTCACGGCGGCTTCGTAGCGGTTGGATTTTGATTTCTTTGGTGGCTCTTGGCGGCTGTGGCGACGTGCCGAGGCGCGTGGATGCTGCATCATTTTGTGCTGAGGAGGTGGCCCGTCGGGGCCTGCTTTGGATTTGAGATCGAGGAACCCGAGCTATGACACGTCAAGGCAAGAAAGCGCGCCCGAGCAGGCGCCCCAGCGAGGACAAGCTGCCGCCTCAAGTACTTGGTGCCAGCGAGGCGGCAGCCCAAGAGGAGCGCGCGGGCTTCGAGGACGGCGTTCTGGTGCTGAACCACAACTTCGAGCCGCTCAACATCTGCGCCATCCGCCGCGGCATGGCGCTCATGGTGCTGGAGCGCGCCGAGGTCATCCGCTTCTCGCGCCGCACCCTGCGCTCGTGCGACGAGGAGCACCTGGTGCCTTCGGTGCTGCGCCTGCACCAACAGGTCAAGCGCCCGCTGCCCAAGCTCAAAATCTCGCGCAAGTCGATCATGGCGCGCGACGGCTTCATGTGCGTGTACTGCAGCGCCAAGAGCAACCTGACCATCGACCACGTTTTCCCGCGCCACCGCGGAGGCGAGACGACGTGGGAGAACGTGGTGTGCTGCTGCCTCAAGTGCAACAACAAGAAGGGCGCGCGCACGCCCTCGGAAGCCGGCCTGCGCCTGCCGCACCCGCCGCGCAAGCCGCACTTCACGCCCTACATCTCGTTCCCACGCTTCGTCTCGGCGGTGCGCCGCCCCGAGTGGCGCGAATTCCTCGAAGGCTACGGCAAGGGCCTGGAGCGCGCATGAACCATAAGCTGAGCCCAGCACGACAAACCGCCGCGAGGATGAATCTCGCGGCGGTTTTGCTTTTGGAACCTGCTCCGCACGCCGGCGCCGGTTGAGCTCGCTCCCGCGCGGTGCCATAATCTTGGCATGAACGAACAAGTGCCGAGTCCCGAGGAGAACGAGAAGGACTTGCAGGGATTTCTGCAGCAGCAGCAGCAGGCCATGCAAAGCTTCCTGCACATGACGCCCGAGGAGCAGGAGCAGTGGAAGCTGCAGCTGCACACGCAAGGCCTCAAGACTTTTGTGAGCCAAGCTGGACTGAGTGAGGATGTCGCGCAAGCCCTGCTCGATTTTGTAGCTGAGCGCGCGGAGGCGCGTCGCGGCGTGCAGGCGCTGGCGGATGTGCTGTATCTGTGCGAGAGCACCAAGTCGAGCCTGAGCGCGAGCGAGGCCCAGATCAGCACGCTGCTGGAGCAGTATGAGGCTGCGGTCGAGGCCGAGCGGGCACGGAGTCAGGCTGCGGCCATCGCGCTGGATCAGGCTCTTGGCTGGAGCCGCAGCCCTCGCCTCAAGTCGTTCCTGCTGCGCACCGGGATCATCGGCGACGCGCGTTGGCTGACGCGCACCGACATAGATGCGCCCAGCGGAGGAGGCACCGACACCGGCATCGTGCGCCAGTGGAGCGCGACGAAGACCCTGCCGCCCCAGTTCGCCTGGCTGCTCGATGGCCAGGCGCGAGGCTCTTGAGCCAGGGCTGTAAGTACTTGCAGCTCACAAGCCTTGCGTGCTCGAGGGCACAGCGTTCTTGTCACCATAAATTGTGTACAGCGCGTTCAGCCACAGCTTCTTCTCGTCGTGCAGATTCTGGAACCGCGCCAGCGAAACCGGGCGCTTGAGACGGCGCGGGCGCGGCCCGCCCTGGTAATCGCTCGTCCACACGATTTGCTTTTGAGGCGAGGCTTCGAGCAAGCGCGCCAGCATCTCGAATACGCTTGGCGCGAACTGAGGGCGAAAAAGCAAGCGGCTCTCAGGCGCGTTCTTCCAGTCGAGAAGCTCGTAAGCCGTGAAGCAGCCGCACGCGTTCGGGTCGCGCAGCCGTGGGTTGCCCAGGTGATAAATGCAGCCTTGCAGCGCGTCAAAGTCGCTCTCGAAGAGCGGCGTCGGGGAGCGGTGCGAAAGCAGTGCGCGTCCGGCTTCCAGAGCGAAGGGCGCTTCAAACTACAGCGGCTCTGGCTGTTCAACGCAGATCATCTCAATCGAGGGCATACAAGTACTTGCACCCGCCGCTTACTTGCCGGGTGTCGCGAAAACCGCTCGCGAATCGCTCCACTCGCCGCCGGGCGAGGACAAGATCGAGCGCGTCCACTCGGGCTGGGTCTTGGGCTGCTCTTCGGGCGGCGTGGCCTCGCGGTTGAGCCACCACAGGATCCAGCGGCCCGGAGCCAGAGCCGGCCACGAGGCGCGCGGCCAGATGTAGTGCGTGGTCTCGACGCTGCGCCAGCCTTTCCACTCGGGCTTCTTCTGGCGCGCGGCCCAGTCTTCGGGCGTGGTGATGATCATCCTCGTGCTCTTGGGGTCCGGCTCGGGCGTGCCGAAGCTGAGGGCGGTGCCTTCGGGGACTAACGGCGAGTGGGTGCGGAAGTACCAGGCGCCGGGCCACTGCTTGTCGCCGTGCATCCAGATGCCGCCGGGCTGCCCGTTGGTGCGGCTCAGCGAGCGCAGCATCTCGTCGCGGAAGTCCTCGCTGGTCTGCGCGTAGAACATCGGCTCGCGGTGCACAGCCGCCCGCTCGAAGTTGGTCGCCCAGGTGTTGCGCAGCAAGAACAAAGCTCCCAGCGTACACAGCCCGGCCAGGGCAGGCAGCTCGCTCTTCTCGCGCGCGGCCCAGCTCGCCCACAGCCGCGACAGCCACCAGCCGCCAAGCAAGGCGAAGGGCAAGATCAAGTGCACCAGCAGCCAGGGCACTTTCTCGTTGGCCACGGCGTATAAAGCCCACGATAAAAACGCCCACCACAGCAGCAAATCGCCCCACGCCGAGCGGTGCCTGGAGGCGTACCAGATGCCGCCCAGAGCCGCCAGCGCGATGGGGAATTCATAGAGCGCGATCAGCGTGAGGTAGTAATCGTGGCGTCCCGGAAGGCGCGGGTTCTTCTGCTGGTTGCTCCAGTAGGCGACCATGCGCGGCACGCTCATCGTGATGTCGTCCCAGTCCTGAGCGACCTTCATGCGCTGCGTCATGTCCACATTGCGCCCCAGGATGCTCAGCGGAGTCAGCGAGGCTTCGAGCATCTCGGTCTGGATTGGGCCGCCTGTCGCGGCGTTCTTGATCTGCCCGAACGAAGCCTCCGCCCTGGCCGCCCACGCTTTGGGCTGCGACACCATCTCAACGGGCACCTTCCACCACAGATAGCCGTGCCCCGAGAACCACGCGAACACCAGCACGCCGCACCACGCCGCCATCAGGCTCGTGCGCCAGGTGCGCGTGCGCCGCTCGCGCGGGCCAAGCTCCAGGCTGCGCTTGAGGTCTTGCTGCGACTCGGCGTCCTCAGGCTGCCAAGTACTTGCATCCAGCACAGCTTCACGCGGCGCCAGAGCGATCCAAACCCACAGCGCGCCCGCACACAAGACGACAGCCATCGAGAACAGCCTTTCGTTGTGCGCGGTGTGCGCGATGTCGGCTGGCAGGTCGCCGGGGTAGCGGTAGGCGAAGATCGAGGCGAGCGAAACGAAGGCGAAGAGCAGCAAGGGCAGCCAGGCCAGCCGCCGCGAAGCCCGCTCACGCCACGCTTGCAGCTTCGGCGACTTCTCGACGCGGTGCTGAGCCCAGGTCGCGAGCCAGAAGGCCGCCAGCAGAGCCGCCAGGAAGAAGACGTTGGCCTTGGTCGCCAGGAACATGGCCATCAGCGAGGCCAGGCCGAGCCACTTGGCGTAGCCGCGCTCGCTCCAGGCCCGGCTCTCGCGCGCCTGCTGGAAGAGAACCAGCGCGCCCAGCGTCAGCACCAGCACCAGCGAATCGTGCAGAATGCGGCGCGAATAAGTCACCACCGACGGCGAAATCGCGAGCAGAGCCGCCGACCACAGCACGGCGCGCGCTCCCATCCAGCGGCGCAGCGGCCCAAAGAGCAGGATCGCCAGCAGCGCGATGCCCAGCAGCGAAGGCGCCAGCCGCGCCGTGTAGTCGTTGTCGGGCCGGATGTCGATGTGCAGCCAGTGGAAAATCGCCCCGAACAGCGAGTAGCTGAAGGCCGTGAGGTAATACATCACCGGCCCGTGGTAGACCGGGTTGGGCTTGTATCCGTTCAAGTCCAGCGGAAACCAGGCGTGGATGGCTTCATCGGGGTGATAGGGAAAAGAGGCCAGCCACAGCTGCCGCAGCAGGATTCCCAGGATCAAAATCGCCGCTGCGGGCTGCCAGAACCGCTCGCCTTCGAGCACATCGCGCTCTTCAAGCGTCTTCTGCGGCGGCTCCTGAGCAGGCGAGCTGAGCCGAGCCGAAGCAGGCGCAGCCGGGCGCTGAGGAGCCGCCGCCGGTCGCCGGTCAGCCGGGCGCGAGCCGGGGCGCTCGACGGCGGGAGGCGGCGGGGGAGCGGCGGGCGCGGCGCGGGGAGCGGGCGGAGCGGGGCGTTTGGTCGTGGCCATTGAGGTTAGTTGAGTTGAAGCAGGGCCACAGCGCAAGTACTTGAGGCCCTGGCGAGCGGCGCGGCAGACGAGCGGTGCGGTGGGCTTAGCTCAGCTCGGCGATGACGACGCGGTGCGGGTCGCCGGCCTCGCCAAAGGCGCGCGTGGCGGGCGCGGCGGCGATGGCGGCGTCCACGGCGGGCTGGCCGTATTCCTGGCGCTCCAGCTCGCCCAGCACGACGAAGCGCAGGCCCAGCTCGCGCTTCCAGGCGGCGCGCCACGCGGGGTCGCGCAGCGCCTGGCCGTTCGACTGGAAGAAGGCGCGCACCTGAGCCTTGCGCCGCGCCACCAAGTCCCACATCGCGGGCTGATCCAGCTTGCCCGAGCCCCACTGGAAGGTGTGCGAGGCCGGCCCGATGACCGTCGGGATGCCGGTGGCGTGGGCGTAGCGCGAGTAGTTCGAGTAGTCGCCGCCCGCCTGCTGCTCGGCTTCGAGCAGCGAGTCGCCGTCGCGGGCGCGCGCGGCGAGCCAGGCCGCCGCCTGCTGCTCCGGCTCGGCCAAGTGAGCCCAGGCATCAGGCGGGCGCACGGTCGAGGCGAACTTTAGAATCCACGGGCGCGGCTCCTGGCTCATGCCGCTCATCGCCGCCGCGCTCTTGATCAGCCCGCGCCCCCACACGCACAGCAGCGAGCAGGTGAACATCACGCTCAGCGCAGCCCCGAACGCGGCCTTGAGCGGCCAGGGCCAGGCTCGCCACGCGCCGCGTTGGGCTCGCGCGCTCGGCTGGGCCGGGCTGGGCCACGGGCCAAGCGAGGCGCAGACCGCGGCCAGGCCCAAGAGGAACCAGCCCTGCAAGCCGAACTTGAAGACCGTGTCCTGCCGGTGGAAGGTCATGCCCACGGGCGAGCGATCGAGGAACCCGGCCCAGTTCAGCTCGCTCCACAGCAGAGGCACCAGCCCGCACACAGCCAGGCGGCACAGCAAAGCCAGGCGCGGCTCTTGAGCGCGCCGAGCGCCGCGCAGCGACAGTACCAGCAGCGTGGCCAGAGCGATGGGCGCGAAGTAATCGGCGCCGCCTTCATCGGCGCCCCAGGCGTAGCGAATCTTGTACGGCGTCAGCGAGCCCGGAGGATCGGGGCGCAGCCAGCCTAACGAGACGCTGCCTGCGGGCAGCAGCTTCAAGGCGAGCCACAAGCCAAGCGGAGCCAGCAGCCAGGCCGCGTGGAAGCGGAAGCTCCTGTCCTCGCGCCAGGCGCGCGCCAGGGCCAGCGACCACGCCAGCGCGAACGGCCCCCACATCAAGAGCCACGAAAGCGGCGGCGTGGCCGGCAGGTCCAGCGGGGTCGGCGGGAAGGCGTTGGTGTGCAGGTTGCGCACGTAAGGCACCGCGAGCAGCACCATCACAAGCGTCGCCGCCCCCAGCAGGCCGCTCATCGTGCGCGCCGAGAGGCAGGTGAGCACCGCCTCGTCCGCAGCCGGGCGCGCCTCAAGTACTTGAGCCCCCGCTTGAGCCTGAGCACCGCTGCCCCTGCGCCCGTCTTCGAGCTGAGCGCGGCGCTGCCTGCGGCGGGCGGACTTGGACAGGCCGTCCCCAAGTACTTGCACCGGCTCGCGCCCAGGCTCAGCCGCGCGGCACGGAGCGAAGAGGCACAGCGCGACCAGGAGCCAGTAGGCGGGCACGTCCCAGGTGTTGGTCACCATCAGGGCCGCCAGCACAGCTCCCGCGAGCAGGACGCGGGCGTAGGTAAGCCCCTTGCGCTCAGCTCGGGCGCGGCGGTTGAAGAAGAGGCTCACGCCCAGCGAAATCAGCAGCAGCGCGATGGGCTGAGCGAAGAAGTGCGCGTGCAAATCGCCGTAGGTCGAGGTGAAAAACGGGTACTCGTTGATCGCGTAGTTGACGCCCGAGCCGGCGTGGATGGGGTTTGGAATGACGCGCGAGGTCGAGAAGTAGTCGAGCGACCTCATGTTCCACGGGCTGAAGGGCCAGGCGCGCGCGCCCATTTCGTTGGGCTCGAACCACTGGCGCAGGGGCTCCAGGGTGCCCGCGACCAGGATGATGAGGGCGGCCAAGGCCCCGCGCCTCCAGCTGCGGCACAGGAAAGCCGCCAGCGGCAGCGCGAGCGAGGCGCACAGCGCGGGCAGCGTGGCGCAGGCGAAGTTGTAGCTCCAGCGCAGGCTCGTGCCCGCTGCCGTCGTGAGCAGAGCGGCTTGCAGGTGGCCCAGATAATAGTAGCCGCCCAGCCGCACCCCGGCCAGGTAAGGGTCGGGCGGCGGCAGGAAGTCGGCGCGCGCGCAGGCCGAGGCCAGGGCCATGTCCATCGGCTTCTCGCCGTTGTCGATGTCGGGCCACAGGCAGCGCAGCAGCAAAAACGCGCCGAAAACAGCCAGGAAAACGCCGTCCACCACGAGGATCGTGCGCACCTTCGCCTTGAGCTGGGCGCTCAGCTCGTGCCAGTCGCGCCGCCACGCCCAGGCCGAGAGCGCGGCTGCGGGCAGCAGCAGAGCCCAGCCCAGCCGAACCGGCAGCCCAAGGTGCCCGGCCCAAAACGCGGCCAGCGTCCACAGGGTCAGGGCCAGCACGCGCCCAGCCGCCCAGCCGCCATCGGGCCAGGAGCCCTCAAGCCAGGAGCCAAGACCGCGCGGGCTCAGCGTCCACACGCGGCGCGCGAGCGGGAAGCACAGCGGCGCCAGCGACCACAGCAACGCGAGCCAGCCGAGCAAGGCGAGAAAGGGCATAGAGAATTTTTGAGTGCTGAGCTTTGAGAAGCAGTGCGCGAACCAGAAGCCGTTGCCGCCCGATCCACGCTGCAAAATCGCAACAAGGCCAACAGAAGCCGCCCACGGACGCAGCCGAATCCCCAAGCTGCTTGCGAGCGAGCGCGGAAATTCCGAGGCCACCGCAAGGCCGCAGCAAGGCCGCAAGTACTTGCAGCAGCTTGCAGCATCGCGAGCCGCAAACCCAGGCCCGCGCTGATGGCCCCTTGCTCGTTGTAGGCTAAGAACGCCGCGTCAATTTCACAAAGTCCCTGCCGCTCGGCGCTCGGCGCTCGGCGCGCGGTGCTTGGTGCTTGGTGCTTGGTGCTTGGTGCTCGGTGCTCGGCGCTCGGCGGAAGGCGAGATCGAGATTTGGTTGGAAAATCGCGTTGATTTTAGCAGACGCGCCCCCTCACGGCTTCCGATGGCTCTCACTTCCTCTTCAGCTCAGCTCGTTGCGCGCCGCGTTGTGGGCGGCTTCTTCGTCGCGACGGGAGCCTTCAAGATGCTGGTCTGGCCCCGCTTCTTCGCCTTTTGCACCTCGCTCGCGCCGCAAGTACTTGCGGGCACGCCCCTGCTCGCCCCGGCCCGCGCCGCTCTGTTCCTGACCGCGCTCATCGTGCCGCCGCTCGAAGTCGGCTGCGGCGTCTTGTTGTGGCGAGGCAGCAGCGTTCGGTTGGGCTCAGCTCTGCTCGCCCTGGATATGCTGGGAGCCATCGCCTCGGTTGGCGTTCCGGGGCGGCTGGGGCGGAGCGCGCAGGTCAGCGGCATCAAGGTCGGCGCGGAGCCGTGGCGCTTGCCGCTCGAAGTCGCGCTGCTGCTGGCCTGCGCCTGGCTCGCCGCGCGGCGCGAGGACGCGGGCTGAGCAAGTACTTGCTCAGCTGGCCTGAGCCGCTTCAATTGTGCGCGGGTTCGGCACGCCTTAAACTGCGCGCGATGAATTCCGCCTCTTCCGAGACTTCCAACGCCGCTGCCGAGCCTTCCAACGCCGCTGCTCCCGACGCCGCTGCCGAGCCTTCCGACGCGCCCGCTGGCTTCGAGATGCACAAGACGCGCGTGGGGATGGACGATGGGCGCACGCTTTCGTACTACGATTTCGCGCCGCGAAACCAGCAGCCGCCTTACCTTGAGGCTCACCAGGCGGCGGCGCGCGAGCACCCTCCGACCGGGCCGCGCGTGATGCCGCAGCCGCCCGAGATGCGCTGGAACGCGCCTCTTGGCGAGTGGACGGTCTTCGCGCCCAACCGCATGAGCCGCGTGCAGCTGCCTTCCAAAGACGCCTGCCCGCTGTGCCCCGGCGTGCTTGAACTGCCACTGCCCTATCAAGTCGCTGTCTTCGAGAACCGCTCGCCCTCGATGTCCTTCGTGCCGTCCGAGGTCGTCTTTCCCGAGCAGCAGGCCGCGCCCGATGTCACGCAAAGGCGCGAGCCGGCGCGGGGCCGCTGCGACCTCGTGGTGTACTCGCAAAAGCACGCCTCCAAGCTGGCCGAGATGCCCGTCGAAGAGGTTTATTGCCTCATCGAAGCCTGGCGCGACCGCTACCAGGAGCTGATCGCGCTGCCCGAGATCGAGGCCGTGACCATCTTCGAGAACAAGGGGCGCGACGCGGGCATGACGCTGGATCATCCGCACGGCCAGATTTATTCGTTCCCCTTCCTGCCGCCGATTCTGCAGAAGCAGTGGGAATTCTCGGTGCAGGAAGCCGCCACAAGTACTGGCGCGAGCGGCTGGGATCGCATCATCGACAAGGAACTGCGCGACCAAGAGCGCCTCATCGCGCAGACGCCGGGCTTCGTGGCCGCGATGCCGTATTACGCGCGCTACCCCTTCGAGGTGCACATCTGGGCGCGGCGCGCGGGCGTCTCCTCGCTGCTCGAAATGCAGCCTCAAGAACGGCGCGAGCTGGCCGGCGTGCTCAAGAACGTCATCTGCCGCTACGAAAACCTGTGGCCGGGCTCGCCCTTTGGATTCCCGACGCTGATGCTGATGCAGCAGATGAGCAAGCGCCCAGGCAGCGAGCGGTTCCGCTTCCACATCGAGTTCCTGCCGCTGCAGCGCGCCCCGGACAAGCTCAAGTTCCGCGCCTCGGTCGAGAGCGGCGCCGGCACCTTCCTCAACGACTCGCTGCCCGAATCCCAGGCCGCGCTGCTGCGCCAGGCCGAGCCCAAAGCCATCGCCCTGCCCAACATCGTCTTCTGATGCTCAAGCCGCAAGTACTTGCACTTGCCGCCGCTGTGGGCGCCGCTGTAAAACGGTTTACTTACCAAAGACTCTGCGGCTTCGGTTACAATGGACGCGAGGCACAGCGCAGCTACAGCGCAGCTAATGCAATCCGAGGAGAACACCCCGCCGTCCCCAGCTCAGCCCCAAGACGCTCAGCCGCAAGCTCAGGGCGAAGCTCAGCCGCAAGCTCAAGGCGAGCCTGAAGTGTCGCGGCTGGTGGAGACGCGCGTGCTTGAGGCGCGCGAGGTTCACACGCGCGTCATCGAGCGGGCCGGCGAGCACGTCACGGCTCGTGAGAGCGTGCAGACGGTGACCTCGGACACCCACTCGCAGCGGGCCGGCGTCGAGGGCCACGAAGCGCCGATCCAGACTTCGCGCGAGCGTTCGGTTCAGCTGCAGGGCGCTCAGCTCGAAGGCCGCGTGGACCCAGCCGGGCACCTCGAAGTCGAGCGGCTGGAGAGCCGCCCGACCACCATCGACACCTCGCTCGAACGCAGCGCGGACCCGACGACCTCGCCGCCCGCCGCTCCCGCCGAGGTCGAGCAGGCTCTGGCCCGGCAAGTACTTGCGGGCGGGCCGCCGCCGCCGCGCCCCACGGCGAACGCGGCTGCGGGCGATGAGGATTGCGAGGGCGAAGAGGCCTTGCGCGAGCGGCTGCGCGAGCTCAAGATCGCGCTCGATCACCGCGAGCGGCAGATCCGGGCGATGCAGCAGACGGCGCAGTCGCTGCTTTCGCACGACACCGTGGACGCCATGGTGCGCACCACGCTGCACCTGGCCATCGACGTGCTCGAAGCCGAGGCCGGCTCGCTGCTGCTGCACAACCCCGCCACCGACACCCTGGCCTTCCGCTACGTGGTGGGGCCCGCCGCCAGTTCGCTGATCGGGTTTTCGATGCCGGCCACGCAGGGCATCGCGGGCGGCGTCTTCCAGACGGGCGTGCCGCGCATCACGCACAAGGTCGGCGAGAGCAGCGAGCACAACCGCGACGTGGACCAGAAAACCGGCTTCGTCACCGAGTCCATGATGACCGTGCCGCTCAAGAGGCACGAGGGCGACTCCATCGGCGTGATGCAAATCCTCAACTCGTCCACGCCCTTCGACGACCGCGACCTGGAGGTCATCCAGGTCATGGCGGCCCAGGCTTCGGCTTCGATTGACAACGCGCGGCTGGTGCAGGAGGCGCGCAAGGCCGAGATCGTCAACGTCATCGGCGACATCTCGCACGACATCAAGAATATGCTCACGCCCATCCAGAGCGGCGTCTGGACCCTGGAGCCGATGCTCGACGAGATGTTCCGCGCCCTCGACAAGATCAGGGATTCGAGCGAGGACGCCGCTCTCAAGGCCAAGCTGCAGCAGGCCGCCGACATCGCGCGCGAAGATTACGGCTGGATTCTGGGCGCGGCCCTGGAAGCCGCCGAGAACGTGCAGATTCGCACCAAAGAAATCGCCGACGCCGTCAAGGGCGAGAGCGCCGCGCCGCTGTTCATGGAGGGCCAGGTCAACGAGGTCGCCGAGGAAGTCGCCCGCGCGCTGCGGCTGGTCGCCCTCGATGCTCGCCTGGACTTGAACCTGGAGCTGGACGCCGCCCTGCCCTTAGCTGAGTTCGACCGCAAGCAGATATACAACGCGCTGTACAACCTGGTCAACAACGCCATCCCCGAAACCCCCGCCGATGGCTCCATCACCCTGCGAACCCTGGCTCCGGGCGATGAAGATGGCAACGCGCTCATCATCCAGGTCGCGGACACCGGCAAGGGGATGCCGCCGCACGTCAAGGCGCGCCTCTTCACCGACGACGCCGTCTCGACCAAGGTCGGCGGCACCGGCCTGGGCACCCGCATCGTGGGCAACATTGTCAAGACCCACAAAGGCAAGATCACCGTGGACTCCGAGCCGGGCCAGGGCACTACCTTCACCATCCGCCTGCCGCTGCGCCACGAGAGCTTCTAAGCGCCAGAGCTTCTCAAGCCGTGCTCAAGCCGTGCTCAAGAGCAGCCGTGTCCAGCAGCCCAGAAGCAGCCCAGAAGCAGCGGGCGCGCTCTGGAAACGCAGTGGGGGCGCGGCCATACTTGGCCCTCATGGATTCCTCTTCTCTCGATTCGCTTTTCGATCAGCACTTCCCCGCCTCAAGTACTTCCAGCACTTCGCGGGGCGAGCACGCGGCGCCCTTCACGGTCATCGCTCCGGGCCGCGTCAACTTGATCGGTGAGCACGTCGACTACAACGACGGGCTGGTGCTGCCCATGGCGCTGTCGCTCGCGACGCGGCTGCGGCTGCGCGCGCGCAACGACCGCATGGTCAAGCTGTACGCGGCCAGCTTCGACTCGCACGCGCAGTTTTCGCTCGACGAAATCGAAAAGCAGGGCTCCTGGATCGACTACGTCGCGGGCGTGGCGCAGCAGCTCGAAGGCAACGGCTTCGCGCTCGAAGGCTTCGAGGGCGTCGTCGAGTCGAGCGTGCCCACCGCCTCGGGGCTCTCGTCCTCGGCTGCCCTCGAAGTCGGCGCGGCGCGGGCGTTTTTGCACATCGCCGGGCAGGAAATGGAGCCGCTGGCGCTGGCGAGGCTGTGCCAGAAGGCCGAGAACGAGTTCGTCGGGGTCAACTGCGGTATCATGGACCAGGCGGCGGTCGCGGCTTGCACCACGGGCCACGCGCTGCTGCTCGACTGCCGCGACCTCAGCACGCGCCAGATCCCCTTCGCGCTGGAGAAGATCGCGCCCGGCTACTGCCTCGTCGTCATCGACTCCAGCGCGCCGCGTGAGCTGGCGTCCTCGGCCTACAACGAGCGGCGCGCGCAGTGCGAGGCCGGGCTGGCGGCGCTGGGCAAGTACTTGCCGGGCCTGGCCTCGCTGCGCGATGTCTCGCTGCAAGACCTGGAGCGGTTCGGCAGCGAGCTGGAGCCGGTCGTCTTGAGGCGGGTGCGCCACGTGGTCAGCGAAATCGCGCGCGTCCAGGAAGCGGTGCAAGTACTTGAGGCCGGGGATTTGGCGCGCTTCGGCGCGTTGATGAACGCCTCGCACGACTCGCTGCGCGACGACTACGCAGTTTCGAGCCGCGAGCTGGACAGCCTGGTCAACGAGTGCCGCAGCTTTCGCGGCGTGCTCGGCTCGCGCATGACAGGGGCGGGCTTCGGCGGCTGCACCGTCACGCTGATGGAGCGCGGCGAGGCCAACGCCCTGGCCCACGAGCTACCGCCCAAGTACCTGGCGGCGACGGGGCGCGAGGCCAGAGTCTTCGTCTGCGCGCCCGAAGCCGGAGCCCACATCGCCTCCGAGTAAGCCCGGCAGGACTCAGCCCAACAGGAGCAAGCCATGAGCACGCAACCCTTCATCGAATCCGATTCCCAGGCTCCCGCCGCCCAGCTGCGCGCCCGCATGGAGCAGCAGGGCTACCTGTTCTTCCGCGCCCTGCTGCCTCACGAGGAAGTGCTCAAGGTGCGGCGCGAGGTCCTGGAACAGTGCGCCGGGGCCGGCTGGCTCGATCCCGCCGCGCCCCTGATGGACGGGGCCGAGCGCCCCGGCATCGAGCCGCTCTTCGAGGGCGACCCGGCTTACAGGACGGTCTATCGGCGCCTCCTCAAGGGGCCGCTCTTTCATGCCTTCCCCACGCAGCCGGTCCTGCTCCTCGTCGCGGGCAAGCTGCTGGGGATTCAAGAAGCCGAGGTGCTGGTGCACCCGCGCCGCATCGGGCGCGTGACGTGGCCTCACCTCGAAGCAGCGACCACCCCGGCCCATCAGGATCACTTCTACATCCGAGGCTCGCTCGAAACCTACTCGTGCTGGGTTCCTCTGGGCGACTGCCCGCTGCAGCTTGGCAACCTGGCCGTGCTGCCCGGCTCGCACCACGGCGGCTTCCGCGCCCACGACGTGCACCTGGAGCACGCCGTCGGCGGGCGCGGCGTCGAGATCGACGAGGCGAAGGCAGCCTGGCACGGCGGCGACATGAGCTGCGGCGACGCGCTCTTCTTCCACTCGCTGTGCGTGCACAAGGCGCTGCCCAACCGCACCGCGAACCGCCTGCGCCTCTCGACCGACAACCGCTTCCAGAAGCCCGGCGACGCCATCGACCCCGCCGCGCTGCGCCCACACTACGACGCCGCCTGAAGCCGCGCCCATCGAACCGCCCCCCAGCCCCCACCGCAGCGGCTGCGGCCCGGCCCACGCCAATACCTGCGCCCAAGTACTTGCGGCGCCGCCCGGCGGTGCTTCGCGGCGCCCGGCTGCGGCATACTGCGCGCCGTGAACACCCCGCCAGACGCTCAAGCACCCGCGCCCGCACTGCAAGCCCTCCAAATCCCGGAGGGCACGCCCGGCCTCGTCCTGGCCCTCGACATCGGCACCTCGTCCACGCGCGCCCTGCTCTTCAGCGCGAACGGCCACAAGCTCGGCGCGGCGCAGCGGCCCTACGCCAACGCCACCACGCCCGACGGCGGCGTCGAGATGGACGCCGACGCCCTCTTCGACCTCACCATCGCGTGCATCGACCAGTTGCACGCCGAGCTGCAGGCGCTGCCTTCGCCCGCCAGGCCGCCGGCGCAAGTACTTGCCGTCGCCTGCTCGTGCTTCTGGCACTCGCTGATCGGCGTGGACGGCTCCGGCAAGGCGCTGACGCCCGTCTTCTCGTGGGCCGACAACCGCGCCGCGCCCTGGATCGAGCCGCTGCGGGCCACGCTGGACGAAGCCGCCACCCACGCCCGCACCGGCTGCGTTTTCCACCCCTCGTATTGGCCCGCCAAGCTGCTGTGGCTGCACGCCACCCGGCCCCAGCTGTTCGCGACCGCGACGCGCTGGATGTCGTTCGGCGAGTATCTGCAGCTGCGCCTCACCGGAGCCGCCCGCGCCAGCCTCTCCATGGCATCCGGCACCGGCCTCTTCAACCAGAACGCGCTGTCGTGGGACCAGCCCACGCTGGCCGCGCTGCCCATCAAGCCCGAGCAGCTTTCGCCGCTGTGCGACGCCAATGATGCGCTCGGGCCGCTGGCAAGTACCTGGGCCGCGCGCTGGCCGCTCTTCACAGCCGCGAAGTGGTTTCCGGCTCTTGGCGACGGCGCGTGCTCGAACGTGGGCTCGGGCGGCGTGGACGCTTCGCGCATCGTGCTCAACTGCGGCACCTCGGGCGCCCTGCGCATCGTGCTCAACGACTGGGCTCCTCCCGCGCCGCACGGCCTGTGGCGCTACCGCATCGACAAAAAGCGCACCGTGCTCGGAGGTGCCCTCTCCAACGGCGGCAGCGTCCTGCACTGGGCGCTGCAAAACCTCAAGCTGCCCGACGATTGGGACGCTCAGCTCGCCTCGAACCGCGCCCGCGCCGAGCCGCACGACCTGACCACGCTGCCCTTCCTGGCCGGCGAACGCTCGCCGCTGTGGAACGCCCACGCGCGCCTCGCTATCGAAGGCGCCACCCTCGACACCAATGCCATCGAACTGCTGCAGGCCCTGCTCGAAGGCGCCAGCCTGCGCTTCAAAGCCGTCGCCGACACCCTGCGCGCCTCGATGCAGGCGGCGGGCCTGGACGCCACGGTGCCGATTCTGTACTCGGGCGGCGCGCTCGAAGCCTCCAAGACGTGGGCCCAGATCATGGCCGACTGCCTGGCCACGCCCCTCATCGAGAGCCGCGAGAAGGAAGCCTCGGCGCGCGGAGCCGCTCTGCTGGCCCTGGAAGCGTGCCAGATCATCCGATCCATCGCCGACCTGCCCGCCGAGCAGGGGCGCACCCTCCAGCCCGACCCCGCCCAGGAAGCCCTCTTCAAGGGCGCGCTCCAAAAGCAAAACGCGCTCTATGACCACCTCTACGGATAGCCCCGCGCCCTCGCCGCACGAATCGTAACCCCCTGTCCCACGATTCAAACGCCCTACCTGACGATTCAAACTCCCTGTCCCACGATTCAAAAGCCCTCTCCGCGAATCGTAGAAGTGACATTTACGATTGAGAATGCCTCTCCGTGAATCGTAGCTGTACCCGCGCGAATCGTAGAAGTGCCTTCCCGAATCGTAACTGTGCCTCCTCGAATCGTAGAAGTGGCTCCGTGAATCGTGGAGGTGGCTTCTCAAATCGTAGAAGTGGCTCCGTGAATCGTGAATAGGGCTTGCTTGCGATGAATTGGATGGTAGGGGCGAGGTCCTCTCGCGCGATGGCCGCTTCCCGAGCGCAGCACGGGCGAGAGTACCTCGCCCCTACCGTTGGCGCTGCGGCTGAAGACCGTTTTCCACTGCCGCCGAGCCTGCGAGGTGGCCTGTGGAGCCGCGCTCCGGCGTGGCTGTGGATGGGGAAACTTGCGCCATGCCTTTGCTTCGCAACAACACTCTGGCGCCGCCCTTCTCGCTGCTCGACCACGCAGGCCGCGAGCGCACGCTGGCCGAGCTGAGCCGTGAGCGGGCGCTGGTGCTGCTCTTTTTTCGGGGCGCTTTCTGCGTGACGGCGCGGCGCGACCTGCTGGGGTGGGGCGATGTCCACGAGCGCATCCGTTGGCTGGGGGCCGAGCTTGTCGCCGTCAGCGCGGACCCGCCGCGCGAGCTGAGCCGCCTCCGCGACAGCCTTGAGCTGCCCTTCATGCTGCTCAGCGACGCGGATTTTGCGGTCTCGCGGCTTTACGGCATCTACGAGTCGGATGAAATTGAGGCCGGGCCGCAGCCGCACGGCGAGCCGGGCACCTTCGTGCTGGATGCGCGGGGGCGGCTGTTGTTCTCACAGCTGCAGAGCGGGCCCAAGGGCGCGGCTCCGGCCAACGAAATCCTGCTCATGCTGCTTTTCATGCAGCAGAACGGCGGGCGCTACTGGGATCAAGCGTGAGGAGGCAGCGAGAATCCAGGGCGGAAAACAGTAGGAAGATTTGAGGAGGCAGCTCTCTAAGTACTTGGGGGCGCGCGTTTGTCGCGGGCTGCTGTGGGGTTCTCGGTGGGCTCTGTGGTGTGTCTGTGGCGTCTTGCGCTAAAATCGGTGCCATGCCCGTGAACGCATTTTCTGATCTCTTCGACCTTTCCAGCCGCACCGCGCTTGTTTTGGGAGGCACGGGCGAGCTTGGCGGGGCCATCGCGCAGGCTCTTGGCGAGTGCGGCGCGCACGTCGTGGTGGTGGGCCGCTCGCCCGAGCGCGGGCTGGAGCGCGTGCGCAAGATCGAAGCGGCAGGCGGCTCGGCTGCCTTCGCCGCAGCGGACGCCCTGGATGCCGGGAGCCTGCAGCGCGTGCGCGACGGCGTTCTGGAAAGGGCGCCCACGCTCGATATTTTGGTCAACGCGGCGGGCGGCAACCGCCCCGACGCCACGCTGGCGCCCGGAGCAGACTTCTGCGCGCTGCCTCTGGAAGCCTGGCGGGGCGTCTTCGACTTGAATCTGATCGGCGGCGTGCTGCTGCCCTGCCAGATATTCGGGGCCGCGATGGTGGAGGCCGGGGGCGGCTCGATCATAAACATCGCTTCGCTGTCCGGCATGACGCCGCTGTCGCGCGTGGTGGCCTACTCAGCCGCCAAAGCCGCCGTGCTGAACCTGACGCAGTTCCTGGCGCGCGAGTGGGCGCCGCGCCATGTGCGCGTGAACGCTCTGTCGCCCGGCTTCTTCCCCGCCGAGCAGAACCGGGCCTTGCTGCTGCGCGAGGACGGCAGCTACACGCCACGCGGCCAGCAGATCATTTCGCACACGCCCCTGGCCCGCTTTGGCAACGCCTCCGAGCTGGCAGGGGCCGCCGTGTGGCTGGCCTCGGAGCGCGCTTCGAGCTTCGTGACGGGCCAGAACATCGTCGTCGATGGCGGTTTTTCCTGCACCACCATCTAAACGCATAACCTGGCACAGGCTTCCAATGCCGTTGCGGTGCCAGATCATCGCTTGCAAGAGAGTTCCCGGCTCTTAAAGCACGCCGCCGCGCGCTTGCCTGCCGAAGCAGCGCGGCTCCATGACATGAACACATTGAACGAAGCCCAGGTGCGTGAAATCGTCGAGAAGGCGACGCAGAACCTGCCGCTGGAAGGCGAGAAAGTACTTGCCATCATCCCCGACTCGACGCGCACAGCACCGGTGGGCCAGCTTTTTGGCGCCTTGTTCGACTCGATTGGCGAGCGCGTGGCGGCCCTGGACGTCTTGATCGCGCTGGGCACCCACCCGCCGATGAGCGAGGAGGCCATCAACACGCGCCTGGAAATCTCGCCAGCCGAGCGGAGCGCAAAGTTGGGCAAGGTGCGCGTTTTCAACCACGCCTGGGACGACGCCTCGCAGCTGGAGAGCATCGGCGAGATCAGCGCAGCCGAGATCAAGGGCCTGAGCCGGGGCCGCTTCGAGATGGCGGTTCCCGTCACGATCAACAGGCGCGTGGCCGGCTACGACCGCATCGTGATCATAGGGCCGGTCTTCCCGCACGAGGTGGTGGGGTTTTCGGGCGGCAACAAGTACTTGTTCCCCGGCGTGAGCGGGCCCGAAGTGCTCAACTTCTTCCATTGGCTGGCCGCGCTCATCACCAACCCGCGCACCATAGGCCACAAAGCCACCGACGTGCGGCGCGTCATCGACCGCGCCGCCAGCCTGGTGAAGACGCCCAAGCTGGCGTTTTGCATGGTCGTCGAGCCGGGCTCCACGCGCCTGAACGGGCTGTTCGCGGGCACGCCCGAAGCCGCCTGGAGCCAGGCCGCCGACTTGTCTTCGCGCGTCCACATCGTGCGCAAGCCGAGGGCGTTCGGGCAAGTACTTTCGTGCGCGCCGCCGATGTATGCGGATTTGTGGACGGGCGGCAAATGTATGTACAAGCTGGAGCCGGTGGTGGCCGATGGCGGCGAGCTGATCATCTACGCGCCGCACATCCGCGAGGTCAGCGTGACGCACGGGCGGCTCATCGAGGAGATCGGCTACCACACGCGCGACTATTTCACGAGCCAGTGGCCCCAGTTCGAGCACCTGCCGTGGGGCGTGCTGGCGCACTCGACGCACGTGCGCGGCGTGGGCACGCTGGAAAACGGCGTCGAGAAGCCCAGAATCCAGGTTACGCTGGCCACGCAGATTCCGCGTGAGGTCTGCGAGCGGATCAACATGGGCTGGCGCGACCCGGCCAGCATCCGCATCGAAGACTTCGCCCAGCGCGAGGACGAAGGCGTCCTGCTGGTGCGCAAGGCGGGCGAGATGCTGTTCCAGCTCGACGACCCGCCTGCCTGGGCGACGCCCTGAGCGTCTCAAGTACTTGCAGCCAAGAGCCTGGGCGCGCTTCCACTGAGCGGAACTCAAGGCAGGCGCGCCCGGCACGCCGCAGACGTATAATTTCCCCGGAACTTGGCGGCCTCGTGCCGCGCAGGTAGGGCCTGACACTTCAGTTAAGCAAACGAATGGATGCCTTGATACTTGCCGGCGGGCAGACGCCGCCTGAACTTTTAGCCGCGCTGCCCGCATCGGATGGCCACGCGGACCGCGCTCTGGTGGCTCTGGGCGGGCGGCCCATGATGGACTTCACGCTGGAGGCGCTGCGCCAGTGCTCGCGCGTCGAGCGCATCGCGGTGGTGGGCACGCCGCAGGTTCTGGAGCACATGGCGCGCAGCCACCCGCAAGTACTTGGCGTCCAGGCGGGGCCGCGGATGATCGAGAACGCGCTGCGCGGCTGCCGCGAGCTGCGCGAGCAGCCGGGCGCGTCTCCGGTCGCGCTGATCACGACCAGCGACGTGCCGTTGGTGAGGCCCGCGACTTACGAGGAGTTTCTGGGCGGCTTCGAGGCGAAGGGGCTGGAGGCGAGCTACGCCATCGTGCTGCGCGAGGTGTGCCAGGCGCAGTTTCCACAGGGCAGGCGGACTTACGCGCGGCTCAAGGACGGCTCGTTCACGGCGGGCAACGCGGTCATCGTGCGCGGCGCGGTCATCGAGAAGATGGGCGCTATGTTCGAGAGGTTCTACCAGGCGCGCAAGAACCCGCTCGCGATGGCGCGCATCTTCGGCCCCAGCTTCCTGGCGCGCGCCCTGAGCCGGCAGCTCACGGTGGCTCAGCTCGAAGCGCGGCTCTCGGTCATCGCGGACGGCAAGTTCGGCGCGGTCGAGATGCAGGACGCCGCGCTCGCCTTCGACGTGGACAAGATCGAGGACTACCGCGTCGCGCGTGCTATGCTCGAAGGGAAATAGTTCCAGTGCTTGCAACGGCTTGCAAGTACTTGAGGCTCAAGAAAAGCCGTGGAGGATGAGATGAAGCAAGTCATCGCAACAGCCGACGCACCGCCCGCCATCGGGCCTTACGCCCAGGGCATTCGGGCCGGGGACATGATCTTCGTCTCGGGCCAGATGCCTTACAACCCGCGCACGCGCCGCATCGTGAGCGGAGGCATCGGCGAGCAGACCGAGCAAGTGCTCTCCAACATCCGCGCCGTGGTCGAGGAAGCCGGCGCCAGCATGGACGACATCGTCAAGATCACCGTCTACATGAAGGACCTGAACGAGTTCGACGAGATGAACCGCGTGTACTCGATCTTCTTCCCGACAACCGACAACCCGCTCGCCACCACGCTGCCCCCGGCGCGCTCAACGGTCGAAGTCTCGCGCCTGCCGCGCGACGCCCAGATCGAAATGGACGCCATCGCCGTCCTCACCCCGCGCTCGCTCGACTTCGACCCCTATTGAAGCCGCCTGAGCTCAGCTGAACCCACACCGCAAAGAGGCCGCGAACCGCAAAGTTCGCGGCCTCTTCGTGCCTCAAGGCTGCCTCAAGGCTGCCTCAAGGCTGCCTCAAGGCGCCAGCTTGGAGCCGATGATGGGATAGCGGAAGTCGCGTCCGTGGAAGGTGTCCACGGCCCCGATGATGCCCAAGATCGCGGCGGCCAAGTGCCCCAGGCCCACGAGCGGAGCGATGAGGAACCAGCCCAGCCCAAAGGTGAGGAAGCCAAAGGCCCCGCCGAGGATGATCACCAGCCATTCGAGCGCGACGACCGAGAGCTGGAAGAAGAAGGCTTGCCTGGCCTGAGCCGCCACGAAGGGCGCGCGCCCGCTGTTCGAGTGCATCAGCCACAGAACCAGCGGCACCAGCAGGCCCGCGTGCGGCACCAGAATCGAGGCGTGAGCCGCAGCAGCCATCAGCTTCTCGTCCTGAGCCGGAGCCGGGCCAAACTTATGCGGGCCGAAGTCGGGCGAGTTGTTGGGGCCGTTGGCGTTGAAGGAAGGGCCGTTCATAGTTGAGTTGGGTTCGGTTGAGTTGGTGCAAGCAAGCTCGGCAAGTACTTGTGGCAGCGGCTTAGCCTATCAGTTCAAATAAGTCACGAGGGCGGGCCTGGCGGGTTGCTGAGCGGGGCAATGGCGGGCGGCGCGGCGGGCGAGGTGGGCACGGCGGGCACGCTTGAGGTCAGCAGCGGGCGCACGAAGAGCAGCAGGGCCGCGAAAGACAGCACCAGCCCGAGCAAGAAGCCGCCCGCGCCCAGCCACACGCGGCGGGGCCACGAGCCAATCAGCAGCCCCAGCACAACCAGCGCGACCACCACGGCCAGCAGGCCAGGCCCGTAGAGCGTCACGCCCGCCCGCTGCAAGCCCAGCAGCACGAAGCCAAGCACCATGTTGCCCAGCACTCCGCTGATGCAGCCTCCCGCCACAGCCGCGCCCGGAGCAGACACCGCGTCTTCACGGTCGAGCTCAGGGCCAAAGCCCGGC
>JAABUK010003310.1_pt1 | contig 27471 bp, 40 predicted proteins | sample 5559141 | NCBI WGS metagenome assembly JAABUK01 (sample SAMN10711869, study PRJNA513367) | rock metagenome | isolation source: Antarctica rocks | place: Antarctica: Victoria Land, Pudding Butte nord | collected 2016-01-03
CTACTAGGTGTGCCTAAACCCTAGTCCTGTGAGCCAACATGCACTATCATGAGACACTAATTGCACCCAAGGGGTGTGCGCTGACAGGGCGAGTGCCATAGACGCATTTGCGAGGCAGAAAACCTCTGCCCACTACCCGACACGGAAGCCTGAAAAATCAGCATGTTACCACCGAGGCTTGAACCCGTGACCTGCTGCATCACATCCTGACACATAGCAGCTTATACCAAAGGCTGGGTGGACCTCTGGGGGGACTGCTTTGTCAGCCTTCATAACTATGAATGCAAAGATGATGAAGCAGTGTACAGTGTTGTGGGGCCTTGCCTGGGAGCTCAGACCCACAGCAGCCTTGTGCCAGTGTCTGGCGTCGGGGTCAGCTTTGTAAGCGTTCATGACATCAGGTACGTATCAGAAGAGGTTATAGCAAGCAATCTGTAGTTTCATGGAGCCTTGTTTGAGAGTCCAGAACTGCAGCAGCCTTTTGCCAATTGCCTGGGAGTCAGCTTTGCTGTGTTGGCCTTCATGCAAACGAGAAGAGGATGTAGCAAGCAGTCTACAGTGTCGAGGGGACCTTGCCTGAGATTCCAGCACAGCAGCAGCTTTTTGCCATTGCCTGGCAGCCAGGGCAGCTTCCACAGCCTTCATGGAGCAACCAGCTTCAATGAAGTGGTTGATGGCTGCATCCACCTGGTGCTGACTCATCAGCCAGTCACCCCATTCCTCTTCTAGAGGCACCACCTCTGCTGGGAACTGACGCCTCATCAGATCCAAGGCCTTACGGTACACATGGCCCCTGCATATGTGTCATGCATGTCATGACATGATCTCATCCCATCAGTTTTATTCACATTCTTTTTCTTTTTGTTCCTTTTCAAGTGGTTGCTTTTCTGACCTGGCTTTGCCAGGCTCATGTAGTTGATTCTGATGCTGCCTGTGCAGATGCCCTGACAGGAAGAGTGGGCTGTAAAAACAATTGCAGGCCTTGCGGCCATTGCTACCCTTGCAGCATGCAGCGTAATGTTGCATGTGATCAAAAGAGCAAACAACGGTCATGCATTTCCAAGATGCTGTTGGCACAGGCAAGCCAAGAGTCTTGTCACAACGGTCAAGTCAAACAACATCAGGCCATGCAAGCCACTACGGCCTTTTTGGCAGGTAGCTCTGCTCACCAGCTGTGCGTTCCTATTTAGCCAACTTTCTGTTCAGCAAAGCAGAGGAGGGCATACTTTCTATATGCAGCTTTGGCATCTGTCCAATGCTGCTGGTACTCATACAGGCTGCCTGCCTTTTCGAAGAGGCTGGCTTGAATGCAGGTGGCAATAATGGAGTCCAGCAGACCACTGTCATAGTTGTTGTTGGGATGAGCCAGCACTGCCTGCAATCAGCACGCATTCAAAAACAGAGTGATGGGCTGATCTTCTGACTGGCATTTGAGTGTTAGTATGTACCAGTGGCGTTCAATGTAATCAGGTAGCAAGCACATGCAGCAACAGGTTGTTGCAACTTGTGTGAGTTCTGAGAACATGTAGCGTCAGGGTGCGCACGCAGAAGTTATTTTGCAATAGGTCAGAAAAAGTCTTGCAGGTCTTTCTACAGCTTGACCAAATCCGTGAGCATTTAACTCTCCAGGGAGCAACGAAATGCTGGTGTAAAAAAAAAGTAAAAAGCAGAAGATGATGCGCCGCATCGGAGAATTGAACTCCGGCCTCCCGCGTGACAGGCGGGAATACTAGCCACTATACGAATGCGACCACGAAGGTCATCCCAGGCGATGCTGGGCTGTCACGCTATTGATGTCAGAAAGCTAATTTTGTCTCTTTGGATACCTGAAATTCCTAACACAAACACTATTTTTGTTTTTGATGTGCTACAGAGGAACCAACCCGCCGCCTCTGTAGGCATGCATATACATGACCTCGCCCACAGTAGATAAAAATGCTGCAAAAGAGGCAACCTGCACCATTCAAGCCCATCACACCAATGTGGTGCACAGTAAGCGTGCATAGCTGCATTCACCTGAGCAGCCTTGCCAGGAAGGCCTCCTTTGAGGAACAGAGAGATGGCTCCTACAAAGTCACCATCCCTTTCCTTCACCCGACCTGCCTCCTCGTCCTGGCCAGTCTCAAGCAGCCACTGATAGTGCCGCCGCTTCAGAGCTGCTGCCTCTGAAGCACTGCTCCTGCTGGCCACCCTGCACGATAGGGCACACTGAGACTGATGTCAAAATCCCACTGGTAGTGCAACTGCTCCACAGCTGTTGCCAGGGTGCTTGTTCATGCGTTCAGATGTGCAGATGCTGTGACCAGTGCATCGTGAAATAGTAGGAGTGTAACGAGTCAGCACTGTTAGGTTAACATGCTACTCAGGCACTGACATCCCTCTGACATGATGATGTTGTGGCATGTTAGAAATGTCATTGAGTTGATGCAATGCTGGTGACAGCACTGCTGCGCCACTGCTCCTGCCATGAGGCATGCCATTATTACTGCAACATTCTGCAACCTGCACACACACTTCCACAGGGTGAAGGATTGCAGCATTCTCTCATTGGCTTGTACGACTCTGACCCGCCCTCGAGTGCACCCTTTACCTGCTTGAGCTGTATGCAGCCTTTGCAACGCTGGCGCATGCCACAGCACAGAAAGAATACCACTACCTGGATCTGATTGCTATCTACATTGGGTACTTCCCATCAGAGATCTGCTGATGTTGATGGAGAAGCACACACATGCAAATGAGTCTCACTTGATGTTGTTACAGCAACAGACGCATGCAGATAAGTCTCACTTGATGTTGTTACAGCAACAGACGCATGCAAACGAGTCTCACTTGATGTTGTTGCAGCAACAGACGCATGCAGATGAGTCTCACTTGATGTTGTTACAGCAACAGACGCATGCAGATGAGTCTCACTTGATGGCATCTTCCCATTTGTAGGCTTGGGTGTACATCTGGATGGCCTCCTCAAGCCTGCCTTGGGCCAGCAGCACAGCTTCTGCCACACCCCACTGCTTGCTCAGCTGAGCTAGCTTGGCCTGAGCCATGAAGCTGGTACCACCCTCAGCAGAAGGGCTGAGCTCATTCACCTGCACACTAAAATCTAATCATTACGCTTGCCGACTCATGATGAGCTAGATGTGTGCACAGCCAGTCTTGTCTCTCCAGAGCAGTCTGTTCTGAGCATTTGCCTGTGCAGGGCGGAGTCTCTGTGATGTCTGACACTGGATCTGTGACAAAACAAAGAGACTAGACATATCACTGCTGCTGAATCTGGAGCATAAAAAGGTTCAAGGCTGCCAATGGCTCTACAAACATCTGTGCAGGATGTGAAACTTGCTGGTATCAGAAAGTCGGGTACACTTGTAGTACACAGGAGACAGCTGGAGTGACCGCTCATACCTTGATAGTACAATCAAGCTGTTAGGGTGTGCACCACCAGTGCACATGTAGAAGCAGCTGTGACGAAAAAGTCCAGCACTCATGCACTCAAGCACTCATGAAGCACAAAAAGCACACAGACATGACAATGTCCAAAGGAAGTGCAGCTGACCTGATGTAGATAGTGTGCCTTGGCAATGTTGCCTACTGCTGCATAGCAGCGCTCTGCAATGGCCAGCTTGCCATCCTCCAGTGCAGCCTTGGCCAGCTGGTGCCACTGTGCTTCTGTCTCAGCTGTCATCTCCAGAGGTTCTAATGTGTCTACAGCCCTGCACTTGTGTTTGGTACGCTGTGAGTACAGACATCAGGGTGTGCTATACAACTGAAAACCCAAGAAAGTGTCTAGACAGGCACAATGTTGCCAATTTGTACATGTTGATGCAAAGGGGATCAGCTGTAGACAGTCATGAATGTAGTCTCAACAAGACCAATTTGAAGGATGTCATGGACATTGTCGCAAAAGCAACGAAATGTGCAAAGTCACATCATGACGTCCTCTTGACAAGACCAACTGAAAGGATATGCAACAGACACTGCTGCATGGTAAAATCAGTTGGGCCAACAAAGCACCTGTCGTAGTCTTGCTCCTCCAAGGCACTTCCAAAGTCAATCAAGTTTTCATCCAAGACATAGCTGACCATGCTACGAGCCTCATCGACAAGGACCTCTGTCTTGCCCTGGAAGGAATTCAGACCGCATCATGGCTTGATGTAACAACAACAACAACAATAGTAACAATAATGATAGTAATCATAGTAACAATAACAATAACAATGATAGTAGTAATAATAATGATAGGAACAACCATAAGGTAGTAACAATAATAGTGATAATGATGATAGCAATAACAGTGATTATAATAATCAACACGCTTTCCAGCTCATGATGAGTTAGGTGTGTGCTAATTGACTTGGCATAAATGGGTCTAGGCAGCTCATGATTCCACCTGTTGCAACTCCTCAAAGAAGTGTTGTGTCAGAAACCAACTTTGGCAGGCCAGAGGGGCAAAGATTGAGGCTTGTGGAACAGATTTGCAAGATTAATGCACACAACATGTTACAACAGGCTCACAAGTGCACTCACCCTGGAGCGCTCAATGTTCTCCACATCCCCCTTGATGGCCACAACAGTCTGCTGGTCAGGAGCGTTGATGCTGTACCAGACACACAGGTTGCTTCTGCTTTGCGCCACTACCACATCACTTCCAGGAACCCACTGCACGTAACTGCAGTATGGCAGCAGGGTTGTACGTTCCTGCTTACCGATGTTGAAGAGATGAAGTTGGCGCTTCTTGTCTCTGAACAGCAGGTGAGTTGCCCTGGCATTCAGCTCCTGCAAATCGCCAAGCTATCTCAACACAGCAGCAATGCAGCCAAGGACCTTTGTCCAGGCTGCTGAGCTTTGATGATGAAGCACCAGAGCATTCAAGCCCGGCGCAAGTTTGTGAACAGGTCTTGCTGTATTGTTGTGGCTCAGTAAACTAGGACTCTCTGGATTCCTTGTGCCTTGTGCAGCAGAGTAGGCTGGTATAATGGGCAGCAGGGCACTGTAGCTGACAACAAAAGATGCCTGACAGCACAGAGATGAGCCAAAAGTCATGACTCTGTTGCAGAAGCGCTGTACATGGTGTAATACATCAGCTGACGCTGACTGCAAAATATAGGATGCACGCCATGTATTCACTGGACCATACTGTTAGGCTATTGGCAATGTCACTATCAAGGTGTTACTCAGTCCAAGTGTTATTGCAGGTTAAACTGCTGGTCAGTGTTACTTTCTATTGAGTACCCAGGTCATTGAAGGCATGGTATGACAAGACATGCTCTTGGGGCAAGTCTCACCAGCCAGTCTATCTTGGCCCCATGACTAACAGTGGCTAGCACAACTCCAGCCAGGAGGTCCATGACCTTCACAGTCTGCTTGTCAACAAGGTACGCCATCTTCTTCTCCTCAGCCAGAATCCCCCTAGCTGCATTGATGCGCACGCTGATGAGGTAGGGGCTCATGTGCTCAGTGCGGCAGCTGCCCAGAAGGTCATTTTGACCATACTCCACCAGGCTCAGCTCCCCAGCATTGTACACCAAGCAAATCTACATGCACATGTCACAAAGATGCTGATCACAGCCTTGTTTCACAAACATAGCGTGGTGTGAGCTCTCACTGTCAATGAAACACTCTCAATGTCTTTGGACACAACAAGTAGCACCCATGTATGTGGTTAGACACTGCCAAATGTAGCACGAGCAACACCGTCCACAAGCTGAATGCAAGATCAAGTGCATCTCTCCTTCAAAGCTGTATTGCTGGTGTGCTGCAATCTCAGATTGACATAGTTCTACCTGCAATCCGACTTACTGATGCGCATGTGTTGCCAGCTGAAAAGTCACACGACGGCGTCATGGCAAACCTGAGGGTTGTCAAAATGATATTTCTCAGTGCCAGTTGTCTCCCAGCTGACTTCACTGAGGCGACAAGTCTCCATGTCGCCTAGCATGAGTGTGTGTGCTGTGTTGGCCACCAGGAAGCGGTCCTGATACACATTGATTCTGTCTACTTCATGCTCAAACCTGGACTTGAGCACTATGCGTGCACCTGCACCAAAGCATGCAGTAGGATGAGATTCAAACGCAGCCTTCCCTTGGCAGCAGGGTTCAGGCAGGTGCGGAGGCGCACTTCTGTGCTGGATCTGCATGCAATGCATGCAGCTTGGGATCATGCCGTTGGTCTTGATAGCTTACTGACTACTTTGCGGGCTCGCTCTTTTGATGTTCCATGATGTGGTTGAAGTTGGTATGCAAACTGCCCACAATGCTTTGACATGTTCACGCAATCATGGACAGTGAGTTCAGCGCTAAGTATATGTTCAAGGGACAATACTTGCGGCTGTCACCTGATGAAAGGCGCTTGACAATGACCTGACTCTTGCTGACATAGGTGAACTCAAAGGCTCCTTTGTATCTGTGCCGCCGCAAGCAGGCATCAAATAGTTCCACCCCTCCACAAAGAGAGCCCACCGCTAGCTTGGAGCCGTCAGCTTTCCATTCTATGGCAGTCACGCTGTACAGGTTCTCAATCTGCACACATGGCACTGAAACTGTTCAGCCTTCCAACCACGCATGCGTGTTCTTCCAAGTGGCGTGCTGCTTTATCCTCTAGCCCAAGTTTCGATTGCGCAGCTCATGCTAGAACTGCGCAAGGCAGATTTGTACACAAGCAGGACTATGCAATGATGGTGGTGTTGCTGACACTTTTGGGGTTTTGATCATGACTTGCTGATCATACACATCTCTGGGTAATAACACAAAGGCTGCATGCACTCCACCTGACTTTCTGTAGCTGAGCAGCCAACAGCACACTTTTGACAGGGTCAGAAAAGCTGCCTGAGCTGAGTGACCACCTGAATTCCCCTCATAGCTACTGCAATGCTGACATACCTTTTTGGTTGCAGCCATCTCCCACAGGCCCGCTTGTGCATTGAAGGTGCAAGTGGTGAGACAATTGAAACCGCCCAGCACAGCCACATCCCCGCCTGGGTTGAATGCTGCTGATGTAAAGTCGCGAGCGTCTGCAGCATTGCTGAAGTCAATCTGCTGCAGCATGCTGCCTTGGTTGTCATACAGCGTCACCTGCATGGCCAGGGTACATTGATGACAGAGGGCAGGATCTGTCTCAAAGGGCGTTGACGGTTAACCTGACAGACAATTCTGATTACATCTGAGCAGAGCAGTAGTATGTGTGGCACAGGACACATTTGTTGTGAGCAGTTACACGCTGGCAAGACAGGGCTGAGAGTGACACAGACTACAGCATCAGCAGTGCAGCTCTGTAAAGCATTTGAGCACATGAGCAGCCCAAGAGGCTTGAGACATTGAAAGACCTTGCAATCACTGCCAGTGACCAACAATGCGTCAGCACCCCAAGCAATGGCAGTGGGCGGGCAGGAGTGCTGAGCAAACTTGGCAGTGCCTGCAGGTCCTGTGCCATCATCGAAGTAGAAGACATGCAAGGAGCTGTCAGCATGACCAGAGAGGACAGCATTGCCATCCCTTCTTGCAGCCATGCAAGTCACATAGCTTGCATCTGGATGCTCATATAGAGTCAGGGGCTTGTTTGTCTTCAGCACACCCAACTTGACCTGTCAACAAGCAATCTGCATTGTGACGAAATGAGTAGTTGCTTGGCAGCATGCAGGATGCTTTGTGTCAGGGGCCAGAGCCGCGTTGACAGCATGCAGCAGGTGTTGCAGGCATGCTTGCCTTGCCATCCGCTGTTGCAAAGACCAGCTCTTGATCTCTGCCTCTTGGCCAAAGCATAGCAGTAACTGAAGCTGCCTGCTGAAATTTGTTGCATATGCTTTTCTTCTCTCCCCAATCTAGACCAAGTCTATACACAAACACAATGTTGTCGCTTTGGGCCAGCGCAAGCTTGGTAGAGTCTGGCGAGAATGCCATGCTGCGCACAACATAGTTCTGAGTGCTGCTTGGATCAGCTGCTTTGGTTTTGAATTTGTCCTTCCGCTCCCCTGACTCATCGAATACATGCACTACCTTGTCTGCACCCACGGCTGCAAGCTTTTGGCTGCAGTCATAGGCCACTTTGGTCAGCGTAGAGTCTTTGCCTTAGGCTTGTGCACAAGTGATCAGAGCAGTTTGTGGGCTATGTGAACAAACGGTTTGTGCAGAATTTAGCCTGTTGCTTAGTAACGGGCTATGACCGCAAGCTGAGGTCGACGAAGCATCTTTACCTGTTGGCGGACCAGGACAGGGCAGTGATCTTGGAGATGCCTTCAGCGTGAGATAGCACAGTCTTGAGGTACGTGAGCTGCATGCTGATAACACGCGTCTAACGAACCGCTTCCCGAGAGTCAGCAGCCTGTGCTCTGACTACAAGACCGGGAGTGCCGTGCCAGAGAGAGACGTGAGCACGCGAAAATGTGTAACGCTCGATAGTTCTGACCTTCTACTACCATGCTTCTCTAAATAAAGTTGTGTCAATGTCGCAAGCCTACAGCAGTGTACAAGGCTGGAAGCAGTGCCATGTAAATACATTTGAGGCGTTGACTCAGCCAAATGACATGACGCGCCCGTTCTCGACGGGCATGCCGCATGATTAGCACTTTGTATGGGACATTGGGAGCGGCTACCGGCATTACACAAGGCCTGATACTTGGAGCCTTCAAGTCAACCAGGGTGCGCGTTGATAGTTGTTTTGTCCACGTCGACAAACATAAGGCTCATGGTTTGCACTGCACACCTTGCTACCCGTGCTTTAGGTCCCTGCCACAGCTGGTCCGGGTGTCAATGCCATCAAGCATCATACCACCGAGCTTGTAGCAGACTGCGCTCATCGAAAAGCGCCTGAGCTTACATCAGCTCCCCACTTGTTATTGCCTCTCTTGGTGGTTGGTCACTGCAGGTATGCCATCAAATGACTTGCTCATGAAGCCAGGGGGTTCAGGACTCATGTCATCCGAAATGACAATGCGCGTCTGCTTGCTGCAGAGCAGGCAAGACTACATTTGTGAATACTTACCTTCAGAGGCAGTGCCTGACACAACCTGAGCCTACCCTCGGAGCGGATCTGTCTGTCAAGCAGCTGCAGGTGCAGCAACAGCTGATTTTGCTGCAGGCAAGCCATTCATTGAACACATGTTGTTTCTGTCACAGCCCTAGGGAGTAATAGGACCTGTATACCCAAGCTGATGTGTTTTATGCTGCTGCACCCTTCACTGTGTATGCTGCATGCTGAATGAGACAACTCAACTGACTGCAGATCTGGGATACAGCAGGCGAGAAGCAAGCTGACCTGTTGGACAGCCTTTTCTGGGGCAATGCTGCAGGGGCAATTATAGTTTGCAATCTCCTGCAGGCAGACTGCGTCAGCGCCCTGAAGTTCTGGCAAGACAAACTGCACCAGGCAAGATCAAAAGGCCTGCTGAAATGCCTCAGATTTTTCACCTTTCCTTCTGCTGAAACGCATCATATCTTGCGTCTTCATCCTGCTGGAATGCATCAGCTTTCATGTGTCACCTTGATCAAGGCAAACAGTCAAGGCTGTGAACGATTCAGGCACGCCTCAAATGTGGCCTGTCACTTGCAGGAGAGCCCAAGTCTGCCCATTGTGGTTGTTGGCGTAAAGCACCACCACGACGGTGCTTCAGCAGAATCAGGCAACTTTGAGGCAAGGCCGACATCATGCATGATTTATATCTCTCATTGTCATTTTTGAGGTTTTTGTGCAAACCTTGTGCAAAGTCCATCTTATTCAAGTGTATAGCAATGACTATGCAAGCAAGGCTTAGCCTGCCACTCTTGACAAGTGTGTATTAGCAACATGCTATGTGTTACTGCCATGCTGCAGACAAACACATGTTCATTGACGTCCTGTGTTGACCTCAATGATGCATTGGTCCAAGGCTGTCATGGTGTACACAGGAAGAAGAGCCGCATGTCACCAACTGGGTCAAAGACAATGACAGCTGCCTCTTCCTGATTGCTGATCAATCTGATCAGCCATCAGCAGAGATGGCTGTGACAGCTATAGTTGGCAAGGCGATGCTGTACGCTCAGCAGAAGGCTAAGCCAGTGTAAATGCCCATCTTTCCCAGCTGCAAGGGTTTTGTTGAGAAGCATGTGTTGGCATGCTGAATAAACATGAGCTGCTGCTGCTGCTGCTGCTGCTGCTGCTGCTGCATGTGTCCACTCAGGTCCTGTGCATACAAACACTTTTCTGGATCAGCAATGCCACCTTCATTCTGCAGTGACACCTGATCTGTGTACATGCAGGCGGAAGAGTTTCACCCCTGAGCATTACCCCGCTCTGTTTGCAGCACAATGTGGAGTTTGAAACACACGACAGGTCTAGATCAGGCATGTTATGCTGTTGTGAATGCATTTCAGTTGGTGACACGCTGAAAGTTCCATATAGCTGTCAAAGGTCAGCAATCTGCAGTGACCACGACTGCCTACCATGACGATTTGAAATTGGATGTACTCAAGAGGTGTCCAAAGTGTCAAGTATAAGTGGCATACTGTACTTCTAACAAGATGGTATGCATACACAAGAAGTTATCCAGGCTTGAGTCAATCAGCTGCAATTATCACTTTGCATTGGCCAGTGCTACTGGCCAGCAGCTGCCGCTGGATGCACGGAATTGGTCTTGAAACTAGACATACACAAGCGAGTCATGTGGCTGGACGCTGGCAGCAATGCACAGCTACCAAATATACATTCCTTTGTGCAGTCTGCTGGTTCCAAACCTGATTCTTGGCACAGCAGCAACAGGCAACAATGAACCCGTTTCCAAATGGTACAAAAGAACCATAAAGTTACACAGTACAGACTACAACGTGTCAAAGCTTGGTCTAGCTGATGGACTTGACAGCCTTGTGTGCCGCGTCATCTAGGTCATCTGCAGGGATGATGGTGTGCTCACTGGTCTTCAGAATCTCCTTGCCCTTCTCCACGTTTGTGCCCTCGAGTCTGACTATCAGAGGGACCTTCAGGCCAACCTGCGGTGCAACACATACATGGGAATGAGCTTGAACTGCAACCATGCCATTGCCTGCCCATGCAGTTTTGCCAAAATGGATACAGCATTAGGCTTGCAAAAGGAGTGCCAGACATGTAGCAGATTACTAATTTGACCTGGATGTACGGCAAGTTGATGTCTATACTGGCAATGATGCACCAGGGTGCTTGCATAACACAAAACGGCCGTGCACCCCACAGGTGTGGCGCCGCACAAAGCAAGACTGCACAGTAGGAGATCATGCTACTGTGCAGTCTCATGATGATTTTTGCTGCGCACCTCCTTTGCAGCATTGACAATGCCCTGGGCAACCACGTCACACTTCATGATGCCTCCAAAGATGTTAACGAGAAGGGCCTTCACTTGCTTGTCAGATGTCAGCAGCTTGAAAGCCTGAACCACCTGCAGCCATTCAACCCACACATTGGCTTTGCAGGTCAGTTTGATCATCTCTGCACTTACTTCTCTGTGTGCAGTTGCTGAAGTCTCATAAGTGACAGAAAGCAGGCGACTGCCAATGAACTAATCTCCCCTAGCATGCTGGTCTGTGATGCTGAATTGGCAGCAGTGCTGTGTGGTCATGCTTTCACTGTTTGCCTCACTCAAGCCAAATAGCTGCAGCCAGTACATGAATGGACTTCACCATAGCTATGTCTACAAGCCCAATGAGGGGAAGTGCAAACAATATCCAAAACAGAACCCGTCTCCAAATGAACATGCTTGCTTCTGTTGAATGCCCAGAATTTGCTCATGTCACAGGTGCATAAATCTACTTGAGTCCTTGATGGCATAGCACATGTGCAGACGCAGGTTGACCTGGCCAGCCATTCAAGCGTCCAGCCAAAACACAACCTAGGCAGAATTAACAGCCTCCAGCCAAAGACAAGCAGGCACAGCCAACACTGGGCAGCCTGGTACAATACTTGGCTTCTCATTAAATTGAGGCCAAGAGGTGTACTCTTCTCTTGTCTTCCCTTTTCAGGCACAGCCAACACTGGGCAAGGATGTACCTGGGCTTCAGTGGCGTTGCCTCCAACATCTAAGAAGTTGGCAGGGGAGCCACCATGCAGCTTGATGATGTCCATGGTGGCCATGGCCAGACCTGCGCCGTTCACCATGCACCCAATGCTGCCCTCTAGGCCGATGTAGTTCAGGTCATACTGACTGGCTTGTACATCCCTGCACACAGGCATGGACAAGATGAGCTAGCTGCTGACTGGCTGCTCAGTCCGTGCACGCAAAGACACGCAAGATGAGCTAGCTGCTGACTGGCTGCTAAGTCCCTGCACACACATACAGACGAGATGAGACAACTGCTGATTGGCTGCTATGTCCTTGCACAAAATGAAACTCTTGAAACCAAGAGCTGGCTGAAACTGGCATTGGTGACTAGCATTGCCCTAGTCCTTTTTAGCATCGCTAGACAGTATTGCTTGTGTATGACGGGGCCAATCCTTGCTGTTCTCCACCAAATTGCAGCTGCTGGTTTACTCTTGCAGGCGCCATCTCTGCATGTCTGCAGTGCTGCTTCCAGCTGCCAGCTCAGGGCAAGGTGGTGCTGTGCAACAAAAAAAATCACATGTGAGCAGGGCAGGGTGATATGCCTTGTATCTTGAGCCAAAGTGCAAAGCAGTCTGATGCGCTGATAACCATCACCTGATTTGATGGCATGTCTAAGCTGATGGGATACATGCAGCTGTGTGTGAGCAGGCAGCTGCCACTGACCTGGGGTCTTCTTGGGTTGTGTCACGCAGGGCAAACAGCTCCTTTTGTCTGAAGGCAGCATTGTCATCGAAGCCAAGCTTGGCATCTGCTGCTATGAGCTTGCCATCCTTGGTCTCTGCTAGAGGGTTCACCTGAAGGCACAATGGCATTGTTGTTCGTGACACTCACCAAGGTTTAATGGCCAGCAAGAATGCAGTTCAGGGATGTAGTTCAACTGTAGTCAGTGCATCACAAAGGTCTTGCACAACACAATGACAGCACAGTGCCATCCTTGATCTCTGCTAGAAAATTTACCTGAAGGCACATCAGCGTTGTTGTTCGTGACACTACCCAAGGCTGAATGGCCAGAAAGAATGCATTTCAGGGATGTAGTTCAACCATAGTCAGTGCGTCACAAGGATCTTGTGCAGCACAACAACAGCACAGTGCAGTGATATCCATGACAAACAACCACTGTTCTGCAGCTGTGTTTTGTATGCAGACGCGGAGAGAGTAGCCCAGCATGTCTTGTTGCTGTACATTGCGATGGCAACAATGTAGGATGACAACACACACTCTGGGCTACTCTCTATGCATCTGACATCAGCCATGCATTGTTGAGCGTACCAAGCAAGCAGAACAACTGTATGACAACCAACATCTCTTGGAAGTGTGGCACAATGATAAAGAAGCATTGATGCATAGGTTATGCATTGAATGCTAACTCTGCAACCCTGCAGTATGGTTGATAGTGTTGCTGCCATGCCCAGGAGCAGCAGGAAAAAGAACCACAGCAACAGCTGAGCTTGCAAAACGTCTCACCTCAACCATAGTGCAGTCACATGAGGTGAACATCTCATACATGTTCTTGATCTGTTCTGCAGCAGCCTTCTTGTCAGTGGTTACTTGAAGACCCTCAACCATCTCATTGGCTTGTGCATCAGTGATCCCCTCCCTGATGTCAACAGGGATCTTGATAATCTTTTCGGGATACTTTTCAGCCAAGTCCTCGATGCTGGTGCCACCCTCACTGCAGCCGATCATCATAGGACCAGCTGTGGAGCGGTCAAGCAAGATCGCAAAGTACATTTCGTTTGTGAGCTGCATCTTCGCTGCGTTGACTGGCTTGCCGCCTGGGCCAGTTTGCTTTGTGACCAGGACCTGGTTCAGCATTTGCTCCCCCAGCTCTTGTACTTTGTCCACATTGACAATGTGCACTCCACCTTGCAAGCCGTTTTTGAACTTGCCTAGCCCTCTGCCTCCTGCCAGAATTTGGCTCTTGAGGACCACCTGCCAGCAGAGCCAGCGGATCACAGCATGCACGACATGCCTCTATGTTTTCGGAGTCAGTCATGATCTGTACATGCCTACCACTGGGGGCAGCATGTCCAGGTACGTTACGGTAATGCAAACAAGCTTTGACTGCATGCATGCAAGCAAATATAATTCAGCAGAGGTCTGAGGTCCGCGTACCTCGCCATCGGAATCTGCCATCTTCTTTGCTGCTGGAAGAAGGTCTTCGATCTTCTGGATGGGCATTCCTGGTGGAGCATTGATGCCATGCTTTCCCATCAATTCTGCACCCTGCAGAGGCACCGTCCACCTGTTAGACGGAAGTGCAGCCAGAAATCGACACCTGGATGCGGTGCGGCCACATGACGATCGTCAATGACCTGATACTCATGGATGTTCAGGAAGCGCTGCTGCTGCAGTTGTGATGCCCGTCCAAGGGTCCTGCTAGCCTCCTTGCCCGATCTGCGTAACGCACCGAGCATGGCGGGCCGCTTGAAGGCCGCTTCTCTATGAAGTAGCTGATCAACGGTGTATGGATCGCCGAGTTGTTGCGAGACGTTAACAAGTGCTTCTGACAACTGCTGTAAACGGTACGCTGGGTCAATAAACCGGAGGTTACAGGAAGTGAATGGTTACTGCTGCCTGGTTCTGATGAGGGTATGTCTTCCCTGCAATCACTTTCATGTTGACGTGGGCAGGGCTAGACAGGCTCAAAATGAAGTTAGGGTTGCCATCAACTTCTCAAAGCAAGAGGGATGCATGGGTATAATATACTTAGTGTGGTACCATAGGGTTACAGCTCCTTCCTAGTACCTACTTGCACATTTAACAGGTTGCTTAAAGAGTATAGACTTTTCAAAGGGTATTACTTTTCTTCTTGCATATGCAGAAGCTATAGAACTCTGAGTCAGAGCTACAGAGTGTCTGAGCAGACTTACAGAGCGTTTGAGGCTGAGCTACAGTGCATTTGAACTAGAATCTGCACATTCAAGGCCAGAACCCTACATAACTAGTCACAAATCAGTGTTATCATGTCCGAACAGTCTATATCAGGATTGCATAGAAGAAATGTGGGAAGTTCTTGGGTGTCAAGTTTGTATGTACATTGGGTAAGCTGTTTAGCACATCACACTGTGACAGGGTATGCCAGTCCAACATGCAAAGCATTGTGTCATCTATCACTGTGTATAGTCCTTGGGAACCTGTTGAACATACCTATATGTAGTCTTGTCTAGCTGCAGAATTGGCAGACATCACTTGGTAAACATGATTCCAGTCTTCCAAGGTCTCTCAGGCAATGCATTGGTTGTCCTGATTACTTATATCCAGCAGGTGACCTCAAAACTATGCTCAGACATGTTGTCTGTGAGGCGTCAGTAACGTATCATCACTTGGTTGCTCATACGCTCACTCATCATCAATACCCCAGTCATCACCATCATCGTACCAGTACTGAGGCCCCTTGGTCCACAGCAACTGATAGTCAATCTCATCACACTCACTCGCATCAAGCTCAGCAGCTGCTGCTGCTGCATCCCAAGGAGAGCTGAACAGTGTGCCCTTGGTATAGCTGTCTGCCAGACTACTAGACTCCTTGTCATCTGAAGTTGCTGTTGCCCAAACAGGCACTGCCACAGGCTGGAAATTCTCAATGAGCGCTGCCTGATCAGGCACTGTCTTCTTCATGATGCTTGCCTGGTCAGACGCTGCCTTCTTCTCACCACTTGCCCAGCCAAGCACTGTCTGCATCACACTGCTTGCCTGAAAGGCATCTGCCACTGTGGCACTCTGAGCCTGTGCTGGTGTTGGGCTGTCTACTAGGCTTGCCACAGGCTGTGCGGACCCTGCACTGGTGCTGCTGCTACTAATTCTCGTGATGTGGCCCTCCAATGCAGTCACAAGCTGCTGCTGCTGTTGCTGGTCAAGAGTTGGCTGGTAGCAACTTGCAGGTGAGTAAGCAGCGATGGTCAAGGGAGTGCTGCTGCTGGTACCTGATGGATGCACCAAACTGCTGCTGCTGGTCAAGGGAGAGCTGGCAGTCGTTGAGCAGCTTGCAGATGCAAGTCCAAGGGCATCTGGCAGAGCAGTGCTGGTGAGGTGTCCTGGATCAGCAGCACGTCTCTGCAGCTGCTGCTCACCACTGCTGCTGCTTCTGCTTGCCTTGCATGTCAGGGCAGATCTTGCCTGCAGTTGCACTTTGCTGCTGCTGCTCCTGCTGGTAGAAGGCGGGCTGTGTGAGGTGACTGTCTGCAGCTGCAGCTGTTCAGACGCTGCAGAGCCACTCTTCACTGCAAGAATGGTGTCACAAGCTGGAAGCGCATCCTGCTGTTTTGCTGCAGAGATCATGTGCTTTGCAGGGACAGATTCTTGAGCTGCCAGCATGGACTGATCAGTCCCAGCAGCCAGCCATTTCTCCAACAGAGGATAGGCCTTGAGTGTGGCTGGCAGTGTGCTCTGTGCAGCAGTTGTGACAGCAGCATCAGCTGAGCTCAACCAACACTGTGCAATGTCTGTGCTCACAGTGGTTGATGTGCTTCTAGTGTCTGATGTGCATGATGGCAGCTCCAATGCTGTCAGGCTGATTTGCTGCTCTTGGCCCCCCCTCTGTGCAGCACCTTGATCAGGGGTGGTCACTGGGCTGGGTGTCTGTCCAAGACGCTGTGTGCTCTGAAGCCCCTTTGCAACAGCAAGCTCCTGCTGCAACTGCGTCACCACTGCAGCGTGCTGAGAGCATGCATTTCTGAGCTTGCTGTCATACTGCTGCTTGACTGCAGCAACTCTGTTGGCCTCGCCCTGCTTGTATGCACTCAGCTCAGCTCTCACCAGAGCCAGCTCAGCAGAGTGACGAGACTCTGCAGCTGTGAGTGCCTCCTTGCTGTCCTTCTTCACGGCGGCCACCTGCTGCCTCCAGTATCCTCGCACCAATGTGACTTCATGCTGTGACATCTTCTCGTGAATTGCACGCTGTGCAGCTAATTGGCGCTTGTGGCGCACTTGAGCCCGAGCTGAGCTGTCACTGTGCTGCTGTGCTGCAGCTGCCACTTGAGCTTGCAGCTCCGAAACCACACCAGCCTGGTGTGCCGCATCTGCACTGGACCTGCTCTGCAAGCTGCTTTCCATGTCTGGCAGCGTCTGTGCATGCTGCTTCTGAAGATCTGCCAGCTCCTGTGCATGCCTCTGGTTGGCATCAGCACACTCTTGCTGCAGGCTTGCCGACTTTTGGAGGGAGGCAGTCAGCTGCTGCTGCAGCTCTGTCAACTGCTGGGCATGCTGAGCAGCTGCCTGACTAAACTCCTGCCGCAGTGACTCAGCAAGCTCACGGGCAGCTGCAGCCTTTCGGTTCAAGTCAGTCACCCTGGCAGCTGCATTCTTCTCTGTGGCGGTCAGCAGCTTCTGCAGACTCTGGGTGGACTCTGAAGTGAGACTGGCCTTGAGGGACTTGACCTCCATTTCCAACAGGAACACTGTTGCAGATAGTTTGCCTGCGCCACAGCAGGAGCAGAAATCAAGCTTATAATAACTATCAAGCTTATCAGTACCACAGCGCCCTGTTGTACAAGCCTTGTAGTCACACAGCCAAACCCTAATGCTAGTCACACAGCCATGCCCTAGTGCTCAACAAGTCATGACAAGGCACAGATTAGACCCTACTGTCAGTGGTCACTTGAGCCAATATATCTACAGATATATTCGTATAAGTCAAGCTCATGGCATATTGCAACTGGATACCAAGCTTGGTAGTGGACAAGTGGGTAGACAGCAGTGGACAGCCAGGTAGCTGTGCACCATCGTATGGCTGAGATGCACACTCTTGTGAGCATGTGAACGTCACTACACTGTTTAGTGTTTGTGGTGTTTGACACATCATGGGCACTGCATTTTGCAAAGCACGAGATTCCTGTCTACAGCATCAAGGAGAACATAACTTGTGCTAAATTTTGACCCTGTTCGGCATAAGTCTGATTGGTTTGCAACCAACAATTCGGTGATAAAGCAAGGGTTTAACACCAAAGCAAAAAGATGCAAAACAGTTTTGTGGTGACCATAGTAGTACAGCTGGACGAAAGCAGGTGATTGTCATGGAAAAGCAGATGCTTCTGTATATCTGAGTATCACAGTGAGCAGCTTTGCTCAACATCTGCGCCATAACGACTGTACAGCTGTATGCCTCACTGGGCCAAAAAGAAAACGTCACCATTTGAACAAAATGCACAAGGGATAAGTGACTGAGCAGACGGGGAAGTGAATGGTTTTGTGGGTGAGTGAGAGTAAAGCAGTGAGCAAGTGAGGGCGTGAGTGGGAGTGGGAGTGCTGACACAGCCTTGCCACTGTCAGCAAGAGTTCCTTGAATAGTCAGCTGAAATTCATTGAGCAATTGAATTGACCATTGAAATAGTTCTTTCATCTGGATTTACATTCAGGCATGCATGCATGCATGCATGCATTCAATCATTCAACCATCCAATGGTGATTTCATTTACGCATCCATTCCTCCATTCGTTGATCCATCCATGGATTTGTGCATTCATGCATGCACTCATTCATTCTGCGCCTTCATTCAGGAGCGTCACAGAAACACAGTGCAGAAAATCTGCCTGTATAAGGTCGTGCTTTGGCACTCGACTGGCAGAGGCTCAGCATCTCAGGCTCGCACACCGAGTCATCAAACAAAGGTAAGCACACAAGCGACAGCAGCAGTCACCTTTGTGTGACGCCTCCTCTCTCAAGACATCATTCTCCAGCCGCAGCTTGCTACACAGCTCTTGAAGGACCTGGAACTTGCTATCCTGGGCCCTCTTCTTCTTGCGCAGCTTCATGTACTCAACCTGCATCACAAAAGCGCAGTCAGAGAAGCTTGGGCAGGACAGCTGCTTGAGTCAGGAAGTCAGCCTGGGTCAGTGCAAAGTATTAGATCAACTGTGGATGGCATCCAGTGCTGTGTGATCTTTCCCAGCCTCAGAAAGTCAGCTTGCATTGGCAAATCATTTGTCAGGCTGCAGATGTCAGTCAACAGGCTGTTTGACAGAAGCCAGACATTATTCACGGTGCGGGCGCTGTCCAAGCCTGTTTCTGGCTCTGAAGTTTTCACAGCATTCAAAAAGACAAACAACAATCAGAGAGTGAACAGTGCAGTTGTCCTAATGGATGTTGTACCTGTCATAGTTCAGCTGCTGGCAAAGTTTGAACATGGCATCACAGGCTTGAGAGTTGTGCAATCATTCACCACAGATAAGTGATGCTGACCAGCCTTGTGGTTTGCTGTTGGCATGCCAGACAAGTGCAATGGTGCACAGCTTGCCAAGCACATGCATCAGTCAAAACTGCTTCAGAGGAACATTGAAGTAAAACGACAAGGTTTGGTCCTGTTCCTCAAAATGTAACCAGCGTACATGTGTTGAGGGACAAAAACTCCCAGCTGGCCTGAGGTTACACTGCATCAGTGCGTCCATTTGTAGCTGTAAAGTGTGGGGGGCAGTCAGCAAGTTGTTCAGCACGACTTTTATTTAGCAGGGGAGCTTTACTCCAACCGTTAATAATGCACGACTCACGGGAAAGGATTGCCTGCTGTCATTGCAAAACACCACAATTGGACATTCCACAATCTGTACATGACCAAGGGGGAAAAATCCTGGACGAGAAACACATAAAAGGGCAAATGGGCAATGCAAAGTGAACAGAGAAGGCTGTGTCTGACCTGCAGCTCCTCCAAGGTCATCTTGCCTGCCTTCACAACCTCATTGCGCTTCTTTGTTGCTTCTGGTGCCACATCCAGCACGTAGTCGCCTCCTTGGTTGTCCTCAAAGGTGAAGATGCCTGCTGCTGATGATGTCTTGGGAGGAGTCACCAGTGCACCAGGATCCTCCTGCACAGTAGGGCTGAGAGTCAAGGAGCTGCAAGCAAGATCAGACAGGACAGGGTAGCAAGAGAGCAGAGACTGCAAGACCAACTTTGAATTGAGTGCTTGGAGTGGCTCACCTTGGTTGGCATGAACATGGCAAGCATGCTCCTGCCTGCTAGTCCACCCAAAGCAAAGATAGCCGAACTGGGTCTCATCCTGCAGCAACAGACCCAGCTTCTGATACGGCTGTACAGTATTTTGGTTTGCAGCGACAGCATAGCGTGGATTGTGCAGCAAGCCGTAGGAAGGATAGCCTGCTGGGTGGCAACAAACCTGCTGCCATCAAGACTGTCTTGGCTGGCGGTCTCCATTCGGATCTTTTCTGCCTGCAGCAATGAGAGTAGCCTCTTTAACGTGCGATATGTCATTGCTGTGCACGAACGATGTCCATTGCGAACGGTTGGACGATGAGAAGCTGTGCAGGTGGGTTGTGACGCCTTGCAGTTGATGACGACAGCGATAGCCGCTTGCTACACGGAGACTCACCTTCAGACCCGTGTCTGAAGCTCTAGATGTCAGTATGCCTCTTGTATGCAGTGCGTCGATAAGAAATGCTGCACACTATTTGGTCGGAGTTCAGGGTTCAGATGAACAGCTGCCAAGCTCACCCGGAATCCCGCACTCTTTATTTACAGCAGGTCCGCGTTTCTTGTGTAAAGAATGCGACCCTCTTGCGGAAGTCCAGAGAAACCCACAAGCACACCCGAATTGGGCGTGTCAGGGTTGTGATTTAGCTGATGCCCAGCTAGTCTCCCAGCTAACAGTGCCTGTATGCAGTCGCGATCTGCGAACCTTGGCTGTAAGCCCCTCACAAGACAAATGTATACCAGACTTCTGATAAACGGCTTTGGCAACCCGCTTCCAATCTGCACGCCCTTTCCTTGAAACACAGCCTGACCCGTAACGCCAACAAGGCTGTGTTGCACTGCATGCCATGCTGTGTTCTTTTCTGATGATGATTTTGTTTATCTACATTACCGTTCTGTATGTTTTGTCTGCTGATGACAAACTGCAATTTAGTCAAATGGGCTAGCTGGCCTCCAACAACTGTAAAATCTCTAACTGACTGACTGGCACAACGATCCAGTTTCATGACTGGTGGGCATGTCTGTGCAGCTCGCTGCACAATCGCACATACACAGAGACTGGCAATGAGCCTGGCTTGTGCTCCAACAGGACAAGGGTCTAATGTGCTGACTGCATGCAGTGCGCACACTCAGAAGGCATGCCAGGGCCATGACTTCACCGACATTTCATGGTACAGGAAGGCGCTTTGTTTCATAAATAGTGCTTTCTTGCCTGGCCAGATAAATAGTGGACCCATGCAACTCCGCTGCGATGTGTACTTTCACGTTGCAATCCAGGGCATGCCTTACATTTGGATATTGAGGGGTCGTACCCTGCTGAGCTTACAACAAAACTTCTAGATTTGATGCAAGACATTTGGCGATCTGGCGAAGCAGAACACACTATCAGAGCAGTGTAGCGCAGCATGGCGCAGCATGGCGCATCATCATACCCTGGTAGAGATGCAAGGTGGAACTCATCAAGTCTGGCATCCCTTGCAGCCCATGGTGCAGTACGACTTTTCAATATTGAGTCAAATTGTGATGTATGCTAGCAGCAACATGCAAGTCTAGCCAGTGAGACATGACGTGCAACATGCCAGACTTCCTGAATGTGGCCCTCTTTTCCCAATCGAATCAGTGCTTGTCACTTTTCAGTAACATAGGGGTTGCCAAGCGCCTTGCAGGTTTATGTGCCCTATACACGCCACATGTCAAGCTGAGCCTGTATTACTGCCTCGTTTGCTATCATGTCATCATCCATCCGGACTTGAATGATAACAGCGCTGATCATGACTGCAAATAGCTGCCGGGCCCAAAAAGGCATGCCTTGCAACACCTTAGACCAATCTGGAGGCCCTGGGTGCCTCATTTCCCCATCAATTTGAGAAAACCATACTTCTAAGCGACACCATGCAGAGTACTCTTCTACTGACTTTGTGCGTGATGTGAATCCATCCCATCTTGGCCTCCCCACGCCGGCCCGATACAGCAATGCCAGACGACAACAGGCTCGTTGGAGTGTGACACTTGGGCAGTTGCACATCTGCACACATTGCTAAAACTGGGCAGCCCGGTATAATACTGGGCTTCTCAATAAATTGAAGCCGAAAGGCGTAGTCTTTTCTTTTCATTTCTTTTCACACATTGCTAAAGCATGAGCCCTGCCAGCAGAAGCTTTCCTGCTGATGCAGTTTATCCAGCTCACCTGGGCCCAGTAAGTTAACAGTCTCAATGCTGCAAATTGTGTACGGCCTATATCTTGATTCAAGATTTGTGTGAAGTCGGTCTGTTTTTTGCCATGCGTCCCCAAAGCTAGCTGGAACAGCTCTTGCTGAGGGGGGTAGCAGCTGAAGAACCGATTTTCCCCCTGAAGAAAGCTTCGGAGCGCTTTGATGCCTGGTAGGCAACGCAAAAACTGTTTCGATCGCTCGAGCAACAGTTGTTTGCCGTACACTTTGCGCCTCAGCTGACTTGGCAACTTCGCGTACAACGCTTTACAGGTCGTGGCCAGGTTCGCGGCTTCCGTTTTGTTGATCAATCCGACTATTAGCGCTAAATTGTCCCCTGACACATGTTGCATTCTTGTATCAACTGGCAACGGGCCCTCCTTACGACCGTCTCAAAAACTTCCGTGAACTTTGGTGTGTGCGGAAACCCGTTCTACTTTTCAGAAAGGTCGACCAGAGCCTTGGAAGGCTTGACACCACACCCGTGTCAGCACATGACAGAATAAGCAGTTTAGACTCCTGCACATCTGCCTGCACATTTAGAAAACATAGTACGCTGTCGCAAGATTGTCCAGTCTGCTATTGCATCTGCATCACATCTTATTACATCGCCAAGCGGTCATGTCACCAACGCAAGACAGATTGCTTACCCATAATATGAAGACATGTGTCTGTCATGTTCACTGAGAGCGTGAAGTTCACACCGTATCAGCAGGTCACCATATCTTGTCACCATACACAAATGTAAACTGCCAGCATGGATCTACAAAGCAAGTGCAGCAGCTCGCTACACTGCATGCTCAATGATGAACTCCAGCCTTCTTGCAAGATCCCTCAAACTGGGTCTGTGATCAGGATTGACCTCCCAGCAAGACTCCATAGCCAACCGCCACTCCTGCTCACACCAGTCTGGCACCTGCACCAAAACAGGCACTCAAGACACAGCACAGATTTTGCAAACGTGATGAACATGCATGCCGTGCTTTGCCAAGAACAATTCACAGTTGCCTGCCTGTGAGACAAGCAGTACATGTAAGACATCAAGTCTGATGCACGCCGGCAATATATGTACTTCACTGGAAAGGTGCAACATAGGGCTTTCAGCACTAACTGATGATATGCACGATACTACTGGTCATGTGCCAGCAGGACAGATGAAGCACACTGACTGAGCCTTACTGTGTAAGACACAGACAATGCAGAGAGGTCATGCCGCTTGACAACAATCTGTGCTGCTGACGCAAACCAAGATTGCATTAGGCATCTACTAAGCACCGCAGACAAGTTCTGCTGAAGCTGCAGTGTCCCACTTTGCAAAACAAGCCAGCACAGCTGTAGATTTGATTGAGACAGCAGTAGTGCACTCCTGAAGGCGGTCACTTCTGACAGCTAACACCAAGCATAAGACGCAGGCCAGCAGAACTAAGACAGGCTGAAAGACAGTAACCCCCAGTGATGTGCCGATCTGACAGGCAAACACTGCCATACACTTACAAGCAGCCATGGCTGATTGGCAAGATGAGCACTGCTGAAGCATTGCTTCTGTGCAAGCTTTGATATGAATACAAAGGCCTGCCTCGCTTTGCACTGGATGCCATTTGATATTGCATCGTTCCTTACTTGACACTCGACAGCAGCCAGGTTGCAAGGCAACTGGTGACATGATGAGCATTATCGCTACTTTTCAGGAGCGGCATCAGGAAATTTAGGAAGGAAGGTTTATCAAATGTATAGCTCAGCCACCAAACTGTTTCATAGAATTGCTTAGACCAGTACCTGGCATTGTGCTCAGAAAGACAGCTTGTGATCCCAGCACAGACACTTTGTATGGAGGTGGGACTGTACCTCAGGCTGCAGGTTGCCGACCATGAGGCCAGCGATGATCTGCTGGGGGGTGAGGTGGGTGAAGGGCACTTGGCGGGTGAGCATCTCCCACAGCACCATGCCCAGGCTCCACACATCTGCCTTCTCACTTACACGCTCTGGGTCTGACACCAGCTCAGGAGCCATGTAGGGCAGCGTTCCCCTGCACACATTGATTGCCAGCTCTTTAAAGGGTGGTCACAAGATTATACATGTAGACATGTAGAATCATGGAAAAAAAGCAGTAGAGATTTGGCTTTGCTGCTCAAGCATGCTGCTGTTGATCTGCATGATCACTTTTGCACAGTAGAGAGTTGGCTTTGTTGCTCAAGCATGCTGCTGTTAATTGGTATGGTCAATTTTGCACTGAGGTCCATTTGAGGTGTACAGAAGGTGATTGCTTGATATCTGTGAATCGAATGTCGCAGCACTTCCCTCGGTGTCATCAGCTTCTGTAGACACACTGTGCCCAGCGCTTGCCACTTTGCAAATCATATACAAAACACACACTGGGAGAAACAACATCACGAGCACAGGCAGGATGTGAAACAGTGTCACAATGCACAGCTGAGTCAGCCAAAGGGGCTGACAAAAACGCATGGGTGCTAAAACAGAAGAAAATGGAGAAGAAGAGAAGCAGGAAGAAGAGGAAGCCTGTTGCACCTGAGATCCCGCACACCAGACACAAACTCCCGGCCCCACTTCTGCTTGGAGAGGCCAAAGTCTGCCACCTTCAGGCTGGGCACAGAGCCATCATACCCCGGCTGCAGCTTGCCGTCCAGCAGCAGGTTGTCAGGCTTCAGGTCAAAGTGGACAATGCTCATCTCGTGCAGGTAGGCTAGGCCATTGACGGCACTCAGAGCCATCTCAGCACGGCACTTGAGGTCCAGCCAGCCTTCAGTCCTGCAGGTGTACAGTGCATGCTGTCAACGTGGCTACTGCACTTGAACAGGTGCAACTCTGAGACAGTTGATATCAGAAGCGTGACTGATCAATTGCCTGTGACAGCTCAGCAAAGCAATTATGAACTCTGGCTGGCAGGAAGTGCACCCTGAATTTCTCATGAGTACATGGATTGCAAATTGGAGGACTGCAGGTGCCGCAGAAACGGCAAGCCACGGCAATGAGGTACTGTACAAACTGCATTCAGGGTAAGAGAAGCAACAGTCAACAAGGGAGTGACCACTAAATTGGCAGTATGCGCAGGATGATGAATTACAAAACATATTCTGTAAGCTTCTTGAGCTCTGATGCATCCATGCCCAAATTGCCAGCTCAACATTGACAGAGCATTGCAGTAATTTCTTTTTTTGAGAGATGAATATGATTTACTTTTTTTACTATAAAAATTGGTCGTATTGGAAAATATTAAGGAGGGAAAAAGCGAAGTCATTAACAGCACTAATGGCACTGCTGTCATTAGGACCGACACCACATATGCATAGCATGCCTAGCCTAGGCAAAAATTGAGAGATTGTAAAACAGAGATCAGCTTTCAGTAAGCTTGCTGCCATTGTGGTTGTCAGCAAAAGCCTACCTGAGGAAAGCAGCAAGTGAGCCGCCCTTCATGTACTCGGTCATGATGCCAATCACACTGGGCTCGGCATACGACTCCACTACCACGCCATAGAAGCGCAGCACGTTGGGGTGGTTCAGGTTGGACAGCATTTCTGCCTCACGCCAGAAAGACTGGGAGTGCCGCTCTACCTTGCCAGGCTGCACAACAGCGAAGCTTTGTTTGTCTGGCTTTTTTCTTTGAATCTTTTTTGTATCAAAAAAGCTTGCTTTTGGTCAGGCTTTTTGCGTAGCATTTTTTGGTCAAGTCGAGCATTTCCAAAATGTCTACAATCTTCCAAAACCTTTCCTTCGGGAAGGGACACTGGTTTCTGGAAGCTGGTGTCCCTTGTACATGTCTGTTTGACTGATGTGTGCAGGCAACTCTGCATGCTGTATGCATTGTGCAGACAGCCACTGGGCAATGTATTGCACAAGTATGTGGTCAAGCACAGCAGCAGGGCTGGTGGCTTGCAGCGCTTCAGGCACAGCTGTAAGCATACGATGCCTCTGTCATTGACACAGCCAGCGAGGATGGTACATTCTCCTGTCAAATGCAGAGGTGCCGCATGGATCACAGCATGTGATTAGAGCTTGTGACAATTCAGCTTAATAGGGGCTTGGCACTGGCACACTGTGGACCTTGAAGTTAATTTATTCCCTCACGGATAGAACATCGCCCTTTTCAATTCTGTGGCAGTGTAAAGAAGAAAAGCATGCACCATGGTTGAGAGGCTTACCTTGAGCCACTTGACTGCCACACTGCCAAAAATGGCACAAGTAGCGAGTGAGACTTCCCCAAATGCTCCTTCCCCAATCCTCCTCAAGATCTTGACCTCATCCTGCAGGCAAGGACAGCAATGTTGCAGGTTGCCCATGCAGTCCTGTTCCTACTGAAACTGTCACACACCAGATCATTGGCAGGATTTCCACACATGCGCACACAAAAGCAAGTGAGCTGAGCTGTGCTGCATGGAGGAACGTCTGCAGTGAAACAGATAGAGACTTGAAACCAACATTATATTTGTGGGTTGCAACTGCTCGTTGACTGGGGTGGGGTGTACATGCTGAGGAGATATAGTCCAAGGCAACATGAATGCAGCCATTCCTTGTAAATGCTCGTTTTTGAAGAGCCAGCTGGCACAGACAGTGGTATACTGGTGTACCTTGGGGACCTTGTGCACTGGGTTGTTCAGGGTCCCCTACAGACATTCAGTTTTGAAAAGCCAGCTGACAGTGGTATGCCAGTGTACCTTGGGGACCTTATGCACTGGGTTGTTCAGGTTCTCTTAAAGACATTCATTTCTGCACAGCCAGCTGACAGACAGTAGTATGCTGGTGTACCTTGGGGACCTTGTGCACTGGGTTGTTCAAGGTGCCACTGCCGCCAGAGCTGGCAAGAGTCAGCCCACTGTGCTCCCTCATTAGTTGGGCAGCCGGAGAGACCTTCTCAGGCTTGCCCCAGGGGCCCTGGGCATCCCTCACCCCCCTCGCACCCACCCCAACCCCCCCTAACTGCTTGTTTCCATTCACGTTCATCTGTCCAAGGTCCATGCCCTCTCCAGCATATGGAAGATACTTGGTGTAGGGATTGCTGCTGGCTTCTGGGTTTGCATAGGCCGGGACATAGGGCGGGCTCACGTTGAGGTAGCCGTCCAGGTTTAGGTGAGCGCTGAATGGAGGGGGGTTGAAGTAGGGAGGCAGGTGGGGGATGGGGGTGGCGTGGGGGTTGGGGAGGAGGTTGATGGCAGGGTGGAAGAGGGGGCTGTATGCCCGCGCAGGCGGTCTTGCCGGGCCCCGGAAGCCGTCGAGCTGCGGAGACTGCAGCCTGGCTGCGGGCATGCCTGCACCCACCACCCAACTTTGTCAATGAAGAAAAGGGAAGGGAAGGGA
>JAABUK010003311.1_pt1 | contig 27471 bp, 27 predicted proteins | sample 5559141 | NCBI WGS metagenome assembly JAABUK01 (sample SAMN10711869, study PRJNA513367) | rock metagenome | isolation source: Antarctica rocks | place: Antarctica: Victoria Land, Pudding Butte nord | collected 2016-01-03
AACTTGCCATCGGCATGCCAGACGATTGCAGACACAGTACCCCATCAACTGCGCTTGTTTGGCGCAGCTTCTGTGCAGAGTTTGGATGTGCTCCAGGTAGTTCTTCATCAAGGGGTTCAGCAATGAGAGCATGCTCTCTCCTCTTTCTGCTTGATATGCCCTCTCGGTTGGGGCCTGTACAGCACAACACTCAGCTGAGACTGGATACTTATAAGGAGTCCTCAAGTGAATTTGAAATATCGCCAGTGCATATTATTATTCACAGTGAGGAATGGCGGGCTCGTGTATAGCTAACATGACGTTTGGCATGAACACTGCAGCTTGGCCTTGTCGAAGCGCCCACAACAACCGGCAAGCAGGGGTACGAAAGGTCTCGCCAGACGGAGCAACTTGCCTGAATCCTGGTGCATTGTAGTTGCTTGAGGAGCACGGTCGACACGGCTCAGACGATATCGATGGACCCGCAGCTACAGCTTAAACAGCACCTGCAGCCGTAAGCATATTCCCAGTCGTGTGACGCTGTGTGTAAGTTGTACAGGTACTACAGGCTTCCACAGGTAACACGCTAAGATGAGGCGACAGCAGATCATACGCAAAGCACCCCTTGTCGCATGCCTGCGTCTGATCTCAAGCAAGGGTGCCAACTGGCGGATCCGATCTTCAAGCTTCAGTGCTGGCAAGCACACGTTCGCAATAACAGGATAATTGAGCATAACTCGCAAAGGATATGCTGGATGGGCAGTTCGAGCTCTGTGCTGCACACGCCATCTGTCTCGGTGACCTTCCTTGCCATTCCTTCCGCCACCTGCTCAATCAATGACTGTTCATCTGGAAGATTGCTAATCCTATTGCTAATCCTGTGTGCTTTTCAGCAAAAACAGATTGCACGGCGCATCAATGGGCGCGGTGCCCACCGACCAATTGGAACGATCGTCTCGTCAGGCTGGCATTTATGTAAGGTCTGGAAAACGCGGTTGCCTTTGCGGCTTTCTCCTGCGCCCGCTCGTGAGGTTAGCAGCCAAAGCTCTCTTGACAGCTGCCGTAGCGCTGTTGCTTTGAGAGTGAGTTGTGCCAGAGTTGACGAAGGTTTGGGACACCCGCGGGCCGTTTTCGATCGTTAGCTGCTCAAAACCTGAACTCGTCATGTGAAGGCTCTCACCGGAACTCAACATGCCATGTGAGACAATTTACAAGGGACCACACGTCAGACCGTTTATTTGCCCTGCAGTTTGCTTTGCCTCCTGCAACTGAAGCTGAACACATGGTCTTTTCCTTTTTTCTCCTGCACTCTTGCTGACAATGCAATTGATGCCATGCAGCCAAGGGTAGTAAACGAGGTCGCAAAACCAGATCTGGGTCGCATCCTACAGCCTTCACCCAAGCAGTCAAAGTAGTGCCACAGCCAGCACCTCACAAGCCAGTTGACTATTCTAAGTTTGATAACTTGACTGACTCTGATGAGGACGAGTCACCCGATACAGCATTTACCCCTTCCCAACTGGGTCTCCCAGAATGGGACCAAACCAGGACAGAAAGCTGTGATTGTGAGAACTGCCGGGCAAAAGCAGAGGCTGCAGAAAGGGCCGCATCCAGCATGGCAAAATCCCAGAGCAGCAGCAGAGCATCTATTCCGCAGACTCCTGGATCGCCAGGAACATTTGACTGGGGCAAAGCTTTGGGTGCCTCAGCTAAGGCCAAGATTGCAGAGGGCAAAGCAACTCGCACTCACGGTCTAGATGAGAACACTTATCGTTTTGGAGCTGAAAGTGGCGAACATGGTTCTCATAGTGCAATGAATGGCCACTCATCCTCAGCCAATGGTCACTCAAGCACAGGAAGGCAGTCCAGTCAAGGCACGTCATCAAGTAGCAATGGAAACACTGATCTTGCTTTGTCTCCTACTCGTGCATCAGCAGCCCGCCTTGCACTGCATGAACAGTTTGCTCGTACTTATCTCACCAAAGAGGGTTTTTCACACAATGTTGTTTGCAATGTTTCGGATCGCCTGGAACTCTTCAAAAACTCTGGGTCTGGCGAGTCACCTGATGAGGCTTGTGTTCGCATCTTTTCTGAACTGAGAATCCCTTTTGACCGGCATGCAATGACCAAATACATTGCCAATCCACCTAGTGAAAGTAGTACAGGGAAGAAGAAGCAGGCCAGCCCTAAGCTGCCGCCACGTGGCCCTAGCAACTCAAGGAGTAAGCATGCCACCAAGCCAGATCCAGATGCTTTCAAGGCAGCACTTGCAAAGCATGGGTTCACAGGTGGGTTGTTGTGCATCCTCTGTTTGCCCCTTGTTCATGCAATCCACAAAGCAATCAACCACTTTTGCCACGGTCTGCATCAGCTGCATCAAAGATACTACCACACCCTTTGTTCCAGATCATATTGCACAAGTGCTGTCCAGTCAAATACTTTCTGAGGTTCTTTTCTAGCGCACACTCCTAGCTGGCTTGTCCGTGTGTCTACGCTCAAGCTCTTTGTTTGCTCAAAGGTGCATAACCAAATCATGGCCTGGGCTGCACTTGTGTCCAGGCCATGATGACCACAATACCTGACTGGGTAAAGGACTGGAAAGTTGAGAAACACAAACAAGTGGGTGTCATGCAGGAAGCGTGACACCGCTGTCGCCGGCAGCGCATAATTATATGCAAACAGGTTCATGGTATGACACTCCTGACGATGATGGTTATGTGGACAGCGATGAATCCGCTCCGCCCTCTGATGATGAAGACCTTGATGATGACGATGAGTTGCCTCCATGTATGTGCTTCCAGGATTTGCATTAATAACAGTAATTTCGCTTTTTAGCTCATGATGAGCTAGTTACATGCAGGACAAGTCTTGTCTTGTCTCTCTGCACCGCGTATGGACTGTCAGTTTTCACTATCGCAAACAGCACTGCTCCTGTGCAGGGTGCCTGCTTGCTGTGATGTGGCTGCACTCTGACTGGCAGCATTTGCTTTGTTGCATCTGCAGGCACGCTTTGCATGCCTAACGAAATTCTTACAACCATGCTGTGTATTCTGGACAGCCTGTCTGCAGAAATTTAGGCTAGCTTTTGCACACAAAGCAATCTGACCCTGAGAAGACTGTGCTGCAAGCCTGAGCATGTGGTTCACTGTGCAGTGGTGGATTTCCCCACTCCTAGATATCCATCTGCCAAAGCTGCTGCCAGCAGCACCTCTTACTCTTCTTCTCGACCACCAGCAGCAGCCCCAAAGCAGCCTGCTGCAAAACCTGCTACAGCAAAAGCACCAGCAGCCTCAAAGGCATCTGCTGCAAAGGCATCTGTTAGCAAGCCAGCGCCGAAAGTCCAGGTTGTGGATACGGTATCAGATGATGATAGCGACGAAGACGACATGCCAAGCTTAGTCACAAGCGATGAGTCAGATCAGGAGCAAAGTCAAGAACGGCCTGCTAAAAGGATGCCGCCAGCTTCTAGGGATCCATCAGAGGGCAAAGTCAGCCCTGCTGGAGCTGCAAAGGGCAAGCAGGTGCCTTTGGATGCTTCAGCAAAGGGCAAGGCAGCCCCTTCTGCTTCCTCGGAGAAAGGCAAGCCAGTGCCCTCTGCTGTTGTAAAGGGCAAGCCTGCGCTTTCTGCAGTTTCCACAGAAGGCAAGCAGCCCTCTGTCAGTACACATGAGGAGCCTATGTTCAAGCCAGTCAGCAGGGGGTACCTGGCTGAGCAAAGTGCTAGATGGGCAGCATCCCAAGGGCAACCCAGCTCAGCTGAAAGGAAAACCAGTAGGAGCCCCCTTCCAAAGGGTGCCAGCAGCAGCAGTGAGCAAAAGCAAACAGCCTCAGGCACTGACTTCAGCTTTGACAGGGCAATTTCTGGTGGCAGCAAGGGCACTTTCAAGCAGACCCAGCCCACTGCGGCTAGCGCTCAGTTGCTTGGAAAGCATGCTGACAGCTTTGTCCATTACGAATATGACTCATCTGGGGTGACTTCAGAAGAAGAGGTACTACCGGATCCTGACCTATCAGTCTTTACGGTGTAGAGTGTCTGTGCGTGTCTGCAGTCATTGTGTCTGTTGCTCTGGGCGCAAGCTCTGGTCTTGCAATTTCTGTACTGTAAATAAACTGGAGTGCATATACTGTTGAGCATGAGCTTTATGGTCAGTTGGTTGCATGAAGTATTCGTGCAGGCTCACATGCTTGCACGTGTCTGCTGAGTCAGCAGTCTGAGTAATCAAACTCGGCCTGACTGCTGGCATAATTCAATGATGATGCTCCAGCTGTGCGTGTGACTTCAATCCACAGATGTGTTGCCCACTGCCAGCTGAACTCTGCATGATCCTGTTGTAAAACCAGGACCAAACCCAATGTCATGCTGAAGGCACTCGCAGCTGATCTTTCCTTATCATGCAGAAGTGCTGTTGTCCCTTGCTGCTGGTATTCATCTGATCATTCACCGCGACAGTCTTTCAAAGCCCCAAAGTGTTATTTGGCTCAGGTTTCTCGCGCCGCCCAAAAAAATGTCGTTATGGTGTATTTCAACACTTCTAGATATGGTCTTCTTGTATTGCTGACTCATGTTTGCTGTCTGGCAGTTGCCGCCACTTGAGCCACAGAGCAGCCAAGACTCAGCATCAGCATTTGAGCAGGCCACATGGCTAGAAGCAGAAGAGCGGGGGCGTAATGCTGGTGCTTCCACCTTTCATTACAACCCTCCAACACATGTGGAGACGCCAGAGGAGCGCCTGGCCAAAGAACGTGCTGCAGAGGCTGCCATGAAGCAGCTGCTAGGTAAGGATGAGTCATCACCTGGTCATATGTGCTGGCTATGTTGATGTGGCTGTACAGAACCTGGGCTTGCATTTGACACAAAGCAGGCTATATAGAACCTGGGCTTGAATTAGACACACAGCAAAGTTTGGCCAATCAGCAGGCTGGCACAAAACAGCTGCTGGGTAGGGAATGCAGTCATTGCTGGGTAGGGAATGCAGTCACTCCTGTGATTGGCTGTACTGATCTGGTGGCACATAGTTGGAATTGAAGGTTTGACAGAACAGTAGTGTCGTGGCCAGAAAGCGTGCTGCAGATGCTGTTGTGAACTAGCTGCCCCGCAAGGACCATAGGCGTTTTCAAATCATACGTGGCGGCTGTGTTAATTCTACAATCTAAAGGGGGTCAAAGTTGAATACTGCAGATGCAGCGGCTACTTTATGTCAGCATCTGCAGTGTTCAACTTTAACCCCCTCTACATTGAAGACTTAACACAGCCGCCACATATGATTTGGAAATGAGAGTAGCTGCTGGGTGACTTTGCCACTAAGTATACTTAGGGTGGCTATGCTATGCAGTCTCTCAAGTTTGATAAGTTTGTGCCAGTCAGAGGTGTGCTGGGATATATGCATACACACAGCACTGGTCACAAGACCTTTTGCACTCAATTGCAAGCATGTTGTCTGGCTTAGCAGATTCTGGTGGACACAGACAGACACACACCAGAAGTAACTTGCAACCTGGTTATATGTGCAGCTGGCACACATTAACAGGTTTCAAGCCTCTTCTGCCGTGTGTCCATCTGTGTCCCACTCAAATTTGCTAAGCCAGACAGCGTTTCTCAAAGCTGCAAGGCTTTCTATAGTGTTGCTTTCTTGTCTTGCCTGCATCAGACTCGTGTGTGTTGGTGCAGAGGAAGAGGAGCAGGAGAAGGCACAGGCTGCTGTCAAAGCGGAGAAGGCGAAGAAGGAGAAGCAGAGGAGCAAGAAAGCCAAGCAAAAGGTAACAGTGAATGGCATATGGCAAGAAGTGTACACTATCAGGTCACTATCTTGGCTCTCTGAGGCAACTAAGGGGAAGTACGCTAATTCAGCCACCCAACAGCAGCAGAATGTAGAAGGTAGCACTGGCATGTGATCTGATATTCTACATTCTGCTGCTGTTGGGTTTGCTGAATTAGCATACTTTCCCTTGTTCTTCTCAGAGAGCCAAGAGGAAACAAGAACCTTACATTATTGTCCAGCTCACACCATTATTTAGAACCATATTTGCAATCACCTGGCATGCCTGGGCTATTAGGAGTTTTTTAGGCTCAAGTAGCGTGGCTGTTTGTTATACAGAGGTAGGTCGCTGCTGTTGTGTTTGCCTGTCAATGTGTCAATGTAGGCAGGCAGTGAAGATTGCTGACGTGATTGTCACAGGCAAACAGCCTTTGTGTGTAAAACCCTGCATCTAACACAATTCTTGCGTGTGGAAATCTGACTTTGCTGGATGTTGCTGAAGATTCACACATTTGAACATAGCTTATTGGAGCAACAATGATATGCAGCACACGGAGTGTTCGTAATGTGCAGGCGAAGAAGAAGGCGCAGCAGGAGGCAGCAGCCAAACGCACAGGTGGCAAGGCTGGCCAGGCCAAGCCTGCCCCCCCCTCCAAGACCCCCCAGGCCCTCTCATCAGACTCAAGCGACAGTGACGCTGAAGAGGAAGAGGAGCACAGCGTCTTGCAGCAGGACAGCAGATTTGCCTCCCTTATGTCTGAGATTACCCCTGCTGTTGGGGTAGAGGGGTCAGACAAGGGGGTGGCAGGAGGTCCGCAGCCAGAGCAGGCAGGGTCTTCGGCAGATGGTACTGCTGCAGAGTCATATGGTGCTGACTCAGACAATGAAGTAGAAGCAGGGCACGAAGGTCAGCATGCGTTGCTGCTCAGTGCCACGGACATCACAGAATTGTCTGCAGACTGTTCTGTGTTGCTTAGCTGAGCTGTGCCCTGTCTAAGCAGAAGGTTGTACTGGGAATGATTGCTTTCTGTTGATTTGCGCACAAGAAAGTTGCAATGGATTGACTTTCTGTCAATCTTGTCAAGTCAGGTTGCTGCTGTGAGTATCGCTTAAATTTGTTGATGTTTGTACTACACAGCATATTCAGCCTACTTGGACGACTTGTCACCAATCTACACTGGCATTGTTGTATCATCCTTTCTCTTTGTCATTGTGTTCAGTATACTTGCTCACAGCTGACTGTTTGTTGACGCTCATTTTGGCAGGGGGCAGACCCCTACTGCCAAAAAACACATAAGCAGCTTTCACAACACACCTGCCTGACATGGTATCTGTCTGTGGTATGTGCAGATAGCCTGATGATGCAGTATGGGGGCGCCTTTGCTCTTCTTCAGAACATGGGCAAGGGTCCCTCATCAGAGAAGAGCCACAGCTCCCAGGTGAACACTTGCCCCCCACCCCCCCTCCCCACCCCCCTGATCACAGCTTCCGCACCCTACGCATGCTGTGTGTCCCTGCATTTTGGCGGTGCTATGTGTCTCTGCATTTTAAATATGCTGCATTTCAGATGTGCTGTGTGTTTCTGCACTGCACTTGTGCTGTGTGTCGCTGCGCCCTACTTGTGCTGTGTGTCTGCACTTTACTGGTGCTGTGTGTCTCTGCATCTTGGTTGTGCTGTGTGTCTCTGCACCCTACTTATGCTGTGTGTTTCTGCATCTTAGTTGTGCTATGCATCTTTGCACTTGCATGCATGCCTGCTGTGCCTGAGGCTGCAGGTAAGTCCAGCTGCTGTGATTTGATTACAGGTTACAGATAACCCCACTTGCTGTGATATAAGACTATAGGCAATTCCAGCTGCTGAGACTCCTTCTTGACGCCTTTGTTTATCATGTGTGCAATATGCTGTGAGATGCAAGCATGCATGCATCCCCACTTTTGAAACCTCTGAATGAATGCTTGAAATGTAAGAGCCAGATGGCAGACTGCAGAAACACACCAGACCCTTTGCCATGAGACATCTCCAACAAAAGCAAAGACATGCAAATCAAAACTCATGCACTTGACAGACTTCACGTCCTGATCTGGTGCACTACCATGCTGGGATGCATGCACAAGCACACATCCTCTTCCGCTGGTAGCCCTGTCTGAACACAAACATCAGCGCCTGTAGCCAAACATCTGACTTTGCAGATGTCTGTCTCGCTCTGTACACGTTATTACAATCAGGTTTGTGTGGTGCAGGACACACAGTCTTCTTCACAGGCCCCAGCGGTACCCGTGCTGAAGCCTGGGGAGTCACCCCTGCGCTGGTCCAACACCAACCCTCAGGTGCGACCCACCTTTGTATACACACACAGCAGGACCATAGACTCAAAGCTCTTTATGGAGATGCTCTTCTTAGCAGTGGCCACCTTTCACACAGAGACACTGACTGTCATGCCACATCTGTGATCCACAGCAATCTTTGAATGCTGGAACATTGAGCTTGCAGAACAAAAAGGCTGCACAGCTCTATAAGTTGTTCGGCTGCTTCCATGAGGCGAGAGAGGTCCATGCACTTCACACCTGCTTGACTCAGGCTGTCATGGTCATGGCTCATGCTGTAAGCAGTTCCTGAAAAATCACCCGCTTTGGTCGCAGATGACTAGTCAGCATGCAAGTCTGTCCTTGTTCTCACTCCTGTCTCAGTTTGTGCCTTTCTTTGACAGGCTCAAAGATCTGGATCAGATGGTTTAGCACCACCTCTGGGAATCCGACCTGGGATGCAGCCAGGTTTTCAAGCGCCCTCTGGTGGAGTTGGGCCACCGCAAGCTGCAGTTAGGCCACTGCTGCCGGCAGGGGTTAGGCCACTGCTGCCAGCAGGGGTTAGGCCACAGGAGCAGGCAGGTGCAGAGCACAGGCAGTCTCCTGCTGGACCAGATTCAGACTCACAGCTTTCTCAGGTGAGCTGGCTTCATCAGGTTTTGCTGCCTCTGTTGTGTCTTCATTTCCTTGATAATTATAATAATGAATAATAGTAATAAAATTAACAATAATAAAAATTAAAATGTACATGTAGCCAGCAGGCATCAGGTACGTGCGACGTTTGTTTCCTTGCTAGGTTGTATCTCAATGACACAAACCCAAGGATGTGTACTAGTTTGCAGGGCTTCGTGAAATGCCCCCACTGCAGTGGTGGTTTCACCATCGTAGCACGTAAATGTATGGCTACTTTCCTTTTCAGGTGTTGGAAGAGTGTAGGCAGGCCCTTCAGGAGATGGAGGCTGCCAGCACAGGGGGGGAGCGGGTGAGGCTCCAGGAGGCCATCAGGGGGGGGGTCACCTGGCTCTCCCATAATGGCTCCAACCCTGATGTGGCCACCAAGTCTGCAGAGGTGTGTGTGTAACCTCATTTCATTTTCAATCTGTATTTCACAGTCTGAGGTGTGCAGCCAGTTGTGACCAACCCTGATGTTGCCACTAAGTCTGCAGAGGTGTGTGTGTAATGTCATTTCATTTCATTGTCATTTTATACCTTACAGTCTGGGGTGTGGAGCCAGTTGTGACTCATCAGACATCCTGGCTTGAATGCACAAGTGTATGTGGTAACCTCGGGTGTACTCTTGTGCTGTTTTTATTGCTTGCAGCCTGGCATGTCTTAGCTCTTTCCAACCCTGAAACATCTATCTCAATTCAGAAACGCCATACAGTCAGGCCACAAAGTAAACACACAGCTGCGCATGGTAGAGCAGCAGGTCAAGATAGCACTAAGAAAGGCTCATCACAAACAGGAGTTTGCAAGTTCGCTCACACATGCAATCAGGTGTTCAATGCACCAACAAAAGATGCAAAAGATAAACAGAAGCAGCAACAACCTGCTTGCTGGTATAATAATGTTTGCAGTCAGTTTGTTGTTGATGCCACGCTCACCATCAACAATAAAATATGAAGTGACTGTGAACACTGTTGTTGCCAGTAAACAGGCTGAGCTACTTTTACTTGTCGCTTTGCACCTTTTGATTACACTGCATGCTTGGCTGGCACACAAACTGTCTTGCAGAGCTGTACAATAGCCAAGCCATGAACCGTAACAACTTGATGACTGTACTCTAACAGCAAAAGCTATCATGAGGGTCACACGCATCAAGCTCAGCTGACTGTTGCGTGATAGGTACGTCTGAAGCTGCGTGATGCCAAGGCTAGGCTGAAGCAGATGATGAGTAAGCCTGCTGCAGCCCAGAGCAGGCCTTCCAGCAGCACCTCAACTGCTTCCTCAGCTGCCGAGCCTCCTCATGCCCCTGTCAGCATGCCAGCTGGCATCCCACCTAGCCATATGCCCCCAGCCTTCAGGGTAGGGCAGCCCCCACCTCCGCCCCCACCCAGAGGTGCTGCCAATGGGCATCTGGCACAGAAATCTGACAGTGGAGAGCTGGGGCAAAACCCTAGCCAGGCAAGACCTTCTGCCCAGGTGGCAGAACCTCGCCAGATTGGTAGACCCTACACACTACCGCTGCAGCCGCCAGCTTCCAATGCCATGCCAGGGTTTGATCGGGAACCCTACCCTGTGGGTCATAATCAACCAGGAGGCAGCATGGAACCCTACCGTCACTCCTATGGGCAGCAGGGCATTTCTCAGGAGCCCTACCGCCAGCCCTATCTCCAGCAAGGCCCTGCCTTGGAGCCCTATCGGGGATACAATGGGGCCTTCCCGGGGAGGGGTGGACCAGCAGGAGGAAGAGGAACAGGCTATCAAGCTAGACCAGGGGGCAGGGGGGCACCTTACCAGCAGCAGGGTCCTGGGAGGGGCACACACACGGGTATTCCCAGCTTACCGGAAAATGCCGGTGTCAATCCATGTTTGTACCTGCCTTTGAGACTCCTTGCATTACCATCTTCCAAGCCCTTGGTGACAGGTGACAGTCTCAGCCAACTTGACCCACGAGGTACTGTTGTTCTGTTCCATCTACACCAGCATCCCTCTCCTATCAGGTCCATGCAGTATGTAGGAGCACTAGCACCCCCCCCCCCCTCAAGGAATTCCAGGGGCACGTGCCTGCTTAGCAGCTGTATCTGCACGCTCAGCATGTGTGTGTGTCTGTGGCAGGCCTTCAAGGAGCTCAGCAGGAAGACGCCTTCAATGCGTACAGACAGAGGCAGGGGGGTTACCCCCGCCCACCCATGCAGCCCCCGACGGCTATGCCCTTGCCACATCAGCCTGCACACAGCAGCCAAAGTGGTTCTGCTCATGGCTCAGACTTTGGCAGTGGTGACCGTGCCTCTCTCTCTGGCAGCGAAATTGCCTCACCCACCAAGAGCATGCAGGTCAGTCAGTCACCATGTCTTAATTTGTGCGTACTTCAACCATATTGCCAGTATGCTTGCTTGCTGGAGGCTCACCTCTTATGCTCAGTGGCGTTCAGCCTGTGTTGACCGATTGTAAGATGCCAGAGCCAGAAGGAGAGTGGCAGCATCTCGTCCTGTCAATTACTAAGTCTGTGTCACTTGTTTGTAGTGGTTGATCTGTTACACAATTCCATCCCTTTTGCAAGCAAAGACTGTTGGCAAGTCATGATGAACTGCTGCTAATATGTTGTTGGTCTCTGCCAAGAGGGCCCATTCCTTGCCTCATGATTCATGACGCGGCTCTGGTATGCTGTCTTGCAGATGCGGACTCATGTGCAACAGAGATATGTGCAGCCAACTCCATTCGAGGCTCCACATCAACCCTCCTTCTATGAGGATGAGGACAATGAGTGTGTGGTTTGCATGGACAGTGAAGCAACCCAGTTCTTCAACCCATGTGGCCATGTTCTTTGCTGCCAGGCATGTGCAGAAAAGATCATGCACAACTCTAAGCTGTGTCCAGTATGCAACACTGCAATTGCAGAGTTTGGGTTTTGCAGTTGGGCACAGGTCCACTGATGTCAACTTTGCACCATGTGGCTCAACTGTGTTGCATTAATTGGCCGTGGTTCACACAAAATAAGCAGTGCGCAGTGATGCTTGTCCCATACAATTGTTGATGTCAGGTGTTTCAGGGAGTGGCACAGTCTTAACTTTTTATATCCACAGCACTTTGATCCTTGTAAGCTTGTACAGTACTTGACTAGGCCATAAGCTTGCCTGCGGGTGCATTGGGTCTGGATAGGTATGTGTGTTTGGCTGAGCTGCAAGCTTGCACATACAAACCTGAAAGGTGTGTGTTTGAACAAGACTTTGCCCTCGATGCAGTTTGCGAGCAAGTCAACTGTGTGGCTGACCATGTGTATCGGCGAGCATATCTCATATTAATATATTGTATACAACTTTGACCCATTTTCTTAGTGGTATGAACCCGATGACAAGTTCCCGAAACTGCATTCTTCAGCAAAGCTCGGTAAACTGTCGGGATCATTGCATACATAGAGAGTGTCACTGCAAAATGTATCGGTAGGCATGAAGGGGTTTCATATGCATGTAGGAATGGCTGGCTGCGTGCTGACATATTGCAAGCTGTCAACGGATCTGAGGCTGAGCTTTGGTCCAGCTGATGTAAGCTGCCGGCCAATGTATTGTATACAACTTTGACCCATTTGTGTGGCATTGCTCTCCCCCAAACCAAAGTCTGCATTCTGTAAAAACGCCTGTCAAGCATGATAAACAGCTATAAAACGGCTAGGTGAGCTGGGTAAAGTTTAACACAATTTTGTTTGTCTGCATACTAGATTTGATACATCTTCATGATCCAGGCATGCCATCCCATGACACAGTTTTGCTTGTCTGCATACATGGATTTGATACATCTTCAGGATCTAGGCATGCGCATTTGCCCCGGGTGAAATGCCCGGCTCTGTGGATCCTTGGAGCGTGTATCTAAGATCCGACACAGTGGGACTTTTGAGCACAAAGTATGAGAGCTTCCATCGATGCACAAGGCAGCTACAACACTGCGTGTCCCGCGATCCACATGGCAGCACGTGAACCTCCTGGGGCGCCAATTTTGGCATGTGAGACCCCTATTGATCTTCGCCGCTAGCCGGTTTCGACGGATCTTTTGAGTGCCGGTACGGTGCGCCGGTCCAGTGATCTGACGTTAGCTGGTTATTTTGTCGCGACTGTTGAGCGCCTGGTTCAGTTGGCGAAAACACGCTCGTTGGACCCCTCTACCTGTAGTACACCATGACTGTCTTTGTCTGTGGCACTCCTCAGTGTGAGTGACCACTCCGACACTGACTCGTTCGGCCATGCTGTGCAACGAACGCATCATGGGAGATTTCCTGGACCGATTTCAAATGGGACGTGCCTCTTATGAACTCAAGGCAGATGAATCGGAAATCATTCGAGCGAAGTTCAACACTGCGTCGAGCCCCCTGTATAACTCGCCTCACCCGACGCCAGTGCAGCTGCTCACTCATGCCAAAAATGCCAAGGAGTTTTGCGCTTGGAAGGTACCTGCTCCACAGTCTTCAGCTCGACCCGCGCAAGCACAAAAACCTTGCTCAGCGCTGCTTCAGCCGCTCACTCATAAGTGCTGTACATTCAGGCGCAGCACCCTTCCATTCTGGAGCACTTCGATGACTTCACCAGTCTTCTCCATGGCAAAAGACTGGCAGTGTTTCTAGACTACGATGGTACATGCTTTTAGCTTTGAACAGTGCAGACAAGCTGGCAGCTATTGTCCCTTGCTGACCAGCTGTGTGCTGTCACAACTGCAGGAACCCTGACTCCCATTGTTAAGGATCCTGACAGAGCCTTCATGCCAGAGCAGGTTCAGTCTCACCACCCTGTTCTGCAGCACAACTTGCACCCTGTGTCTGCCAACGATCCTGACATCCCCGTGCTGCTTAGCAAAACAGTTTCACTGACGCAATGCACCAGAATCACGCACAGAAGGCTTCACTGTGTGCATCAGTGCATGTGCAGCAGTGCAGAATAGCAAATTGTGCTGTGTCTTGTAGATGCGGGCAGCTGTGCGCAGAGTTGCACAGCTTTTCCCCACGTCCATTATCAGTGGGCGGGGCAGGGAGAAGGTGGAGGGCTTTGTTCAGCTGAAGGAGCTGTTCTATGCTGGCAGCCATGGCATGGACATTGTTGGACCCAAGGCAAGTGATTCACCATGCACATCATCTTCCCAACAATGAAGCTCGTTTTCATGTTTTGTCTTGATCATGGTGTTAAGCATATCATTTGACGTTATTCCACTTCACTGCAGACTGATGCGGCTACATGCAAATTTTGCATCAGCTTGCCATAGCCATGCTGTATGCCATGAGACCTTGTGCATCATATGCTCTGCTGTTAACAAAGCTCATGTTGCTGCATACCAAGAAGCTACGCTCTGGGCTGCTGCTTTAGGAGACTCCCGTTATGATTGCTGAAATTCGTAAAAATGTGTTGTCTTTTCTATCAAGAAGCAATAGGAACACAGCCTCATCCTGCAGGGTGCCAAGTTGTCTAGCCTACAGTGCTGCCCCTCATCCCAGCAAGACGCAACAGACGTTTGGTCATCTCCCGCAAACACTCATCCCAACAAGTCTCATTTCCCACCCCCAACATGCAGCTTGCCTCAGGCATGTGTCTTCCCCCTTGCTTGCTTCATGCAGCAGCACAATAGCCCGCGGCACTGTCATGGATACCATTCTGGCTGGTTGCACAACTTAGGTCTATTGTGTAGGACATCTGTTGCAGCAAGGCTCCCGGAAGCATGCTGAGCTTTGCCGCGCAATGCTTTTCCTTATCAACTGGCTTATAACTAACTGTAGCTGAATTAATCATAGTGTTGCTGCGCCAGGCATTGAAGACCTTCAGATGGCTCCTAAGCTTAGTTTAGTCGCCTGAGTGTTGGCTTGGCAATTTGGCTGTCATCTGTCTGTCAGCGTGCTATGATTGTGTTTGCAGGCCAACAGTGCGCCTGGGGATGAGCAGAGGTTGGCCTTCCAGCCAGCAGCCAAATACGCCCCCATCATGGACTCTGTGTTCCAGGCTCTCACACACAGGTGAGCCACTCCCGCGGACAAGTGTGAATGGCGTTCTGGTATCATGACCCAGCAAGGCTTTACAACAGCGTTGCGCATGCCAATTGTAACGCGCATGATCGATGCACAGATTGCACCATGCGTGCTGTGTTTGCATAGCTTTTCCCCTTGCCCTCTTTGTGTTAGTCTGCGCCTTTGCACACAGTCCGGGCAGCCCGGTATAATACTTGGCTTCTCGTTAAATTGACACCGAAAGGCGTAGTCTTTTCTTTTCTTTTCTTTCCTTTGCACACATTCATTTAACGTTCACTACGTTGTTTCAGTGGTCCTCCGGCAATAAGTTTACATTGACACTTTTTATGGGACGGTCTTGTGCACAAAGCAGTGTTTCTGTATCTCGAAGAGCCTTTGCATACCATGCTCTTGATGCCTATCGTCAGCAGCAAGGTGGCAGTGAGTAAGGCACAAATAATAAGGAGTCCACAACATTGAACTTCTTGCATTCTGCAGGGTGCAAGAGATCCCAGGCGCGTCTGTTGAGCACAACAAGTTCTGTGTGAGCGTGCACTTCCGCAACTGCTCGCCTGACTCTTATGACGCGGTGGTGGCGGCTGTGAAGGACACCCTGCATGACCACTCCAACCTGAAGGCCAGCAGAGGGCGTAAGGTCCTAGAGATCCAACCCCAGGTCAGTGCTGCATGCTGTCTCAAATGGCATGCTCATCTATGGCATCTATGCTGCACCTGTGGCATAGCATGACTCAAGCTCTGTGTCAATGCCTTCTCTGTAGTGGTTGCAACAGCCGTACTGCATGAGCTCTCAAGACTTTGGAGGGTTGCCTGCTTGGCGGTGGTAAGCCAGAGTACATGCAGCACCTTGAGCAACCCAATCTGCAACGCATTTCAGCAGCTAGTACTGAACTCAGTTCTTAACCAGCTCAGTGGCAGGCAGTGCATGCTGTGTAAGCTTTCTCTGACAACTGCCTGGCAGCCAGCAAAGCGTGCATGCTGTGCATGCTGGAGGGCTGGCTGGCCCCTCACTTCCTCAGTTGCACAGCAAAACTCCCAGTGGGTACTTGCATGGCACTACATATGTTGACAGAGCAAAGGGCATGGCGCTTCAACACATGTTGTCAGCAAAATACAGATGTGACTGTAATGATGTTATGTCATTGCCGGGAGATCCTGACCGACAGCGCATACAAAAATGAGACGTTCATGTGATGCAGGTGGACTGGGGCAAGGGCAGGGCCCTGTCTCACATGCTGAAAGCCCTCAGCCTGGATGACTGTGAGGATGTGATCCCCATCTACCTTGGGGATGACCGCACTGATGAGGACGCCTTCAAGGTGCTCAAGCAGCGAGGCAGCGGCTTTGGAGTGCTCATCTCCAACAAGGTGGGTCAACCAAATACATTGCCTGCCATGCATGCATACACATTAGCAATTCAGGCCCTTCTGTCAAGCCATACAATGCAAGCTCCAAGTACCCAACAGCCCCAACACTAGTGCACATTTTCACATCATGGTAGCATGCAATGCAGCTTTTATACACAGGTGTGATGATTGCTGATTAGGTCTCCTGAATTCATCACACCTGTGTACAAAAGCTGCATTCCATGCTACCATGATGTGGAAAAGTGCACTGGTGTTGGCAGTCAGCGTCCCAACAAATCTGGGGACACATGCATGCATCCTTGCTCATAGCATGAACGCCTAGTTGTCCCTGCAATGTCAGTTGTGCTACAAACATTTCTGGAGATTGTGGACTGTAATCTCTACAGGTGCACATGTGTCAAAACAGTGGCAGCCTAGCAAGTGTACAACCCACCAAGCAGTGTCAAACCCACATGAAATGCCATTGCTGGTGTTGCGGCATGCGCTTGACTCTGATTAGTATTGCCACTGCAGATGAAGGACACAGATGCTAAGTACACACTGACAGACCCCAGTGAAGTCATGGCTTTCCTGACCCGCCTGGTGGAATGGGGGGAAACCCCAGACAATGCATGGCACACACACCACTCATGCACCGGCTGGAGTCTCAAGCAACAGTCATCCAGCCACGCCCCTCCACCCCCACCCACTGACCCCGCAGTTTCCATCTCATCCTCGCACATCAGCACAGACAGACAAGACTGCCTCAACACTGATGTCACACTCAACGGCGAGAGTGAGAGCCATAGCTCAGGCCGCCAGCACAGAGACACGGAACCGTCAAGTTTGACATCATCAACTGGATCGTCACCCGGACACAGTCCAACTTCAGGCTCGGCCTTTGCCACCGTGCGTCAGTTCCATGGCTTGCCTGTTGCTGCTGGCACATCAGACAGGGCAATGCCTGCTTCACAGTGGCTCACCAAGACAGATGCTTTCAGTCAGCCCAAACCTGATCATGCACCACCCCCCGGGGACACACCCCCCTCTGGGACTGCTGCTGCTGCTGTCTGTCCGGAGGGTGCATGTGAGAACCAGGCAGGCAGCAACCAGCAGGACTTGGCGGAGGATGAGTACAGCCAGATGGGCTTTGTCAAGGAGGGCTTGAGTAATCGTGACCATAACGCAGCTGAGGCAGCAGGTACTGGCAGCATCGAAGCAGAGGGACGGCCACCAACAGCAGCAGCATATGAAGAGGAAGGGTCAGCACCCCCTTCCAGATCATCTCTGGATCACTACCTGAACCAGAAAGTGAAGCCTGCAGAGGGCAACAATGCTGATGATGGCATTGCACCGGCATCGCACATGGGACAGTGGGACAATGCTGTCACTGAGTCATCACTAAGCAACAGTCACCATCAACCCAAACAGGCTGCCAAATCTGACAAGGGCATCCCAGATGGCAAGCGTCTAACAGCCCTGCTGTTAGACAAGCTGGAAGTGCATGAAGGGCACCATGCATCAGACGATGATGCTGATGATGATGCAAGTCCACCTGGCATTAGTAATGATGGTGAGTCATCTCTGGCAGGGTACCAGTCACCCTTTGAGTCACTTGCACATGAGGCTCTGATGGAGGAGACAGACTCTGTTAAGGCTGAAGATGGGTCTGTCAAGTCACTCAACATGGCTCCATCTATGTGAGGCTATGCCATGCAAGGGCGGTGTGCTGAGGCAGACTTGCAGTATGTAACCAGTATTGACTGACATGTTTGATAGAAGTTCTGATGACACTGTGCTCCAGTCAGCAAGTACAAGGCATTTGATTGCGTGGGCTGTGTATTTGTGCGTTGCAGTGTATGCTTCTTTGGCAGGGCTTCCTTGGATTTGTGTCTGCGCATGGCAGGGCTATGTGAGTGTGAGCTGGTTGTCTGTTAGCTCATTTTACTGCAGATGCGTTGAATTGAAACCGTCTTCAACATAATCACGTAGAGCGAAAAGAGTGTTGGCCAAGTGAATCCTTGCTTGTTTTGTTATTGATTGTCTAATGTTGTCTGGACATTTCTGCTCTCGTCTGCATGTATATGTACAATATTTTACTTCCTGCTGTTCAGCTTGCTTCTGAGTACTTAGAAGACATGCCTGTGTTGTGGGATCATTTCTGTGGCAGTTGTAATGTGTAACACACAATCCAATATGCACAATTCGTGCACATTTGAGCTGCAAATCGTGTCTGCGTCTGCATACATGGACATAGCATGGAATCATCATAGACCTACCGTAGTAATTGTTCATACAAGTTACACATCTTGGCTCACCACGTTTGCTAGTAAGCATATAAGCATAAGTGGTAAGGCGCCCTCAATCTCAATGCAAAGCTGATTTTCCTAGTTCACTTACATGTGTTTGTACAAACTAAAGTACAGATGCTCCTGCAGCATCTGTTACAGGTCACGACATGCAGAAAGTTGCCCGCAGCACGTCACCGAGCTGAAGAAGAAGAATACAAGCTTTGACCAGCCAACAAGTCTGATCAGGCATGAAGATGAACCGTCTGCGTTCAAACAATTGAACTCCTGCTCCCGACAAGCTTTTGCCCAACGCTTTTGCCAGCTTACCTCTGATCATGCCGTAGTGCTGGGCCCTTGGGAGGCAATGCAGTACTTGTGGCAATCGGAGAAAAGCTAGAGCTCGCAGGAGCGTGTGTCGTCTCGAGGGCATCGCGGTAACATGGCTCCTGGCATAGCTGTGACGAACGAATACGGTCGTTCATGGACAAATGTCTCCCTACTTGACCGTTTACGTGCTGAAATGGCACAAGAAAGCATTCTGAAAGAGGACCAAACCCTCCGGGAACATGCTCTGCTGGTTGATCACAGACAAAATCAACACGACCACAGCCAAAAGACTGCACTCCAAGCCAGTCTGAGTCTGCTGTCTGATGAAGATCCGCTGGTTATGCTCCTGAAAAACGGAGGAGAAGTGCTGCAGAAAATTGCCAGCGGTTTGAAACTGTCAACAGGCTGCGAGAAGAGCATTCTTGCAATGGTGTCAGTCCTGGATGCAGCTGGCATCACTGCATCAGATTTCCGGTCATCAACACTGGCACAATTGAAAAACACTAGCAAACTCTACGCTGACACTCTCATTGGCAAAGCACTGCTGGAGCTGCTCCAGAAATCTAGCAGGTGTTTTTGAGGCTGCGCTCTCTTGCTCATTGCCAGCACTCAGTGCATGCTGAGTACTTGCTGAAGCGCTGATGCACTCTGACTGAGCGTGTGTGTGCAGGGAACCATCTGACACTGTAGCAGTTGCACAGAGTCATGTCCAGGTGTGTTGACAATGCCTCGTGACAGGAAGAATGATTAGCTAAAAACTATCTATAGACTCTGATTGTATGCTGATTTGCAGAACACTGCAGCCAGTGAGCTGTGGGAGATTGATGAAGGTGCATCTGAAGGTGAGGTGTTGCTGCTGCTCTTGTCGATCAACATTTGTGGCTACTCAAAACCGCAACTTAAATTTTTGATGCCTTGCAGGGGGTTGCATAGGCAATAGAAAGCGCATCCAGCCTGCAAGATATGCAGCCAAGAAGACTGCCTATGTGGATCAGGAGCCTGTCCACTCTGATGAGGAGGCTGTTTCAGATGGGGAGACTGGCTACTACCACAAGGTGCACTTGACAGCAACCTCGAGCCAGTATTGCCTGTACCACAATTGTAGTAAACCTGGCATGGCTTTACTGAGAGTTCAGACCAAAAACTCGTTTGTAAGTCTTGTGCTTACCTTGACTGGCAGCAATTAGTCCAAGTCAGCAAGGGTCATGCAAACATGCCACCGTAGACGTTAATTGCAGTGCTTTCAATGGCTTGGATTGTTGTACGCAGCTTTTCAAATACCTTTGTTATGTACCTCTCTGCTAAGCTGTGTTAACGATTGCATCTCATTTTGTGCTGGCTAGTCTCGCAGTCTAGGCACAAATTTGATGCTTTGTGCAGTCCAAAGCATTGCTAGAGGCAGATTCCCAGCCTTTTGAGCCTTCTGTGCTTGGAGCAAATGGCACAGCTCAGGCTGTCAAGCAGGCTGCTCCAGTCATCAAGAAAGGTGTGCATCTTCTCATGTGGGGACTTCTTGATAGCTTGATTTTGCAAACAATGTCAGGGTTTTTTTTTTGGCGTATGGTGTTGCCCCGACTTTTAGCACTGTATATGCTCATGTGCATGCTCCCTGAAGCAGCTACAGTGATCGATCATTGTGCCAATTCAGTGTTATGCTTGCTTTGTAGCCAAAAGCAAGAAGCTGAAGCATTTCCAGCCAGACGCACCACAAGCTGAGCTGAAGCCACAGAAGACAGCACAGCGGGCCTCAGTATCAAAACCAAAAGCGCTCAAGCTCCCTAAGTACTTCAAAATGCTGAACACACAGCAAGCTGCCAGTGCAGCAGCACACCAGCAGGTCCCAACCACAGACCCACAGGCAATAACTGGTCACGCTGCTTTGAGTGGCAACATCTTTGGCCAGCTTGACAACATGAAAAGAACATCAGTACACATTCTCAAAGATGCTGCTGCATCTACTCTTACTGATCTTGAAGCACAGCATGAACTAGAGAGGAAGCTTCATGCTGCTGCTACAAACCCTCCAGCAAAGAGCACAGCCTCCAAGACTCAGCTTTTCACCATGGCAAATGCATTTGCCAGTATGTGGAATGACATTGAGCAAAGCAGGCCTTCTGATCATCATCAACATCTCCTAACTGATCAAGACAAACAGCAGAAGACCAGTAAGCAGAAAACTGCCAGATCCAAGCGGAGGTACACGCATAATATGTTGTATCAACCACTTAATTGATGCCATTGCATGCTTGCATCATGTTGATGACAAATGTTGGATTATCAAAGCAAATGCCGCTGCAATTGCTTGCTGCATGCTAGTATGAAACCCTCCCAATTTGTGCACTCTGATTGTACAATGACCCTCAATGGTTGGGTCAGCTGTACAGCCAATGAAGGGTCATGGCACATCTGCTGGTGTGTCATGCATGTTGTTGTCAATGCAGTGCTCACAGAGGAGACCACAACCATGCTCTGGAACTTGAGGCGCGGCAGAGATGTGAGAGACAAACACTGGAGGAATATGAGAAGTTCTGTGTAAGCGCTAGCATGACACTGGGTGAAAAGACTACCACTGATGTTTCCTGAGATATCCTGAGACTTGGCACACCAAACTAGCTGGCTGCATTGAGGTTGCTTGAAGTCATGTATGCAAAGTCAACCCAATAGACAATGCTTTGCCATTGCACAACCACTGACTCTCCACTTGAAGTCATCTTATGCTTGGGAGCCAAACGTTTGTACCACTTCCAGATAGTTATGCAACAGTGTAGAGGGCTGTGGCATTGATCAGGCATGAGGCAACTTATGCACTTGTTGCCATGACACAGTGTAGGCAGTTTCTCACAGAAATCAGGCACGCAAGACCTTGTGTTGCAGAGAAGTTCTGATACAGATGCACAGGACATGGCAAGGACATTACTATGCTGTGATGTAGATTGTGACAGCCCCCTTTGCACTCTGCAGCACACTTGACCCTTGTGCAGTGGTCACAAAGGGTCTTTTGATGCAGCTTGCCTGCGAAGAGGTGTTTGAGCCGTGGAATGCCCAGTGTTTTATTTGTTTGAACCTGCCAGGATAGTGTACGTCTCCGTCTCAAGTCATAAACATAGACCCGGGGACAGAGACGTCTAGGTTGCGCAATGCAACAGACTTCGAGCGGAGCGCTGCATCAATACGTCGTTGCGAACAGAACAAAGACAAGTATGCTTTCTGTGTACGGGCTCACCGCTGCTGCATTGATTCCGCGATATTGATGTGCAAATTTAGTCAAGACCATGCTGCAGCATCAGCTGATGCTGAGTCAGTGTTCCAGATCTTGATTAGGATGTTGTACAGTACAATGCTAAAACTAGTATTTCTGGAACATGGTGCACATACATGGTAGAGACATCCATGCAGCTGACTCACAATGGCTCACTATTCAAGTGCAGACTGCTTGTATGGTGAGCTGCACATACAAAGTGTTCACCATCTGCAAGTGTACACGCAAGTTGTTAAAACTTTTCAAGGTGACTGTGCACATGTCAAAAAGGGTCATCCTCCCACCCATGCCAAAGTCTGATAGGCCTGTAAACATTGCTTTAAATCTGCTGCAGGGTGTTACAGGGTGAGTGGTACTCACCACATCATATCTGTGCATGCAGCCTTTTGAGATTGGCTGATTGTTCTACTCATGGCAGGTGCCTGTAAGGATTATGTTTCTTCTCGATACCGGCTACTGTACCAGCTACATGTACTGATTTCAACCTTCTTGCCTATGTCTCTTGAGGGCAACCTTGCAGCTGACAATGCTTGCATCTGGCATCCCATGAAGCCACGGCTACAAAATGCAGCATACAAGGCAGCCTGCTCTAAGTCATGCCTCCTACGTTTGTCCATGTCTCATGAGGTACCCACACAGCTGTCTTTGAATGGCCTCCTGTCAGCTGTGAGGGGACTGAGCAGCAATGCTGAGCCTGGTGCACTGTCAGGCATTAGGTAGGCAGGCAAGCGCCCTAAGAAAGTGGGTGAAAGGTCGTCGAGACAACAGGCCCTGACCTGCGCCCTTTGATTGTTTTCATCCCATAGGGCCTGGTCACCATTTCATGTCATAGAGGTCTCCCACATCAACAAAGCTAGCAGGGCGTTATGCTCCACCATATAGCCGGGGTAGGAAGGCTGCCAAGCACTCCACAATGTGATGGACTTTGTCCAGACTGATAGGCACAGCTTTGGTGCGAGCATGGTCTTGCAGGAATGCTATCAGGTCAGCTGGGAGTGCAAGTCATCTAATGGGGGGCAGAGCCATGCTCTCATCAAGGGTGCTGTACGCTTCACAAACCAGGACGGCAGTGATGCCATTAACGCACAGGTATGTCAACCTACTGAGCTTATTGCACACAAAGTCCACTGCCCACCCTTTTGCAGTCCCTTTGTAAACGTCGTGTGAAGGGTGCATGCAGCAAGCAAGAAGCGTTGCTTCTTTCCTTTCTTCTGGTGGTGCTGTTTGAAAGCATACTGCCAACACAGTTGTGTTGACTACATTGTCTGCAAAAGGCTTCACGCAGTTTGTGGCTGTGCTGCGAGGAGTGGCTTGCTCAGGCTGCAACTGCCTTTCTGATCAGCATGGTGTGTAACTGCGCAGGCCATCAATCATGCAGCCCATCAAGACACTGTTGCTAGTATCAAAGCACATCATGCTGTGACCGTAGCACCAGCTGCTGCATCATCAAGAGCAAAGAGTCTGGTGAGCTGTGTTTCAGATGTTGCTTGCTTGTCTGTTGCTGCTTGCCCACCCTTTGATGCTTGACTGGTAATTATCTGCTCAACAAGCTACAAGATGCAAAGAGAATTGTGACACGCCGTGACTGGTGAGTGATAGCGGACTATTCAAAGAAAATGAATGCATACAGTGATACCGTGCTTTGTTGTATGAACAAGCAGAGGCACTTCTGCACACAACAGAAGCACTGCATCACTGTATGCAGTCAATTTCAGCAATCAGTCAGCAAACAGTCAGCAAACAGTCAGCAAACAGTCAGCATTCATTTACCAATAGGCAATGTCAGCGATGAATCCCACAACATGCACAAGGCTCTCACACTAAGGCAGCACAACAGGGTGCATGTTTGCGTATATGTATAATTTGTACCATTTGTAAGAGCAACAACAACATGATCCAATGAGCATGGCGTCGCAGGCCCAGAAAGCATGTGAGCAAGGGGTTCCTGTCATGGCAAGGAAGAAGGATGTCATGGGGTACATTGCACCTGCTGACACACAACCACTCCTTGACTTGTTGTGTGGCAGCAAGCAGCTCCTCAAGAAGTTCCAAGGGCTGCTGGGGCTCCAGTTGGCTGCTTCCAGCGCCAGCTGCCAAGCACTTGTGGGGAAGCTGCCCAGCACCAGTGGGGAAGCTGCCCAACACCAATGGGGAAGCTGCCAAGCACCAGTGGGGAAGCTGCCCAAGACTTGTGGCGGCCCGGTGATCCTTCAAAGCTTTCTGGCATGCAGACTTAGTCACTAGTGCAGCCTTCACAGTCAATGCACAGTGGCTGCAACAGTGGCTGCACCCCTGCACTCTGCTATGACTAATTATGGAAAATCATCCTCATCCTAAGTGTAAAGCTGTGAGGCATATCCTGAAGCTAGTTGTGTCATGACATCACAGTTGATTTACTTCTGAACTCTTGCAGCAAGGCTGAGCTGCTGGCTCAGCTGATCAATAGTAAAAATGATGTTGAGTTCATAAACCATTGGTAAGTGTTGCAGGGTGCTTACAGGATCATGACTAAGCACAGTTGGTAACGGCCTGCAGCGTCACAATAAGGCTTGCTATGGCTGTTTTTGTGCTATATAGAGCTTGCACAACATTGTCTCTTCCAGCTGTCTAGTAGTCTGTGTCATCAAGCATCATGCATGTGCCTGCCACATGACCATGGTACTGTACTACTGTATGTACTACTGTATGGCCATGTACTGCCTCCTACATGGCCATGTACTGCCTCCTACATGGCGGTGTACTCAGCCAAGACAAGGCTTCCCATAAGGAGTAGGTGTTTTGTTGTTGAAGCCTACATGTTCATGGTGTGCTGCAGGGGGGGACAACAACAGCATGTGGTTTGCAAAACTGTTGGTACTCTCCAGCTACACCAGCTCCTCAGGTTCTGAGATTGAGCCAGCTTTTGTCAGATGGCTTGTGGCGAAGCGCCCTGCTGTGAAAGACAAGCAACATGCTAAAAACCTCATTCTGGTGCAGCTGAAGTGGGCAGAAGAATAAGGCAGAAACTCATCAGCCAATCTTGTTGAATTCAGCAGCATTCTGGGTCCATGCTATGTGCAGCTTGACCCCATCAAGTCAGACACATTTTTTTCCAACCAATGGGTTGGCAGCACCTTGTGAACAATTGATCAAGTCTGTGCAGGCATGTGTCGTCAGCAGTACGGTCAGTAAATGCCTACAGGCATGCACTCAATTGAGCTTGCCCATTGTTTCCCAAGACCGGTGGTACATTTTACTTGTACGTCAGAGATTTCAGCATAGTAATTGTGGAATCAATGATTGTGGCATCCAAATCCTGCATTTGGCTGGCAGGTGGCTTGTGCAACAAGCATTGCAGACACTATCTGTGTCAATAGATCATATGAGATCAATTGACACAGATTGCAATGCCACTGTAATCATCTCAGCTCTGATTTGTGCCTCTGACTGCACCCAAAGGTGGTCATGCACTGTTCTGGGTAGCAAGGGTACACAGGTGTCTTTACCAGCATTGACACATATTCTGCCTCATGTCTGCATATCTTCAAGATTTCTGCAGCATCTTGCTGCAGTCTTGTTCAGCTTGATAGACCTGCACAGGCATGTTGACACGATGATGCATATGGCTATGGAAGGGTGTGGATCCCCAGGCTGTGCAAATATGCCAATCCTCAAGACTGTGGTCTGTCACAAGCTGATAGGTGTGTGGAGCAGCGTGGAGCCACTCAGGCATTGAGTGGAGAGGATGGGTGAGTGCACAGGTCAGTGTAAACCCATGGCCCTGTTGCATCTTGTGCTCCCACAGTGTGTGGCTCCATGCAAGTCCATGAGAAGGGTGCATCACAGATATTCGCATGAGATTCTGCATCTCACTTGCTGACATCAACACAGGCTGCTGACACAGTCTTGATTGTAGCTGTCTGATTGCTTTTCAAAAGCAACTTGCAGTTCTCACCATACGGTGTGCTTGCTGTTGGGCTGTGTTGGCTTAAAATTGAACATTCAGTTGACAAGATGTGATGCCCCATGAAATGTGATGATCGGAAGTTGATATGCAACTGACAGCAGCACTATGGTCAGACACACCCATTGAACGATTGATCGATTGTCTGCAGAAGTGCTGCAGATCTTGCTGCTGCTTGTGCAAGCAACTCAAGGCTGCACAAATGCTAAGTATGCACTCTGCATCATAGCAGATGATGAACACATGTACAACAGCAGCGTAACAGCTTGTACACTCAAGATGCAGCTGCAAGACCTAAGCATAGGTGAGACTTAAGCGATGCTGCATAGAAAGAAAAGAAAAGTTTACGCTTTTCAGCGATCATAATGGGAGCCTCCAAAGGCGGCAGCCCGGAGCAGCGATGCTGCATATACACTGTGTGTACACTACGCAGCTTGAGTCTTGACCAATAATCTTGATAGAATAAACCTGGGGCCTCATGTGTTCAGTGTGTCACAGGACTCTGAGCTGAGCATCATACCAACGTGCTGGTGTGCACGCCTAAATGTGATCACTTGTAAGCCTTGCTGCACTCTGATGCATCACAGGCCCTTAAGCTTAAGGCACGCCTTCACTTTGAAGACCTAGGTGCATCGGTGTCGTGTGATGAAATCAGTCATTGTGGGTGCCAATTGTGGTTGCTCATACTTTGAAATGGTGCCTTGCTTCATAAAATGTAGTGGTGTGACTCACAAGTGTGTTGTACAATGTTGTTTGTGTATTGTGTTTCTGTATTAATTTGGACATGGTGATCCCTGGGTTTTAAAACCAGGGAAGGGATAGTTGAAATTTATAATTAATATTGGATATTGGAGAAGGTGTTCTCTGGTTTTCGGAAAGCTACACAGGTACAAGGGGGTACACTCCGTTGGGAATGGTCACATGAAGACTGAAACCCCAACCGTGTTGAAATGTTACTTTCAACACCAGGCCCTAGATTCGCTTCCCAAATCCCAGAGAAGGGATAGTTAGAATAAAATTACATTGATGTGATGCTTCTAAATGCCATGCTGTCGCATCCAATGCAAAGCGAGAGGTATGGGACGACTTTGTGGCTGGTACCCAGGTGTTAAGCTCTTCCTTCTTTCTCGCTGGAGGGGTTCAGCTTCGATTACATTCCATGTGTGTGGTTAGTTTGAAAGTTTCGCACGTTGTTTCATCTGCGAGCGCTTGAGAACCAGGTTACCATCGTCCTGCCTTCAAAAGTCCCACCCCATACGGTCGTGGACCGGCTGAGAGGACCCTCTAGCCCAACGCGCTTTTTGCGTGCCTTCTTGCCCACAGCCATTGTCAAGATCTAACAGCTTGCTCGCCCTAAGACACTGCAAGGACTTGACACCCCAAGATCATCTTTGCAATCGGTGACAGACCTGTTCAAAGCACCTGCCACGGGTGCTCATGGCCACTGTGTTTTATGACCACCTCTTCAGAATCTGATCCGCTTTACTGTTGAGTGAAGCACCCGCGATGTGTCTTGTCAGAATTCTGCACAAGTGTTGGCAAGAGAGGTAAAGTCACTAAGTCGCCTGTGCAGATGTGAAGTCTGGACATATTTGAAAGCAGAGAAAG